>Ga0209807_1001931_pt1 | contig 9968 bp, 12 predicted proteins | sample GraSoiAngelo_154_FD_186168 | JGI IMG/M metagenome (GOLD analysis project Ga0209807, IMG submission 186168) | Grasslands soil microbial communities from the Angelo Coastal Reserve, California, USA - 14_1009_13_20cm (SPAdes) (version 2) | ecosystem: Environmental > Terrestrial > Soil > Grasslands ... | reverse complement strand
ATCGTGGGGTTCCGGATGGGTAAAAATTCACACTTCTATTGAGCTTGGAACATCCGGTTGGCAGAATTGCAACAACCTCGAAGAGGGGTTGGAGCGGGCGGCGCGGTGCGGCTGCCCTCGAGTCAAAAACGAAGAGGAGATATTTTCGATGAACAAGAAGCTAATGGCAGTGGCAGTCGTCGGCGCGCTGACTGCGCCGGGCCTCGCTGTTGCACAGGTCGGCGGCACCCCGGGCGTCTCGCTCTACGGTCGCCTCGACACGGGGGTCATGATTCAGAAATTTTCTGCCGACGGCGCAGGACTGATTTCTGAACTGAAAAAGAACGATCTCTTTTCGCCGGGCAACGCGTTGGGCTTTCGCGGCAGGGAAGATCTGGGCGGCGGCACGGCGGCGTGGTTCCAGCTGGAGACGGGCGTGTGGCCGGACGGACGCCTCGACAGCGCGGCGACGAGCGGCCAGCATTTCGGCGGCAGGAATTCGGCGGTCGGCTTCTCGAGCGCCGGGGGCGATGTCCTATTCGGCATCTGGGATTCGCCTTACAAGGTGGCCTACGGTACCGCCAATCTGGTGACCTCGGGTGGATTCGCGTCCTCCGGCATCATCATGGGGAACGGCGACACCACCGGCGCTTTGCCGAACGCGCTCTGCCAGACAACCTTGAGCAACTCAAGCGGCTCTATCGCTGTTGCGGCCCCGGTTCTGTCTTCGTGCGCGACCGAAGTGACCGGCAACAGTACGTCGTGGTCCCGCCGGAACAACAACTCGATCCAATACTGGTCGCCGGTGTTCAGCGGCGTGCAGTTCAAGCTCGCGACGGCGCTGGCCAACTATCAATCAGCGGACAGCTCTCCCACGGCAAGCGGCGTTCAGAAGCCCAAATACTATTCCGGCAACGTGACCTATGCGCGCGGCCCCCTTGCGGTCGCAGCGGGGTACGAAAGCCACGAAGGATTCCGCCCGGGCAACACCGCCGCAGGGACTCCCAATCCGAAAGACAACGCCTTTCAGATCGGCGCCAAGTGGGATTTCGGCCTTGGCCAGGTCGGTGCGGGATACGAGCAGCTGAAATATAACGATAATGGCTCGGCAGCCGGTGCGACCGGCAACAACGGCGGGATGAAAGTGCCCTCCTGGGTTGTGAACGGCAGACTCAACGCGGGTCCCGGCGCCGTTTGGGGGAGCTACAACAAGAGCCAGGGCGGCAAGAGCTGCAGCACGGCCAACATGGTGATCGGCAACGCAGCCTGCGGCGTCCAGGCGAAGATGATGGTCGTAGGCTATGACTATGTCATGTCCAAGCGCACCAAGATGTACGTCGCTTACGCCAAGATCGACAACGGCTGGAACGGCACAGTGGGCTCGAACTACTACTATATCGCCGGCCCGGCAGCGCAGGGGGGGGGAACCGCAGGCCGCGGCACCGCGGGTGGGCTTGTTGCAGGCACGGACGTGACCACTTTCGCGCTCGGCATACAGCACTCGTTCTAGCGTCAATAGAAATAGCAGTAAAAGGCGCCTTCGGGCGCCTTTTTTTTGGCACGCGACTTGTGCATTGAGGGAGCGGGGAAATTCGGAGGTATCATTCCGAACTCCGAGAGACGGGCTTTTCAATGGAGATCTCAAGCCACACACGCTTCGATCCGGATCGCTGCATCCTCGAGTTCGACAAGGCCTTGCGGATTCTGTACGGTGACCCAGTCGCGCGCCGACCCAGTCCGGCTGATACCGTCGTCGAGGAGGATCTTGGCGACGAAGTACGCCGCGATGCTGCGGCCCTGATGCGCGTGAACCACTGCGGGGAGGTGTGTGCTCAGGCGCTATACCAGGGGCAGGCGCTGGCGTCTTCGAACGACCACGTCAAGGACGCGCTCGCAAAGGCGGCACTCGAGGAGGCCGATCATCTCGCCTGGAGCGCGCAACGCGTACGCGAGCTCGGCGGCCGGGTGAGCGTGCTCAACCCCCTGTGGTACGCGGGTTCGCTGGCTCTCGGTTATGCCTCAGGAAGACTGGGCGAGCGCTGGAATCTCGGATTCCTCGCCGAGACCGAGCGGCAGGTTGAGCAGCATTTGCAAGGACACGTCGAAAGACTCGGAGGCCGCGACGCCAAGACGCGGGCCGTGATCGAGAGCATGCAAGGGGAAGAGGCCGGACACCGGCGCACGGCCGAGGCGCTCGGCGCGCGCGAACTGCCTGAACCAGCGCGACTCGGCATGCGCTTGGCCGCTCGCCTGATGACGACGCTCTCGTACTGGATCTAGCGCGCCCGCGCGGGCTCAATCGGCGATGATTTCGTAGTCGTGCGAAATCTTCGCGGTCTTTCCCAGCATGATCGAAGCCGAGCAGTATTTGTTGTGCGAGAGCTTGATCGCGCTTTCGACTGTCGAGGGTTTCAGATTTTTGCCCCGCACGACGAAGTGCATGTGAATCTTCGTGAACACCTTGGGATCGGTTTCCGCGCGCTCGGAGCTCAGCCGGACCTCGCAAGCCGAGACGCTCTGGCCGCTTTTCCTGAGGATCAGCACCACGTCGTAGGCGGTGCAGCCGCCGGTCCCGGCGAGCACGGTCTCCATCGGACGCGGCCCCAGGTTACGCCCCCCGCCCTCTGGGGCACCGTCCATCACGAAAGCATGGCCGCTTTCAGTTTCGGCTACGAAGCTCATGCCGTCTGGGCCGATCCATTTGACTTTGCACTCCATCTTTTTCGCTTTTTCAAATCGCTCGAGAGAATTCAAGAGTACCCGATCGAGATCATCAATGAATTGAATATACTTACTATTTCAAGCATTCCCGATATTAGTCCAGTCTCTCACCGCACCGCACCTGGGAGCGATCACCGGCTGAAATGCGTTTGACACTTCGCTACTTCTTCAATAAAATCACGCGCTTTCGTCGCAATACGAGACGCGAGCTTCCACAGCCATGACCACTTTCTCCGCGAAGCCCCATGAGGTCAAGCGCAACTGGTATTTGGTCGACGCCAGTGGCAAGGTGCTCGGGCGACTTGCCGCCGAAATCGCGCGCCGATTACGCGGCAAACATAAGCCGGAGTTTACTCCGCACGTCGACACCGGGGATTACGTGGTCGTCGTGAACGCCGCTAAACTGCGCGTTACGGGGAACAAGAGCGAGGCCAAGACTTATTATCGCCACAGCACCTACCCCGGCGGAGTCTACGCGACTACGTTCGGCAAGATGCAGGCGCGGTTCCCCACTCGGGCGCTCGAGATCGCGGTCAAAGGGATGTTGCCCAAAGGGCCGCTCGGCTACGCGATGCTCAAGAAACTGAAAGTCTACGCGGGTGGGGAGCACCCTCACGCGGCGCAGCAGCCAAAAGCGCTGGAGACCAACGCATGATCGGACAATACTATTACGGAACCGGACGACGTAAGAGTTCCGTAGCGCGGGTGTTCATCAAGGCCGGCAAGGGTGATTTCATCGTGAACGACCGTCCGGCGAACGAATACTTCGCACGCGAAACCGGGCAAATGGTCGTGCGCCAGCCCCTTGTGTTGACCGACAAGCTGACCCAGTTCGACGTCAGGGTGAACGTATCAGGAGGAGGGGAGTTCGGCCAGGCGGGCGCCGTGCGCCACGGTCTGACGCGCGCGCTGATCGAGTACGATCCGGCGCTCAAGCCGCTTTTGAGCAAGGCCGGCTTGGTGACTCGCGATGCGCGCGAGGTCGAGCGAAAGAAAGTCGGTCTGCATAAGGCGCGGCGGCGCAAGCAATATTCCAAACGCTGATGTTCAGAGATTGGCACAGGAAAGCCGCCCTCCGGGCGGCTTTTTTGTTTGCGGTTCCCGTTTCAGCTGGAACTGGACTTCCCGGGTATGGTGCGATTCGATGGAACTCGGCAGGGAGACCGGTTTTCTGAGGTAGTGATGATTAAAGTCGGCATCGTGGGCGGGACCGGCTATACCGGGATCGAGTTGCTGCGCATCCTCGCGCGCCACCCGCAATCGGAGCTCGTCGCGATCACCTCGCGCAAGGACGCCGGTATTCCGGTGGCGCAGGTTTTTCCGAGCTTGCGAGGGGCCGTGGCGATTGCGTACTCGGATCCGCTCAAGTCCGACCTCGCCAAGTGCGACGTCGTGTTTTTCGCGACGCCCAGCACCGTTGCAATGCGTGAGGCGAGGGCGCTCGTGGAGGCCGGCGTGCGTGTCGTCGATCTCTCGGCTGATTTTCGCATCAAGAACGCAACTGAGTGGGAGAAATGGTACAAGGTCAAGCACGCCGCGCCCGAGCTTCTTGTCCAGGCAGTGTACGGTCTGCCTGAGGTGAATCGCGCAAAGATCAAGGGGGCACGCCTGGTGGCGAATCCGGGGTGCTATCCGACCGCTGTTCAGCTCGGCCTGTTGCCCCTTGCGGAATCCCGGGCTGTCGACCTCGATCACTTGATCGCGGATGCGAAGTCCGGGGTGAGCGGTGCCGGCAAGAAAACCGAAGAACATCTGCTCTTCTCCGAGGCTTCAGATAATTTCAAAACCTACAGTGTTTCTGGCCATCGTCATTGGCCAGAGATTCGGCAGGAGCTGGACGCAGTCGCAGGAAGGAGCGTGGGCCTCACGTTCGTACCGCATCTGGCGCCCATGATTCGGGGCATACATGCGACTCTTTATGCTCGGATCACTGCTAACATGGAGTTTCAGAAACTGTACGAAGATCGCTATCGCGACGAACCCTTCGTCGATGTGCTTCCTGCCGGAAGCGAGCCGGATACGCGCTCGGTGCGGGCCACCAATACCTGCCGCGTCGCGATCCATCGCCCGAATGAGGGAGATATGCTTGTCGTTCTCTCGGTGATCGACAATCTGGTGAAGGGCGCTTCGGGACAAGCGGTGCAGAATATGAATATCATGTTTGGATTCGAGGAGACGATGGGTCTTTCGCATCTGGCCATTGTGCCCTGACTCGGCGGCGGAGAATCCAATGTCCAAGCTCTTCAAACAATTCCGCCAGCGTTTCGGGATTTCTGCGCCGAAGATGACGGTCCAGACGCACGTCGCTTGGTACTGGCGCTGGCTTGGAATGCTGGTGTTCCTCTCGCTCGCGCTTGCGCTGGCCGCGTGGATGTACGACGCCGGGCGTCGTTTCGCCGGTTTCGATCGTAGCGAGCTGCAAAACGAATTCGCCAGGCTTCGCGAATCGATGGGGCGGCTCGAGAGCGAGGCCGCGAGGTTGCGCTCGATCGCCAACGCCAGTGAGTCGCGCCTGAAGATCGAACAAACTGCGCAGGCCCAGCTTGCCTCTCAGGTGAAGACGCTCGAAGACGAAAACAACAGACTCAAGGAGGATCTGGCCTTTTTCGAAAATCTCGTCCCCAGCGAACGACGCGGCGAGAAAGTCAGTATCCACCGCTTCAAAGTCGAGCGTGACGTGCTTCCCGGCGAGTTTCGCTACCGGCTGCTCGTCCTCCAGGGAGGCAGGCTTGACCGCGAGTTCCACGGGTCTTTGCAGCTCGTGGTGGAGATGCAGCAGGAGGGCAGGGATGCTACAATCGTCATCCCCGAGTCAGCCGAGACAGGCAGCACTGCTTTTAGGCTCAATTTCAAGTACTTTCGTCGAGTTGAGGGAACATTTCGGGTTCCGGCGGGAGCCAAGGTGCGGACCGTACAGGCGCGCATCCTGGAGAACGGGTCCAGCGAGGCCCGTGCCAGCCAAAACATCAACCTTTCTTAGCAAGTAGGAAGCGCTATGTTTCGCAAGCAGCCCAGCAAGCCGCAAAATCGCATCGACAGCCTGATTGGTGTCGGCACGAAGATCGAGGGCAACGTCAACTTCACCGGAGGACTTCGTGTCGATGGCGAAGTCGTGGGAAATGTAACTGCGGTTTCGGACGAGCCTTCGACTCTGGTGCTGAGCGAAAAGGCTCGTATCGAAGGGGAAATCAGTGTATCGCACCTGGTCGTGAACGGCGAGATCACGGGGCCCGTGTATGTGGCAGAATTCCTCGAACTCCAGTCGCGCTCCAGAGTCAAAGGAGACGTGCATTACAACAGTCTGGAGATGCATCTCGGCGCCATAGTCGAGGGGCATCTGGTACACCGCTCGGGCGAAGCAAAGACCGTGGAGTTGAAGCTCGCGACGAGCAAGCCCGCGGTCTAAGGGGCGGCGCTGACTTTCTCTCGGGCTTGAATACCGGTACCTGCAGCCTCATCTACGTGGCTGGCGCGGTTTGACCGCTTCGGGTCCCGGACCGATAATGGGGTTTGTAACAGGAGTTGAGACATGAATGCTGTCGCAGAGATACCCGCGCCGCTAGTCTTCACTGACAGCGCCGCCAACAAAGTCAAGCAGTTGATCGACGAGGAAGGCAACACCGAATTGAAGCTGCGCGTGTTCGTCACGGGCGGTGGCTGCTCCGGCTTCCAGTACGGTTTTACTTTCGACGAAGTGAAGAGCGACGACGACACGGTGATGGAGAAAAACGGGGTGATGCTGCTCATCGACCCGATGAGCTATCAGTATCTCGTCGGCGCCGAGATCGACTACACCGAAGGCCTCGAGGGTGCGCAGTTCGTGATCAAAAACCCCAATGCGACGAGCACCTGCGGTTGCGGTTCGTCGTTCTCCGCATGAGTCGATGGGGGTCCTGAAGCGGGGGCGCTAGGCTTCCGTTCTGTTTTTGCGTTTTTCTTCGCAGTCATTCGCCGGTCAAGCCGGGTAAATCGCACCAAGCACCCGCGGTCCCTTCGCGCCGGTGACTTCTGGAAGGTTTCCAGTGTGTCGCTTCAGCGACCGCTGCGCGAGCCAGGCAAAGGCCATCGCTTCCACCCAGTCCGGATGAATTCCGAGCCGCTCGGTCGAGGAGATCTTCATGCCGGGTAGTTCCCGGGTGATGCGCGTCACCAGGTCGTGGTTGCGTACTCCGCCCCCGCACAGGTAAACCTCCTCTGCGCCCGGACAGTGCCTTGCAATCGCCTTGGCGACGCTGCACGCTGTAAGCTCGGCCAACGTGGCTTGCACGTCCTCGGCCCGATGCCTTCCGACGCCGAACCGGCGTAACCAATCGAAACTGAAGTGATCACGGCCCGTGCTTTTGGGCGGTGAGCGGTGAAAATAGAGGTCGGCAAGCAGCCTCTTCAGCAAGGATGCGACCGGCCGTCCCCGGGCGGCAAGCGCCCCGCCGCGGTCGAAGTCGTGCCCGAGTCGCTCACGCGCCCAGGCGTCGAGCAGAACGTTGCCGGGTCCCGTGTCAAACCCCGTTACGGGCCCTGTACGGGGAAGATCGGTCAGATTGGCTATACCGCCGAGATTGACGATGACGCGGTGGCGGCGCGGGTCTCGGAAAACAGCCGCGTGAAACGCAGGTACCAGCGGTGCACCCTGCCCACCCGCGGCGATGTCGCGGCTCCTGAAATCGGCGACCACCGCAATGCCCGTGCGCTCGGCAAGCCACGCAGGATTGCCGAGCTGCAAGCTGTACCCGGACCCCGGCCGATGACGCACTGTCTGCCCGTGACAACCGATGGCGGATACGGCTTGCGCGTTGACGCCGTGTTTCTCGAGGAGGCGATCGGCCGCCTTAGCGTACAGTCTCGAGAGTTCAATCCCTGCAAGCGCTGCACGATGCAGCTCGTCGCCGGATGTCTTGTGCAGGGCGAGCAAGGCGGCTTTCAAGCTCTTCGGATAGGGTAGGAACCCGGCACCGAGAAGAAAGGGTCGGCGCCGCAGGTCGACGAGGACCGAATCGACGCCGTCGAGACTCGTGCCCGACATCAAACCGATGTAGATCTCGGAAGATGCCGATCTCGTGGAACCGCTCACTCGAGCAGCGCTAGGTCGGCGTTTTTCAGCAGATCGAGTCGCGCGATGGCCGGATCGGCCGTACGCCTGAACGCGGCCAGTTCGATCGCGGCAATCGGCTGCGCCGCCGGGAAAGCCATGGTCAGCGGATTGCGGTACTGGTCGTGCAGGTGAAATTCGTAATGAAGGTGGGGGCCAGTCGCCCAGCCGGTTTGCCCGACGTAGCCGATGATCTCGCCTTGGACGACGCGGCTGCCCGCTCTCAACCCCGCAGCGAAATTCCTCAGGTGCGCGTAGTACGTGCTGTATCCCCCGTGGTGCCTGAGCACGATGAGGTTTCCGTACCCGTTCCTGCGTCCCGCGAACGCAACGACACCGTCACCGGTCGACTTCACGCTTGTTCCGACCGGGGCTCCATAGTCGATCCCCTGGTGTGTGCGCCATTGTCGGAAAATCGGATGCCGGCGCAGGCCGAATCCGGAGGTGATACGCGAGAATTCGAGAGGCGAGCGCAGGAATGCCTTGCGCAGGTTTTCGCCGTCAGGGGTGTAATAGCCGCCCCTTCCCCAGGGGTCCTGAAACCAGACCGCGCGGTGGGTTTTCCTCTGGCTGTAGAATTCGGCCGCGAGCACCCGCCCGAATCGGATCGTTCTGCCGCCGTGGTGGAAGGTCTCGAAAACGACCCCGAAACGGTCCCCGCGGCGCAGATCGCGATGAAAATCCACGTCGCCCCCAAAAATGTCCGCCAGCTGGACCGCAATGCCGTCCGGAATCCCCGCGGCATCGGTCGCCGCGAAGAGAGAGGTCTTGATCCCGCCCGATTTCATCTCTATTCCGCGCGCCACATCGGCTTGCTGCTCGAATCTGCCGAATCCGTCGCCCATGCGATCCGCCGAGAGAAGCGTGTCCCTGTCGGTGAGGAACGATATCGAGCGCAGCCTGCCGACTTCGTCGACTTTTGCCTGAACCGTAGTTCCGGGAAGCAGAAAGCGGAACGGCCGCGCGGCACGCGAAGACCGCAGAAGCGTGGCCGCTTCCTCCTCGTCGGCCCCGAGCCGCCCGATCAGAGTGGCCAGCGTGTCGCTGCGTCTGAAGCGGTCTTCCTGAAAGTAGATGATCGTTCCCGAGTCGCCGACCGGGGTCGTGGACAGGGCGAGCGTCTCGACGACCGTCCTGACGGGAACCGGTTCCGGAACGTGCGCGACGGTGCCGAATGCAGCCACGACGCCAAACAGCGGCACGGCGACGGCGATCGCGAGCCATCGGAGGCGCCTTGCACCGGAGCGCGTTACAATTCCCACCTCGTCGTTATGCATGTTCGCCAGCAGGTTGAATCAAAAAAGTCTAACAAATAACCGCCTGGTCAGCCATCGGCACACCCATGAGCGACATCGATCGCCAACTGAAAGTCATCAAGCGCGGCTGCGATGAACTGATCGTCGAGGCCGAGCTGCGGGAAAAGCTCAAATCGGGTCGGCCGCTTCGAGTGAAGCTCGGCCTGGACCCGACTGCGCCCGACCTGCATCTCGGGCACACGGTGGTGATCAACAAGCTGCGCCAGTTTCAGGACTTGGGCCATCACGTCCAGTTTCTGATCGGAGATTTCACGGGGATGATCGGTGACCCGAGCGGCAAGAACGCGACGCGACCGCCGCTTTCGCGAGAGCAGATCCTGCGGAACGCAAAAACCTATCAAGATCAGGTTTTCAAGATCCTGGACGCCAACAAGACTGAAGTGCTGTTCAATTCCAGGTGGTCCGACGAGCTGGGGGCAGCGGGTCTGATAGGGCTGGCTGGAAAATGGACGGTCGCGCGCATGCTCGAGCGCGACGATTTCGGCAAGCGTTATGCGACCCGGCAGCCCATCGCCATCCACGAGTTTCTCTACCCGCTCATGCAGGGCTACGATTCAGTGGCGATGAAATCCGACGTCGAACTCGGGGGGACCGACCAGAAGTTCAATCTGCTGGTAGGGCGCGAACTGCAGAAGCACTACGAGCAGCCGCAACAATGCATCCTGACGATGCCGCTTCTCGAAGGGATACGCGGCGTCGACAAGATGTCGAAGTCGCTCGACAACTACGTTGGTATCAGCGAATCTCCGGAAGCGATCTTCGGAAAGTTGATGTCGATCTCCGACGAGCTGATGTGGCGCTACTTGGAGTTGCTCTCCTTCGAGTCCCTGGAAACGCTCGCGATGTGGAAGAAAGAGGTATCGGGC
>Ga0209807_1001930_pt1 | contig 9968 bp, 13 predicted proteins | sample GraSoiAngelo_154_FD_186168 | JGI IMG/M metagenome (GOLD analysis project Ga0209807, IMG submission 186168) | Grasslands soil microbial communities from the Angelo Coastal Reserve, California, USA - 14_1009_13_20cm (SPAdes) (version 2) | ecosystem: Environmental > Terrestrial > Soil > Grasslands ... | reverse complement strand
TGATTGACCCGCGCCTCGATGTCGGCCTTCTTGCCGGCGCCGTTGACGATCGTGGTGTTCTCCTTGTCGATCATCACCTTCTTGGCGCGGCCGAGCATGGCGAGCGTGACGTTCTCAAGCTTGATGCCGAGATCTTCCGAGATCGCGTCACCGCCGGTCAAGACTGCGATGTCCTGCAGCATGGCCTTGCGGCGATCGCCGAAGCCCGGCGCCTTGACGGCCGCGACCTTCAGACCACCACGGAGACGGTTCACGACCAGCGTGGCCAAGGCCTCGCCTTCGACATCTTCCGCGACGATGACAAGCGGCTTGCCGGTCTGCACGATAGCTTCCAGGAGTGGAAGCAGTTCGTTCAGGCTGGAAAGTTTCTTCTCGTAGATGAGAATATAGACATCGTCCATTTCAACGCGCATCTTATCGGCGTTGGTGACGAAGTAGGGGGAGATGTAACCGCGGTCGAACTGCATGCCTTCGACGACCTCGAGTTCGGTCTCGAGCGACTTGGCTTCTTCAACCGTGATGACGCCCTCGTTGCCGACCTTCTTCATGGCGTCGGAGAGGAACTTGCCGATCTCCGTGTCGCCGTTGGAGGAGATGGTGCCGATCTGGGCGATTTCCTCGTTCGAGGTGACCTTCTTGGAGTTCTTGACGAGGTCGGCGACCACGGCTTCGACAGCCAGATCGATACCGCGCTTCAAATCCATCGGGTTCATGCCGGCGGCAACCGACTTGGCACCTTCCCGCACGATGGCCGCGGCGAGCACGGTCGCGGTGGTGGTGCCGTCGCCGGCCGCGTCCGCGGACTTGGAGGCGACTTCGCGCACCATCTGCGCGCCCATGTTCTCGAACTTGTCCTCAAGCTCGATTTCCTTGGCGACGGTGACGCCGTCTTTGGTGATGCGGGGCGCGCCGAATGACTTGTCGAGCACGACGTTGCGGCCCTTGGGACCGAGCGTGACCTTCACCGCGTTGTTGAGAATCTCGACGCCGCGCAACATGCGATCGCGGGCATCGACGCCGAATTTGACTTCTTTCGCTGACATAATGATCTCCGTTTTCAGTCCCAATCCCAAAGGCCGCGCGACTGCGCCGGTTCTTGAGGGATGAGATTTGGATTGCGGGCCTCAGCCTTCGAGAACGCCGGCTGCGCCGGCTCCTCAGGATAAGGAAAACTTGCTGCCGCTTAGGCGGCCTTCTTCTTGGCGGCGGGAACATCAGTGAGAACGCCCATGATGTCGCTTTCCTTCATGATCAGCAGTTCCTGGCCGTCGATCTTGACCTCGGTGCCCGACCATTTGCCGAACAGCACGCGGTCGCCGACCTTGAGGTCGATCGGGATCAGCTTGCCGGCTTCGTCACGGCCGCCCGGTCCGACCGCGGTGATCTCGCCTTGCGAGGGCTTTTCCTTGGCAGTGTCTGGAATGATGATGCCGCCAGTTGTCTTCTCTTCGGCATCGACGCGTTTGACCACGACGCGGTCGTGGAGCGGACGGAACTTCATGCGATCCTCCTTGGCTTTTTGTGATTATTTCGGATTGGCAGTCGCAATGGGCGAGTGCTAGCCGCTCCTCACATAGGTCTGTGACCCTGGGGCGCAAGGGCTTCGGCCCAGGATCTTCGACTTTAACTTGAGTCTCTTCAGGAGGAAGGTCTGGAGCGATTGCTAGCAGGCGAACTGAGTAAGCTCCTAGGGCGTTGATTGCTATGATCTATTGAACGTTTCTTTTTTGGCGAATAGAGAATCATGCAGCTGCTTTGGTAGGGCTGGAGGTTGCCATGATCGAGAAAGATGCGGTTTCCAGGGATTTCAAGAAGCAGGTCTTAGGCTACGGGCTGACAACAGCGGAAATCGTTTATCGCCGTCCGGATCGTCACTGGTTGCTACCGGCTAGTCTGACGACGTTTTTGGATGGGCCGGTAATGTCCGATACCGCGCAGACGGGAGAGAACTTTCAGCTGCGAAATTGTTCTATGGGCCAATCCAAACGACCGACCTGCCCCGAATGCGGGGGGTATCTGACTCTGGCGCCGCCTCCCGACGGCAAAGGTCCGCGCACACTCCAATGTCTTGAATGCGACCGCCCCGATCCGATCAAAACCGAAAAGATAATCGGCTGGCTGAACGGTGAGCTAAAGCCGCCTAACTGAGCCACCTCAATAACGGAGCAAATTCCAGATGGACCGCGAGCGCCGCGATCAAAGGCATGCACACGACGATGCGGCGACCGATGTCCCCCGGCGAGTGAGACCGCGTAGCCTTCGCGCAGCTCGTCAGCGGTATTCCGGCGCGCCGCGCACAGCCTTAATGGCTTTCCGGGAAGCGATTTCACGCGCTTACTGGCCGTGTGGAACGCAGGGGGCGTCCAGTATCAGATCGTACAGACGGCCAATCCAACCGGCTTTAGATGGACCGTGCCTTGATGCCAGCGGGGCCAGAACGGGCGTATCCCTGACAAAGAGGTCCGCCGTTCTGGACGCACAGCGGAAGATCGACAGAGCGCTAAAAGGGACGAAAGCGAAGTAAGCCGCCTGCCGCCTTGTGTCAGGCCCAATGCTGGCTGCAGCTTCTGTCGGACGTCGGACATAACGCGAGTCAGCTTTTTAGTATTGGGTAAGTCGGTTTGCCGCTACCGTTCCATCCCGAGGAGCGGGCAATGACCATTCACAGGCTGCTACAAAATATCCCATTAGAGCCGGAGGATATTGATCGTCTGGTGACCGCCTACGAAGAAGCATTACGCGCGCTTGGTCTCTCAGATCGCGGCGATCCCATGACGCTAATTGTCGCCAAGGCCGTAATCGACATCGGCCAGACCGGCGTTCGCGATCCGGCGCAGATTTCCCAACTCGCAATTAAAGCCATCGGCACCGTATAGGCAGCGCTCGACGGTGTCCTCCCGCTGTCCGGCAGAACGGTAGGAACGTTCAAGCATGATCCCGATTGGGTCTCCGAGAGGAGACATACATGCCGCACTTCTTCATCAACTTCCAAAACGTCAATGAGCTGATTCAAGACGACGAAGGCATTGATCTGCCCAGCTTGGAGGCAGCCCGGCAGGTGGCGCTGATCTCCGCTCGCGAGATACTGGCCGACAACGTCAAGAGCGGTACCAAAGACCGGTTGGTGGCGATCACCATCACCAACGAAAGCGGTCAAGAGCTTATGACGATCCCTTCCGCAGACCTGTTGCCAGCCCGATGAAGCGCGGGGCTTAGGGCGTCGCACTTCGGACTTTGTCGGTCTCCGCGCCAGCCTCGTTGACCTTGGCGCGATCAGGCCAACCTTCCGGCGACAGCGCCATCACCGGGTAACGGATATTGCCATCGATCATCGGCGGACTATCGAGCGGCTTTTCCGCCCATTGCCACCAGAGATCAAAAGCGTCTTTGTTCGTAATCTCACGACCTTGTAAGCCTTGGCTCGCTTGCGTCCTAGTAACGGCGCGGCGGGATGCGGCCGTTTCCGCAAAAGTGTGCTTTCCACGGGAGCTGATCAGCGGGAGTCGGCTCGAACGCCATGGCTCGAAGGCAGGCCGAGCGTTTCGCGAAGAAGGATGACAGAGGCTTTTCCAATGTCATCAAGGCTCAACAGCAATTCGTCGGACGCCTCGCGCACTTCCCCGACCGTCTTAAGCCCCGCAGCAGCCAACACGTTGCGAATACGCGCCGGTAATTCAACATCGCTGATCGGCGTATTGTCCGGAAGTTCTGGGATAGGATCAAGCATCACCAATCCCTTGGTCGCGTGACACGCCTTCAATGTCGCGAGGCTTTGTTTGTTCCAGTGCATCAGGTTGCGAGGGTGCGCCGGAGATTGCGTAGATGCCCCACCGGGTTGGCGCTGGAAATATGGGTCGGGGCAACTCGGCCCTAGCGCTGCTCAAATTTTATGGTCGAGACCGGCCACTTCCCACGGTGGCCCTTAATGGAGATTCGCAGACCGTGAAGCTCGTCAAGCCAAAGTTTTTCCACCGTCCCGGCCTTTCCATCAGTGAGGACTACGGCCTTGCCGACGATCTCCGTCTGGGCCTTCTCGAACGCACCGAGAATGATTGATGCACGGCGCTTGATTGGCATGCTTGCCTCTTTTTCCGCACGCGAACGTGCGCGAGCACCTTGCCCATAGAAAGAATTCCTTATCGGACGATCCTGTGGGCCTTCGCGCGCATTTTTCAGTCAATTGGGGCACGGCGTCCGACCTTAAGGGGCTGGACTAAACCTGCGCTCAGTGACCAAGCAAATTCCAAATGATCGCGAGCACCGCGATCAGCAGCATGCACATGATCACGCGGCGGCCGAGGGGACCGGTTCCTAGGTTCCCGACCGGTTCCGCAGCCCGTGATCTCCTCTGGGTTCAAAAGGCCGGTGCAGGAGATGCCCATCGGCGGTCTCGGCCCTCACATCAAATACTTCCCGGCGTCCGCATTGGGGGCAGCGGAAAATCATCTCGCGGGAATTTTGCCACCTTGAAGGTGGTCGACCAGCAGCCATTGGCCAGGCGTCGCATTGCGGGCATGCCACCAGGAGGCGATCGGATTCGGCCATGGCGGGTCTCCCATCAAAATACATTAGGTCCTGCCTTTAACCGCAACCGGAGACGATGGAAGACGTTCCACTTCGGGGCTGGTTGCAAAATTGGAACCATTTTCGGCTGTGTGACGTTCAGTGACAGTGCTTCTTTTTGGTTGGCCGCCCGGAAGCACACCTTCCCTGGGGCCCCAGCTACCACGGCTGGGGCCTTTGCTTGGGAACGAGCATCCGCTGTGATGCGTAGATTCCTCGCTTCCGGCTTCCATCCGCATGATGGCCGCAGCCGGAAGAAAACCCCCAAATGGGTTGGTGGCCCCGGATGGAATCCCCGCGCCGGGGCCGCTTTTAGGTTTGGCGCCTTCCAATATCAGTTCCCGATTCGAACAGCGGCCGGACATCTCCGCCACGATGGCCAAATTCGTCCACCATTGGCAGACCCCGTAGGACTACGGACTTCGAATTCTATGATCTGCTGATGAAGCCGCTGGACGCAACGGTTTGTTAGGTGCCTAGTGCCCTTGATGGAACGGACCGCCGCCCCTCCAGTTCCTCTTGCCAAAGAGCCCAATTGCCAAAAATGCGATGGGCTGATGCGCTTTGCTTGTACTGAGACGGACAAGCCGGATTTCGTGCACCATGTTTTTGAATGCAGGAAATGCCGAAGTACGCAGAGCTTCGTTACCGCCGTCTAGGATGCCCCTAGCAAATTCCAACCAGCGCCCGCGCCACGATCAGCAGCATGCACATTGATCGTGCGGCGGCCGATGCGGTTCAAGTCACGGGATCGGACCACACGCCCCCGCCACAGCGCTCGGCGATTGAGGCGGACCGAACGAGCGACCTTCGGGGCGCAGGAGAGTGCGCCCAAGCCTGTTGGGTATCAAACCATTGTCTCAGGACGTTGCCCGGTTGCGCGCCAGCAGCGGGGACGACGTGAAGATGTTAAAAAGGATCCAGGGCATTAGGAGGAAAAAGAGCATCTCAGTTATCTCGCTGTGCCGGTCGCCCCATTTTCGATGGCTTATCGATACCATACCTGAGTCGCTGCCAATCAGCACCCATGAGTGCGAATGACGCGCGGCACCGCGCCAGCACGGTAGTGTCTCAGTTTGAATTTTTAGGCGATTGACCGAGCCACAGCCTCACGCAAGCAAATGTGAGCATTCCGGCGACTACTCCCAGCGGTGCATTACCGGGGCCAGTGTTATACGGGCTATCGAGGAGTAACGCTAAAAGGCCTCCGATAAATGCAAGTAGACCAAAGTCCCAAATTCCAAAAGTACGCATTACCCCTCCTTGCGAAGCTTACCGCTAAGCATTACCCTATTAGCCGCTTAGCGCAAAGCAGGGAGGAAGGCTTATGCCTGTTGGGCTGTTTCGGAGCGAGGGTGGATGGGTGCATGTCGATTACGGAACCGGCACCACCATTCCGGTCCCGCGCTTAAAGTACGAGGCAAATGGATATAAGCCAGATTTCGACAAACTTCCCTCGGAAGCCGAGTACCTGGCCGCCGCAGAGAACAAGAGGGAAAATGATGCCAAGAAGCCCTAAAAGCGAAAAGCGCCCCGCCCACGCCATTGGCAACGCCATCATGATCGCCAAGATCGCCACTGGCGAGATTGAGGACATCACCACAGAGGACGGCAAGAACGCCGCCGCCGTGGCGCTGGGGCGCATGGGCGGCAAGGCGCGGGCGAAGGGCATGTCAGCCAAACGGCGGAAGGAGATCGCCAAAAAAGCCGCCGAAAAACGCTGGAAACACATCTCCCGGGAATAATTTACGGAATATTTTTTCTTGTTTTTTGTCGGCGACATGCACGCGGCCAATCCACTTGCCACCGTTCGCGGTCCCTATAGGAAAAAGAATGTCGAGATTTCAAACTGAGACACTACCGGCAGCACGCATCTCGGCGAAGGTGATCTTCTGCGGGCAGGTGGCGGGCATGCGCTTTTGAAGCGTCATCCGGGGGCGCGCAACGCTCATTGTCCGATATTGTTTAGTTGTTGCCGAAACGGCTGGAGCGTAAACGCATTCATTCGGAGAATTGTGATCGTACCGCCCTCAAGCTCCACCGCAATCTCGAAGATTGCAGGCTCAACTTCCTTAATGCGAGAATCTTTGCCGCGTTCAGCCGGCTGGGAGGCTTCGCATCCTCAGCAGCTGCCGGCAAGGTGAACGCAATAGCGATTGTTAATGCGACTAAAAGCTGTCTCAACGGCACCTCCCGTTCATTATGCACCGGCATCCAACCGCAACCTGCGGTCGACGGCAACGGAGAACGCGCGAAAGCCGCCCGTGAGGGCTTGGCTACCTATTGTTTCTCAGCGGGGGGATTTGCTTCGGGGGGCGGCCCTGGCGCTTCGGGCTCGGGCGTGCGTGTGGTGCCCCGAAGTTCTGGCCCGGCAGCGCAGTCGCCGGCCCAGAGCTTGGTCCCTTTGACCGTACCTACGAGCTTGCAGCCCATTGGTGCCGGCGGCTTTACCTGCTTCAGCGGCTTGCCGCCAACCTTGGGCGCCGCGGTTTGAGCGAATGCAGATGCCGAAAAGCCAATGATAGCGGCGAGGACCAGTAGAGTCCTGATCATCATCTCCCTCGCCTTCAGGCCGCCGCATCTCGACTTCGGCGGAAGAGTCGCACCCGTTCAATTCTCTCGCACTGCTCGCAACGATACTGAATGATATCTTTACCTTCGGCATCGGGGACGCTTTTCTCAAGCTTCATTGTCTCTTTGCATACGATGCAGTTCAAGAGATCTATGAGCGGGCTTTTATCGTCGTTCGCATGATATCCCCAGGCCACTCATTTTCCCTTCGCTTTCAGCGTGGCGATCCGCACGCGGAATTTCTCGATCTCCTTAAGAAGGTCGCGACATACTGGCCGCGCTGGGAGCTTGCGGGCAGTCTCTAGCAGCTTCGCGGCCATCGCCTCCAGTTGTTGCATCTCTGTTAGCGTTCGATCGGCCGATCCGGTCACCGCCCCGATGTGGAGTCCCTGGCAGGTTCATCTTGACTCTTATGGAGAGGCCCCGCAGCGAAGGCTGCGCTTATTGGCCGGCGATAGCGAGACAAATCTCGCGCTCGGGCTAGTCCACTACGTGTTTGTGCACGTCTCGGCCGTCGAAAGAGCCGGCCTGAGCACCCTCAACGAGGGTGCCAAGGTGAGCTACGAGGAGAAAGAGAACCGGGGCAAAACGTCCGCGGAAAATCTAAGATTCGGCTAAACCGCTTCTTTGCACCAAGCGCCGCCGGTTAGCCGGCGGGCTTTTTCCGCTCAAGGTGAGTTGATTCTGCTAGCATGCGGCACGCCACCCGCTGGGCGGGGTTCTTTTATGGATCAATTTATTTTTGAACCAATCGGGGTTAACTCGAATGCTCCAGGAGGCGCCTGCATTCTGCGGACGTTTGACGATGTAGGGGCTTTCATCCTCAACAACGTGGACACCAAAAACCGCCGGTCGGGACATTGGCAAGCTGTTCTGCAGGATCTGACGCAAGCCCGTTTCGGGGCGAGAAGGGCGGAAGTTCACGGTGCCATGCGCCACGCGCTGTTCGTGGAAGGTTGGCTAGCTAGTTAGAAGGGTCCCGTGGTGCGCCGGCGGGTTTTCTTAAGGCAGCCGTCGCAAACGGCTTAGGCCCACGGTCTCACTCTTTGCCTGCGCGGCCGGGATGACAGAAAACGTCGCCGATCTTTTCTCGATATAGACTTGGCTCATGCCCATCATCACCGCAGCAAGGTGATCACCGTGGGATGCGACGCGGACGCAGCGCTCACGCGGCAATTCCCGCTTACCAATAGCCCCAAGGTCTGTGGAAGCGAGCGGCCCCGGGTTCCTGGATGGCTTGCCAAGGACCGTAATCGTAATAGGGGCTATAGCCGACGTATGCCGGATAGTAGCTGTAGCCAGGATCGTAATAGGGACCATCATAGCCATAGGCGCTACTCGCGATCGCGCCACCGATTACGGCGCCAGCCAACGCGCCCGCTCCCAAGCCCCAGCCTCCGAAACCTCTATGGCCCCAGCCGCCTCCGTGCCAACCACCGCCGCCAAAGCCGTGGCCGCCAAAGCCGCCAAAGCCACGCGCCGAGGCGCCGGTCGGCGACAGGCCAATTAAGACAACTGCCAACAGAGCTATCACCGTTTTTCGCAACATCGTCGTAACTCCGCACAATAGGTCGCTCCCAGCATTATGACTCCCGTCGTGCGAGATAGTTTCAAGTATCGGAATGGCTCGGCCGTCCGCCTCCTTGATCAGCGCGGCATCGGCGCGGGCCTCGACCTCAATGTCGCGCGGCAGCGAGGCGGTAGCGCTCAACGGCTGAGCAAATTCCAAATGCTCGCCAGCGTCCACGATCATCGTCGTGATCACGCGGCGACCGATGCGGTTTAGGTATTGCACGTCGATTCTTGCGCGAAGGCTTCTTTCACGCGGTCTATCGCCGAATGGTTCCGGTTTTTCACCTTGACCCAGTCCGGCGACCGACCGGATCGATCTCGCCGCTTCGACACATGCCTTCGAGCCCCATTCTGCACGCGGCTTCGAACAGCTCGGGTCGGATCTCGCCTTGCTCAAATGGTGCGATGAAAATGCCGTCCAGTCGACGAGCCAGGAGCCGCGCGAGGTTGGTTTTGCGCATCGAGAGCGGCAGGCTGCGTAGGTCCTCGCCGTCGAGCGCCAGGACGTGCCTTCGCGGCGGTCGGGATGCAAAAATCAAACGCCTTAAACATGGCGGTAAGATAGGAAACCGGGTTGGCCCGTCAACGGACCTTGCGGCTGCCGCTGTGGGTTCGACGAACTCCCCGATGATGTTGGTAGGCTCGCGCATCTGCGGAGATGCCACGCGCAGATATCCCTTCTCGCAAAAGTCCTAGGAGGCAGAAGCCGATAGCGGTTCAGTTCCAGTGTTCACAATGTCGTGAGCGTGGTCTTGGCCGAACATAAAGTGTGCGGTTTTTGCATCCTATAAAGTGTTCGGGGCCGAGCGCTAAGAAGAGAAAAAGTGCTTGCCCATGAGGGCGCAATGCAAAGCAATCAATAAAGCGGGGACTAACCGAGTCGATTACGGGGACTGACTTTGTAACCAACGGAGTACTAATGATGGATAAGTCAATAGCGGGACAAGTCTACAACATTGCCGATCTGGAAAAGGAGATTGAGGCAGAAGTCTGGAACAGTCCGCCAATCCGCGGTCAACGTTCTGTCGATTTCGTGCCGCCAAGGGTGCGCGCGCCGACTACCGCGATACCCGATTATGTCGAGCACCGGGAGGGAGCTACGGAAGTCGGCAAGCTGTCGGCGGAAGCCGTTGTCCGCGAATACGAAGCGGCGGCGAAAGAGATCGAGGGGATGGGCGCAGAGCTGATGGAGCGCGTTAAGCAATGCGAGGCAATGACTCAGGATGCGCTCGCCGTTAACGAGGAGATGAAGGAAACTGCAG
>Ga0209807_1001928_pt1 | contig 9973 bp, 11 predicted proteins | sample GraSoiAngelo_154_FD_186168 | JGI IMG/M metagenome (GOLD analysis project Ga0209807, IMG submission 186168) | Grasslands soil microbial communities from the Angelo Coastal Reserve, California, USA - 14_1009_13_20cm (SPAdes) (version 2) | ecosystem: Environmental > Terrestrial > Soil > Grasslands ... | reverse complement strand
GAAGACCAGCGTCGCCGTGTCGCCCTCGACGCTCAGGCGCCCCCTCCGGCTTGGATGCTCGCCGCCGCTCATGCCGGCTCGTAGACGAGGAAGGCGATTCCGTTGCGGAACGTCCGCGACGACTTCAACTTGAGACCGACGGTCTTCCCGACACCGTCGAACATGCTGACACCGTCGCCGAGGATCAGCGGGAAGAGGACGAGCTGGTATTCGTCGATCAGGCCGGCCCGCGCGAGCGGCGCGACGATGCTGCCGCTGCCGAGAATCGCCATCGGTTCGCCGGGCTGCTGCTTGAGCCTGCGCATCTCGGTGACGGCATCGCCCGCCACGAGCGTGGTGTTGTTCCAGGCGGCCCGCTTCAGCGTCTTCGAGAAGACGACCTTCGGCAGCGCGTTCATCTGCTTCGCGACGACGGGAAACTGCTGCGCCGCCGCCGGCGTCGGCCAGTTCGGCTCAGGCTGGTGCTGGCTGCAGGTCAAGAATGGCAAGCTCGAAATCTCCAAGACGCCCAACGGCGAAAACCCGCTGGTGCACGGCGCGATCCCGATCCTTGGCTGCGACGTCTGGGAGCACTCCTATTACATCGACTACCGCAACCGGCGTCCGGATTACCTGAAGGCGTTTGTCGATCATCTCGTGAACTGGGAGTACGTCGACCAGCTGTTCGCGAAGGCGACCTGACGACACGTCAGACTTTTTTGATGTGAACGTCGGGGCGGCAGCATGAAGTTGCCGCCCCGTCGTCTACTGGCGCGCCAACTAAGCGGGGCGGCATTGCCGCATGGGCCTCCATGAACCGCGCATGGGTATTGCCGTTCTTCCGTTTGCATCGCTGTTCGAGCGAGCCTAAGCAGATTTAGCCTGTTCATTCGTCAGACCGATTCTCTTGTCAGAACTTCCATCGAACGACCCGGCGTCTGCCGATGACGCCGCGGAAGGCGAATCGCGGCGGGGACGCGCCCGCAGGCCGATCGGCTGGTCGATGATCACGATCGGCGTACTCGTCGCGGCCAGCGCCACGCTGGTCTACCGCCGCGATGGCGTCGACGGCGTGCTCGACATCCTGACCCGCGATCTGACGCTGTTTGGCGGCATCCTTCCGCGCGTGCTGGCGGGCTGCCTGCTCGGCGCGTTCATCGCGGAGATCTTGCCGCACGAGAAAGTCTCGCGATCGCTCGGGCCGAACTCGGGCCTGAAGGGACTGCTGATCGGCGCCGCCTTCGGCGCGATCCTGCCGGGCGGGCCGTTCACCGCCTATCCGGTTGCGAGCGCGCTGCTTGCCGTCGGCGCCGGTTTCGGCGCCACCATTGCGATGGTCGTGAGCTGGACGCTGATCGGCTACGGCCGGGCGGTCGCCTGGGAATTGCCGATCATGGGCACGGATTTCACACTGTGGCGCATCGTGATCTCGCTGCCGCTGCCCCTGCTCGCCGGCGCGCTCGGGCGCTTCGTCTATGTGCGGATGTACCCAAAGGACGACGTCGAATGAGCGCGGCGCTGCTCATCGATATCATCCTGTGGGGCTCGGTCGCAGCCGTCGGCTTTATCGCCTATCGGCGCGGCCCCAAGGTGCTGACGGCATCGCTGCGCGAGGGCTCGATGGATTTTGTCAACATCGTGCCGCGCATCGCGCTTGGCGTGATCGGGTCGGGCTATATCGCAGCCGTCATCCCGCAGGAAATCATCACCGGCTGGCTTGGGCCGAACTCGGGCTGGTTCGGCGTCGCTACCGCCGTGATCGCCGGCGCGGCGACGCCGGGCGGCCCGGTGGTCGGCTTCTCCATCGGCGCGGTGGCGCTGAAGGCCGGCGGCGGCCCGCCGCAGGTCATCGCCTATGTGATCGCCTGGGCGCTGTTTGCCTTCCAACGGCTCCTGTTGTGGGAAATCCCGTTCATGCCGGCCCGTTTCGTCTGGTTTCGCGCCACTGTATCGGTGCCGTTTCCGTTTGTGGCGGCCGCGATCGCGATGGCGATCGGGAAACCATGAGCCACCTCTTGGTGGACACCCGTTATGTTATAATATAACGTTCCTGGATGGTTCCACCCGGTCCCCATGGTCACGACCACGGCCATGCGCATGCGCATGCCCACGGCCCGGCGTCGCCGCATCCGCCGCAGGCCGCTGCGTGGTCGATTTTGCGCATGCCGGTCGTCTCGCGGCTTGGCGCCGCCCTCGCGGTCAGCGCCGGCCTGTGGGCCGTGGTGTGGTTGGCGATGAGATGAGCATGGCCGCGCAAATCCAATTCCGCGACGTCACGCTGGGCTACGATCGCCACCCGGCGGTGCATCATCTCAACGGCGAAGTCCCATCCGGCGCGCTGCTCGCCATCGTAGGCCCGAACGGCGCCGGCAAGTCGACGCTGTTTCGCGGATTGGTCGGCATCTTGAAGCCGCTTGCGGGCTCGATCGCAACGGATGGTCTCGATGTCCGGGATATCGCTTATCTGCCGCAGACCGCCGATATCGACCGCAGTTTCCCGATCTCGGTGTTTGATTTGGTTGGCACCGGGCTATGGCGCGCCACCGGATTTTTCGGCGGCATCGGCAAGGCCTCGCGTGAGAAGATCGGCCAGGCGCTGGCTGCGGTCGGCCTCACCGGCTTCGAGAACCGCGCCATCGGCACGCTATCGGGCGGGCAGCTGCAGCGCATGCTGTTTGCGCGGGTGTTGTTGCAGGATGCGCGGCTGATCGTGCTCGACGAGCCCTTCAACGCCATCGATGCCAAGACTTCCGCCGATCTGCTCGCGCTGATCAAGCGCTGGCACGCGGAGGGCCGCACCGTGCTGGCGGCGTTGCACGACATGGATCTGGTGCGCGGCAATTTCCCGCAAACCCTGCTGTTGGCGCGCGAGCCGGTGGCCTGGGCTACGACCTCCGAAGTGCTCACGGCCGAAAACCTGCTCGCCGCGCGGCGGATGTGCGAGGCGTTCGACGACAGCGCGGCACCTTGCGTCGCCGACGATATGCCGTCGCAAGCGGCCTGATCGCAACATGATCACCGAAGTGCTGATCGCGCCGTTCACCGAATTCGAATTCATGCGCCGCGCGCTGGCGGCCGTGATCGCGCTGTCGCTTGGCGGCGCGCCGATCGGCGTGTTCCTGATGCTGCGGCGGATGAGCCTCGTCGGCGACGCCATGGCGCACGCGATCCTGCCGGGAGCCGCGATCGGCTTTCTATTGTCCGGGCTCAATCTGTTCGCGATGACGACGGGCGGATTGATCGCGGGCTTTACGGTGGCAATCCTTGCCGGTGTCGTATCCCGCACCACGGGATTGAAAGAGGACGCCTCGCTCGCGACCTTCTATCTGGCCTCGCTCGCCCTCGGTGTCACGATCGTCTCCATCAAGGGCACCAATATCGATCTGTTGCACGTGCTGTTCGGCAATATTCTCGCCATGGATGACCAGACGCTCTTGGTGGTCGCATTCAACGCCACCATCACGCTTCTGGTGCTGGCCGTGATCTATCGGCCGCTGGTGATCGAAAGCGTCGATCCGCTGTTCCTGCGCACGGTCAGCCGCGCCGGCGCGCCGGCGCATCTGGCGTTCCTGGCGCTGGTCGTCATCAATCTCGTCAACGGTTTTCAGGCGCTCGGCACCTTGCTCGCGGTAGGATTAATGATCCTGCCCGCAGGCATCGCGCGGTTCTGGTCGCGCGATATCACCGGCATGATCTGCATCGCGGTCATCGCCGCCGTCATTTCGGGCTATGCGGGACTGGTGCTGTCGTTCCAGACCAAAGTGCCGTCGGGACCTGCGATCATCCTGGTGGCGACGGTGCTCTATGCCGGCTCGGTGCTGTTCGGCAGCATCGGCGGTCTGATCCGCCAGATGTTTCCCGCACCCCATCTCGAAGCGTAGCTGTCGATATGTTGCGCGCCCTTCAATTCTGGATCAGCTTTTTGACGCTGCTGGCCTTTGCATCGCCGCTCAGCGCGCAGGATCGGCTGAACGTCGTCGCCAGTTTTTCCATTATCGGCGATTTCGTGCGTAACGCCGGCGGCGTGCGCGTCAATGTCACGACGCTGGTCGGGCCCAATGGCGACGTGCATGTCTATACGCCGGCGCCGGCCGACGCCAGGAAGATCGCGGATGCCAGGCTCGTCGTTATCAACGGCCTCGGTCTCGAAGGCTGGCTGCCGCGGCTGTTGCAATCCTCCGGCAGCAAGGCTCCGATCATCGTCGCGACCAAGGGGATCATGCCGCTCAGGCTTGGCTCCGATGCCGATCCGCATGCCTGGCAATCAGTGGCAAATGCGAAGATCTTTGTCGCCAACATTCGCGACGCGCTGGTTGCCGCCGACCCCGCCGATGCTGAACTATTTCGCGCCAACGCCGATGGTTACTCCGCGCAGCTCGACGCTCTCGACAGCGACGTGCGGGCGGCGGTCGCACAGATTCCACCCGACCGCCGCAAGGTGATTTCGACCCACAATGCATTCGGCTATTTCGCAGCCAGCTATGGCATCGAATTCATCGCGCCGGAGGGGGTTTCCACCGAATCCGAGCCTAGCGCGCGCGACATCGCGCGCATCATCGCCCAGATCAAAAGCGCGAGAATTCCGGCCGTGTTTCTTGAGAACATCAGCGATCCGCGGCTGATGCGTCAGATCGCGGCGGAGACGGGGGCCAAGGTCGGCGGAACGCTGTTTTCGGACGCCCTGACCGACGAAAAGGGCCCTTGTCCCACTTACATTGAGATGGTCAGGCACAATATAAAGGCCCTGACCAGCGCGCTCGGCAATTAGGGCAGGGGCCACCCTGCTGCGGGGCGTGCCGCAAAGTCTGTTTCCGGAGTGAGCATGCCTTCACCGACACTGCAAAAAATTCCCGTGACCGTGTTGACCGGCTATCTCGGTGCCGGAAAGACGACGCTGTTGAACCGCATCCTGTCTGAAAATCACGGCAAGAAATACGCCGTCATCGTCAACGAATTCGGCGAGATCGGCATCGACAATGACCTGATCATCGGCGCGGACGAAGAAGTCTTCGAGATGAACAATGGCTGCGTCTGCTGCACCGTGCGCGGCGATCTCGTGCGCATCCTCGACGGCTTGATGAAGCGCAAGGGCAAGTTCGACGCCATCATCGTCGAGACCACAGGTCTCGCCGATCCGGCGCCGGTGGCGCAGACCTTCTTTGTCGATGAGGATGTGCAGAAGAATGCCCGGCTCGATGCGGTCGTGACGGTGGCCGACGCCAAATGGCTATCGGACCGGCTCAAGGATGCGCCGGAGGCCAAGAACCAGATCGCGTTCGCCGATGTCATCGTGCTGAACAAGACCGATCTCGTCTCCAAGGCTGAACTCGCCGAGGTCGAGGCGCGGATCCGCGGCATCAACCCCTATGCCAAGCTGCATCGCACCGAGCGTTGCAAGGTCAAGCTGTCGGATGTTTTGGAGCGCGGCGCCTTCGATCTCGATCGCATCCTCGACATCGAGCCGGATTTTCTGGAGGCAGGCTCCGACCACGAACATCATGACCATGATCACCACCACGGCCATGACGGACACGACCACGGCCATGGCGGGCTGAAGCATTACCACGATGAGGAGATGCAATCGCTGGCATTGCGCACGGACAAGCCGCTCGATCCGACCAAATTCATGCCGTGGCTGCAAAACCTGGTCGCCAGCGAGGGCCAGAAGATCCTTCGCTCGAAAGGTATCCTCGCCTTTAGCGATGACGACGACCGCTATGTCTTCCAGGGCGTCCACATGATGCTGGAAGGCGATCATCAGCGGAAATGGAAGGAAGGCGAGGCGCGCGAGAGCCGTCTCGTCTTTATCGGCCGCGAATTGCCGGAGCAGATCATTCGCGACGGCTTTGAAAGCTGTATCACCTCGTGATGAGCGACTTCGAACCGGGCGATCAAGCCTCCATCGCTTCCGTCACCGACCGCGTGCGTCCGGTCGCGATCGGCGCGGCGGTCACGGCGATTCATTTTCTCGGTGACCGCGCCGCCTTTGTCGGCGCCGAGGAGAGCGTTGCCCTGGTGGACGCCGAGGGCGGTATCTCGCGTGTGACCGTCCATGGCGGCGGCATCCTCTGTACGGCGTCCGACGGGGTGCGCATCGTCATGGGCGGCGATGACGGCAAGTTGGCCGAACTGAACGGCAAGGGCGAGGTGGCGGTACTCGCCACCGACCCAAAGCGGCGCTGGATCGATAACGTCGCGCTTCATCCCGACGGTGCGGTGGCCTGGTCGGCCGGCAAGACCGCCTTTGTCCGCAGCGGCAAGGGAGAAGACAAGACCTTCGATATGCCTTCGACCGTCGGTGGCCTGGCGTTCGCGCCAAAAGGCCTGCGCGTCGCAGTCGCGCATTATAACGGCGTGACGCTGTGGTTCCCCAATATGGCGGCTAGTCCCGAATTTCTGGAATGGGCGGGCTCGCATCTCGGCGTGGTGTTCAGTCCCGACAACAAGTTTCTGGTCACCACGATGCACGAGCCGGCGCTGCACGGCTGGCGGCTGGCCGACAACCGCCACATGCGCATGAGCGGCTATCCCGGCCGCGTCAAATCGATGTCGTGGAGCGCGGGCGGAAAATCCTTGGCGACCTCGGGTGCCGACGCCGTCATCGTGTGGCCGTTCGCGAGCAAGGACGGCCCGATGGGCAAGGAGCCCACGATGCTGGCGCCGTTGCAGGCGCGCGTCGCCGTGGTCGCCTGCCATCCCAAGCAGGACATCCTCGCCGCCGGCTATAGCGACGGCACCATCCTGATGGTGCGGCTGGAAGACGGTGCTGAAATCCTGGTACGCCGCAACGGCACGGCGGAGGTCGCAGCACTGGCCTGGAACGCGAAAGGAACGCTGCTGGCCTTTGCCGCGGAGGATGGCGAGGCGGGCTTGTTGCCGCTCTGAGGACCAGTTCCGGGCGGAACCAATAGCCTGATCCGGCCGTTGAGATCGCGAACAAATCGTGGATCAACGTCATGTCTCCTGACAACAGCAAACGCGCGTACCGGAAGCAGTTGCTGCTGGCGTCGCTGCTGGTGACGGCCGGGCTCGTGATGTCGGGATTGTCGCTGATCGGGATCAGAGCGCAGAATTCACAGCAGATGGCGCAGGCGACGCCGCCGACGCAATCTTCGCCCCCTGAAAATCAAAACAAGCCGGCTGAATCAAAACCCGGCGGCGAGCGTCCGACCACGCCGCCCCCAGAGCCCGCTCGTCCCGATACGCAACCGCAAACGCAAGGCGCCCCGCCGGTGCTGCCGCCCGCGCCAGCCGAAAAGATCGCGCCGCCGATCAAGGAAAAATAGGCACGTCAGTGTCGGCCCTCATCGCGAAGTCGTGACGATGCGGTGACGCTTGCCCAACGATTTGCCTGACCTGGCAATTTTACAGCCTCGCTTGTTGTCCCTTGTCGCAGCATAATGCCTCAAGGCGCGACAGCACATGAGGCCCAGCAAATGAAGATCAATGACGTCAGGAAATCCGCTTATTCAATGCCACTGACCAGCCCGTCGTTCCCGCCGGGACCTTATCGGTTCTTTAACCGCGAATATTTCGTCATCAGCTATCGCACCGATCCGGAAGCGCTCGCCGCCGTGGTGCCGGAGCCGCTGGAAGTCACCGAGGCGATCGTCAAATATGAATTCATCCGCATGCCCGACTCCACCGGCTTCGGCGATTACACCGAAACCGGGCAAGTGATCCCGGTCCGCTTCAACGGTGAGGAGGGCGCCTATACCCATGCCATGTATCTTGATGACGACGCTCCGATCGCCGGCGGCCGCGAGCTATGGGGATTCCCCAAGAAACGGGCGACGCCGAAGATCGAGGTCGAGAGCGACGTCCTGGTCGGCACGCTGCATTACGGCTCGGTGCTCTGCGCCTCCGCCACCATGGGCTACAAGCACCGCTACGTCGATCACGACAGCGTGCTAAAGGGCATGAAGACGCCGAATTTCATCTTGAAGATCATTCCGCATGTCGATGGATCGCCGCGGATCTGCGAACTGGTGCGCTTTTATCTGGAAGATATCACCCTGAAAGAAGCCTGGACCGGCCCAGCCGCGCTTGGTCTGTTCCCGCACGCCCTCGCCGACGTCGCGCGGCTGCCGGTGCGCGAGGTGATCTCGGCACTGCATTTCAAGGCGGATCTGACGCTGGGGCTGGGGAGCGTGGCGTTCGACTATATGAAGAAGTAGATCGCGCCCGTCATTCCGGCGCATCGCGCAGCGATGAACCCGGAATCTCGAGATTGGCTTGCCTTCTTGCCCTCACGTCGAGATTCCGGGTTCGCGAGCTCTGCTCGCGCCCCGGAATAACGAGAAGAGAGGCCGGCACCGCCTCAGGTCACCGCACCAGCACGTTCCGGAACTGCCACGGATCGCTTTCGTCGATGTCTTCCGGAAATAGCCCGGGACGGTCGGTGAGCGGCGTCCAGTCGGTGTAGAAGCCCTTCACCGGACCCAGATACGGCATCTGGATTTCGAGGCAGCGTCGGAAATTCAGTTCGTCGGCCTCGACGATCCCGGCGGTGGGATTCTCCAGCGCCCACACCATGCCAGCAAGCACGGCGGACGACACCTGCATGCCGGTAGCGTTCTGGTACGGCGCGATCGCGCGCGTCTCCTCGATCGAGAGCTGCGAGCCGTACCAATAGGCGTTTTTGGCGTGGCCGTAGATCAGCACGCCGAGCTCGTCGATGCCGTCCTCGATCTCGTTCTCGTCCAGAATGTGCCATTTCGGCTGCATCTTGCCGGTGGCGCCAAACATCTCGTGGAGCGACAGCACCGCGTCATTGGCGGGGTGATAGGCGTAATGGCAGGTGGGGCGATAGATCACCCGCTGGCCGTCGCGCACCGTGAAGTAATCGGCGATCGAGATCGACTCGTTGTGGGTGACGAGGAAGCCATATTGCGCGCCGGGCGTCGGACACCAGGAGCGCACGCGGGTGTTGGCGCCGGGCTGTTGCAGATAGATCGCGGCCCCGCAGCCATCGGCGTGGGTGCGGCCATTGTCCGGCATCCACTTCTCATGCGTGCCCCAGCCGAGCTCGGCCGGCTGCATGCCTTCCGACACAAAGCCTTCCACCGACCAGGTGTTGACGAACACCTTCATCGGCCTCGGCTTCTTGGAACGCTGGGTATCGCGCTCGGCGATATGGATACCCTTGACGCCGAGCTTGTGCGCCAACTGCCCCCAGCCTTCACGGCTGTTCGGCTCGTTGAAGGGCGTGTTGGTGTCGCGGGCAATGTCGAGCAACGCCTGTTTGACGAACCACGACACCATGCCCGGATTGGCGCCACAGGTGGAGACCGCGGTCGGCCCGCCCGGGTTCTTGTGCTTGGCCGCGAGCAAGGTCTCGCGCAGCGCATAGTTGGAGCGTTTTTCGGAGCCGATATTCTTGTCGAAGTAAAAGCCGAGCCACGGCTCGACCACGGTGTCGATATAGAGCGCGCCGATCTCGCGGCACAGCGTCATGATATCGACCGAGGAGGTGTCGACCGACAGGTTGACGCAAAAACCCTGGCCGCCGCCGGCCGTCAGGAGCGGCACCAGGAGCTCGCGGTAATTGTCGCGGGTCACGCCCTCCTTGATGAAGCGCACACCGTGCTGTCTGGCGATCTCGCCGTCCTCGTGCGGGTCAATGATGACGAAGCGCGGTTTGTCGTAAGCAAAATGCCGCTCGATCAGCGGCAGGGTGCCTTTGCCGATCGAGCCGAAGCCGATCATGACAATGGGGCCGGAAATTTTCGCATGGATCGGCGAGGCGGGGCTCATAAGTGGGTCTCCGAAAAATAGTGTCTGTCTTGGACGGGGATCAGGCGGTGCGGCGCTTCGCGGTGACTTCGATCTCGACCTTCATCTCGGGTCTTGCGAGGCCAACGACGATCAATAACGTCGCCGCGGGGCGAATGTCGCCGAGGACTTCGCCACAGACGGCGAAGTGGGCATCCACGTCCTTGGCGTCGGTGACGTAGTAGGTCGCGCGGACGATATCGGCCATCGCGAAGCCGCC
>Ga0209807_1001922_pt1 | contig 9988 bp, 7 predicted proteins | sample GraSoiAngelo_154_FD_186168 | JGI IMG/M metagenome (GOLD analysis project Ga0209807, IMG submission 186168) | Grasslands soil microbial communities from the Angelo Coastal Reserve, California, USA - 14_1009_13_20cm (SPAdes) (version 2) | ecosystem: Environmental > Terrestrial > Soil > Grasslands ... | reverse complement strand
TTCGACGTTATGAGCATGATGCAGTCGGCAGGCCAATGGGAAGCGGCATATGACCGTGGGGTCCCCAGGCGCCTGACCTATCCCAGGTTGCCACTTCACACCCTCCTCGAACAGACCGCCAAAGAGCACCCAGACACCCCCGCAACCGTATTTGGCGGTGCTGTCGGCGGTCGCTGCATCGATGCGGCAATGACCTACCGGGAGATCGACGGCCTCGCGGATCGGTTCGCCGCCGGCCTCCAGGAGCTGGGCGTGCGGAAGGGTGACCGGGTCGCGCTCGTCCTCCCGAACTGCCCGCAGTTCGTCTACGCGTTCTTCGGCGCCCTCAAGGCCGGTGCGGTCGTCGTGCCGACGAACCCGCTCTACACCGTTCGCGAGCTCCACAACCAATTCGCGGATTCGGGTGCGCGCGTGGTCGTCGTCCTGTCACGCCTTTACCCGCAGGTCGCCGAGGCGGCGACCTCTACGTCGGTCGAACGGATCGTGGTCACCAACGTGAAGGAGCACTTCCCACTCGCGCTTCGCGCCCTCTTCACTCTGGTGCGCGAGCGCAAGGAGGGTCATCGCGTCGACATCTCCGGGGACCCGCGGGCGGTGTGGCTCAAAGACGTGCTGATCGCTGCGGACTCGCGCGTCGCGGTCGAGGTCGCGCCCGAGGATCTCGCGCTCCTGCAGTACACCGGCGGCACGACAGGCGTCCCGAAGGGCGCGATGCTGTCGCACGGGGCGCTCGTCGCCAACGTCATGCAGTGCAAAGCGTGGCACGCGTCAGTCCTCCCGGGAGACCGGATCCTCGCGATCATGCCGTTCTTCCACGTCTACGGCCTGACCGTCGTGATGAACCTCGCCGTCCTGAACACGATGACGATGGTGCTCATCCCGCGCCCAGATCTCCGCCACATCTTTCTCGCGATCCAGAAACACCGGCCACGCTTCTTCCCCGGCGCCCCGCGGATCTACATCCTGCTCAGCGAATCACGCGATCTCGCGAAGTACGACCTGCGCTCGATCGAGTGGTTCCTGTCAGGATCCGCGCCGCTTCCGGTCGAGGTGATGCGTCGGTTCGAGGAGCTCACCGGCGGCAAGGTCCTCGAGGGATACGGTCTCACCGAGGCGGCGCCGGTCACGCACTCGAATCCGCGCGAGGGCGTTCGCAAGCCGGGATCCGTCGGCATCCCGTTGCCCGACGTCGACTGCCGGATCGTCGACATCGAGACCGGCACCAAAGAGGTGAGCCAAGGCGAGGCGGGGGAGCTCTGTCTTCGCGGCCCGAACATCATGGACGGCTACTGGCAACGGCCGGAGGAGACCGCCGCGGTCATTCGCGACGGCTGGCTGCGTACGGGTGACATCGTCCGCATGGACGAGGACGGCTACTTCTACGTCGTCGACCGTGTGAAAGAGATGGTCATCGTTTCCGGATTCAAGGTCTACCCGCGCGAAGTCGACGAGGTCCTCTACGCGCATCCGGCGGTTCTGGAGGCTGCGGCGGTCGGCGTGCCGCATCCATCGAAGGGCGAGGTCGTGAAGGCCTTTGTCGTGCTCCGGCCGGGCACCGCGGCGACGGCGCAGCAGCTCGTCGATCACTGCCGCGCGAATCTGGCCCCCTACAAGGTCCCCGTCGAGGTCGTGTTCCGCGCCGAGCTGCCCAAGACGCTCATCGGAAAAGTGCTCCGTCGCCAGCTCGCGGCCGAAGAACCCGGCGTCGCCGTCGTGCCGCTGCCGCGCGCGGGGTGAGACTTACGGGGCGGCCTTCTCCCGCAGCAGATCCAATATCTGGTTCTGGCCCTTCAAGATCTCGATCTGCTGCGCCGACATCTGATGGAGCGCGGTGAGCGTCTCGTGATCGGCCTCGGCGCGCGCGTCCTGCGCGGCCGAGATCACCTTCTGTCCGACGATGATGATCGGCAGGAGGACGAGCTGCAGGAAGTTCGATGAGAGCCAATTCACGAGGACCGTCGGCGAGCCCTGCTGGATCGCCGCCGGCAGCGCGACGAGCGCGATGATCGTGAACACGTAGGCGCAGTACATCGTCCCGACGATCTTTGTGATCCTGACGGCGACCGCCGCGTTGAGGCGACCCAACGCGCCCGTCCCGTGCACACGAGCGTGGATTTGCTCACTCAGCACGAGGCGCGGTACATGCTTCTCGGGGTTTGTCACTTGCGTCATAGGTCTCCTCCTCGCCACCTCTTGATCGAGCGCGACAGTACGCTCGTGGCCTCGGGAGGTTGCTTAGGGCTTCGTCCAGCCGACCGGTAGGAGCTCGGCTCCGTCCAGCGTTGGGTAGTAAACCTGCCAGCCGTGATAGCCGCGGTACGCCAGGGGGTCCGCCTTCATGACGTTGCCGTAGCCGAGGAGCGCGTTGACGTACGCCTGGGAGTGGTTGTAGGCGAAGAGCGCCTGCTCCATGTTGTCCGGTGCTCCGGACGCCTTCAGGTATCGCGCCGCACCCATGATCGCGTCGTGATCGTCGTTGATGTCGCCGCCGTCGCCGTACTGGCGCCATGTCGCCGGGAGGAACTGCATCGGCCCCTGGGCTCCGGCACTCGATAACCCGTGGATGCGGCCCATTCGGCTCTCGACCAGATGGACTGACGCGAGGTAGTACCACGGCACGCCGAACTCAGCTTCGGCTTCCTTGTAGTAGCCGAGGAGCTGGTCGACGGACTTCGCCTCGACGATCTTCCAGTCCGGAAGGTTCTTTGGGATCGGGCCCTTCAGCAGGCGCAGCTGCCTGCCGGCCTCGAGACTCGCACTGACCGCGCTGCGCGTTTGTTCCGGGAGCGAAGAGAGGACGGTGTCTTTCCATTCGGGGAAGTCCTGAAGCTCGCTGTACGCGAGCTGCTGCAGATGCCCCATCCATGTCAGGTGCGCGCCGGTCAGGTCCGGATCACGGATCGCCGCCTCGACGACTACGAGCTGCTTCGCCAGCTCAGCGGCGTCGGTTGCCGGCACGGGCAACTGGTCCCAATTCGGCGAGGGCAGGGCCGTCGCCGTTGGAGCGGGCGACGCGGTCGGCGCGGCGTCGGTGGCGGTCGGTATAGGCGACGCGGAAGGGGTGATGGTCTCGGACGCAACGAAACGCGAACCCGGCCCCGAGCAGGCGACGAGGCCAGCAGCGAGAACGAGAGCGATGAGGCGGGCGACGGAGGAGAACGGCCGCGGTCTGATGATGAAAGTCTGGTGGCCCGGCTCCGTCCGGTAAAGGTCCCCAAGCGGACGTTCTTGGCACAGAAAGCCGGTCCGCGGTCTCAGACCGGCAACGTGTTTCGCGGATCGCGTCCTATCTCTGCACCGACCCGACGAGTCTCGGGACGCTTGACCGCTATGGAACCGCGTGCACGCGGCTGCGAGAGCTCAGGCCGCGCCGACCGGGTGCGGTCGAAGCCCTGCGAGCTTGCGGGCGTCGCCGGTGATGGTGACTTTGGCGACCGACGCGCGATCCCGCATTCCCGCAAGGAGGCCGATGATCCCGTCCGGCGGCCCCGAGAGCACGAGATCCGGCGACGCCGGTCGGCCGGGCACGACGCGAACGGTCCCGTTCGCCGAGGCGATGGTCATCGGAGCGTCACCGGTATCCACCTCGATGACGAGGCGCGGCCGGCGTTTGTCGACACCTTCATAGAGAACGTGGATCGGGTGGGTGAGCCAATGGCTGCGGAACTCATCGTTCCCGAGCGGCCGTTTCATCAGCGGATTGGCCCAGCGTCCGAGGGAGTAGACGACCTCGCGCAGTCCCTCTCCCCATTTGGTGAGCGCGTAGGTGTGGTCGTCGGGGCGCTCGATCACGCCGGCGTCTTCGAGGGCGCGAAGTCGGTCTGCAAGGAGATTCGTGGCGATCCCGGGTAGGCCCCACAGGAGCTCGTTGTACCGGCGCGGTCCGTCCAGGAGCTCTCTCACGATCAGGAGAACCCAGCGGTCTCCGACCACGTCGAGGCCTCGCGCGAAGGTGCAGTACTGACCGTACGATCTCATCCGACGATCCTACACTTGACAATCTCAAGTCGTCTACTTGATTATCTCAAGCGCTATCAAATTACCGGATGGGGAGAAAGAGCGATGGCAAGCGACAGTCGCGACCTCGTCACCTCGTACATCAAGGCAGTGGGCGAAAACCGGCTGGAGGCGCTTCCGGCGATGCTCGACCCCGACGCGCAGTTCGTCGTCGGCGACACCACGCTTCGTGGCGCCGACGCGTTCATCGGAGGGTTCCGGCGGCTTACGCCGATCATTCTTCGCAACGAGATCCGCAAGCTCTTCGTCGACGGGGACGAAGCGTGCGTCATCTACGACTTCGTCACGGATACGCCCGCGAAAGCGGTCCCAAGCGTCGAGTACATCAAGATGCGCAACGGCCGGATCCTGTCCTCGCTCCTTGTGTTCGAGCGCTTGCACTGGCCGGAGGTGCAGGCCGTGCTGAAGGAGCGCGCTGAGAGGCAGGCCGTCGCGGCCTCGGCCTAGACGCCGACCTTTCGCGGTGGGATCGGACGCGCCCGGCCACGCATGCGGGACGGGATCGAGACGCACTCGCATTGCACGGGATCCTCGAGTAGCGCCCGATCCCAGCCGCCAAGGTCCGCCGCGGCGTCGTAGGTGCTCTGGAGGAAGTCGAAGAGCGTCGCCGACGGATCCGCCGCGGTCCGCACGGCTTCGTAGGGCAACAGGAACTCGCCACGCGCGGCATCCCACCGGGCTGCCGCCGGGCGGATCTTCGCGGACGCGAGTCCGTCGATCGCCGGCATCGCGTAGGCGTAGTACTCGGCGCGCGGCACGTCGGCGTTGCCCGGCCAGAAGCCGGCCGAGATGAGCTCGTGCGAGTACGCCTCGTGCATGACGTGGACGTTCACGTTCGGTGGAGTGCCGCCGGCATACGCGGGCGCGCGCCGACCGCTGAACCTCGCGGCCGCGAGATCGAACGATCCCCAGAAGAACTGGACCGGGCTCGCCTTTCCGAGAAATCCGGCGCGGAATCTCTCGAAGACCACGTCGGTGCGCAGGAGCGCGCTCGCGAACTCGCGCGCGCGGTCGCGGTCGTACGGGCGGACCGCGATGTCCTCGGGGAACGGTACTGCGACGGCGACCTCGTTCGGCACCACGTCAATGTGTGGATCACGGACCCCGAGACGCTCGAGCGAGTCCAGCATCTCGCGGTAGAAATCCGCGACCGACATCGGGCGCAGCGGCATCGCGCTCGTTCCGCCGCCGCTCGTGACGATGGTGACCTCGTGCGCGACGAAGTCGAGATCGATCTGGAAGGCACCGTCACCGTTCGGGAGGAGTCCGGTTCCGAGTCCGCGGGGCGTGATGAGCAGAGCCGAGTTCCACCAGTGGTTTATCAGCGGCGTCTTCGCGAGGCGGATTTTGCCCACGATCTGCGTCCACATGTGGATCGCGTGGAGCGTCTCCTTCCACGCCTCGAACTCGAGCGGGGGCCACCCATCGACCTTTATCCGCGCCTTTCTGTCCAGGCTCTTCACGTTAGACGATCGCAATGGCCAGGCAGGCGCTCGCCCCAGAGCCGCGGATCAGACCAGTCGTCGCAAACGAGCGCGAACGTCTTCGGCAGACGCGTCACCAAGTGAAGCGAGCATTTCGCGCTCGAGATCGGTCTTCTCGGCGGCGCGGATCGCTCGTCGTACCTGCGGGATGCTCGCCGGCGACATGCTGAGTGCGCGCACCCCGAGTCCGACCAGGGCGAGCGCCGCACTGGGATCTCCCGCCATTTCACCGCAAACCGACAGCTCGATGCCGGATCGTGCCGCGGCCTGGACCGCGAGGCGTATGAGCTGGAGCAGCGCGGGATGAAGCGAGTCGCGGTAGCGCTCGAGGGCGGGGTTGCCACGGTCGGCGGCGAGCGTGTACTGGAGCAGGTCGTTCGTCCCGAGGCTCATGAAGCCGACCTCGTTCGCATAGGTGTCCGCGGTGAGAATGGCCGACGGAATCTCGAGCATGACCCCGAGCTCCGCGAGGCCGATCGCTCGACCCTCGGCGGCGAGCTCTGACTTAGCTCGATCGGCGAGGCGGCGCAAGGTCGCGACGTCACGCGCGTCCGCCACCATCGGCGCCATGATCTTCACCGGTCCGTTGACCGCCGCGCGATAGCACGCGCGCAGCTGCGTCACGAAGATCTCGGGCTGCCGGTCGGCAAGACGCAGCGCGCGGACACCGAGAAATGGGTTCGCCTCGTCTTGGAGCGGGAGGTAGGGGATCGGTTTGTCGCCGCCTACGTCGAGCAGGCGGATCGTCACCGGACGCGGCGCGAACGCCGCGACGACCTGGCCGTACGCCTCGGCCTGCTCGTCCTCGGACGGGGGCCCCGACCGCTCGAGGAACAGGAATTCGGTGCGGAAGAGGCCGACGCCGCGCGCCCCGATGGAGACCGCGCCAGCGGCCTCGCCCGGCGACCCGATGTTCGCGAGAAGGTCGACCGCCACTCCATCCCTCGTGATCGCGGGGAGCTTGGCCTCGCCGAGATCACGACCGCGATCGCGCGCGATCGCGCCGGCGCGCGCTTCGTAGCGCGCGACGTCGTCGCCTGTCGGCGACACGAGCACCTCGCCGCTTTCCCCGTCGAGCGCAAGGGCCGATCCCGGACCCGACGCCTTGAGCGACGCGAGCAGACCCGTCGCCCCGACGACGGCGGGGATCCCGTACGCGCGCGCGAGGATCGCGGCGTGCGCCGTCGGGGACGAGGCCTCGAGCGCGATGCCGAGGAGCCGCTCGCGCGGCAGCGTCGCCGTCACCGACGGCGGGAGATCCTCGGCCACGACGATCGAAGGCTCGAGCAGACGCATGCCCGCGCTGGCAAGTCCGGCGAGCTCGCGCCCGATGCGATCGCCGACATCCATGACGTCGGCAGCGCGTCCCGCTAGGAGCTCGTCGCCGAGCGCGCGGAGCTGGTCGGCGACCGTCGCCGCCGCGCCCGCGATCGCCGCGATGGCGTCAACACCCTCCACCCGGATACGCGCGGCCGCGGCGTCGAGTAGATCCGGATCGCGCGCCATCATCGCGTGCGCGAGGAAGACCTTCGCCTCGTCGGGATGTCCCGCCGCGGTGACCTCGTCCGCGAGACGCTCCGAGGCTTTGCCGACGGCCTCGGCGGCGGCGAGCATCCGGGCGACCTCGGCTTTGAGGTCGGTGGCCCTGCCGGCCGACACCGGGGCCGCGCGTTCGAAGCGGACCCACGGGCCGTGGGCCACACCCGGCGAGGCGGCGACCCCGCGGATGCGCACGGCGTTCTCGGTGGTCACGATCGCAACCGACGGGACGAATCGATGCGCGCGTGGACGATCACCGCTCCACGATCGGCCGCCGTCACCGGCCGCATCCGTGTTCCGGGTGACCGGATGGCAGCGACCGACCAGGCGATCGCGTTGCCGAGAGCATCGGACCTGCCGCCCGCCGCGAGGAATCCCGCGAGCAGGGCGTCGCCCGCGCCGACCGTGTTAACGACATCGTCGATGGAGGCCTCCGCGTGCGACGCGGTGCGTGCGTCGACGAGGAGCGCACCGTCCGGCCCAAGACTCACGAGTACCGCGTGGGCTCCGCGTTCAATGAGCTCGCGCGCGGCCGCGATCACGTCCCCGATCGTCGCGAGCGGCCGGCCGACGAGCTCCTCGAGCTCGGCGGTGTTCGGTTTGATCAGGGCACTGCCCGCGCACACCGCCGCACCCAGGGCTGCGCCGCTCGTATCCACGGCGATCCGTCGCGCCTCTGACCCGAGCGCCACCAGACGCGCGTAGAAGTCGACCGGCGCGCCGGGCGGGAGTGATCCGCAGCCCACGAGCCAGCCCGATCCTGCGACAGCGGACGCCCCCGCGAGGATGGCCTCGACGTCGTCCGGGCCGAGCTGCGGGCCGGGCTCGTTCACCTTGGTGACGGTACCGTCCGGTTCGACCAGGCTCACGTTCACTCGCGTCGCGCCTTTGATGGGCACGGCCGTGATCGGCACGGCGTCCGCCAGGAGTCGCAGATACATGGTCGCGGAATCGGCTGCGAGTGGAAGGACGGCTGACGTGTCGACGCCCTCCGTCGCGAGCGCGAGCGAGACGTTGAGACCCTTGCCCGCCGCCTCAGAAGTCGCGGCTCGCGCACGGATCATCCTGCCGCGGTCGAGTCGGTCGATCTGGATCGTGCGGTCGATGCTCGGGTTCGGCGTGACCGTGACGATCACGGCCGCGCGAGAGTCGGTGTCTCGAGGTGGTGGGCGAACAGGATCGCCTCCGCGTCGGCGTTCCACGTGCCGCCTGTACCGAGAGCCGCGCCGAGCTCGGGATCGGTCGCGGCGAGGTCGGCGACGTCCGTCAGCGGAAGGTTCGAAAGCTGCGGGAAGATCACGATCTTGCCCGCGAACCGCCCTTCCATGAGCGCGCGCAATCCATCGGGCGCCGCCTCCATCCCGCCGACCGCCGCGAGCGCATGACTCGGCGACAGCTGGCCCGCAAGTGTCTTGCGGACGACGAGCGCCTGATCCGCGATGCGCGACCCAGACGTGCCGGTGTACTGAGCGCCATGAAGGAAGACGCGCGAGAGATCGAGGCTCGCGCGAGTCCCCACGGGCAGGCCCGCGAACAGCACGAGCATTCCGTCCCCAGCCAAGAGTCGTGCCGCCTGGGTCACCGCGGCGGCGGTCGGCGCGGTCACGATGATGTCGTCGGCGCCGCGGCCGCGGGTTTCGGTCGCCACGACGGTGGCAAGGTCTTCTTCGCTCGGCCTCGTGATCATCAGGAGCTTCCGATCGAACTCCCGCGCAACTGGCTCCAAGCGGGTGCGCGCGATGGCGAGGCGGTCACCGTCGAGGTCGACACCGATCAGTGTCGACGGACCGTTCGGCATCTTGAGCGCGCGCTCGAGATGCATCTGCCCCATCGGACCGGCCGCGCCGACGAAGACAGCCACGCCCCCCGGTCGAAGCTCGGCGCGATTGCGGCGCTCCCCGTAGGCCGCGGCGACGAGCGGTCCCGTTGTGCCCACGTATGCGGTGTAGTGGTAGTGGATCCGTCCGACATCGATATCGCTCGGTCCGTCGAGCGGTTTGTCGCCGACGAGGTTGAGCACGCCACCGAAGGCCAGCGCATCGCTCGCGCGCGCGACGAAGGTGCCCGAACGCGGGTCGAGAAGGATGATGTCGTCGAAGGGGCCCTTGGCTTGCGACTCCTCGACCACGGTCATCGCGGCCTTGGGCGAGCTCTCTCGAAGCGCGGCGACGAGATCGTCGCGCAGCCCTGAGACGACGATTTCGCGCGAGTCTTTGAGCGTCGCGCCGAAGTCGTACGAGCGGTGGTCATCCGGATGCCCGACGACCCAGGCACGCCCGCCGCGCAGCGGGACGAGCCTCCGGCGCTGGCTGTACGCGGCCTCGACGCACGCCCACGGCTCGGTCAGCGCGGTCTCGGCATACCCCAGTCGGTCGTCGACCTCCACGACGTACGCGCCGTCATCCGCGGCGAGCACCTCGGGCCCGATCAGGTGGTAACCGATGAGTCCGCCCGGGATGGTGTACCCGTATGCGGTGCTGCGACCGTTCACGTAGATGTCCGGCTGGATCGCGAGCCGCTGCCCGGGGTGGAAACGGTCGGCGAGGTTCGCGCCGACGGCCATCACGGTCACCGCGGTCTCGTGTCCGAGCCGCGTGGGATCCGTCGCCAGGTTCCGGCCGTAGAGCTTCGGGTGTTCGCCGCCAAGTCTGATGAGCTTGACGTCGCTGAAGCAGAGGCCCACGGCGTCGACGCGCACGAGCAGCTGATCAGGCGATGGCCGCCCCACGTCGACCCACTCGGGCCGCCCGTCGCGGCCGACGCTTTCGATGCCCTTGCCGTAGACGTTCCACGCGAGCGTGCGGCTCGGGATGGCCGACGGCACGCGGTGATAGTCCACGTAGGTCTCCTTGACCGAGGTCATTTCGGTCGGGGGAGGTCCGCGTTCTTCAGCACGCGGCCGGTCGGATCCATGATCCCGACCTTCGTGCCGATCGTCAGCGGGCTCG
>Ga0209807_1001921_pt1 | contig 9991 bp, 8 predicted proteins | sample GraSoiAngelo_154_FD_186168 | JGI IMG/M metagenome (GOLD analysis project Ga0209807, IMG submission 186168) | Grasslands soil microbial communities from the Angelo Coastal Reserve, California, USA - 14_1009_13_20cm (SPAdes) (version 2) | ecosystem: Environmental > Terrestrial > Soil > Grasslands ... | reverse complement strand
CTGGTGTATCAGCCCAAATTCCGTCTGCGGGACAATCAAATGGTGGGGGTCGAGGCGCTGCTGCGCTGGTGCGACTCGGAGTACGGCGATATCCCGCCGACGCGCTTCATCGAGATCGCCGAGGACAGCGGCCTGATCCTCGACATCGGCAGCTGGGTGGTGCGCGCGGTGTGCAGGCAGCTGCGCGCGTGGCTGGACCGCGGCTTCACCGTGCCGGTGGCCATCAACGTCTCGGGCAAGGACCTGCTGCATGGCGACCCGGCGCGCGTCATCGCCGAGGAGACGGCGGCGGCCATGATTCCTGCGTCTCTGATCGAGGTGGAGATCACCGAATCGGTGCTGATCAAGGACTCCGCCGCCGGGCGCACCGCGCTCAAGCGGCTGCGCGAGCTCGGCTGCCGGGTCGCGCTCGATGACTTCGGCACCGGCTATTCCTCGCTCGCCTATATCACCCGCTTTCCGCCCGACCGCATCAAGATCGACAAGGCGTTCGTGCACGACGTGGACACTGCCGCAGGCAACGCCGCCATCGCCAACGCCATCCTGTCGCTGGCCGAGAGCCTCGGGGTCACCGTGACGGCCGAGGGGATCGAGCGTCCCGGGCAGCTCGAGTGGCTGCGCTCGCGAGGCTGTCAGGAGGCGCAGGGGTTTCTCCTCGCGCGTCCGCTTTCGCCCGCGGATCTCGAGCGGCAGTTCCTCGCGCCCGCGAAGCCCACCGCGGAGGCGGAAACGCTTGCGCGGCGCTCGGGCCGGTTCTAGCATCGGGATGAGGTACCTCCGATGCTCAAGACCCTCCTCACCGGCGCCTTCCTGCTCCTCACGCTCATGGCATGCGCCACGGTCGCCCCGACCCCGGCGCGCGATGTGGCGAGAGCCGCTTCGCTCGCCGCGGCCCCTCGGCGGGACTGCGTTTCCGACACGGCGACCCGCATTCCGGTGAAGGCCGACGAGTGCGTTGGATTCGGCCAGACGTACACCCAGAACGACCTGCAGCGCACCGGCCAGCGCGAGCTGGGACCGGCGCTGCGGATGCTCGATCCCTCGGTGACCGTGCACGGCCGCTGAGGCTCAAATCCCGGGGTTGAGAAGCCGGCGCGGTCGCACCGCGCGCCCGTCCGCCTCTCCGAGACCGAGGAACACGCCGCTGTCGTCGTACAGGCGCACCCGCGCGGGCGCTTCGGGAACCTGCGCCGGCACGCTCTGCCCCTGGAGGAGCCGGCGCGCCTCGTCCGCTTCGAGGCGCACCGCGGCGAGATGCGCGAGCGGCCAGTCGGGCGGCAGCAGCGCGGGCCAGGCTCCCCGGGCCCGCACCTCTGCCAGCGACTCGAGCGTCTGCATCGGCTCGGCTGCGAAAGGCTCGACGTAGAGTCTTCTCAGCGCGCTCACGTGGCCGCAGGTACCGAGAGCCTGCGCCAGGTCCTCGGCCAGCGCGCGAACGTAGGTGCCCTTCGAGCACAGTATCTCGAGCTCGAGGCCCGCGGTCTCGAGCCTGAGCAGCTCGAGCTCGAACAGCTCCACCTCGCGCGCCGCGCGCTCGACGGTCACCCCTGAGCGTGCGAGCCGGTAGAGAGGCTGTCCGGCGCGCTTCAGCGCCGAGTACATCGGTGGAGTCTGCTTCTGGCGGCCGCGGAACTGCGCCAGCACCGCCTCGACCGCGCCGCGCTCGAGCGGCGGCACGGGCGCGCTCGCGGTGACCGCGCCTTCCGCGTCGCCGGTCGCGGTGCGCGCGCCGAGGCTCAGCGTGAAGCGATAGCGCTTACGGGCGGCGAGGATCTCGCCGGCGATCTTGGTGGCCTCGCCGAGGCAAAGCGGCAGCATGCCGGTGGCGAGCGGGTCGAGGCTTCCGACGTGGCCCGCCTTCGGACGCGAGAGGAGCGCCCGAACGCGCTGCAGTGCTGCATTCGACGTGAGGCCCCGCGGCTTGTCGAGCAGCAGGATGCCGCTGGGCATGCGGGTCAGGGGTTGGAGCGCCCCGGGGGGCCGGCGCCGGTCTCAGGTGGCCCGGGGTCCGCGTCGGGGGCGGGTTGCGACGTCGTGACGTCGGCGCCGGCTCGCGCGCCGGCTACCGCGCGGTTGATGAGGCTCGTGAGGCGCGCCGCGTCCTCGACGCTCTCGTCGAACACGAACTCGAGCCGCGGCGCATAGCGCAGCGCCAGCCGCCGCCCGAGCACGCCCCGCAGGAAGCCCGCGGCGTGAGTGAGTCCGCTGCGCACCTCGTGCGGGGTGTGCTGCGAGGCAAAGGGCGTGAAGAACACGCGCGCCGTGGCCATGTCGGCCGCGATGCTCACCGCCGTGATGGTCACGTTGCCGACGCGCGGATCCTTCAGCTCGCGTGCGATCAGCGTCGCGAGCGCCCGCTGGATCTCGGACTCCAGCCGTTGGGTGCGGGCCTGCGTCATTACTGCAGGGTTCTCGCGACCTCGATGCGCGCGAAGCACTCGATCTGATCGCCGGCGCGCACGTCCTGGTAGTTCTTGACGCCGATACCGCACTCGGTGCCGGCGCGCACCTCGTTCACGTCGTCCTTGAAGCGGCGCAGCGACTCGAGCGCGCCCTCGAAGATAACTACGTTATCGCGCAGCACGCGGATCGGATGGTTGCGCCGCACGTAGCCCTCGGTCACGAGGCAGCCCGCCACCACGCCGAACTTGCTCGAGCGGAACACCTCGCGCACCTGCGCCACGCCCACGATCTGCTCCTTGACCTCGGGCCGCAGCATCCCGGTCATCATCTGCTTCACGTCGTCGATGGCCTCGTAGATGATGCTGTAGTAACGCACCTCGACTCCGGTCTCCTTGACCGCCTCGCGCGCACCGGCATCGGCGCGCACGTTGAAGCCGATGACGAGCGCCTTGGAGGCCGCGGCGAGCTGCACGTCGGAGACGGTGATGCCGCCCAGGCCGCTGGCGACGATCTTCACCTGAACCTCCTCGGTGGAGAGCTTGGTGAGCGCCTCGCTCAGCGCCTCGGCACTGCCCTGCACGTCGGCCTTGATGAGCACCGACACCAGCCCCGCCTTGTCCTCGCCGATCTGCGAGAACACGTCCTCGCCGCGCGGTGTCTGGCGCGCGAGCTTGACGTCGCGGAACTTGCCCTGCCGGTAGAGGGCCACCTCACGAGCCTTGCGCTCGCTCTCCACCACCAGCAGGTCATCCCCGGCGTTGGGAGCGCTCGAGAGGCCGAGTACCACCACCGGCATCGAGGGCGGCGCCTCGGTGACCGCCTTGCCGTTCTCGTCGAACATCGCGCGCACCCGCCCGTACTCGGAGCCTGCGATGATCGGATCGCCGAGGCGCAACGTACCCTTCTTCACGAGCACCGTCGCCACCGCGCCGCGCCCCTTCTCCACGCTCGATTCGATCACCACACCGGAGGCGAGCCCGGTGCGCGGCGCGCCGAGCTCGAGAACTTCCGCCTGCAGCAGGATCGCATCGAGCAGCTGATCGATCCCCTGTCCGGTGCGCGCCGAGACCGGCACGAACATGTTCTGCCCGCCCCAATCCTCGGAAATCACCTCGTGCTTCGAGAGCTCGGTGCGCACGCGGTCCGGGTCGGCGTCGCTCTTGTCGATCTTGTTGACGGCCACCACGATCGGCACGCCGGCGGCGCGCGCGTGCTGGACGGCCTCGATGGTCTGCGGCATCACGCCGTCGTCGGCCGCGACCACCAGCACCACGATGTCGGTGGCCTTGGCGCCGCGCGCCCGCATGGCGGTGAATGCCGCGTGGCCCGGGGTATCGAGGAAGGTGATCACGCCCTTCGGGGTCTCGACGTGATAGGCGCCGATGTGCTGGGTGATGCCGCCCGCCTCGCCTGCCGCGACCTTGGTGCGCCGGATGTAGTCGAGGAGCGAGGTCTTGCCGTGGTCGACGTGACCCATGACGGTCACGACCGGCGGACGCGGCGCAACTTCCGCCTCGGCCTGCGCTCCCTGCAGGCCCTCCTCGATCTGGTTCTCCTTGAGGACCTTCGGCGTGTGGCCCATCTCCTCGACCACGAGCACCGCGGTGTCCTGGTCGATCGGCTGGTTGATGGTGGCCATGACGCCCATGTTCATGAGCGCCTTGATGACCTCGGTCGCCTTCACGGCCATCTTCTGCGCCAGCTCCGCCACCGTGACGGTCTCGCCGACGCCGACCTCGCGCACCACCGGTGCGGTCGGCATCTCGAATCCGTGCCGACCCTCGGCGGCCGCCGGAACGGGGCGCGCCTTGGCGCGGCGTTTCTTCTTATAGCGCGAGCTGACGTCGCCGGTGACGTGCAGCTCCTGCCGGCCATAGCGGGTTTGCTTGTCGTCGGCCGCGGCCGCCGGAGCGGCGGCCGCGGCGGCGGCGACGCGCTCGCGCGCGACCGGTGGGGGCGGGAGACTCGCCTGCGGGCGCTCCCGGTCGCCCTCGCGCCGCTCGTGCTCCTCGCGCTCGCGCGTGCGTCGCGCCTCGTCCTCGCGGGTGCGCTGCTCGGCGGCGCGGCGCGCATCTTCGGCGGCGCGGCGGCGCCCCTCCTCCTCCTGCTCGACCCGGCGGCGGTTCTCGGCCTCGAGCCGCTCGCGCTCGCGCCGCTCGGCCTCGGCGCGCTCGCTCTCGGCGCGCGCGGCCTCCTCGGCCTCGTGTCGGCGGTGATCGATCTCGTCCTGCTGCGCGCGCGCCTTCTCTTCCAGCACGTCGCGCTTGATGTAGGTACGTTTGCGGCGCACTTCCACGTTCACGGTGCGGGCGCGCCCCTGGGCGCTCGCCAGCTTCAGCTCGCTCTGGGTCTTGCGCTTGAGCGTGATGCGGCGCGGCGCGCCGTCGCCGTCCGCCTCGCTCCCGTGGCTGCGGCGCAGGTGCGTCAGCAGCTCGAGCTTGGCGTCGTCGCTGATGCGCGCGTCGGGGCCCGACACCTTGATGCCGGCCTGGTCGAGCTGCACCAGCAGCCGGTCGACCGGCACCTTGAGAACCTCGGCAAATTGGGAAACGGTCACTTCCGCCATACGCTTAACCTGCCTCGAACCACGGGGCGCGCGCGGTCATGATGAGCTTCGCCGCCTGGTCGGCGGCCAGCCCCTCGATGTCCGCGAGCTCGTCGACCGACTGCTCGGCGAGATCCTCGCGCGTGCGCACCCCGCGCCGCGCGAGGGTGAGCGCCAGGTCCGGGCTCATGCCCTCGAGCAGCAGCAGGTCATCGGCCGGCATCGACTGATCGAGCGTTTCTTCGCTCGCGATCGCCTGCGTGAGCAGTACGTCGCGCGCGCGATTGCGCAGCTCCTTCACGATGCCCTCGTCGAACTCCTCGATCGCGGCGAGCTCGGCCTGCGGCACGTAGGCGATCTCCTCGATGGTCGAGAAGCCCTCCTGCGCGAGGATCGTGGCGACGTCCTCGTCGACGTCGAGCTGCTTCATGAAGTTCTGCACGAGTTCCTTCGCCTCCGACTCGCTCTTGGTCTCGGCGTCGGATTCGGTCATGACGTTGAGATCCCAGCCGCTGAGCTGGCTCGCGAGGCGGATGTTCTGGCCGCCGCGCCCGATCGCCTGCGACAGCTTGTCCTCCGCCACCGCGATGTCCATGCTGTGCGCGTCCTCGTCCACGACGATCGACATGACCTCCGCCGGCGACATGGCGTTGATCACGAACTGCGCCGGATTGTCGACGTAGGGAATGATGTCGACGCGCTCGCCGGCGATCTCGTTGGACACCGCCTGCACGCGCGAGCCGCGCATGCCGACGCAGGCCCCCACCGGATCGATGCGCGGGTCGTTGCTGCGCACCGCGATCTTGGCGCGCACTCCGGGGTCGCGAGCCGCGCCGAGGATCTGGATGAGGCCCTGCCCGACCTCGGGGACTTCGAGCTTGAAGAGCTCGATCAGAAACTCGGGCGCCGTGCGCGTCAGGAACAGCTGCGGACCGCGCGGCTCCGAGCGCACCTCCTTCAGGTACGCCTTGATGCGATCCTGGGGCTTCGCCTGCTCGCGCGGGATCATGTCGATGCGCGGCACGAAGCCTTCCGCGTTGCCGCCGAGATCGATGTAGATGCCGTTGCGGTCGACGCGCTTGACCACCCCGCCCACCAGCGTGCCGACGCGGTCGCGGTAGGCGTCGACGACCTGGGCGCGCTCGGCCTCGCGTACTTTCTGAACGATCACCTGCTTGGCCTGCTGGGCGGCGATCCGCCCGAAGGCCACCGACTCCATGGGCTCCTCGACGTAGCCGCCCGCTTCAGCCTTGGGATCGAGCTCGAGCGCGTCCTCGAGCCGCAGCTCGTGCTCGGGCACCTCGAGCTCCTTGGAGTCGTCGGCGAACACCTTCCAGCGCCGGAAGGTCTCGTAGTCGCCGCTCTTGCGGTCGATGGCGACGCGCACGTCCCACTCCTCGCCGTGTTTCTTGCGGGTCGCGGACGCGAGCGCGGCTTCGAGCGCCTCGAAGATCACTTCCTTGTCGACGCCCTTCTCGTTGGAGACGGCGTCCACCACCATCAGGATTTCCTTGTTCACTGTGCCGCGTACCTCTCTAACACGCGAGCGCCCGTCAGGACGCAAGCCTCGCCTCGCCAATCTCCGCAAACCTCATCGCCACGCGCTCGCGGTCGACCTCGAGCGCGATGCCGCCCTCGTCCACCGTGAGCAGCATTCCGGTGTAGCGCCGCCGCCCGGCGCGCGGCTCCTTGAGCTCGACGAACACCCGGGAGCCGACGAAGCGCCCGAAGTGCGCCCGGGTGCGCAGCAGCCGGTCGAATCCCGGCGAGGACACCTCCAGCGTGTAGGCGCACGGGATCGGGTCCTCGACGTCGAGGAGCGAGGACACCTCGCGGCTGACGCGCTCGCAGTCATCGAGCCCGACGCCCGCTTGCGCGTCGATGTAGAGCCGCAGGAGCGAGCGGCCGTGGCCCGGGGCGTAATCGAGCTCGACGAGCTCGTACCCGAGCCGCGTGAGCAGCGGCTCGAGCAGCGCCCACAAGCGCTCGCGCAGACCTGCCGTGACCGTCTTCATCGCCTTCGTTCCCGTCCGTCCCAGTGCCGCAAACAAAAAAAGGGCCCCAAGGCCCACCGAAAAACAAAAAGCCCCGCGGGGGGCTTTCGGTCATACCTTATTCTCGGGGGCGCCGCGCTCTCTGGTCCGCTCCGCCGCGCGACACCAGCCACCCGTCCCCGCGCGGCCGCAGCCCGCGGGGGGCCGCGCATTTTACCGGAACCGGGGCGCGCAGGGAACAGCGCGGCAAAGGGCGCCGGGCTTCGGGCAGCGCGCCGCGCCCGATCCCTCGCCCTGGACGCCCCGGTCTCCACCCCGAACCTGTATAGACAAGTCGGCCCGCGCGGTGCCACCATGGCGCCCCTCGCAATCCCTCGCGATCCGCCCCAATGTCCCTGCCCCAGGCCGCCGCGCGCTACCTCCAGGTGAAGGACTTCATCCTCGAGCGGATCGCGGGCGGGGCGCTGCGTGCCGGCGAGCGCGTGCCCTCCGAGAACGAGCTCACCCGCACCCTGACCGTCTCGCGCATGACCGCGAACCGGGCGCTCCGCGAGCTGGCCGCGGACGGGGTGCTGGTCCGGGTGGCCGGAGTCGGCACCTTCGTCGCCGAGCAGCGCGTGCACGCCCACCCCCTCGAGGTGCGCAACATCGCCGACGAGATCCGCGCGCGCGGCAGGCAGCATCGCGTGCGCGTGCACGCGCTCGAGTCGGTGAGCGCCTCGCGCGAGCTCGCCGAGCGCTTCGGGGTCAAGCCCGGCGCGGCGCTCGACTACTCGCTCCTCACTCATTTCGAGGACAGCACCCCGCTTCAGGTCGAGGAGCGCTACGTCAATCCGCAGGTCGCTCCCGGCTACCTGCGCAACGACTTCTCCCACATCACGCCCCACGAGTTCCTGATCCGCGTGGCGCCGCTGCAGCGCGCCGAGCACATCGTGCGCGCGGTGGTGCCGGAGCGGCGTATCCGCCGGCTCCTCAAGCTCGAGGGGGACGAGGCGTGCCTGCTGATCCTGCGCCGCACGTTTTCCCGCGGACGCGTCGCCAGCGTCGCCGACCTCTATCATCCCGGTTCCCGCTACGAGCTCGCGGCGAACAGCCAGCCGAGGTAGTGCCATGAACGACTCCGTAAAGACCCGCCCGCCGCTGCGCGCCCCGCGCGGCACGGCCCTCTCGTGCCGCAGCTGGCTCACGGAGGCGCCGCTGCGCATGCTGATGAACAACCTCGATCCCGAGGTCGCCGAGCGGCCGCAGGAGCTCGTGGTCTACGGCGGCATCGGCAAGGCGGCCCGCAACTGGCAGTGCTTCGAGCAGATCGTGGCGGCGCTCAAGGCGCTCGGGGACGATGAGACGCTGCTCATTCAGTCCGGCAAGCCGGTCGGCGTATTCCCGACGCACGCAGACGCCCCGCGCGTGCTGCTCGCCAACTCCAACCTCGTGGCGCGCTGGGCGGACTGGGATCACTTCAACGAGCTCGATCGCAAGGGGCTCATGATGTTCGGCCAGATGACCGCCGGCTCCTGGATCTACATCGGCAGTCAGGGCATCGTGCAGGGCACCTACGAGACCTTCGTGGAGATGGGGCGCCAGCACTACGGCGGGCGGCTCGCCGGCAAGTGGATCCTGACCGCCGGTCTCGGCGGCATGGGCGGCGCGCAGCCGCTCGCGGCCACCATGGCGGGCGCCTCGATGCTCGCCGTCGAGTGCCGCCCCGAGCGCATCGCCAAGCGCTTGAAGACGCGCTACCTCGACGTCGAGGCGCAAACGCTGGACGAGGCTCTCGAGATCCTCGAGCGCGCGCGGCGCGCCGCGAAGCCCGTGTCGGTCGGCCTGCTCGGCAACGCCTGCGAAGTGCTCCCGGAGCTCCTGCGCCGCGGCGTGCGCCCCGATGCGCTGACCGATCAGACCTCGGCGCACGACCCGGTCAACGGCTATCTGCCGGGCGGCTGGACGCTCGAGAAGTGGGACCGCCTGCGCGGTGAGGATCCGGCGCAGGTCGCGCGCGCAGCGCGCGCCTCGATGCGCGCTCACGTGGAGGCGATGCTCGAGTTCCAGAAGCAGAAGGTCCCGGTTTTCGACTACGGCAACAACATCCGCCAGGTCGCCCTCGACGAGGGCCTGAAGGAGGCCTTCGCCTTCCCCGGCTTCGTGCCGGCGTACGTGCGGCCGCTGTTCTGCCGCGGCATGGGTCCCTTTAGATGGGCGGCGCTCTCGGGCGATCCGGAGGACATCTACCGCACGGACCAGAAAGTGCGCGAGCTCCTGCCAGGCGACACGCACCTGCATCACTGGCTCGACATGGCGCGCGAGCGCATCCAGTTCCAGGGGCTGCCGGCGCGCATCTGCTGGGTGGGGCTCGGCGACCGGCACCGCCTCGGCCTCGCCTTCAACGAGATGGTCGGTCGCGGAGAGCTCAAGGCGCCCATCGTGATCGGCCGCGATCACCTCGATTCGGGCTCCGTCGCCAGCCCCAACCGCGAGACCGAAGCGATGAAGGACGGCTCGGACGCGGTGGCCGACTGGCCGCTGCTCAATGCCCTCCTCAACACCGCGAGCGGCGCCACCTGGGTGTCGATCCATCACGGCGGCGGCGTCGGCATGGGCTACTCGCAGCACGCCGGCGTGGTCATCGTGTGCGACGGCACCGCGGCGGCCGCACGCCGCATCGAGCGCGTGCTGTGGAACGATCCGGCGAGCGGCGTGATGCGCCACGCCGACGCCGGCTATGAGAGCGCCATCGAGTGCGCCCGGGCGCGCGGCCTCAACCTGCCGTTCCTGCGGGGCTGAGGGCGGAACGGGTCGGCCATGGCCGAAGCGCTCAAGCTCTGGCACAACGCGCAGCTCTACACCTGCGACGGGCACTCGCGGATCATCGCGCGCGGCGCGCTCCTGACACGCGGCAGCCGCATCGAGTGGGTCGGGGACGAAGCCGCCCTTCCCGGGGCGGCGGCGCACGAGGTGCACGACCTCTCCGGCGCCTGGGTCACCCCGGGACTCATCGACAGCCACACCCACCTGGTGTTCGCCGGCACGCGCGCCACCGAGTACGCCGAGC
>Ga0209807_1001920_pt1 | contig 9992 bp, 7 predicted proteins | sample GraSoiAngelo_154_FD_186168 | JGI IMG/M metagenome (GOLD analysis project Ga0209807, IMG submission 186168) | Grasslands soil microbial communities from the Angelo Coastal Reserve, California, USA - 14_1009_13_20cm (SPAdes) (version 2) | ecosystem: Environmental > Terrestrial > Soil > Grasslands ... | reverse complement strand
GCCGTGAGCCGCCGGCGCACGTCGCCATAGCCCTTCACGAGCCGCGCGAGCTGCGCGACCTCGCACGCCAGCGCCTCGTCCCGCGCCAGCGCGGCCGTGACGCCCTCGAGCCAGCGGTCGATGCGCCCGTGCTCGACGTGGGCGCGCCAGGACACCGGGCGCAGCACGCGCAGGCGGGCCAGGAACCACACGCGCAGGTACCCGCTCACCGTCGTCGTGCGCACGTGCTGGCCGAGCGTCGGCCGGCCGTGAGGCCAGCGACGCTCCGCCCAGCGCGCGAACGGCGCCACCAGGCGGTGCGGCAGGATCCCCCAGATCTCGTCCAGATCGGGCTTGAGGTAGTCGGTGACCTCGATGACGGCGTCGCCCGCGCGCGTCTCGCCGCGGATGCGCGCGAAGCGCGCGGCGCGCGTCTTGGCCTGCGCCACGCGGATCGCGTCCTCGTACATCATCCACGTCGCGAGATGGCGCGCGACGACGGCGCCGACACGCTCGCATGCCGTGAACGGCCGCAGACGCGCGAGGTACCGGCGCGCGTAGGCCGCGTCCTGGTAGTCGACGAGCCGGGCGAGGGCGTGTTCGACGACGGCGCGGATCGAGTCGGGTAATCCGTCCAGGTCTATTGAGCTGGGGGACCCCGTCGGCTTCCCCCGAACCCCCTCGTCGGCGCTGTGGGCACCGCCCTCGGCGTTCTTCGCCGTCTCGAGGCCGAGGTCGAAGCCCTTGAGGTTGGCGGCGACCTGCACGCCGCGCGACTCGATGGCCTTGCGAAAGGCCTGCACGCCCACGGGCAGGGCGCCGCTCCCGGCGAGGGCGCCCAGCAGGACCGCGTTCACCTCGGTGCCGCGCTCTCGCGCGAGGGAGAGCGCGTCGAAGGCGACGAGGCGCCGCGCCGTCGCCCGCGCCAGCGCGGCGAGGCGCTCGCGCGGATAGATGCCGCGGCCTGTCGCCGTCTTCTCGTGGATCGTGTAGAGGCGGTGCGTGCTGCAGACGACGGTGGTGCGCGCGGGCGACACGAAGCCGGCCTCGATCATGCGGCCGACCTCCAGGAACTCCGGCGCCAGCAACACGTCGAGCGCGCCCGGCACCGGATAGAGCGAGAACACCGGATCTTCGGAGGCCTCGCGATCGGTGACCAGCTCGACGTAGTAGGTGGTGGATCCGGTCCGCTGCGCGACGCCGGGGATCGAGGTGCCGTGCACGCGGTAGCCGTCGAGCGCGGCGGCCTCCACGATCCACTCCGAGAGCACGCCGCCGCCCTGCCCGCCGACGGCGGGAATCAGCAACGAGACGAGCCCGGGCTCGCTCACGCCCGCGCGAGGGCGCTGATCACGGCGCGGCGCAGCCGGTCGACGAGCCGCGTCCACGGGCCGGGATTCGTGATCACCCGCACCTGGTAGAAGGACGGGCACAGCACCGCGGCGTGCGCGACCTCGCCGCACACGCCGCAGCCGACGCACGTGTCGTCCACGTGCGCGATCGGATCCTCGCGGAGCGGGTCGGGACTCTCGCGCAGCGTCAGCGACGGGCAGCCGTTGAGTCGCATGCACGAGTGATCGCCGGTGCAGACCTCGGGGTCCACGCCGAAGCGCGGCTGCACCACCGTCTGGCCCGCCGCCGCCCGCGTGCGGTTCAGTGGCCGCAGCCGACGCTGGCGCTCGAGCTGGCACTCGCCCCGCGCGATCACGACCTTGAGCCCCTTCACGCGCGTCGTCAGCGCCTCCCGCAGCGTGCCGATCATCTTCGCGATGTCGTAGGAGTCCACCGTGCGAATCCACGACACGCCGACGCCCCGCAGCGCCTGCGGGATGGTCATGCCCGTGGGCTCCTTGCGGGCGTTGGTGCCGGTGGACGGGTTGTGGTGCTGGCCCGTCGCCGACGTGTAGAAGTTGTCGAGGATCACGAGCACGGAGTCCTGGCGGTTGTACATCGCGTTGGCCACGCCGTTGGTGAGACCGTTGTGCCAGAACCCGCCGTCACCCATCACCGACATCACGCGCTTGCCGAAGAGCGGCGCCACCGCGCTCGACGATGCGAGCCCCATGCCGTAGCCGAGCACGGAGTTGCCGACGTGGAAGGGCGCCTGGGTCGAGAACGTGTGGCAGCCGATGTCAGCCGCCACGTGCGTGTCGCCGATCGAGGGGTCCTGTGTGCGGAGGATCTTCATCGCGCTGAAGAGGGGCCGCTCCGGGCAGCCGGTGCAGAAGGACGGCGGACGCTTGGAGACGGGCTCGGGCAGCGCCGCCCGCACCGTCTCGCGATGGGCGGTCAGCGCCGCGTAACGGTCCTCGATCACGGTCACCGACTGCGCCGTCGGGTTCGCCCCGATCACAAACTTCCGCAGGCCGCCGATGACCAGGGCCGGCACGTACTCCCCGTGCGGCGAGAAGACCTCCTTGCCCTGGATCTCGACGTCCAGTCGCGCCTCGTGCGCGAGCGCCTTCAGCTCACGCTCGATGTAGTTCGGCATACCCTCCTCGACCACGAGCACCCGCTTCTTGCCGCGCAGGAAGCCGAGCAGCTCCTCGGGCACCAGCGGGTGGATCGCGTTGAGGATCATCAGCGGCACCGGCGTACGGCCGTGGACGTCGGCCAGTCCGAGCAGGTGCAGCCCGCGCACGGTGGTGTTCCAGAGACCGCCCTGCATCACGATGCCGAGGTGCGACTCGGTACCGGGCCGGTGCTCGTTGAGCCCTCGCTCGAGGATGTAACGGCGGGCGGCGGGTAGGCGCTGCTCGAACTTCTTCGCCTCCATCGCGTACGTGAAGGGCGGCAGGTTGATCCGCTCCAGGCTGAACGACGGCGCCTCCAGCGGCGAGCGCATGCTGATCGCCGGCCGCACGTTGTCGCGGCACGTGAGCGTGCCCCGCATGTGGCAGGCGCGGATGCGGATCGAGAAGAGCACCGGCTCGTTGCACGCCTCGGAAAGACCAAAGCCTTCTTCGACGAAGCGGGCGAAGGACTGCAAGGTGTTGCGCGGATCGAGGAGGGGCACGGAGGACTTCAGCGCAGAAGAATGTGTCCGCTCCTGCAGGATGGACGCGCCTTCCCCATAGTCCTCGCCGATCACGACGAGCGCCCCGCCCAGCACCCCCGCCGAGGCGACGTGCGAGAGCGCGTCGGACGCCACGTTGGTGCCGACGACCGATTTCCAGGTCACCGCGCCGCGCATCGGGTAGTTGATCGACGCGCCGAGGAGGGCGGCGGCGGCCGCCTCGCTGCCCGACAGCTCGTAGTAGATGCCGAGCGGCTTGAGCAGCGACTCGTTGGCGTCGGCGAGCACGTCGAGCAGGTGCGAAATGGGCGCGCCCGGGTAGCCGCCCACATAGCTCACGCCGGACTGCAGCAGCGCCTTGGTGATGGCGAGGATGCCCTCGCCGCGGAGGACCTGCCCCTGGCCGTAGCCGAGCTGCTTGACGTCCTCGGCGAACGAGCGCTCACCCATCGATCAGGTGCCGGAGGCCTGGGACGGTCGGTCGCGTCGACGCTCGTCGGTCATGCGCTTGCGCTCCTCGTTCCAGATCGCGTAGCAGCGGGGATGGAAGAGGATCGTGAGCGTGCCGCTGAAGTCCAGCTCGTATTCGGTCGCGGTGGTGATGATCTCGCCACAGCACGAGCAGGGCTTGGCCATGCTGGGGCCCGCCCACAGCTTGACGGGATCCTCACTGGGGAGCCGGCCGGACGTGAGTAATCCCCGCACCCGTTCACGGACCTGTGCGTCGTCCAAAACCTTTCCCCCGGAACTGCTTTCGACGCCGCCCAAAGCGGGCACCGGAATCGGGAGCCCAAGTGTAGGTGAGGCCTGCAGGGTCGTCAAGGCTACGTCTCCGACCGGGAAGGGGTGAAAAAATCGCGGATTTAGTGGCGGCGCGGGCGCGAGCAGGCTGGCCGCGGGGTGCCAACGACTACGCAGATCTACGGATGGTTTGGTGATTGTTAGGACATTTGCGGCCTGGCGCGGCGACTGTCTGAAAGATTGGACATTGACCGCGCTCGATCGCGCGCGAAACGCTCGGGCAATGCGGCCATCCTCCTACATCGAGATCGACGGTGAGACGCTCACTCAGCTGTATGTCCAGGACTGCCTCCCGATGACCGAAATCGCCAAGCGTCTCGGATGCTCTTCGATCACCGTCGCCCGTCGTCTGCGACTACACGACATCGCGTCACGGCCGAGGGGCCCGGTTCCGCTAGGTCGCACCGTATCGGGAGAAAACAGCGGCTGGTCGCCAGATCTCGCGTGGGCAATCGGGCTCATCGCGACCGACGGCAATCTTTCACCAGACGGCCGACATCTCGTCGTCCGATCGAAGGACTACGACATGCTCGAGACACTCCGCCGATGCCTCCGATTGACGAACAGGATCACGGCGACGTCGAATGGCCGCGGCGGCTATTATCACACGCTACAGTGGAGTGATCGGGCGTTCTATCGGTGGCTTCTCCAACTCGGACTCACCCCGGCCAAAAGCCTCACGCTCAGACCGCTCGCGATCCCCGACGACTACTTCGCCGACTTCTTTCGGGGCTGTATCGACGGCGACGGATCAGTGCGAACGTATACGGACCGTTATCACGTTCAGAAAAACGAAGCGTACGTCTATGAACATCTCTATCTATCTATCGTTTCGGCGAGTCGCGCATTCATCGAGTGGCTGCAGACCACTGTTGCTCGGCTCACCGGCGTGGCAGGTTCACTCACGGTGAGACATAAGCCGGGCGCTCATCCGCTGTGGATGCTCTGCTATGCGAAAGCCAAATCAATCCGGCTGATCGCGTGGATGTACTACGCGGCTACACTTCCATGCCTGGAGCGAAAACGCGCGAGGGCCGAACGATTTCTCTCACCTCTGGGATTTGCGTCGGGGCCTCCGGTGGGGCGGCCACGCGTCGGGTGGTTATACAATGTGGCCTCGGAGCGTCGAGGATCGTCGGGCATCGTGCCGGAGTGGAGAAATGCAGACTCGCGGCCCTCAAAAGGCCGTGCCCGCAAGGGCGTGCGGGTTCGAATCCCGCCTCCGGCACCAACCTCAGTTCTTGACACGACATTCGCCCGCCCTGTACCGTGATGCTTCGCGTGGGGCTGTAGCTCAGTTGGGAGAGCACAAGGCTGGCAGTCTTGGGGTCAGGGGTTCGAATCCCCTCAGCTCCACCAAATAATCACCCTCCCAGATACAACCGCTTCACCTCCGGGTCGGCGAGCAGCCGCTGGCCCGGCCCCGCGAAGCGGTTCTTGCCGAGCTCCAGGACGTAGCCGCGGTCGGCGATCCCGAGCGCACGCATGGCGTTCTGCTCGACCACCATCAGCGTGAAGCCGCCGCGCTTCATCTCGAGCAGCTTGTCGAAGATCAGCGTCACGAACTTCGGCGACAGCCCGAGCGACGGCTCGTCGAGGAGAATGAGTCGCGGCGACGTCATGAGCGCGCGCGCGATGGCCACCATCTGCTGCTCGCCACCCGACATCGTGCCCGCCGTCTGGCGGCGGCGCTCGCCGAGGATGGGAAACAGCGCGTAGACGCGCTCGAGCGCGCCGGCCACGCGCGCGGGATCGCGCTCCGTGTAGGCGCCCATCTCGAGGTTCTCGAGCACCGTCATCTGCGGGAAGACGATGCGGCCCTGCGGCACATAGGCGAGGCCGCGGCGCAGGACGAGGTCGGGCCGAACGCCGGTGATCTCCTGGCCATTGAAGATCACGCGGCCCCGGCGCGGGCGGAGGAAGCCGACGATCGTCTTGAACGCCGTCGACTTGCCGGCGCCGTTGGGCCCGATGACGCTGACGATCTCGCCCGCGTGCACCTCGAGCGAGACATCCTGCAGGATGTCCATCTTGCCGTAGCCGGCGGTGAGCCCGTGCGCGATCAGCAGCGGCGCCTGCGTCACCGCCGCGCCTCGCAGATGTACAGGACGTGCGGATACGGCAGCACGTCCACCATGAGGTGGCGCCGCACACCGAAGCCCGCGCGCTCGAGCGCGGCCGTCAGCTCCTCCGTGCTCCAGTAGTGCACGGGCGTGCGCGGCGCCATCAGGCGATCGAGCGTCCACGTGAACCAGCGTTTGGGGGCCGGCCGCGTGTCCACGTCCTTCACGAGCAGCAACCCGCCGGGCGCCAGGCAGCGCCGCAGCTGGGCGAGGAGTGGCGGAACGGTGGCGGGCGGCACGTGGTGGACGATGTCGAGCATGTAGGCGGCGCTGACTTCCGCGTCGCCCTTGAAGTCCCGCGCGTCGCCCTGCTCGTACGCCACGTTGTCGAGCCCGAGCCGTTGGGCCGCGCGGCGCGCCAGCGCGATGCGCCGCGCGCTGACGTCGAGCCCGCGCAGGAAGCGGGCGGGGCCCGTCGCCGCGTAATAGAGCGAGAAGAGCCCGAAGCCGCAGCCGATGTCGAGCACCGGGCCCGCCGGCGGCAGGTACTGGCCGATCTCCTCGAGAAACCGCTGGCGCAGCACGAGGAAGCGCGCCCAGCAATAGGCGCGCACCACCGGATCGTCGTAGGCGCGGACGATGCTACGGATCGTGTCGCTTGGCATAGAGCCTGTAGCCCGGGCGCGTCGCCGCCAGCTCGTAGCGTTCGCGCAGCCGGTCGGCCAGGGCCGCGAAGCGCTCGACGCGCTCGTAGCCGCCGGCGGGCCAGCCGCGCTCGAAGAGGACGATCATGCGCGGCGGGCGCGCGTCCAGCTCGCGGATGAATTCCGCGCGCAGCGCGCGCACCACGGGCGCGTCCTCGTCGTGGAAGAAGTGGAAGTCGTAGAGAAAGCGCGTGGGCTCCCGCACGCCCAGGCGGAAGAGCGCATGGATGCCGCCCTCCGTCGTGTCGAGCACCTGCACGGTGTCGCCGGACGTCAGCCGGGCGCGCAGATCGGCCTCGAGCGTTCGGACCGTGCGCTCGCGGTCCCACCACAACGTGGCGGGCGCCGCCTCGAGGCCCTTGGCGCCGAGCAGCACGAGCGCGGCGACGAGCGACGCGGCGAGGGCGCCGGCCACCAGCCGGCGCCGCGCGGCGAGCGCCGCCGGCAGCTCGGCGGCCACCAGCACGGCGGCGAAGGCGGCCAGCGGGTAGAGATGGTACTCCCAGCCCTTGCCCTGCAGGACGTAGTGCGCGAGTCCGTACGCGAGACCGAGCGCCGCGACGAGATGGCGCGCGCCGACGCCACGGCGCCGCGCGACGCCGGCGAGCGACACGACGACGCCGAGGGCGATCGGGATCCACGCGTGCCAGCGGTAGACGCTCCACGACGACGTGCGGCCGAGCCGCGCGTAGAACGGGATCAGGTAGCCGGTGACGACGTCGCGCCAGGCGGCGAGGCCGCCCACGGCGGCGAGCCAGCCCAGCACCACGAGCGGCGCCACCGCGGCGGCGGCGGCGAACACGGCGGTGGCGCCGGCGGCGGTCGCGAGGCCGCACGTGCGCGCCGCGGCGACGGCCACGACGGCGGCGAGCGCGCCGGCGAAGAGCGCCGCGTGCGGCTTCACCGTGATGCCGGCGCCGAGGGCGGCGCCCGACCATAGCAGGCTCCGAACGCCGCCACGCTCGAGCCAGCGCGCCACGCCGAGCGCGCCCAGGAGCAGGAAGAGACACAGCAGAAAATCGCGCTGGCCCGCCTGCCAGGCGCCGCCGGCGAGGTGGTAGGTCACGAAGACGAGCGCGCCGGCGGCGGCGGCCACCCTGCCCCACGGCATGGCAAAGACCGCGATGACGCCGGCGGTGGCCGCGAGCCACGCGAGGTCGAACACGCGCCACCCGAGGTCCCCACCGCCGAGCGTGCGCAGCACGGCGAGATGGACGAGGTAGGTGCCCGGCTGGTTCATGTCGAAGAGGTCCCGGTACGGGACGGCGCCGTCGGCGATCCGCCACGCGACGTAGTGCATGAGGGCGACGTCGTGGATCAGCGGCCACGGCAGCGAGCGCCACGCGAGCAGCATGGCGAAGCCGCCGAAGCCGGCGAGAAGCAGCGCGCTAGCGACCGAAGTAGGCTTCAATGACCCGCTCATCCGCCTGGATGGCGCCCGGCGGCCCTTCCGCGATCTTCTCGCCGTGGTCGAGAACGAACACGGTCTCGCAGAGGCCCATGACCACCTTCATGTCGTGCTCGACGAGCAGCACGGTCTTGCCCGCGTCGCGCAACCGGCTCACCGCCTCCAGCAGATCGTTGAGGAGCGTGCGGTTGACGCCGGCCGCCGGCTCGTCGAGCAGGATCAGCGTGGGATCGGTCATGAGCATACGCACGAACTCGACGAGCTTCTGCTGACCGTAGGAGAGGTTACCCGCGTACTCGCCGGCCAGCCCGCCCAGCCGCACGAACTCCAGCAGCTCGCGGCCGTGGCGCTCCGCCTCGGCGTGCGCGCCGCGCGTGACGACGAGCAGGTTCTCCAGCGCCGTCAGCTGCGGGAAGACGCGGATGATCTGGAAGGTGCGCCCGATGCCGCGGCGGGCGATCTGCCAGGGCTTGAGGCCGTCGATCCGCCCGCCGCGGAAGCTCACGCGGCCGGCATCGAGCCGCTCGATCCCGGTGATGCAGTTGAAGAGCGTCGTCTTGCCCGAGCCGTTGGGGCCGATGAGGCCGTAGATGCGCGCCGGCTCCAGCGACAGCGAGACGTCGTTGACGGCGGTCACGCCGCCGAAGCTCTTGCGTACCCCCTCGACCGCGAGCACGGGCGGCATCGCTACGCCCCCGGCCGCTTTGCGTACAGCCGATATCCCTCGCGCGTCACCACGACGTCGTAGCGGCGCGCGAGCAGGTCGGCGAGCGCCGGGAAGCGCTGGATCCGGTCGTAGTCGCCCGACGGCCAGCCGCGCATGAGCACGACGAACCGCGGCGGCGTGGCCTCGAGCGCCGCCACGAACTCCGCGCGGATGGCGCGGACGACCGGACGATCCGCCTCGTGAAAGAAAAAGACGTCGTAGAGGAAGCGTGTGGGCTGCCGGACGCCGAGGCGCAGGAGCGCGTGCAGCCCGCCGTCGGCGATGTCGAGCACCTGCACCGTGTCCCCCGGCGCCAGGCTCCGGCCGAGGTCGTCCGCGAGGATGCGCACGCGGCGCTCCTTGTCCCAGATATAGGGTGCGTCGGCGGCCTCCAGCCCCTTGGCCGTGAGCAGCACGAGCGCCACCGCCAGCATCACCGCGAGCGGCACACCGAGCCGCGCGCGCTGCTGCGCGGCGCGCGCGGGCGTCAGCGCGGAGAACGCGAGCACGCAGACGAAGGTCGCGAGCGGATAGAGATGGTACTCCGAGCCCTTCGACTGCCCGATGTAGTGCGCGACGCCGTAGGCGAGGCCGACGGCCGCCACGAGGTGACGCGCGTCGGCCCGGCGCGTCACCACTGCGACGACGAGGGCGCCGACGGCCGCGAGCCCCAGCGGAATCCAGCCGAGCCACCGGTGGCCGAGCCACGGCGCCGAGCGCCCCAGATGGCCGTAGACCGGGATGGCGTAGCCGAAGACGACGTCGACCCAGGCGCGCAGCCCGCCCGCGAGCGCGAGCCAGGTCGCCAGGGCGGCGGGCACGGCCACGCTGCCGGCGACGTACGCGCCGACGGAGCGCGCCGCGGCGCCGACGTCACCGCGGCGCGCGGCGGCCACCAGCACGACCAGCCCCAGCGCGCCCGCGAACAGCATGGCGTACGGCTTCAGCCCGACGGCGGCGCCCAGCGCCAGCCCGGCGCCGGCGAGGCTCCATGCCGCGCCCCGCCGCTCGAGCCAGCGCACAACGCCGAGCGCGCCGACAACGAGAAACACGCACATCAGGAAGTCACGCTGGCCCGCCTGCCAGGCCCCGCCGGCGAGGTGGTAGGCGGCGAACGCGAGGGCGGCGCCGGCGGCGGCGACAGCGCCCCAGCGCGCGGCGAGCAGCGCCACCGCGCCGGCCGTCGCGGCCAGCCAGGCGAGATCGAACGCGCGCCACGCGCCATCGCCCGCGCCGAGCGTGCGCAGCAGCGCCAGGTGCAGGACGTACACGCCGGGCTGGTTGATGTCGTAGAGGTCGCGGTACGGCACGTCGC
>Ga0209807_1001919_pt1 | contig 9993 bp, 10 predicted proteins | sample GraSoiAngelo_154_FD_186168 | JGI IMG/M metagenome (GOLD analysis project Ga0209807, IMG submission 186168) | Grasslands soil microbial communities from the Angelo Coastal Reserve, California, USA - 14_1009_13_20cm (SPAdes) (version 2) | ecosystem: Environmental > Terrestrial > Soil > Grasslands ... | reverse complement strand
TTCACGTGCGCCAGGATCCCGAGGGACATTGGTCTCGCCCTGGCAGCCCGCGTGCCGCGCTAGCGGTAGACGGAGGGAGCGTGTCGCCAGCGCGCGAAGCTCGCGGGGTCGTGGCTGGTGAAGACGCGATCGAGGTCGCCCTCGACGAGCGAGCGGATGAGCGCCATGGACTCCTTCGCTGCCGCCTCGTCGGGCTGCTTGATCTCGCCGCGCTCGAGGTTGAGGCGCGTGAACGCGGCGTCGCCGCAGAGCACCACGCGTCCGGTCTCGGCGAGGTCGACAACGAGCGATTGATGGCCGGGCGCGTGCCCGGGCGTCGGGACCACCTCAAGCCCGGGCGCGACACGCGCGCGGCCCGCGACGGGCAGATAGGAGAGCTCGGGGATGTCCCAGTACACGCCCGGGAAGTTCGGCTTTCCTTTGGCGAACGCTAGATGGTCGCCCTGCACGACGAAGGTCGCCTTCGGGAATGCACCGTTGTTCCCGGCGTGATCGAAATGAAGATGGCTGTTCACGACGATCGCAATGTCGTCCGGCCGAATGCCGATCTCGGACAGGCGGCTCACGATCGAATCCTCTTTCGCCATGACGACCTTGAGATTCCCCGGTCCGAACGTGGCGTCGGGACGCTCGACGTGCACGGGATGAAGCCCGGTGTCGAAGAGCACGTTTCCCTCGGTCGTCCGGATGAGCGCGGACCAGACCGGGTGGAATGACACCTCGGTGCTGGCGCCGGGGAGGAATGCGGACGGTGCGATATCGACGCCACCGGTGCGGAAGATCGTCATCTCGATCACGTCGGTGACGGTACTCCGAGCCGACCAGTAGTCTCCCGAGGCGGTGCGCGCGGCGCGAAACGCCCACTGGATCCAGGGCGAGCTTCCCGACCTGATCCTCGGAGGACAGGACGGGCTCGTCAACGTCCTCGGCCTCGTCCTAGGTCTCGTGGCGGCGACCGACAGCGGTCGGATCGTGATCGTTGGGGCGCTCGCGGCCCTCCTCGCGGAATCGATCTCGATGGGCGCGGTCGCGTACACGTCGCGCGTCGCCGAGCGCGACTACTACGAGGCGCAGCGCGACCGTCAGCGGCGCGAGATCGACGAGCGCCCCGACGAGAAGCGGGCCGAGCTTCGCACCGCGGTCGCGAAGCTCATCGGTGACGACATCGCGGACCACGCCGTCGCGTCCATCACAAAGGACCGCGACCGCTGGGCCGAGGCGCTCATGCATGTCGCGCTCGACGTCTCCGAGCCGCAGCGGACCGGCCTCACCCGGGCGAGCGTCGTCGGTGCGGCGACCGCCGTCGGCTCGTTCATCCCACTCCTGCCGTTCCTTCTGCTCCCGCCGGCCGCGGCCGCTGTCGGAGCCGTCTTCATCTCGGGTCTCGCCTTGTTCGGCGTGGGCGCCTACAAGGCGCGCACGCTGATCGGCGACTGGCGCCGCAGCGGCTTGGAGCTGACGCTGATCGGTCTGGGCGCGGCGTTCGCTGGCTACCTCATCGGCGTCGTGCTTCGCCCATGAGAGGTCAGTCGCGCAGCAGCTCGTCCACCGCGGCATAGGGATCGAGCCGCCGGTCGGCAACCCGCGAGACGGCGGCATCGAGACGGGCGTCGCCGATCCGACCCTCCAGGCGTCGCAGGAGCGCCTCCCGCAGGAGCGTCAGGACCTCAGAGCGAGCGGCCTCGCGGCGCCGGCGCGTACGCTCACCGCTCTCTTCTGCCCAAGCACGATGCTTCGCGATGGCGTCGACCAGCTGCTCGATACCTTCGCCCGATCGTGCGGCGGTGCGGACGATCGGCGGCTTCCACGACGGGTCCTTCGCGAGCGAGAGCATCTGCGCGAGGTCGCGCACGGTCTCATCGGCGCCCGGCCGATCGGCCTTGTTCACGACGAGCACGTCCGCGATCTCGAGGACGCCGGCTTTGATCGCCTGGATGTCGTCGCCGAGCCCTGGCACGGTGACGAGGCACACGGTGTCGGCGACGCTCACGACGTCCACCTCCTCCTGGCCCACGCCGACGGTCTCGACGATCACGACCCCGTTGCCAAGGGCGTCCAGGACGTTCACCAGCCGCGCGGTCGCGCGTGCCAGGCCGCCCGCATGACCGCGGCTGGCCATCGACCGGATGAAGATCCCATCGTCGAGCGATCGCTCCTGCATCCGGATCCGGTCGCCGAGAATCGCGCCGCCGGTGAACGGGCTCGAGGGGTCGACAGCGACGATCGCGACGCGCATCCCACTCTCGCGATACAGGCCCGCGAGCCTATTCACGAGCGTGGACTTGCCGCCACCGGGCGGCCCGGTGATACCGACGACGTCGGCCTGCCCGGTCTTCGGGTACAGCGCCTTCAGCACCGCCGGCGCTGAGGGCTCGTCGTTCTCCACCGCCGACAGGAGGCGCGCGATCGAACGCTTGTCGCCGGAGCGTGCGCGGGCGATGAGGTCGTCTGTCGAGGTCGCCGCCATCAAGAGGCGCGAAGCAGATCGCGAGCGATCACGATCCGCTGCACCTCGCTTGTGCCCTCGCCGATCTCCATGAGGCGCACGTCTCGCAGGTGCCGCTCGACGGGGAAATCCCGCAGGTATCCGTATCCGCCCAGGACCTGCAGCGACGCGTCCGCGGCGCGTGTTCCAGCCTGGCTCGCGAAGAGCTTGGCCTTGGAGGCGGCATCGGTGAACGGACGTCCGGCGTCGGCGAGCGCCGCGGCGCGGTGCACCAGGAGCCGCGCGGCGTCGAGCTCGGTCCGAGCTCGTGCGAGCTTCCACTGGATCATCTGGAACTCCGTGATGGCGCGGCCGAATTGCGTCCGTTCCTTCGCGTAGCGGATCGCGACCTCTAGCGATGCCCGCCCGAGACCGATCGCGAGAGCGCCAATACCGATCCGGCCGCGGTCGAGCACCTTCTTCACATCGTCGAATGCCTCGCCGTCGCGGCCGATGCGATCGCGCTCCGGCACTCGGCATCCCTGCAGCAGCAGCGGCGCGGTATCGGACGCGTGGAGGCCCATCTTCTCTTCTGGCTTACCGGCCGCGAACCCGGGCGTGCCGCGCATCACGCCGAACGCCGTGAGCTTGCGTTCGCCGGCGCCGGCCATCACCACCGCGAAGCCGGCAACCGACGCGTTGGTGATGAACTGCTTCGTCCCATCGATCACGTAGCCATCGCCATCCCGGCGCCCGCGGCTCTGCGCGTTCAGCGCGTCCGAACCCGATGCCGGCTCGGTCAACGCCCAGCATCCGAGATACTCGCCCCTGGCGAGCGGCGGCAGCCACCGCTTCTTCTGCTCGTCGCTTGCGGCGATGAGCAGGTGCCCGATGCACAGCGAGTTGTGTGCGGCGATCGTGAGACCGATCGAGCCGTCGCCCGCGCCGAACTCCTCCATCAGCATCGCGATCGTCACCGCGTCCAGGCCCGCGCCGCCGTACTCCTGTGGTACCGCGAGCCCGGTCAAGCCGAGCGCCGCGAGCTCGGGAAGGAGCTCCATCGGGAACTTGCCGGCTTCGTTCCACCGATCGGCATTGGGTACGATCCGCGACCGCACGAACGCGCGGATCGTGTCCCGGACGAGCAGCTGATCGTCGCGGTAGGCGAACTTCACTCAGCGCGCCGCGGTCGGCTGCCCCGGGTAGCCCCGGGCCTCCGGGATGTTCGGCGTGAGCTCGTCGACCATCTTCTGGTCCTCTTCGAGGACCCCGCGATCGACGTTGAACGCGGCCTGTCGTGTCTTTGTGATGCGGTCGCGCTGGTCGGCGGGAATCTGCACGAACGCCTTGATCCGCGCGGTCGTCAAACGCTTGCGTTCCTCGAGGTCGGTGATGCGCACGAGCTCGCGGAGCTGCGGCGTGAGCGCGCCCACGCGCGCGGTGTCGCTCGGGATCGCCGCGATCATCCCGAAGCGGCTCTTCCAGAAGTCGATCGCCTCCTGCTCGCTCTTGCCGTGTAGCGCCGCCAGTCCCGCGTCGATCGGTCGGTCGTCCTTCTTCGCCATCTTCGATCTCCCCTTTGCTTTCGTTATGAGGGCACGCCACGCCTTCGTGGAACCGCTTCCTTGACGTAGGTCGTGATCTCTTCGAGCGATGCGCCCGGTTGAAAGACGCGCTCCACCCCGACCTTGGCCAGACCGGCCACGTCGGCCTCCGGGATGATCCCACCGCCGAACAGCAGGACGTCGTCCATTCCTTTTTCCTTCATGAGCTCGGCGATCCGCGGAAAGATGTAGTTGTGGGCTCCGGACAGGAGCGATACGCCGATGGCATCGGCATCCTCCTGCAGCGCGGTCTCGACGACCTGTTCCGGCGTTTGATGCACGCCGGTGTAGATCACCTCCATGCCGGCGTCGCGCAGCGCGCGCGCCACGACCTTCACGCCGCGGTCGTGGCCGTCGAGACCGGCCTTCGCCATCACCACGCGGATCGGCCGTTTCAAATGTCGATGCCAAGCTCGGCGAAGTGGTCTTCCCAGTGGAGGTAGGTGCACCACGCGACGATGTCGAAGACTTTCTCGTTCGCGATGCGCTCGTCCGAAAGCGCAGCGATCGCCTCGCGCATCCGCCGGGCAGACGTGTCGAGCTCATCGAGCATCGCCTCCGCACCGACGAGACGATGCGCCTCGACCGCGCGGTCGTTGAACTCCTGGATCGTGCCCGCGTTCCAGTCGGTGAACTCGTTCGCGGCGAGCTCGCGCACGGCTTCCTGCAACCACGCCGCCGCGTGCGCGCAGAGGTCCTTGTAGGTCCAGCCCGCGGGCGTCTTCTCGCCGAGTCCGCCGCGGCCGCGCTCGCGGATCCCGGCGCGGAAGCGCCGCCAGACGTCATCGAACCGCGCGAGGATCGCACGGGCGTCCTTGGGAAGCGCGGCGAGGAGCTCCCGCAGATGCTCCGGGAAGTGGCCGTACGTCTCGCCGCAGATGAGTCGAACGGCCATGAAATGGACGTCCTCGTCAGGCGGCAGCGCCTTGACCGCGTCGACGACCGCGCGGTATGCGGCATCGAGCCGCCGTACGACCTCCTCCTCAGCGCGCGACTCCCCGGCCTCGGCTTCGCGGCGGTTCTCAGCGTCGACGTCGGGCAGAGCCTCGGTACGTCTGCCTTGAAGCCGGACCGGCAGCTCCGGTCCGATCTTCTCGATCCAGTTCGCGACGTGGCCGAGCATCCCTTTGTACGTCCAACCTGAGGGCGTTCTGCCTGAGAGAGGAATGAGCCCGACGCGGCCCACGGCATTCCGGAATGGACGCCAGCCCTCGCGCATCTTCGCCAGCAGCTCGCCTGGCTTTCGCGGCACGGCGGCAAAGAGCTCTTCGTGATGCTCGGCGTAGTGCCCGTAGCTGTTGCCGGCGACGACGGTGATCACCCAGTCGTCGTTGGCGTGGAGCTGTCCGGGCGTGAGCTTCTCGACCTCGGCCACGAGGGCACGGTGTGCCTCGTCGAGCTCGCGCAGGACGTCGCCGCCATCGCGGCTCCGCGTTCGCTCGACGACCGCCGCATTGAAGGGGTCGGTGTCGTCGATGCCCGCCATCCCTTCGCCGCTTTCGCGGAAGACCGCGAGCCGCGTTGCGGTGCGCTCCTCCCACGCGGCCGCGTGCGCCGCGAGATCCTTGTACGTCCACCCTGTCGACGTCGTCTGCTCGAGCGCCGCGAGGCCGAGCGAAAGCAGACCGAGACGGAACGGCAGCCAGTTCGTCTGTATGAGACGGACGAGGTCCGCGGCGTCGCGAACGGCCGCACCTATGTCGGCGAAGTGATCGGGATAGTGGTTCGTCGTGTTCCACTCGACGACGTCGAACGCGAGCGGTGGCGCGTCATCCGATAGCTGGCGAACGGTCTCGAGAACGCGCTCGTGCGCCGCGGACCAGCGCGCGAAGAGCTCGTCGGTGCTCTTACCCCGCGACTCGGCGGCGACCCGAGCGTTGAACGAGTCGATCTCGTCGTAGAGCTTCGGATCCTCGCCCCGGGACAGCACACCAGCGACGCGCGGGGGCACGGTCTCCTCCCACGCCGCGAGATGCAGCAGGTTCTCGTTCAACGACCACCCGGTCGAGAGCTTCTCGCCGAAGCGCTCGCGCGGAAGGGCCTCGAGGGAAGAGCGCAGAGCGCGATAGCCCTGCGCGATCCGGCGAAGCAGCGCCTCTTTAGAAGTACCCGGGGTCGTGGTAGACGCCATACACATCCTTCAGCACCGCCACCTGCTCGCCGACGCTCGCGTAGGCGCGCGCACACTCGAGGAAGCGCGGCATGAGCTCGTCGCCAGTCTTCGCTGCCTCGCGCAGCTCGTCGAGCGCGCGCTTCCAACGCGCCTTGTCCCTGGTGCGCCGCGTCTCGGCGAGGCGTTCGACCTGCTTTCGCTCGACCTCCGGATCGATCGCGAGCGTCGGGATCGGTGGTTCCCGTTCGGTGGCGTACTTGTTGATGCCCACGATCACCTTTTCGCCTTCGTCGACCTGCTGCTGGAAGTGGAAGGCCGATTCGATGATCTCGCGCTGCGGGTAGCCGCGCTCGACCGCCTCGACCATGCCGCCGAACTTCTCGATCTCGGCGAGGTAGCGCGCGAAGCCTTCCTCCATCCGCTGGGTGAGGTGCTCGAGGTAATAGCTGCCTGCGAGCGGATCGATGGTGTCCGCGACGCCCGATTCGTGGGCGATCACCTGCTGCGTGCGTAGCGCCAGCGTGACGGCTTCCTTCGTCGGGAGCGCGTACGTCTCGTCGAGCGAGTTGGTGTGGAGCGATTGCGTCCCGCCGAGGACCGCGGCGAGCGCCTGCAGCGTCACCCGTACGACGTTGTTGTACGGCTGCTGCGCCGTGAGCGAGACGCCGGCGGTCTGCGCGTGCGTCCGGAGCAAAAGGGCACGCTCGTTGCGCGGGTGATAACGCCGCTCGATCTCGCGGGCCCAGATCCGGCGCGCGGCGCGGAACTTGGCGATCTCCTCGAAGAAATCGCTGTGGACGTCGAAGAAGAACGAGAGATGCGGGACGAAATCGTCCACGTCGAGACCGGCTTCGACTCCCCACTTCACGTACTCGAGCCCGTCGATGAGCGTGAACGCGAGCTCCTGCAGCGCGGTCGCGCCAGCCTCGCGGATGTGATAGCCGGAGATCGAGATCGTGTTCCAGCGCGGAACCTCGCGCGACCCGTAGCGGAACGTGTCGACGACGACCGCCATCGCCGGCTTCACCGGCACGATCCATTCGCGCTGCGCGATGTACTCCTTGAGGCAGTCGTTCTGGATCGTGCCCCCGAGCCGGTCAAGTGGGATGCCCCGCTTCTCGGCGTTGGCGAGGTACATCGCCCAGACGATCGACGCGGGCCCGTTGATCGTCATCGAGGTCGTGACCTGATCCAGGGGGATACGGTCGAAGAGGATCTCCATGTCGTGCAGCGAGTCGACGGCGACGCCCTCCCGGCCGACCTCGCCGCGCGAGAGTGGATCGTCCGAGTCGCGGCCCATGAGCGTCGGCATGTCGAAGGCGACCGAAAGTCCGGTCACGCCTTGCGTCATCAGGTAATGGAACCGCTCGTTCGAATCCTCCGCCGAGCCGAATCCCGCGAACTGCCGCATCGTCCAGAGGCGCCCGCGGTGCATCGAGGGCTGGACGCCGCGGGTGTACGGGAATTCGCCCGGGAAACCGAGATCGCGGTCGGGATCGAATCCCTCGAGGTCGTCCGCGGTGTAGAGCGGATCGACCGGATCGTCCGAGAGCGTCGAGAAGCGCGACTTTCGCTCGGGGCGCCGCTTCACCGCGGGGCCGTATACCTCGTCGAGCCAGCGTTGCTTCGCGGTCTTGGTCTTTTGAATCGTCATGCGGCCAGCAGCGAGCGCGCGATCACCAGACGCTGGATCTCGCTCGTCCCTTCGTAGATCGTCGTCGCTCGGCCGTCACGCGCGTAACGCTCGACCGCGTAATCGCGCATGTAGCCGTTGCCGCCGAGTGTCTGCACCGCGGCGTGCGTCGCCTTCTGCGCCATCTCGCTCGCGAAGAGCTTGGCCATCGACGCTTCACGTGTGAACGGCCGGCCACGGTCCTTGAGCCACGCCGCGCGAAGCGCGAGCATCCGCGCGGCCGCGAGGCGCGCCTCGAGCTCGGCCAGCGGGAAGCGCACGCCGTCGAACTCGCCGATGGCGCGCCCGAACTGCTTGCGGTCCCTCGCGTACGCGCGCGCGACCGACAGCGCGGCTCGGGCGATGCCCACGGCCTGCGCGGCGATGCCGATCCGCCCTCCGTCGAGGCCGGCAAGCGCCATCGCGAATCCCTTGCCCTCTTCGCCGAGCACCGCGCCGGCGCCGACGCGCGCGCCGTCGAGCACGAGGGCGCTCGTGTCCGAGGCATGCAGCCCGAGCTTGCGCTCGTGCGGACCGACCGATACGCCCTGCGCGTCGAGCGGGACGACGAACGCCGTGATGCCAGCGTGGGCAGGGGAAGGGGCCCCTGGGCGCGAAGCGACGACTCGGTCTGCCTCGCCGACGCGCGCGAACACGATCGCGAACGGCGCGTAGCGCGCGTTGGTGATGAACTGCTTCCGGCCGTCGATGCGCCAGCCTTCTCCGTCCCGACGGGCCGTCGTGCGGAGAGCTGCCGCGTCGCTGCCCGATGTCGGCTCGGTCAGCGCGAATGCGCCGAGGCCGATCCCGTCCAGGAGGCGCGGCAGCAGCTGGGCTCGCTGCTCGGCTGTTCCGTGGCGCACGATCGTCCCCGCGACGATGCCGCTGTTGACCGCGACGCCGACCGAGAGCGACGGCCAGGCCGCGGCAAGCTCCTCGAGCACGAGGGCGAACGCCACGCTGGATGCGCCGAGGCCGCCATCGCGTTCGGGGATCGTCATGCCCAGGACCCCGAGTCGGCCGAGATCGGCGATGACCCCGCGCGGGATCGCACCCGCCTTTTCGGCTTCCGCGATCACTGGCGTGAGCCCTCGGGCCCACTCCGCGACTGCGTCCGCGAGATCGCGCTCGGTCCCAGCGGCGAAGGGCCTCACGATGACCGAGCCTTCCTCACTGCCTCGGTGAAAGCGGGCACGAACTCGAAGACGTCGGCGACGACCCCGTAATCCGCGACCTTGAAGATGTCGGCATCAGGATCTTTGTTCACCGCGACGATGACCTTGCTCGACGTCATCCCGGCAAGATGCTGGATGGCGCCCGAGATGCCGAGCGCGACATAGAGGTCGGGAGTCACCGTCTTGCCGGTCTGCCCGACCTGCTCCTCATTCGGCCGCCAGCCCGCGTCGGTGACCGCGCGCGATGCGCCGACCGCGCCGCCCAGCGCGTCTGCCAGGTCTTCCACCAAATGCCAGTTCTCGGGACCCTTGAGTCCCCGCCCGCCAGAAACGATCACGCGTGCCTCCGCCAGGGACACACGCTTGCCGCTCGATGCGACCGGCGCGAACTTCACAAATTCGAGCTTTTCCGCGGACGTGTCGGCCTCGAGCTTCACGACATCCGGCGATGCGGCGCTCTCGGCGAGCGGGATGGCCCCTGGCCGCACCGTGATTACCGCCGGCATTTGGACGCGCACCTTGGCGCGCACCTTTCCGGCATACATCGGCCGCCCGACCTCGAGTGTGTTGCCCGATACGGCGAGCGCGGTGACGTCGGCGGCGTACGCACGGCCCAGGCGTGCCGCGAGACGAGCGCCCAGATCGCGGCCGTTGAGGGTCGCGCCAAGCATCACGAGATCGGGCTTCTCCGCCTCGACCTTCTTCGCAAGAGCACTCACGAACGGAAGCGGGGAATATCGGTCGCCCGCGATCTCGAGGATCGTCGCCTCGCCGAGCGCCTTCGCCTTCGCGGCGAGCTCGAGGCTCACGCGCCGCAGACCGCCATCCCTACGCTCCGCGACGACGAGGGTCTTCACAGGACCTTCGCCTCGTCTCGCAGCAAGGTCGCGAGCTGCTGAGCGGTCTGCTTGGCGTCGCCGTCCTTCAGGATCTTGCCGGCGCCGCGTGCTGGTGGCGGCTCCATCGCGACGATCTCCAGCGCAGGAGCGGACGAATCGTCGTTT
>Ga0209807_1001917_pt1 | contig 9995 bp, 6 predicted proteins | sample GraSoiAngelo_154_FD_186168 | JGI IMG/M metagenome (GOLD analysis project Ga0209807, IMG submission 186168) | Grasslands soil microbial communities from the Angelo Coastal Reserve, California, USA - 14_1009_13_20cm (SPAdes) (version 2) | ecosystem: Environmental > Terrestrial > Soil > Grasslands ... | reverse complement strand
ATGAAAAGGCATGGCAGCGCGTACGGGAGTCGAACCCGTGCACCAGCCTTGAGAGGGCTGTGTCCTAACCACTAGACGAACGCGCCAGAATTCGGAGCGGGTAGAATAGCTGCGTGCGGCAATGGCGGCAAGCGGTTCGAGCTCATACTGGCAGGCCGTTGTAGCAGCCGTCTATGACCGTCGCCGTTTCCGGCTCAGCGTTTACTCAAACGGAAAAAGAGAACTGCTCCCAGGGCGATGAAGAGAACGTTCGGCAACCAGACCAATAGATCCGGATGAACCTTGGGATTATTCCGGAGAGTGTCGGCGACGATCCAAAAAACAAAGTAGGAAAATCCAATCACCAGAGCCATGAGAAAACCGATGGTGGTTTCGCGTCGGTGCGCGGTGATGCCAAGCGGCACGCCGACGAGGGCAAAAGCGATACAGGAAAACGGGGCTGAAAAGCGCTTGTTCAACTCGGTGCGGCTGGCGCTGCGCTCGCGCTTGTTCGCACTCTTTAATTGGTCGACTAGTTGCGTGATTGACAACGCGGAACGGCTCGGGCGTTTTTTCTCTTTCTCGTAAAGTTCGTCGAGACTGATCGGCAGCGTGCCTTCAGCCATATTGATGCCGTCGCGAATTTTGCGCAGATCGAGCGGATTTTTCTCATCGCGCTGCTGGTAACGGGCATCGTAAAGTCTCATTAGAATCCGTTTGTTCGGCAGATCGGCTTCCAATATTCCGGTCCGCGCAAATGTCACCCGCACTGGGAGCGCCTGTTCATCCATTTCGAAGACGGTAATATTCTCCAATTTGTTGCCGTCCTTTTTTCCGACATAAATTTTGCGGCCGGGAAACTCGTCGATAACCTGGTCGCTGCCGAAGAGCGCCATCGGGTTCCGTATCGCCAGGTCGTAAAGATTGGAGCGCAACTTTTCCTGGGCGGCAGGCGCAACCTGCACGTTGAGCCACAAGCTGATCCCCGTGCAAACCAGCGCGATCAGGACAAGCGAAGCGCAGACTCGGGGCACACTCACGCCATTAGAACGAAGCGCGATTAATTCGTTGTCGGCCGACAATCGTCCGAAGACCAGCAGGATCGCGGTTAACAATCCCCACGGAATGGTGAAGATGAGGGAAAAGGGGAGGACATAGGCGATAAAACTAACGAGATATTCGACAGGGACATCGTGATTGACGAGGAGGGGCAAAAGCTTGCGGAAAATATTCCCGACGACGAGGACCAGGCTGAGGACAAAGATCGCGAACAAGAGGCTCACGATCAGTTCGCGACTGACGAAGCGGTCGATCAATTTCACAGCGTTGTTTCGTTAATACGAAATTACTCGCCAGACAAGCGCTGCAGCCATGGCCCTCAGTCGCCGTGCGTTTGTCGCCTCGACAGGGCGGGGCGACCAGCGCTTTGCTTCGCGACGAAGTCGGCTAATTTTCCGGATGGTGGAAAACTATGACGTAGCGATCATCGGCGGCGGGCCCGCCGGCAGCACCGCAGCAACGCTGCTGAGCAAAGCGGGGCGTCGTGTCATTGTCCTCGAACGCGAGAAATTTCCGCGTTTCCACATCGGTGAATCGCTTCTGCCTTTCAGCATGCAAACATTTACCCGGCTCGGTTTGCAGGAAAAATTACGCGCGCATTTTGTCGAAAAATTTGGCGGCGAAATCGCGGAAGCAGGAGGAGAGAAAGCGGCCAAGTTTTATTTTAAGGATGGGTTCGCTTCCCGGACGGATCGTTCGTACCAGGTGACGCGGTCCAAATTCGATAAAATGCTGCTCGATCATGCCGGCGAATCGGGCGCAGAAATTTGCGAAGAAACTTCCGTAGATGACGTCACCTTCGATGACGACGGCGTGACGCTGCGTATTCGCGATCTTGAACAGGCCGGGATGAACGACCCCAGATACAGAAAGATTGGGCGCGAACTCCGCGCCAAATATTTGATCGACGCGAGCGGGCGCAATTCGGTCATAGGAAACAAGTTCAAGCTGAAGAAAAGTTATCAGCATTTGCAGAAGCTCTCGCTTTTTGCCCACTACGAAGGTGTGGAACGAGAGGCTGGAATTGATGGCACACTCACTCGGATGGTTCGCACGCTGGACAGTTGGTTCTGGGTCATCCCCCTTGAAAATGACCGCACCAGTGTCGGCATCGTGCTGGAGGCGGCGGACTTCAAAAAGTCCGGGCTATCGGCCGAAGAATTTTTCGAGCGCGCGATCAACGAACAACCACTCGTGCGCAATCGCATCGGCGATGGCCGGCGGGTTTCACAGGTATACACCGCGGCGGATTTTTCGTATCGGAACGAGAAGCTCACTGGTGATCGCTGGCTGCTCGCGGGTGATGCGGCCGGTTTTATTGATCCGGTCTTTAGCAGTGGCGTTTTTCTTGCCGTCCTCGCCGGCGAGCAAGCAGCCGATGTTTTGCACGAAGTGTTCGATCACCCCAGGCGGGCTCGACGCCTGTTCCGGCACTATGAACGCCTGGTTAATCGTGCCATGGATGTTTACCTGCGTTTTGTGGAATCGTGGTACGCGGGCAAAGAATTCGTGGAAGTTTTTCTGACGCCGACGCAGCTCTTCCAGATTCCGCCGGCCGTGAATGCCGTGCTTGCTGGTAACATTGGCAATCGCTTTGCCATTCGATGGCGGATGGAACTTTTCTACCTGATCGTGCGGTTGCAAAGAAAATGGACGCTGTGCCCGCGGCTTTCCCTTGTGCCGAAGAGAGACGGCGAAGCAGCCGTGCTGAAAGCCGCGTCTATATAACATTAACATGGGCCGGACCGCATTGATGCTGGCTATCGCGCTGTGTCTTGGGGGATGCGCGATTCATCAATTCGCGCAACCCAGCCACGCCTGGACTGCTCGCAACGGTCAGCTCTCTTATCGTGGGCCGAAGACATCGCTCATTGGCGAGGTCCTGGTGCGTTATTCGAGTCGCGGCGATTTCGAGCTGACGTTCAGCAAAGGTCCCGGTGTAACGTTGCTGACCATGCGCACTGATCCGACGTTCGCGCGCGTGCAGGGCCCGCTCGCGCGTATTCCCTGGTCGGGGACGATCCAACAGCCACCGGCGCGGGCTGCGGGTTGGCTGGCCTTGCGTGCGGAAGTCTTGAACCATCCGGACAAAAACATTGTGCGGGTGAGCGAGGGCCCGGAAACTTTCGTGCTGCGCTTCTAAGCGGTCGGAGCGCGCTTTCTTACGATGCCATTCAGCGAAAAGGTTGCATTTTTTGTTACAGAACGGCGCGGACTGATGTGGAGCGTGGTCGTGCTGATTGTTGTCGCGAGCCTCGCCATTCTGATTGCATTTTTGCGGCTTGATACTGAAGTGCTGAATTTGCTGCCGCGCGGCTTTGATTCGGTTGAAGGACTAAAAACGTACAACAGCGAGTTTGCCCAGACGCGTGAGCTGACTTTCGCCCTACTTTGCCAACCCGAGGATGTGGACAAGCTGGAAGAATTCGCGCCGAAATTCGTTGAAAGATTGCGCGCCCAACCCTGGTGCGTGCGGGTGCTGGCAGGTTCGCCAATGGAAACACCGGATGGTGTGCGCGATTTGCAACGAATTGCCCTTCCGCTCTTGCTGAATCTTGAGCCGGAAGATTTCGATCGCGCCGTTCCCCTACTTCAACCGCAGAAGATTCAGGAGCGCCTCGCGCAGTTGCGGCGTGAAATCGAGAGCGGTTCGCCGCGGCCGGAGATCGAACTGACGTTAGATCCACTCGGTTTGATCACCCCATCACTCAAGCCGTTTGCCGGCAATGCCGCAATGGAAACGGACCAGCCGCTTACGTCACCCGATTCCACGATGCGGGTTTTTCCGACGGTGACGAACCAACCAACCATCAGCGCCTTCGATTGTCAGAAGCTGATGAAACAAGTGAACGCATTTCGCGCGACTGCGTTGGAAAGCTGGGATGGTGGCAAAATCGAAGTGCTCGTTACGGGACGTTCCGCATATGTTGCCGAAATTTCACTGAGCATGCGTCATGACATCGTGGTCACGGTGTTGAGCTCGATTGCATTGGTGGGCGCGGTTTTTTTTATCGGTTTCCGCCGGTGGTTGCCACTGCTCGGGATGGGATTTTCCCTGCTCCTTTGCTGCCTGATCGGACTCGCCGTTGGCCTGTTGATTTTTCATCGGCTGAATATGATCACGGTTGGCTTCTGCGCGATTCTGGTTGGACTGGGTGTTGATTTTGCGATTCTGATTTACGGACGTTATCAACAGGCGCGAAGCGAAGGGGGTGTACATCGGATGGCAATTGCCGATGCCGTTCACAGTCTTGGTCGTGCGGTTTTTTTTGGCGCGCTTACGACTGCGGTTGGTTTTCTTGCACTCGTCTTGAGCAACTCCTCCGGGTTCATCCAACTGGGTGTTCTGATCGCCATCGGCATTTCTGCCGCCGGATTGTTAATGACGACCGTATTCTTTTTGTTCGTGCCACAAGGAGACGTTCCGCGGCGGAGCGATTGGATCCTAAATCTCGTTAAAAACTATGTCCACAGTATGCTGGTTCGGCCACGGCCGATTCTGGCGGTGAGCCTCCCGATTTTGATCGCGTTGCTGATCGTTGCGGTTGTTCCCCAAATTCCGCTTACTTTCGAAGCCAACGCGCGATCGTTAGAGCCGAAGCACAGTCACGCCGGGACTGCGCTCAGTCTGATCATGCAAAAAATGCCGCTGCGCTGGGAACCGGTCCTTGGAATCGTTCAGGCAACCACCGAACAAGAACTGCACGATTTCTGGAAAGCGATTTCACAGCATTGGTCCGACCTGCAACGCGCCGGCAAAATCAAAGGCTATTCCACTCCTAACGCGCTTGCTCTTTCGCCGCGCGAGATGCAACGAAACCGCCAGCAGCTGGCCTTGATTGATTTTCCGGCAGCCCGGGACGCTTTGCAAAATGCGCTGACCCAAAATCGATTCAGCGCCGATGCTTTCGCCTCGGCTTTCGAACTTCTCAATCAACTCCAGGCGGCGAGCGCTCCTGATTACAAAATTCCGTCCTGGCGCACGCAATTGCCGCCGACATCCGCCTGGTGGTTCCTGATCGAACGCTACTTTGCGCAGGACTCGCTCACCACTACCGGCTTCGTCACCACCAATGCGCCGGTGGCGACGCAGGAACAAAAAAATGTGCTCGCGCACGAACTTCCGGTCGCAGGCATTCCGATCACCCTTTCGGGCTGGAGCTACACATTGACCGACCTAGTGCCTTGGTCTCATCGGCAGTTGCTTTTGATCAGTGCGCTCATGGCCGTTTTCGATGCCTCCCTGCTGGCCGTCCTTTATCGTGACTTGCGTCTTTGGCTGGTGCAGGTGATAACGCTTGCCCTTGCCGTCGCAGCCATGATTGCTTCGATGAAACTGTTTCACCTTCCCTTGAATTTGTTAAACGTGCTCGCTTTTCGTCTCGTTTTGGCCATCGGTGTGGATTACGGCATCTATGTCTTGTTAGTCTGGCAGCGAAGCCACGAAGTGGCGCGCGATCTTACTGGTGTGATCAAACCCGTTGCTCTCGCCGGCCTGACCGCGATCGCCGGATTCGGTTCGCTCGGCTGGGCGCATAACCCGACCCTGAGCGAGTTGGGTATTGCCTGCGCCATCGGCTTGTTCTGGAGTCTGGCCGCGACCATTTTTTTCACTTTGCCGGCAGCGGTGGCAATAAGACCCAAACTGCCACAGGAGCATTTCGAATCGGAACATGCGTAAGGCCCTTCTCCTTCTATTTCTCCTCGTCTCATTCGCCAATGGCGTTAAGGCCCAGTCCTTATCGCCCACGGACGTGAAGACGCTCCTGGAACGCATTCGTGAGAAGCGCGCCGCTGCGCCAAGCATGCAAGCCGATTTCCAGGAACAGCGAAAAATTCATTTACTGGATGAGCCGATCAACAGCAGCGGCAAAATCTGGTTTCAGGCGCCCAACAAATTCCGCGTCGAACGAAAGGGCAACGCTCCCAGCATCACCGTGAGCGATGGACAACAGCTTTGGATTTATTATCCGAACTTCAAATCAGCCGAGCGCTATTCGCTGGCGAAGCGTTCGCCTTTGGACGCCGCGATTTCAGCGATCACTACCGCGCTCAATCTGGAAAACGTCGAACACATCTTCCACATCACCGGTGAGAAATCGGAGAAAGGTTATGACCTTGAATTGATCCCGCGAAACCCGTCGATGAAACGCATTTTTCAAAAACTGTTGCTGCATTTGAGTAACGATCTCTTTGCCGAGCGCACGGACATGCTTCAGGCAAACGGCGACCGTACCGTCACCACCTACGAAAACACCGGTCACGCTGCCATTCCACCCGGCGAATTCGAATTCACGCCGCCGCCGGGCACAGAAGTAAGTACCCCGTTGGGGAAACAATAGGGATAGTTCCCGAGCGTACGCACCGGTGGTGGTGCATGTCGTGGGCTCGGACCAAAGGAACCCCTGTCGCGCAATTTTGAAGTCGGGCGATTGAGTCAATCGCCCCTACCTTTCTCTAATTCGTCAGCCAACGCGCCGGCGTCGTAAATTTTTCGCAGCGCTTCCGTGATTGCCGCGGAACCAACGCTAACGGCGCGCGCTTGTTTGTCGGAGAAAATGCAATCGAGCACGAGCGATTGAATGTTCCCGTCAAAAATGATGCCGACAAATTCGTTGGCTTTGTTCACGACCGGACTGCCGCTGTTGCCGCCGATGATGTCAGCATCGGATACGAAATTGAATTTCGTCGTCAGATTCAACTGGGATTTACGATCGACCCAGCGTTGCGGGAGATCAAAAGGCGGTTTGTTGTCGTGTTCGGCGGCACGCCGATAAAGCCCAGCGAAATCCGTAAAAGGCGGAATTTCTTTTCCATCTTCCTCGTAACCGACAACTTTTCCGTACGATAAACGCAGCGTAAATGTCGCGTCCGGATAGGTTCTGGTTCCTTCCACCGCAAAACGCGCCTTCGCAATTTCCGCATACGCCTGTCGCTTGATTTCCTCCTGTGCTTCGTGGGCCTTGCGAGCTTCGCGCGCCGGTCCATCAATCATCCGAGCAAGATCGAGCATGGGATCATTCGCAGCCCGTAACGCTGCCGCGCTTTTGCCATAAAGATTTTTGCGAAACTCGACGTCTTTCAGTTTTGTTCCGCTCATCAACTCGACTGCGCGTGCGCGGGGTGACTTCCCGCCAAGAACCTGCTTCACCAACGGATCGCTGCCGCCAAATTTTTCAGCGAAATCGGTCAACGAGTCGGTTAGCCGGAGGATTTCATAATCATCGTAAACTGGCTCGGTGGAAAACAGACTGAGTTCCAGTGATTCCTTTGCGCTGTCGCGAAACTCCGCGATGCGTTCGCCATTCGGTTTTGCGCGTTCGTCGAGAGCGCGCGTTAACAAGCGCGCATATTTGAAGAGCGTGCCGTAAAGCGCGCGCGGGCCGCGATACCCGACGCTAATTGGCCGTTCTTGTTCCAGGTAATCATAGCGCGGTGCGATCTTGGCCAGCTCGGCTTGTGCTTTCCTGATCCGATCGTAGGCACCGAGCGTCGCTTTCAATTTCGGATCACGTGAAATCGTGTCGCGCAATTTCTTTTCGCGCGCTTCAATCGCGCTCCAGATTGCCGGATCGAACAGGGCCGCTACATAACCGTCGTAACGTTTGCGGTTGTTTCGGTCGCCAAACAAATCGTCACGTCCCCTTCTCGCATTCTCGAAGGAACGTTGTCGCCACGCGTTCAACAGAACTTCGCGCCTATTAAACATTTGCAGCCAGGTCGGAACTTCCCGATCTCGTCGATCAGCCATCTCGTCGACGGTGAGTTGCCGATCGGTTCGTCCCGGACTTCCGCTAACCAAAGTTAGCTCGCCAGCATTCGGCCCGCTGGAATTCCACTTCAGGTAATGATCGATTTTGGCGGGTTCGCCATCTTCGTAGACGCGAAAAACGCAGATATCGAGATCGTAACGCGGGTATTCGAAATTGTCCGGGTCGCCGCCATAAAAGGCCATCTGCTCTTCCGGTGCGAAAACGATGCGCACATCGTCGTAACGCTTGTAGCAGTAGAGATGGTAAATACCGCCTTGATAAAGAGTGACGACATCGGAGCGAAGCCCCGTTTTTTCTTTGCTTTCTTTTTCGATCTGAGCAATCGCCTTTTCGCGCGCCTTGCCGGCGGCGTCGGTAGACATTCCGCTTTTCACCGCGCCGTTCACTCGCGTGGTCACATCTTCGATCGACATCAGGACATTGAGTTCGAGATCGGCGCATTTGATTTCCTCGGCGTTCGTTTTCGCGTAGAAGCCATCCTTCAAATAATTGTGCTGCTCGCTCGAGGCTTTTTGCAGCGCATCCGCTCCGACGTGGTGGTTGGTAATGCAGAGGCCGTTGGCAGAGACAAATGAGCCGCTGCCACCGGAATTGAAGCGCACACTGGCCTTTTGCAGGTGCTCAAGCCACTGCGACGAGGGCTCGAATCGATATTTTTCCTTGAGTTGTTTCAGCGGCGGATTGTTGAAGAGCCATATGCCTTCATCGGCGAGTGCGGTGGCGGCGATAAACAATGGGAGAAGTGTGAGAAAACGTGACGCCATCGTCGAATGTAGAATGGAAAAGGGGTTGAGCGAAAGCTCTGGCTTTCGTGGGAATGGGTCTTAAACGACCGATGCAGAAGTCGACGATTGCAGTGGCCTTGTTTTCTCGCGCGAAATTTTTTTCGCGCTCTCTAATATAGTACGGTGTCCGTAACACCCCGCACCGGCCTGACTCTACATACCAGCAACCGCCTCGAGCGGCTGGCGGAACACCTGGCTGAAGTTATTGCGCGTCCACTGCGCTTGCCTCTCGGGTCTGAAATCGTCGTGGTCCAGAGCAACGGGATGCGGCGCTGGCTCGAACAACAGATCGCAGAACGCCACGGCATTTGTTGCAACATCCTGTTTCCGTTTCCACAGAAATTTTTTCAGGAGCTGCTGCAAAGCATTTTTCCCGACGCCGCGGCGACCGAACTTTTCGATCGCGAGGTAATGACATGGCGAATCATGGAACAACTTCCGCGTTTTGCTTCACTGCCGGAGTTCGCCGCTATTGCCAATTATGTTCGCAGCGATCACCGCGGGCTTCGGACGTACGAACTCGCCCGGCGCATCGCCCATGTTTTCGACGAATACGTCGCCTTTCGACCGAAAATGATTTTGGATTGGGACGCGGGTGCGGGAAAAGGTTGGCAGCCAATTCTGTGGCGCGAATTGCAGCGTGCCGCGCCCCGTCAACACCAAGCCGCTTTGGGATCGCAGTTAATTGACGCGCTTAAATATCGCAACGCGCCGGTTCCCGAACGAGTTTCAGTCTTTGGAATTTCGACCCTGCCCCCTTTTTACGTCTCACTCATCGGAGAACTTTCGGCGCGTTGTCCGGTTCACCTATTTGTAATGGAACCGACACCGACCTGGTGGGGCGATATTCGTTCGAAACGCGAAAAAGCGCGGGCAAACCAACCAGAGCTCTTCGGCTTCAGCGAAGAAGAAACAGGGGACAACGAGCTGCTCGCCGCCAACGGAAAACTCGGCCGTGATTTTCTGAATCTCGTCGCTGAGCTCACGCCGGCGGCCGAACGGGAAGATTTCATTTCACCGACAGATCAATCGCCGTCACCGAGCTCCCTCTTGCTGGAAATTCAGAACGACATTTTTGAGCTGAAATCGGGGCCCGAGCCGGACGGGCGGTTACCGGAAGTAAGGCGACACATCGCGAGAAATGATCGCTCTCTGCAGATTCATTCTTGTCACAGCATCGTGCGCGAACTGGAAGTTTTGCTCTACGACGGAAGCATTTTGCGTGTCGGCAGAACGGATGATGTCGATCTTGCGAGAATCATTCAGTTGGGCGGACGGAGCGGGCAGATCTATCAGCAACTCGTGCAGCTTCGCGACAAATATGGCGAACTCGTTCGCCAGCGTTTCCCAAAAATCCCGCGACGAGTTTCCGGCTACAACCTGGATGAGCTGCTTCCGG
>Ga0209807_1001916_pt1 | contig 9999 bp, 9 predicted proteins | sample GraSoiAngelo_154_FD_186168 | JGI IMG/M metagenome (GOLD analysis project Ga0209807, IMG submission 186168) | Grasslands soil microbial communities from the Angelo Coastal Reserve, California, USA - 14_1009_13_20cm (SPAdes) (version 2) | ecosystem: Environmental > Terrestrial > Soil > Grasslands ... | reverse complement strand
CGCCGAGGGAAATGGAGTATGGCGCGAGTACGCCGGCGGTTACGGCGACTACCTGCAGCAGCGGCCGCCGATGCCGGTCGGTCGCGCAAATGAGGCCGGGAAGACGCCTGCGCGGCGCGGCTCGCGCAACCGCACTGCGGGTGAAACTCCCGCCAAGACCCGCACGCGCCTGAGCTATAAGGAGGAGCGCGAGCTGGCGGCTCTGCCCGAGGAGATCGAATCGCTAGAGCGCGAGCAAACTGAGCTCACCGCGCGCATGAGCGAACCGGATTATCACCGACTGGGAGCCGAGCGGCTGCGCGGCGACCGCAAACGGCTCGCGGAGCTCGAAGAGCTGCTACTGGAGAAGTTCGCGCGCTGGGAATCGCTCGAGGAACAGCGCGCACGGTCAACGTAGCCATCAAGCCGGAGCGCCTAAAACCAGCGCCGTCTCTTGCCAGCAGCTGCGCTTGGTCGAGTTTCAGTGGGTCTCGCCGTGGTTCGGACGAGTGACGGTGGCTTTATCGTCATAGGCCGCCTGCGAACGATCGGCCAAAATTGAACCCTAAGAGCCGTTCGGGGTTCTACCACTGAACGGCGGCTCTCGGTGCGTACCTATGTCCGATGACGACGGTAACGATGCTCCATCCGCGGACGCGAAGTGGATCTACCACGGAGCTTTGTTGGGCTTCTCAGGCATTCGTTTTGGGTCTATCGTCCCCAAATTATGAAAGCCGCTGTTATCACACGTTACGGATCACCGGACGTTATAAAGATACTCGATGCGCCGAAACCGGCGCCCGGAGCGGGCGAGGTCTTGATCCGGGTCCATGCAACGACGGTCAGCCGGACGGATTGCGGTGAGCTGCGACCCCGCATCATCGGGCGGCTCTTCTTCGGGCTGCGCCGGCCGAGGCGCACAATTTTCGGGATGGATTTCGCCGGCGTGGTTGAAGCCGTGGGGGCCGAAGTCATGTCGTTCAAGCCGGGCGATCGCGTCTTCGGCATGTGCCCGTCGCGGAGCAATGGCGCTCAGGCGGAATATGTCTGCATCCCCGAGAGAGCGTCAATCGCCATCATGCCGGCAAACACGTACTTTGACGAAGCGGTGGCCTGCGAGGGCGCTTTCTATGCCAACTCGGGGCTTAGAAAATTCCACGTAGGGCCTGGCCACAAAATCCTGATCTACGGGGCCTCCGGCGCCATCGGCTCGGCGGCGGTGCAGCTTGCGAAAGCCTATGGGGCTGAGGTGACCGCGGTCGTCGCTACGCAACATCTGGAGCTGGTCAAATCCCTCGGCGCGGACCGCGCCATCGACTATACCGCAGGGGATTTCACCCGCATCGGCGAGAGCTTCGATTTCGTCTTCGAGGCGGTGGGGAAAGCGAGCTTCTTTAGATGCCGCAGACTGCTGAAACCCAAGGGGACGTTTATGGCGACAGACGTCGGGCCCTGGGGGCAGTACCTGCCGCTGATGATCTGGTCGTCGATCGCAAGAAACAACAGGGTCCTCGTTCCCCTGCCGCCCCGAGGCAGCGGCCACGCATTTGTCGAGTTCCTGAAAGCCCGCATGGAGGCAGGTCAGTTTCGCGCGGTCATCGATCGAAGATATTCTCTCGATGAGATCGCCGACGCTTACTGTTATGTTGAGACAGGGCAAAAGGTTGGCATCGTTGTGATTAATGTCGCGGCCGCCGACGAACGCGCGCACATCGCGCAAGACAGTCGCATAGGTACTGGGCCGAGCACATCCATCATTCATCTATAGCCCATCTATAGGCTCGGCCTACGGTGCGGAAAGCGGTCACTCGCTCGTTGGCCAACGCGGCCGGAATTGGGCCGATAGGCGACGTTCTCGAGCTTGACATAGATCCCGCTCCCTGACGGCGAGCAGGCGGCGTGCATCATCGCGCCGTTCGCGTTGGAATGCCGTGAGATCGGAAGGGAAGGCGCGTGAAGGTCGCCTGGTGCCCGGGGAGAACTCTAACTCGGCCGTATCATATTGATTTGAAAAGCGTTTCCGGGAAGACGCCGCGATTGGGATGCTATGGCCCTGAACGTCAGATTGCCCAGCACCCTGGAGCGCGAACTCGATGAGTGGTGTGCTGCACACAGCACGACGCGCACCGCCGCGGTGAGGCGCGCCGCCAGGAGGGTTTGGCTCCGATAGGAGTCCCGGTAGAAGCGTTGCTCGCAATAGCCAACAGGCGCTCCGACGGCAATTCCGTGGCCAAGCTGCTCGTTGATACCGGCTTTCTAGTTGCCCTCTATCGTCGGAACGACGAACTGCACCAAAGCGCGCTGAGGTTCTTGCAAGGCAATCGCGAGGGGCTGATCACTGTAGCGCCCGTGATTGTCGAGGCTTGTCATTTCCTCGCGATCGAGGCGCGCATGCACTTACTGCAGTGGATAACGCGCGAGGGCCTCACGGTCCTTGAGATCCCACAAGCGGTGTATTCGAAGCTTGCGGCGCTCATGGAGAAAAATCGGAACCTGGACTGCGATCTAGCCGACGTTGCGCTCCTGTGGGTAGGGACTCGTACCCCTTATCCACCTCCGACCCAAGGCGATTTCTCAGCGCTCAATAAGGCGGCTGCAATCGCGTCGGGTGTCGCTCGGCGTCCTGTCACCTCCTCAATGCTAATCCGGTAGAAGATCGGCGGACGCCGTTCCCGCCGCTCAGTTGGGACACAAGCCGGCTCCCACCACATCGTGCGGCTCTGCAGAACTTCGAGAGCGTGGGATCGCACGCGTTGATGTTCTGGCGTGTCGGGCAACTCCTCATAGCGACCAAACACAACAATGCTCACCCATTGATCAGGAGTCGTCCGTTCGTCAATTTCAAGGCAGACGAGCGGATTAGAGCGCATCCATTCGATCTTTTGTCCGAGCGTGGTGATTCCGTAAAGATGCCGTCCGTCGTACGAGAAATGCACAGGAACGATATAGGGTTGATCACCGCGGACACACGCCAATCTGCCGAAATCCATCTGGTTGAGTGCAGTGCGGCATTCGTCCTCAGTCATCTCATGAATTAGCATTTAAAGCTCTCCCGGTAGAAAACGAGTTCAAGAGCCCACGCAGGCCTGGGAGGACGTTCCGCGGACAGTAACCGAGTGGTTACTGCCCGCGGCCTTTCGCTTGATCGTAAGTCCCCTACTGGACCTTGATCGTCGCGAGTTTCTTTACCTCTACCTTCGTCTTCGGAACGTGAACGGTCAGTACACCCTCTTTCGCCTCGGCGCTGATGGCTTCGGCGTCGATCGTATCCGGCAGCTCGAAGCAGCGCGAGAAGTTACCGTAGAAGCTCTCGACTCTGTGAAACTTCTCGCCCTTCTGCTCCTCTTCTTCTTTGCGGCGCTCGCCGCTCAGTGTGAGCATGCCATTCTCGTACGTAACCTTCACGTCCTCTTTCTTGACGGCCGGCAACGCAGCCCGAATCAGGTATTCCTTATCGGTCTCGCTGATGTCGACCGAAGGCGACCAATCGAAATCACGATATTCAGCGGTCCCCAGCCGCGGCCCGTAGCCGAAGAAGCCCGGGAGCCTATTGAACATCTTGTCCATCGCATAGAAGGGTTCCCATCTCGTGAGATTCATAACTCCCTCCTTTCTTGCTTGCCCTTAAGTACGGTATTTCTTCTACACCTACGCCAGGCTCCGTTGAATTCGCATCTCTACCTATCAGATCGCATCCGGACGCCTTGCACTCCCGAGACGCTTCAACTGGTTGCCCCAGCGCTACGCAATCACGTCAGTTTCCTGACTTCGCTTTGGTTGCACCGGTTTGCGATCTGCGCGCGGAAGGTCGCGAAGAGCAAAACAAGAATGATTCGCAATATCATGCCGGCGCGGACCCATCGGCCCAAGGACAAAAGCCGCGCGGAGGTGACGGTTTGCTGGTGTGCCGGTGGATCGCGGGTGCGGCTCCGATTCTCGGTAGCGCTGGCGTTAAGCACGTGGGGCAGGATGGCACGTCAGCTGCGGCGTACGGACTATTACGGATGTCGGCGTGCCCGAGTCGGACGCAGCATAAGCAACGACAGGTCTTGAAGGAGAGGCCAATGGAGCATCGCTGGGGTCATCGGCTTTCGACCAACATACCGGTGCGACTGAGATGCATCCAGTCGCGTGACATTGGCTGCAGGTGCCTCGGTTGCCTGGAGAACATCAGCGCCAGCGGAGCAATGATCAGAACAGAGCTCGGTATCCGCCCTGCGCCCAATGTCGTCGTCGAGACGCTAGGCCCAGCTCTCGGTCTGCAGGGCCGCGAGCTGCCGGCTTCTATCGTTCGAGCGAGCGCCGGGGAGATATCCGTCGGGTGGATGGAGTCTGCATCAACGGGCGTGTCCGCGGTGATGACCGAGACCATGTTGAACAGCGGAGGAGCCGACGGCAAGCCCCCGATGCCCACTCTCGGCCGCGTCCCCTTCTGTGCGTTGGCCTCTACTACGGCCGCATAACAGCGCAGCCGGGTCATAGCCGCCGATCAGAGCGAGTCAGGGCCTCTTCGCTTGGCGTCGCGGGCCGGACTCAAGCCGAAGCTGAAATTGGCCGCCTAAGATTCTCTCAACGTAGCGTCGAAAACGAGTAGGCAACACCGAGTGTGAAGCCGTTGTTCAATCGATGGCCGTTGGCGCCGCTCACGGCGGTCTTATACACCAGATAGGCACTGGAGCCGGGACTCCATTCAAAAGCCACGCCCCCACCTACCTGAAGATAGCGCTCTGCCGCCAACCGATCGTGATTGGGATAGTAGCGGTTGGTGCGAGGCACCGGCACATCGATGCCGCCGTGAGTGCGTTGCCATGCGCCAAGCGCCCGCACACTCCACTTGGGATTTAAAAAGTAACCGACTTCCAACTCTGCGTTACTGCGGTTGTGAGAAACATTCTGGACCTCCCGCACGAACGCGAAGTCGTATTGGCCCTGAACGTACATCCGCGGTAACCAACGATCCAAGCTCTTTCCGGCGTAAAACCCGATCCAGCGTTCGTCGAGATGACGTCCGGGCGCTGCGTGTCCGAGCGTGGGGTAATCATGCAGCGGTACGATTAGTGCGACATAAGGTGCGAAGGCAAACGGATTCTCCATCGCCTCGAAGTGCAAATCGGCACGCAGGTCGGTGAATGTGCCGCGGTAGGTGCCGTCGTCTATATTCGTTCCGACATGCGGGTGGTCGCCATGGTAGCGCGATCTCACATACGGTACGCCGAGGGATAGAAGCCATCGATCCGACGGCGAATAGGCGAGGGTAATCGCATCGCTGAACGTACGCGTATGGCCGACATCCAGTTCATCTCCATTGGGGAGAAAGTGGTCGTTGTTTTCGATGTCGTCGTGAACGAAGCTCGCGCCGATCGTGCCACGATCCGGCAGCCAGGCCTGCGCCCAGGTAAGCGCGGGCAGCAACCCCAGCAATAGCAGGGGGAATCTTCTGCGCAGCCAGTGCATCTTCTTCTTCGTCCTGGTGCCATGCAGGCCGCGGCAGCTTGTGGAACATCTGCCGCGGCCCGACTCTACATCAACTGCCTCGATCCTCGCATCATCGATCTCTAGTCCTTGACTCGCCGGAAGTAGTGCTCCGCTACCCATGCGGCGGTTTGCCGGCCGAGGCGTACACCATGCACACCGGAAGTCCGATAGTGCATCCCGCCGTAGACGCGCGCATCGATGACCTCCTCGACCATCGCATCGGTCTGGAAGAACTCATGCGGTACCGTACCTGCCACGGTGCTCGTGAAAACCACATGCGTTTTCGCTCCGAATATCCGTTGAATGGTTTCCGCCACCGCACCGGTGGCACATCCGTGGGCCGCCGGGTACTCCGGGTGCGGCGGCGTCGCGGCCAGGGGTGTCCAGCCGGCATCCGTCGCCGTGTCGGGGTTGCCGTCATCCAGGCTGGTCTGAATGGCCGTGATGGGCCGCCAAAAGTTGTAGGTGTACTTGGAGTCGAAGCAACCGATGGATGCGTCGCCCAGTGACACCCACAGCTGCGCCAGTGCGCGCGCCTGATCGGTCGGCGCCAGATTTCTGGCGGCGACAAAGGTCCCCAGGTTGCGGGCCCAGTATGTGGTCGGGTTTTCCGTATAGAACCGGGCCGTTTCCGTTTGCGCAGCCGTTCGCTCCGTGCTGTCGAGCGCGCCGAGCCGTTTGGTCTCGTTGAAATCCCGTGCGAAGCGCTCGCTGCCCAACGCCGGCGCCCCATAGGCGCGAAATTGAGACGCGCGTAGAAGCGCAAAGGGGCGGACACCGGGCAGAAACCCGTTAATCGGGGCTGCGAACGCCGGCGGCGTCAACTGATACGCGCCGGCCTCGGACCCTGGAATGTAGGGCGCCACGGGGGACAGCCGGCCGTCGTTGGCGCGCCAGGCGAGCACTGCCGTGCCCACCTCCGTACCCACCGCGACACCCCGGTCGCGCCCCGCGCCCGCGGGGAGCGCTGCGAGCGAGCTCGCGTACGAGGCATCTAATTGCGCCCGCCGGCTCGGAATATTGCCGCGCAACACGGTATATGCCGCGGCGATGACCGCCGCCTCTTGCGAGGCGCCCTGGGGATCGGTTGTCGGCCGGGCAATATAGGTCGTGTAGCGACGGTCAATGGCGTTCACCGCGTCGAACATGGCGATATTCACCATGGGGAAATCGATGGACAGACTCCCTCGTTCAGCGGGCAGTGCGCCGAGAATGGTGTCGGTCGTAATGTTGTTCCAGTCCGTGATCGCATTGGCGCCAGCCCGATGTGCGCCCGCACTGCCCAGCGCAATGAGAGCCACAAGGGTTATTGCCCTGAGGGGTCGTAGTCGTCGAGGTGTCATGTCGGTTCTCCGGTTAAGCGTGATGGAGTGCCCGTGACGGGCAGGCACAACGCTAGGAAGCGGGGGACCGAATTGCATGATTCTTCCCCGGTTTTGCGTGAAATTTGAGTGATTTCGTCTGGTGCGACCGGAAACCGGGGCGGTGGCGGCACCATTTTGAACGGAGTAAGCTCTTGACCGGAGAATCGGGAAGAATCTTCTATGGGCGGAAGAGTTTCGCCAGCGCTTTTGGCGTTCGCGCTGGGTCTGGTATCGGCAGCAACCGCAGAGGCGTGCGGCGATAAAGTCGTGGGGCTGGGCGGCGGGGTGCCGTTCGCGCGGATTCACCCTCAGCACTATGTTGGACGGATCGTGCTTTACGCGCGGCCTGACTCGGAATTGCGCTACGTCGACGACCACATTCGGTTGGGTCTTCGATTGCAGCGGGACGGGCATTCCGTCAAGGTCATCTACAACGATCACGACCTCGACAACGCGTTGCAAGAGCCGGGCACGGACCTGATTCTGGCTGATCAGAAGTATGCGCCGTCGATCAAGGCGCGCCTGCCCGTCGGATCCGGCTCGCCCATGGTGCTTTCTCTGGTTTCTGGCGCCGCACCGGCGGTATTGCAAGCAGACGGCGCCGCGCCGGGTTGTGAGTTCCAGGTGCCGTTGAAGCAGAGCAAAGCCGTTGCGACCGCTTTGCAGGGCCTGATGACCCGCCGGCAGGCAGGGGGCGCGGTCTACGATTGTGCGTCCAACGGACGAACGTGATTCATCCCGGGTTTCCGAACCAGACACGTCGGCGTTAACCCCGGGCATCGTCGGGTACCGGATCGGCGATATCGAAGTCCACCTGGGCCGCGTCATCGCGACTCGTCAGGGGGAAGTGCTTTCCCTGCCCCCGTTATCCTTCGATCTGCTGATCGCGCTCGCGCGCGCCGCCCCCAACGTTGCCACGCTCGACGATCTCATACGACAGGTTTGGCCCAGGTCCGTGGTCAGCCCGGAGTCGTTGAGCCAGCGCATCAAATTGCTGCGCGAGGCCCTCGGAGATGATTCGCAGTATCCCCGGTACATTGCCGGTGTCAGGGGCCGCGGCTATCGGTTGGTCGCACCGGTAGAAGAGCTGCGCGAACCGATCCCGCAGACTTTATCGACCCCACGCTCCCGAGCGCCCATTGCGCTGGCCATTTTTTTCAGCCTGGTGACCATCGCAGCCGGGGTTTGGCTCGTCAAGTTTCGAGATCACCCCCTATCTGTGAATTCCAACCGGGCGAGTCTGCCGCCGCGCTCGATTGCGGTGCTGCCGTTCCGGGATATGAGCAGCGGCCAGCCCGCGAGCGACATTCTCGCGCTGGGAATCCCGGAGGCCGTTCTGCATCAACTCGCCAGCCTGGATAGACTCGACGTCATTGCTCGCACCTCCTCGTTTGCATTCCAAAATCGCGAGATCGACGTTCGCGAGATCGGACGGCGGCTCAACGCTCGATACCTATTGGAAGGCAGTGTACAGCGGGACGGCGAGCAGCTTCGCGTCACCGCACAGTTGGTCGACGCGCAGTCCGGCGAGCACATCTGGTCGATGCGTTTCGACAAGACGCCGCAGCGAATTTTTGAACTCCAGGATGCCATTGCTCTGGAGGTCACGCGCGCGCTGAAACTCAGCCTGGGCCCCGTTGAAGCCGGCGACATCAAAGCGCAGGGGTCGACGGACTTCGCAGCTTATCTGGAGTACTTGCAGGGCAGCCGGCTGCTCACCACGTGGCGCACCGCGGATATGGTCAGCGCCGAACAGCACGCGGCCCGCGCCGTCGCGATTGATCCCAAATTTGCGGCCGGATATGTGTTACTCGGCGTTGCCAAGCTTCGCACTGCGGAATACTCCGCAGGTCCGGACAGGGAGAGACGCTTCCGCGAGGCCTTGCACGACACCCGCCCCTTGATCGAACGAGCGCTCGCGTTGAACCCGAAAGACAGCGAAGCGTACGCGGCCAGAGGGTACATCAACGCTTTTTCCGATCTGGCGACCTCCGAACTCGACTATCGCAAAGCGCTCGGCCTGAACCCCAGCAATGCGGCGGCATACGAGGGGTTGGCGGCAGTGCTGTACGAGAATCCGGCGCGCCGCGAGGAGGCGCTGCAACTCATCGACCAGGCGCGCAAACTGGATCCGCTGGAGCCGCGGCTCGACGTGGCCAAAGCGACGTTCCTATACTATGGGCGCAGCGAGGTCGGTGAAGCGGAAACACTGTTGATCGGCGCATTGCGCAAGGACCCCCTGTATCAGCCCGCGTTGCTGCGGTTAGCGCAACTGTATTGGACGGTCGGGCGCCTTGCCGAAGCCATCAAATTGTCCGAGCAAGTCCTGGCCGCGGATCCGAGTGCGACTCAACCTCGCCTGGTCCTGCAAAACCTGTATTTGGACATCCAAGACCTCAAAGCGGCTGAGGCCGTGACGCGCACGGCGCCGGAGCCGAACCCGACGCTGATTTCCATTATGGCGTTGGCAGGCCATGACTTGCACACCGCAGGGTCGGAAGCCTATCGCGCCGCTTCTCTGGGAACGATTCCGGTGGTCGGAGAGCCCATGCCTATCGCGGCTTTACGCCTGCAAGCAAGGGCTAGCGGCGAATACTTGCGGACGATCGACGTATTGGCCGAGAGATCCCAGACTGAATGGGACGCCGCGGGCCAGCCGATCGTCAGAGACCCCTCCAGCTTGTACATCAACGTCGTTGGACTCGCCGACATGTTGATTCAAGGCCGACAAGCTGTTCGTGGCCGTCGATTGCTCGAGGCGACGCTGGTGGCGATGGACCACGAGGCTCGGGACTTCAAGACAGGCGATCTGTGGCATCGGCAGATGCGGCCCGTGGTGCTTGCCCTGCTGGGCCGAAACGAGGAAGCAATAAAGGAGTTGCAGCAATCAGCCTCCGATAACTTGGGTTTGCAAGATTGGTGGTACTACGCAGAACTGGAGCCGAGCTTCGCGCTCTTTCGCAAGGATGCGCGTTTCCAGGCGATGTATGCGGCGGTACGGAAACACGCGGAAGCGGAACGCGCCGCCGTCGATCGTTTGCGCTTGAGCGGGGTCGTTCCTGCTCGGCGTTGAGGCGCACTTCGACGAGCTACTGGTGTCGGCCGAGGACGGGCCGGCAACGATCAGCCCCGTCGCGGTGGCGCTCAGCAACTGCGGTGTCCCCATCCGCGATCTCACGCT
>Ga0209807_1001913_pt1 | contig 10003 bp, 6 predicted proteins | sample GraSoiAngelo_154_FD_186168 | JGI IMG/M metagenome (GOLD analysis project Ga0209807, IMG submission 186168) | Grasslands soil microbial communities from the Angelo Coastal Reserve, California, USA - 14_1009_13_20cm (SPAdes) (version 2) | ecosystem: Environmental > Terrestrial > Soil > Grasslands ... | reverse complement strand
CGATCAGGCACGGGTCCGGCGCGCGCTCGAGCGGCTCGGATCCTATTGGCGGCGCTCGGGCGGGCGGCTGACGCAAGCGGCCACGGAACACGTGACCGCCCGGCTCGCGGCCCAGCTCGCGCGGGTCGGCTCGTGGGACGAGTTCATCAACGCACGGCTCGAGCTCGACGTAGATCAGATGGTGCCGGAAGCCGAGCGCCGTGCCCTGGATGCGCTCCCGGCATCGGTCCACCTCTACGGGGATCGCGTGCCCGTGGATTACGAGGTGGAGCAGGGGATCGGCGTGGTGCGGTTGCGTCTCAAGGAGGGCCAGGCACGGCGCCTGCAACCGCGCGATCTGCCCCCGCTCGACCGGCCGGTCCGCTTCACAGTGCTCCGGGGCAAGCGCGAGGCGGTGCGGTCCGATTCGTTGGAGGACCTGCGTCGCCAGTTGAGCGGCCTGTCCCGGGGAGAACGGCAGCGCCTCGCACGGAGCGGCCGAGGCGGCCGTGGGAGGGGGGGTCGGGGGGGCCGGCGTCGCTAGCAGCCGCGTCCGCGAGTTGTGACCTCCGCACGCTCCGCGGGTCTTGCTTATGTGGTGCTGTCTGGAACCCTGACGCGTAACCTCAGCTAATGCAAGGACGTATGCCTGCGAGAGAAAAGACCCCCAGTCTCCCGGCCCCGCTGGGCTTCGCCCCGCTCGGGCAGGCCGTGATGGAAACATTCAGCGAGGGCGTGGTCGTCTTCGACCCCTATGGCCGGATCCTGTACGCAAACCAGCGGGCGCGGCGTACCCTCGACGCGCTCGGGGGCGGCGCGCCCCAACGGGGCGATAATCTGCGCGAGCGGCTCATGGCCTTCGGCGGCCGGACGCGCACGCTGAAGCAGGGCTCGCTCGAACTCGGTGAAGTGGTGTTTCTACCCGGGGCCAGCGGAGACAGCCCGACGCTGGCCGAGCGCGAGCGCCAAGCCATCCTCGACACGCTCGAGGTGACGCATGGGAAGCTGGCCGAGACCGCGCGACGGCTCGGCATCAGCCGAACCACGTTGTGGCGCCGGTTGCGAGCCTATGGGCTCCGGCCCAACGGGAACGGGGGCTCCGGGGCCGCGACGCGCGTCTAGCGCCGCTCCGTCATCCTGGCGTGGGGATATCACGCCCCCTAGCTTCCCGCTCGGGCTTCACCGTTCGGGAAGCGATGCCCGCCAAGCCGTACATCATCCAAGAGTATGTCCGGTGGTCCGACGTGGACTTCGCCGGCATCATTTTCTACGGGTCCTACGTCCGGTTCTTCGAGATCGCCGAGACGGAGCTGTTCCGTGCCTGCGGCCTCGCCTACGCCCGCGTGTTCGACCGCTACGACATCTTTCTGCCGCGCAAGGCCGTTCATAGCGAGTTCTACCTCCCCGCGCGGCTGGATGACCGGCTGCGCGTGGCGACGTACGTTGGCCGGGTCGGCACCAAGTCAATGACCCTCAACTTCGACGTGCTGCGCGACGACCCGCCGCGGCTCGGGGCCGCGGGTTGGATGGTGCTGGTCTGTGTGGACCGTAAGGGCCTGAAGCCGCAGCCTCTGCCTCCGGGGCTGGTCGAGGCCCTGGCGCCGCACACGCTGACGACCGCTGCTGCGCGCGCGATCCTCGGTATCACGACCCCGCCGGGCGCGCGAGCCTCCCTCTGAAACTGCCTCGATTCTTCGCCCTCGCGCTCGCGGTGCCGTGCGCGGCCTGCGGCAGCGCGTCCGAGCAGGGGGGTCGCGTACACGCCCTCGTTACCTTCCCGCGCCAAGACACCGTCCGATTCGAAGCTCCGGCGCGCGCGCGGCGCTGCGGCGGCGGTCCGGGGAAGGAAGGACTGCTGCTGCAGGGGTCTGCTGACGGGAACGGTGTCATCATGTGGCTGCGCGGAAGCGGCGGCGGACCGCCGGCGGCCGGCCCGTGGCCGCTGCTGCAGCGGGGTGATACGGTATCGCCGCGCGGCGCGACGGTCGGCGTGCGGTACATGATGAAGGACATGGCCCGGGGCTTCGCGCTCGACAGCGGCGTCGTCGAGGTGCGGGCGACCGGCGCTGTTCTCACGGTTGTCGCGCGTGGCACCGGACTCGAGACCGCTGCCGCGGGGCGCGTGGCGGTCGAGGCGTCGTTCGAGGCGGTGCCGCTCGAAACGGAAGCCGTCTCCTGCCGGACGACATTGTGACGCTGCGGGTCGGGCTGATCGGCACGGGGTTCGCGCGTCGGGTGCAGGTCCCGGCGCTGCGCCTCGTGCCGGGGGTAGCGGTGACCGCGATCGCGAGCGGCAGCATGGAGCGCGCCCGCGCCGTCGCGGCGGAGTTCGGCATTCCCAACGCATTCGGGAGCGGTGAGACGCTCGCCCGCGCTCCCGAGGTCGACCTCGTCATCGTGTCCTCGACGCCCGACGCCCACGCCCGTCACGCGATCGCGGCCCTGGAGGCGGGGAAGCACGTGTTGTGCGAGAAGCCGATGGCGCTCACGGTCCGGGAGGCGGAGGAGATGCTCGAGGTCGCGGAGCGGAGCCGTGGGCTGGCCCGTATCGACCACGAGCTGCGCTACGAACCCAATCGGCGCAAGGTGCGGCAGCTGATCCAGGTCGGCGCCATCGGACCGGTCCTCCACCTCGAGCTCGTGCTCAGACCGTACGTGCGGGGCGACGGGCGGCCGCAGGCATTCGACGCTCCCTGGAGCTGGTGGTACGATGCCGCGAGGGGCGGCGGCATCCTGGGCGCGGTCGGGTCCCATCTCATCGACCTGTGCCGCTTCTGGACCGGGAGTGAAGTCGTCGAGGTCGGCGGCCGGGCGGCCACGTTCGTTGCCGAGCGCTACGACGAGCAGCGCGTGCGGCGCCCCGTGACTGCGGACGAATACGCGAGCTTCGTGATGCGGCTCGCGAGCGGCGCGGTTGCCACCATCACGCTGACGACGGTGGCGTCGCACGGGCCCGGACATTTCGCCCAGATCACCGGACGCGACGGCACGCTCGTGTTGACGGGCGAGACGTCGCTCGAGATCGGTCGCCCCGGCGGGCCGCTCGAGGATGCCAGCGTGCCGGATGACCTGTGGGAGCAGACCGCCCCCAACAACATGTGGGCCCGCTCGTTCGTGCGGCTGATGCGGGATATGGTCGCCGTGCTCGAGGGCCGGCCCGCCGCGGGAGAGCCCGCTACGTTCTACGACGGCCTGGCGGTGCAGCGTGTCATGGATGCCGTGCGCGATGGGCGCGGTGCACGGTTAGATTGACGTCGTGGAACAGACCTATTTCCGACGCGGCTTCGGCCTCAAGGGCGACATCGAGGGGGCCCTCGCGGCCGACTATCACAGCCAGGTGGTGGATCGCATCCGCGCCCATGGCTACGTTCTCGCGGTCGGCGACCTGACCTTCAAGCTCGCCCGCGAGTTCGGGTTCTGTTACGGAGTGGACCGCGCGGTCGAGTACGCGTACGAAACCCGCACCAAGTTTCCCGAGCGCCGTGTGTTCCTGGTCGGCGAAATCATCCACAACCCGCACGTCAACAAGAAGCTCCAGGCCATGGGGGTCGAGTTCCTGCAGCGGCCGGATGACGGTGAGTTCGACTTCCACGAGATCACCCCGGCGGACGTCGTCATTCTTCCGGCCTTCGGGGTCACCGTGAAGGATTTCGAACGGCTGCGCGCGGTCGGATGCGTGCTCGTGGACACGACCTGCGGATCGGTACTCAACGTGTGGAAGCGCGTGGACTCCTACGCCAAGGACGGGTTCACCGCGGTGATCCACGGCAAGTGCTACCACGAGGAGACGAAGGCCACCTCGAGCCAGGTCACCAAGTACCCGAGCGGGAAGTACCTCGTGGTGCGCGACATGGCGGAAGCGCGTGAGGTGTGTGCGTACATAGAGGGAGCGGGGAGCGGGGAGCAGTTCGCCTTGCTCTTTGAGGGGAAGATGTCGCCTGGCTTCGATCCCGCTCGCGATTTGCGGCGCATCGGCGTGGCGAATCAGACTACGATGCTCTCCGGGGAGTCCCTTGCCATCGCGGCCGAGATCCGGCGCAGCCTGGCGAAGCGGTATGGTGAGGCCACGTTGCCCGACCACTTCCGCACGTTCGACACGATCTGCTCGGCCACCCAGGACCGTCAGGACGCGGTGCTGAAGCTCATCGCCGAGCCGATCGACCTGATGGTCGTGATCGGGGGATACAACTCGAGCAACACGACCCACCTCGCCGCCATCTGTCATGACCGAGCACCGACCTATCACATAGAAGACGCGAGCTGCATCGATCCGGAGACCGGGGCGATCCGCTTCCGTCCCGTAGGGGCCAAGGAGGAGCAGGTAGTGACCGGGTGGTTGCCGAGCGGGCCGCTCACGGTGGGTGTGACGGCGGGCGCGTCGACGCCGAACAACAAGATCGGGGAGACCGTGGAACGCATCGCGGCGTCGCGGGGGGTGTCGCTCCTTCGGTAAATCTTCGCCATATTTCAGGATGTCGTTGTCCGGTTTTCATCCCGCCATTGAGCGCTGGTTCGAGTCCCGCTTCCGCGAGCCCACCGAGCCGCAGCAACGTGCGTGGCCGCTCATCCAAGCGGGCCGCAATGCGCTGATCGCGGCCCCGACGGGCTCTGGCAAGACATTCGCGGCATTCCTCGCCGCCATCGACTCGTTGCTGCGTCAAGGATTGGACGGGACGCTCGCCGACGGGACGCCGGTGGTGTACGTCTCGCCGCTCAAGGCGCTCTCCAACGACGTGCAGAAGAACCTGGCGGAGCCGCTCGCTGAGATTCGCCGCACGCTCGAAGCCCTGTGCCTGCCGGATGTGGAGATCCGCACGCTGGTGCGCACCGGCGACACGCCGGGCGCGGAGCGCCAGGAGATGGTGCGGCGGCCCCCGCACATCCTCGTCACCACCCCGGAGTCGCTCTATCTGATCCTCACGTCCGAGCGCGCCCGCGAGATGCTGCGCGGCGTGCGGACCGTGATCGTGGACGAGATCCACGCCGTGGCGCGCGACAAGCGGGGGAGCCACCTGGCGCTGTCGCTCGAGCGGCTGGAGCACCTCACCGGCCGGCGTTTGCAGCGCATCGGACTCTCGGCGACGCAGAAACCGATCGAGGACATCGCCGCCTTCCTCTCCGGCAGTCGACACCCGACAACGGACACCTGCGTTGTCGACTCGGGACACGCGCGCAGGCTCGACCTGGCGATCGAAATTCCCTCTTCACCGCTCGAGGCGGTCATGGCCGCCGAAGTGTGGGAGGAGATTTACGAGCGCCTGGTGCAGCTGATCCTCGAGCATCGTACCACACTGGTGTTCGTGAACACGCGCCGGCTGGCGGAGCGGCTGACGCTGCATCTCTCCGAACGGCTGGGCGCGGACCAGGTGACGTCGCATCACGGCAGCCTGTCCAAGGAAAAGCGCCTCGACGCGGAAACCCGGCTCAAAGAAGGGAAGCTCAAGGCGTTGGTCGCGACCGCCTCGCTCGAGCTGGGGATCGACATCGGCGCCGTGGACCTGGTGTGCCAGATCGGCTCGACCCGGTCGATCGCGACGCTGCTGCAGCGCGTGGGTCGATCGGGACACCACCTCGCCGCCGTGCCCAAGGGCCGGTTGTTCCCGTTGTCGCGCGACGAGCTGATCGAGTGTGCCGCGCTGGTGCGGGCGGCGCACGAGCGCCAGCTCGACCGGCTGATCATCCCGGCGCACCCGCTCGACATCCTGGCCCAGCAGATCGTGGCGACGGTGGCATGCGAGGAGTGGCAGGAGGATGCGTTGTTCGAGACGGTGCGGGGGGCGTACCCGTACCGCGACGTCTCGCGCAAGGACTTCGACGCCGTGGTGCAGATGCTCGCCGAGGGATTCACGACGCGGCGGGGGCGGCGGGGCGCGTACGTCCATTACGACGGTGTGAATCGCCGGCTACGCGCGCGCCGCGGCGCCAGGCTCGCCGCGCTCACGTCGGGCGGGGCGATTCCTGACATCGGCGACTACCGGGTGATCCTCGAGCCGACGGAGACCTTCGTCGGAACCCTCAACGAGGATTTCGCCATCGAGAGTATGCCGGGCGACATCTTCCAGCTGGGCAACCGGTCCTATCTGATCCAGAAAATCGAGTCGGGCCAGGTGCGCGTCGTCGACGCCCAGGGCCAGCCACCATCGATTCCCTTCTGGCTCGGCGAGGCGCCGGGTCGTACGCCGGAGTTGTCGCAGGAAGTGTCCCGGCTGCGCCGGGATGTCGGCGGTCGGCTGGCAGACGCCCGCGAGGCGACGGCATGGCTCGCGGGTGAGATCCCCGGGGTCCCCGAGCCCGCGGCGCGCCAGATGGTCGAGTATCTCGAGGCGTCGCAGAAGATCCTCGGGGTTATCCCGACGCAGGAGACGCTGGTGCTGGAGCGCTTCTTTGACGAGGCGGGCGGGATGCAGCTGGTGCTGCACGCGCCCTTCGGGAGCCGGGTCAACCGCGCGTGGGGCCTCGCGCTCCGCAAGCGGTTCTGCCGCAGCTTCAACTTCGAGCTGCAAGCGGCCGCCACCGAGGACGCGATCGTCCTGTCGCTCGGCCCCCAGCACAGCTTCCCGCTCGAGGACGTGTTCCAATACCTGAAGCCCGAGACGGCGGAGCACCTGCTGGTGCAGGCGATGCTCGACGCGCCGATGTTCGGCTCGCGCTGGCGCTGGAACGCGACCCGGGCGCTCGCCGTGCTGCGCGCGCGCGGCGGCAAGAAGGTCCCCACGCCGCTCCAGCGCATGGATGCGGAGGACCTGGTCGCCGCCGTGTTCCCCGACCAGCTCGCATGCCCGGAAAACCTCGTGGGAGACCGCGAGATTCCCGACCACCCGCTGGTGCAGCAGACCATCGCGGACTGTCTGCTCGAGGCGATGGACTTCCCCGGGTTGAAGCGCGTGCTCGAGGGGATGGCGGCGGGGCAGTTCACGCTGGTCGCGCGCGACACGACGGAGCCGTCACCGCTCGCGCACGAGGTGATCAACGCCAAGCCGTACGCCTTCCTCGACGACGCGCCACTCGAGGAGCGCCGCACCCAGGCGGTGATCACGCGACGCGGGCTCGACGTGAAGACCGCGGAGGAGCTCGGGAAGCTCGATCAGGCGGCGATCGATCGGGTGCGCGAAGAGGCTTGGCCCGACGTCAGTTCCGCCGACGAGCTGCACGACGCGTTACTCGTCACCGGTGCCCTGACGAGTGCGGAATGCGGAACGCGGAATGCGGAATGGCAGGGGTGGTTTGATGAGCTGGCGCGGGCGGGGCGCGCGACGACACTGCTGCGCGAGCCTCGACTCTGGATCGCCGCCGAGCGACTGCCGATGCTGGAGGCGGTGTTCCCCGGAGCCAAGTGCGAGCCGGCCCTGACCGTGCCCGAGCGCGATCGCGCCAAGGCATGGACGCGCGAGGACGCGGTGCGCGAGCTGGTGCGCGGGCGGCTCGAGGCGGTCGGTCCGACGACGGCCGCCGACGTCGCCGGCTCGCTGGGCGTCGCGGTCGCGGACGTGGACTTCGCGCTCGGCGCGCTCGAGCACGAAGGCTTCGTGTTACGCGGCCGGTTCACGCCCGGCGTAGCGGAGCTGGAATGGTGCGAGCGCCGCCTGCTCGCCCGCATCCACCGCTACACGCTCGACCGGCTGCGCCAGGAGATCGAGCCGGTCACGGCGGCGGACTTCATGCGGTTCCTGTTGCGGTGGCAGCGCGTCGCACCGGACGCCCGGGCCGAGGGACCGGAAGGGCTCGGCGCGGTGCTCGAGCTGCTCGATGGCTACGAAGTGCCCGCGGGTGCCTGGGAAGCCGACGTGCTTCCGGCCCGGCTCGGCGAGTACGACCCGTTGTGGCTCGACGGCCTGTGTCTCTCGGGGGAGATCGCCTGGGGTCGGCTGTCGCCGGCGGCGTCGTCGAACGGGCATAAGTCGGGGCCGATCCGCACGACGCCGATTGCGTTGTTTCGCAGGGAGCGGGGAGCGGTTTGGCGGTCTCTGACGGTGCAGCCCGATCCGGCGAGTCTCCCGCTCTCGCATTCGGCCCGCGCCGTGCTCGAGGCGCTCGACCAGCGGGGCGCATCGTTCTTCGGCGACCTCGTGAACGCGACGGGGCTGTTACGCACCGAAGTGGAGAAGGGACTGGGTGAGCTGGTCGCGTGGGGGCTCGTGAGCTCGGACAGCTTTGCTGGGCTGCGGGCGCTGCTCGTGCCGTCCGATCGGCGCCGCCCCATTGGCGGGTTCCGGCGGCGCGGGCATATCGCCCCGTTCGGGGTGGAGACGGCGGGGCGGTGGTCCCGCGTGCGGGCCGCGGCGCCGCTGCCGCAAGAGGCCGTCGCGGAAGCGGTGGCGTGGCAGCTGTTGCGCCGCTACGGAGTGGTGTTCCGGCGGCTCGTGACACGCGAGACGCTGCTGACCCCGTGGCGCGACATCATGCGGGTGTACCGTCGGCTCGAGGCGCGAGGAGAGATTCGCGGCGGGCGCTTTGTGGGCGGGTTCTCGGGTGAGCAGTACGCGCTACCGGAGGCGGTGGGGTTGCTCCGCAGCGTCCGGCGCGAGGAGCCGCGCGGCGAGCTGGTGGCCGTGAGCGGGGCCGACCCGCTCAACCTCGTGGGGATCGTGACGCCGGGAGACGTGGTCGCCGGAGTCGCGACGAACCGGATCCTGTATCGAGACGGAATACCCGTCGCGCTCAAAGAGGGTGCGGGGAGCGGGGAGCGATACCTCGCGGAGGTCACACCAGACGAACGCGAACGGCTCAAGTCCGCGCTGGTGCGCGGGCGCGTGGCACCGCTCGTCCGGACCTATCTCGGTAGGACTCGTCCCAGACCCGCGGCCACGCCCGACTAGTAGTTGACGAAGCTGATCGCCTGCCGGATCACCGCTCGCACTGCTCGACTCTCACTGCGCGCGGGGCGATACACCGACCCACGCACCACGCGCAGCGCCTCCTCGTCGAATGCATGGTTGGGACTCTGGAAGATCCTCGCCGATCCAGGCTCGACGTGTCCCGTCACATCGAGCGCCGCTTCCACGAGGACGGTGCCGTCCACCCGGAGCGACTGCATCTCCGGCGGATAGCGGATTGGTGGGTGGGAGACGAGCGCCGGCTGCTCGTCCACGGCCCCGACCGCGATCGGCGCAGCCATGGTGGCGCCGGGCGGCTTGGCCCCACGCCCGCTGAGCCGGACCGAGTCCGCGAAGCGGCGCAAGAACGGCGCGAGGTCTACGCCGCGCGCAGTGAGGGTCTGGTACAGCGCGAGGCCCTCCGCCAGATCGGCGCGCCCGGCGCTATCCCGCCCCGTGCGCGATGCGGCGACACCCCGCACCAGCAGCGCGTACAACCGTTCGCCGTCGGTTGGATGCGTGAGCGCCGTATCGAGAGCGAGAGCGAGCTGCGTGAGCGCGCTATCGGGGCGATTCGCGCCGAGGTGGCTGCGGGCGCTCGAGACGAGCTCCGTTGCGCTGAGCCGGGGCGGCCGCACGTCCACCGCCATCTGGACCATCACGCGCACCGCCACGCGTTTCAGGCGGCCGGGAGAGAACTGAGACGCCAACATCATCTGCTTTACGGGTTCGACCAGGCCCGAATCGGGCGTCGACAGGACTTCCAGGGAGGCCGGCTCCGCGTGCCCGGTCGTATCGATGATCGCCGCGATCTGCACAAACCCCTGGACATGCCGCCGTAGCAGGCTGCGCGGGTAGGCCACCGGGGGGCCCGACAGACGTCGCGGCGACTCGTCGACGTCCTTCGAAACGTAGAAGCCATGGCTCCGCCCGGCCGCTTGCTTCTCCTGCTGGAACAGCTGGGCCAGCTCGGGCGAGAGCTGATCGAGCCCGTTGACCTCTAGGCCTGGGTCAAGAGCCAGCGCCTGCCGGAACGCGGCGCGGGCCAGGTCCTCGTGGCCGCGGAGGAATTGGACGATCCCGTCCCACACGAGTGTGTTGTTGCGGTCGGCGGGCGCAGCGGGAGCCGTGGTATCGAGAGCAGACCGCAGCAGGGCCTCGGCAGAGTCGAGATGGTTGGCCGCGAGCTGTACGCGGGCGGAATCGACCAG
>Ga0209807_1001910_pt1 | contig 10008 bp, 7 predicted proteins | sample GraSoiAngelo_154_FD_186168 | JGI IMG/M metagenome (GOLD analysis project Ga0209807, IMG submission 186168) | Grasslands soil microbial communities from the Angelo Coastal Reserve, California, USA - 14_1009_13_20cm (SPAdes) (version 2) | ecosystem: Environmental > Terrestrial > Soil > Grasslands ... | reverse complement strand
AGCCAGAAGATCAGTTCCACCGCATGCTCCCGCCGAACCGCTCGAACCACTCGGCGAGCATGAGGAGGTTCCACAGGGTGGCGCCGTGCGAGCGACCGGCATCGTGCTCGCGCAGCAGCGCGCGGACGGCGCCCGGCTCGACCAGCGCCGCCTCCGCGAAGACGCCGCCGAACAGCCGCGCCTCGAGCCGCCAGCGCAGCTCGCTCCGGAACCACTCGTCCACGGGGGCGCTGAAGCCCATCTTCGGCCGGTCCAGGAAGCCCGGCGGGAACAGCGGCCCGAACGCGCGCTTGAGGATGCGCTTGCCGCCGTTCGCGTCGCGCTTGAGCCGCGCCGGCCACGCCAGCGCGAGCTCGACGACCTCCGCGTCGAGGAACGGCGAGCGGCCCTCGAGCGCGTGCGCCATCGCCATGCGGTCGACCTTCACCAGGAGATCCTCGGGCAGGTACGTCATGACATCGGTGATCGCCATCGCGCGCACCAGATCGTCGGTGCCGGCGCCACGATAGGCGGCGTCGAGATACGACAGGGCGGCGCCGTCCACGCGCGCGGCGAGGGCCGGCGCGTAGAGCCGGGCGCGGATCGGTTCCTCGAGCGTTCGGCGCAACGCCGCGAAGCGCGTCGCGTCATCGCGCGCGAGCAGGTCGAGGCCCTTCGCGTACGCGCGCGGCAAGGCGTGCTGCAGGCGCCGGCCGAGCGGGCCACGCAGCGCGGCGCGCGCGATCCGCGGCACCCGGCGCGCGATCCCTGCGAGGCGGGCGGCCGTGGCGTACCAGGGATATCCGGCGAAGAGCTCGTCACCGCCGTCGCCGTTGAGCGCGACGGTCACCCGCGAGCGGGCGAGCTGCGACAGGTACCAGACGGGCAGCGCGGAGGAGTCGCCGAACGGCTCGCCGAAATGCTCGGCGAGGTCGGGCAGCACGCCGGCGGCGTCCGGCTTCACCACGAACTCTTCGTGCTCGGTCTTGAAGAGCTCGGCCACCCGCCGCGCGTAGGGCAGCTCGCTGTACGGCTCACGGTCGAAGCCGATCGAGAACGTGCGCACGGGCTTGTCGCTCAGGCGGCTCATGAGGGCCACCACGATGCTCGAGTCGACGCCGCCGCTCAGGAAGCAGCCGAGCGGCACATCGGCGATCAAGCGGAGACGCACCGCCTCCTCGAGCGCGCGCGTCAGCCGCTCCGCCGCTTCGGTCTCCGTCGTCGCCACCGTCGCCGTCGGCGGCGTCCAGTAGCGCTCGAGGCGGACGGCGCCACCCTCGACGATCAGCGTGTGGGCGGGCGGCAGCTTTCTCACGCCCGCGAGGATGGTGAGCGGGCTCGGGATATACGAGTGCGTCAGATAGAGGTCGATGGCCTCCGGGTCGAGCGTGCGCGGCAGATCGCGGAGCCGGTAGAGCGCGGTGATCTCGGAGGCGAGCGAGAGGCGCCCGCCGTGCTCCGCGTAGTAGAGCGGCTTCTTGCCGACGCGGTCGCGCGCGGCGAGCAGCCGGCCTCGCCGCTCGTCCCACAGGATGAACGCGAACATCCCGCGCAGGTGCCGCACGCAATCGAGGCCGTCCTCCTCGTAGAGATGCGCGATCGCTTCGGTGTCCGACCGGGTTGCGAAGCGATGCCCGGCGCGCTCGAGCCGCGCACGCAACGTCTCGAAGTTGTAGATCTCGCCGTTCAGGACGACCGCGACCGAACGGTCCTCGTTGTAGATCGGCTGCCCGCCGGTGACCAGATCGATGATGCTGAGCCGCCGGTGCCCGAGCCCCGCCACGCCGTCCGGCGACACGTATTCGCCGTCGCCGTCGGGTCCGCGGTGGGCGAGCGCACGCGTCATCGCCTGAAGCGCGGCGACGTCGATCGCCCAATCCGAGCGAAGCGACACCTGCCCGGCGATCCCACACATGACTAGGTCGTCTCCGGGCGTCGGAGCCGTGCGCCGGGGCTCACCGGTGCCCTCGCGCCGTTCGTCGCGATCGGGAGCGCACGCCGCACGCCGACGCGTGGGCGCCAGCCCAGGCGTTCCCTCGCCGCCGTGCAATCGAAGACGCCGGGCGTCGAGGCCGAACGTATCCGGTACCGGGACACCGGCGCCGGGCGGCGCAGGAGCGTGCTCAGCGTTTGAACGCCCAGGACCCCGAGCGCTACGCACCAGCGCGGCACGTGGGAGATCGTCAGGCGCTCCTGCGACGTTCCGACATATTCGCGGGCCAGGTCGTTCTGCGTCACGATCTCGCCGTCCACCACGTGGAAGATGGACCCGTCGAACACCTCGCCCCGGCTCGCCTGCACGATGGCGTCGATCAGGTCGTCGACGTGGACCGTGGGCAGGGGCGTTCGGCCGTTGCCGAGGATGAGCAGGCGTCCCTTGAGTCGCTGCGCCACGCCCGCGGTCAGCAGCGCGGCGCCGGGGCCGACGACCTGTCCCGGTCGCAAGATCACCGCGGGCACGCCGCGCTCGCGCACGGCCCGGAGGACGATCCGTTCGGCCTCGAGCTTGGTCTCCGTGTACACGCCACGCTTGTGCGGGCACGGCTCCAGGGGCCAGGCTTCGGTGACCGTGTGATCTTTGCCGATGGCGGCCGTGTGCAATACGCTCAGCGAGCTGATGTACACGAGCTTCGTGACGCCGTGTCTCACGACGCTCTCGACGATGTTGTGGGTCCCCCGGACGGTGCCGCGCTCGAAGTCACCGGCGCTGCCCCGCGTGGCGGCTCCGACGTGATAGACGAGCGAGGTGCCCGCCACCGCGCGGTCGACGGCCTTTGGATCGGCGAGGTCGCCGGCGACGACCTCGACGCGCTCGTCTCGCATCAGCTCGCGGGTCGGCTGGCGCACGAGCACCCGCACGCGCTCGCCATTCGCGAACAAGCGCTGCAGCAGGCGTCGGCCGATGAAGCCGGTGGCGCCCGTGAGCAAGACGGGCGCGGTGAGTCGTCGCGGAAGCTGTGCCATGTAGCGACGCTTCGCCTCATCGGCTTCGCGCGCCACGCGTTCCATCCAGTCCACGATCGGCACGGCCTGTTCCGCCGTGACGGGCGCCGGCTTGCCGGCTCGCAGGTTCTCGTAGTACGTCGCCACCAGATCGTGTAAACCGTGATGGCGCACGATGCGCCCACTCGCGACGCGCAGGACGCTCACGGGAAGCTGAGCCAACGTCTGGGCTCCCTCGCCGGCGGCGTTGATCACCCGCTGAAGCATCTCCGGCAGCGGGAGGACTCGTCGCGTCGTCACCGTCATGCCATGCAGATCGACCCGAACGATGCCCCGGGTCCCCTGGATGAGCAGAAGGCTCTGGGCGGGCTTGACGTTCCACGAGAGGTGAATCTGACCGCTGCCGCGTTCGGCGCGGACAAGCGCCCGCCATTCGCTGTAGGACTGGTCGCCGTCGGATGCGGCGAACTGTCCGGTGACGTCTCGAATGGGCCCCAGGAACGCTTCGAGCAGGTAGAGGGCGTGCACGCCCATGTCGCGAAACGGGTAGCCTGGTTCGTCGTACTGCGGCGGGAGAACGCCGCCACGGTAGTCGGGCGCACGCTGGCAGCGGAAGTAATCGACCGCGACCACGTCGCCGATCTCGCCCCGGCGCAGGAGCGTCATGGCACGCTTCACGAATGGGTCGAACAGCAGCGAGTGATCCACACCCACCGTTCGTTCGGCCTGGCGCGCAGCCTCGACGATGCGTTGGCTATCTTCCTTCGAGGTCGCGAGCGGCTTCTCCACCAGGACGTGGCAGCCGAGGCCGAGGGCCTCCAGCGTGATGGCGGCGTGGCTGGTCGGCGGGGTCAAGACGTGCACGACATCCACCCCGGCCTCCACCAGACCCTTCAGCGTGGAATACGTCGCGCGAATTCCAAACCGGTCCGCCACGGCGCGGGCCCGCGCCGGGTCGACGTCGGTGACGCCGACGATCTCCACGTTCGGCACGCGCCGGAGGGCCCGCACGTGAAATTCGCAGATCTGCCCGGCGCCGATCAGTCCGGCACGAATCGTCCTCGTCATGCGCGCACGCTCATGGTCGACTCCTCCGCTACGCACGTCTGCCATCCGTGTGGCCCGCGATTCCGCACATCTCAGCGCACCGCCACCGGGCGCGTGCCGAGCCCGGGTCCGTTCGTTTGGTCGGTGGCGTCCGGCCGGCGCCGCAGCAGCCCGGCATAGAGCGCGAGCAGCCGCTCGGTCCGCGCGTGTACCGAGAAGTCGCGGACGATACGCGCGCGCGCGATCTCGCCCATCGCCGCCCGCCGTGGCGCGTCCTGCAGCATTTCGACGATCGCGTGCGCGAGCGCGGGGGCGTCGGCGGCCGGGACGAGGACGCCGGAGACGCCGTCGTCGACGACCTCCGGAACTCCGCCCACGCGCGTCGCGACCACCGCGCGCGCATGGGCCATCGCCTCCAGCACGACGTTCGGCAGCCCTTCGCTCAGCGACGGCAGCACCAGGAGATCGATCGCGGGGTAGATGCGGTCGAGGTCGCGACGATACCCGGCGAAGCGCACCGCCTCGCCGAGCCCGAGCGACGCGGCCTGCGCGCGCAGGCACCCTTCGTCCTGGCCCTCGCCGAGGAGGAGCGCCTGCACGCCGGGCAGCGCGCGGACGACATCGGCCATCGCGCCCACACAATGGGCCTGGCCCTTCTCGGGGCTCAGCCGCCCGATCACCGCGATCAGCGGGCGATCACCGCGTAGACCGAGCTCGCGGCGGACCGCCGCGACGTCGATGCATCCGCTCGGGAGCGTCACCGCGTTGTGCACCACGGCGATCTTCCCCGGCGCGACCCCCTGAGCGATCAGCGCCGCCTTGCGCGCCGCCGAGACGGCGACGATCCGATCGGCGCGGCGGAGCACGAAGTCGCCCAGCCGGTGATAGAGCCGGGTCTTGGGCCCCTCGTCCGTGCGCCCGTGGCTGAAGGCGAGCCACGGCACGCCGAGACGCCACTTGAGGACGACGCCAACGAGGTTGGCCTTGTAGCCGTGCGTCTGTATGACGTCGGGACGGAACGACTCGGCGACGCGCCGCGCGCGGCCCAGCGCCGAGACGTCGTAGCGCCAGCGCTCCCACACCACCTGGATCGGGATGCGCCGGCGGTCGGCCTCCCGCCGGAACTCGGTGACCTCGCGCGGGCCACGCTGGAAGGCGAGCACGAGCGGCTGGACGTGGCCGCGGGCGGACTCGCAGAAGTCGAGCAGACCCTTGGCGGGGCCCGACACGCGATAGGAATCGATCGCCATCAGCACGCGCATCATCAGCCGACAAGCCTTTCGGGCAGCGGCGCGGGCGATACCTCGAGGCTCTCCGAGATGATCCGCGCGATCCGGCGCCCGCTGTCGCCGTCGCCGAACGGATTTCGGATGTCCTCCGGCCGGCGGCTCCAGCCGCGATCGCGGTACGACTCGTCCAGCATGAGTGCCAGACGCTCGGGACGTCCGCCCACGAGGCGCGCCACGCCCGACTCGATCACCTCGGGCCGCTCGGTGTTCTCGCGCAGCACGAGCAGGCGCTTGCGCAGGGTCGGAGCCTCTTCCTGGACGCCACCCGAGTCCGAGACGATCAGCCAGGCGTGCGACAGGAGCACGACGAACTCGTCGTACCGGAGCGGAGCGATCAGGTGGATTCTCGGGTGTCCGGCCAGGATGTCGGCCGCCGGACCGACGACGGCGGGATTCGGATGGACCGGAAACACCAGGGCCACGTCCTCGTGCTCCGTGACGAAGTCGCGCAGCACGCGGAGGTTGTCCGCCATCACGTCGCCGAAGCTCTCGCGGCGATGGGTGGTCAGGACGATGCGCTTGAGTCCCTGCGTCGCGTCGAGCACCGCCTGCGTCTCGGGCGCCGGCGTCGCCCTCCGCAGCATGTCCTCGAGCGCGTCCACGACGGGGTTGCCCGTCACGAAGATGGAGTCCGGGGCGACACCCTCGGCGAGCAGCGTCTCGCGGTTGCGCGCGGTCGCGGCGAAGTGATACCTCGCCACGCGCGAGATCAGCCGCCGGTTCATCTCCTCGGGATACGGGCTGTGGGCGTCTCCGGAGCGCAGACCGGCCTCGACGTGGCCCACCGCGATGCGCCGGTGGAACCCGGCCAGGGCGGCCGCCAGGGCCGTGGTGGTGTCGCCCTGGACGAGGATGAGATCCGGCATCTCCTCGGCCAGGAGCGGGTCCAGCGCGGCGAGTACCCGCGCGCAGACGTTGCTCGGCGTCTGGTGCTGGGTCATGACGGCAAGATCGTGATCGACGCGGATCTCGAACAGGCGCACGAATGGGTAGAGCAGCTCCCTGTGCTGGCCCGAGGTGACGTTGAGGGTCGTGAAGGCGTCGGGGCGGGCCTCGAGCTGCTCGATGACCGGCGCCAGCTTGATGACTTCGGGCCGGGTGCCGAAGATGGTCATGATCTTCTTGCGGGTCATGGGGTCACAGCACCTCGGCCAGGTCGGCGGCGCGGGCGGCCCACGTCTCGCTCCGCACGCTCGACATGCGCCGGGCGGACAGCGCGGGATCGTCGACGAGACAGTGCTCGATCTCGCGAACGAAGTCGCCGGCGGAGTCCGCCGTCCGCACGAGCTCGCCAAACTGGAGGACCTCGGGCAGCGGCGTGGACACGACCGGTTTTCCGGCCGCGAGGTACTCCCGCAGCTTGAGCGGGTTGACCCGCATCGTCAGGTCGTTCCTCACGAACGGAATGATGGTGACGTCGAACCCGCGGCAGTAGCCCGGCAGCGACGCGTAGGGCCGGGGCCCGAGGAGGTGCACGTTGGGCAACCCGTGCAGCGCTCCGAGGTCCGTCGTCGCGTTGCCGATCAGCACAATGGACCAGCCGGGACGGGCGAGCGCGACCTCGCGGATCAGCGGAATGTCGACCCACTCCGCGAGCATCCCGAAGAAGCCGATGACAGGGCGGGCCACCCGCGCCAGATCGTCGGGGACGCGCGTCGAGGGGTCCGCGGCCTTGGCGAAGTGTTCGGCATCGACGCCGTGAGGGATGTTGACGACGTGGGCGTGGGCCGCCGACTTCGCCTCCTTGAGGGTCTCTGCGGTCGTGACGACGACGTCCACGGCCGCGAGGAGCCGGGCCTCCTGCGCGCGGACGAGATCGGTGTCGAGCCCGGGGAAGATCGTGTAGTCGTCGACGCAGTAGTAGATGCGACGCACGCCGGTCATCCGCTCGAAGACGTCCACCATGGCCGGATAGGTCGTCATCAGCGAGTAGCGGGAGAAGCCGTGACGCCGCACGAGGCGGCGGAGCGCGCGCTGCAGGAGATGCGCGTTCAGCCGGCGCACGGCCGCGCTGCGATACCAGGGGATGACCAGCGGCGTGTAGACGACCATGTTCGGATGCGGCGCCTCGGTCCCGCGGGCGGCCGTGCGCAGCTTGCGCAGTGCGCGGAGGACGTCCTGGCGGTTGAGCCGCGGCGTGCGCCACCCGATCGAGTTGATCCAGATCACGCGAAACGTCCCGAGCAGTTGCTGCACGAGGTGCTGAGTCGAGTTCGGGTGGCGGCCCCAGTCGTCGCCGAAGCAGACGAGCTCGCGCGGCGCGCTCACGAGCGGCGCCCTCCGCGGTCCGTCCCGCGACAGAGCGCGAGATAGGCGCCCACCGTCTCGCGCAGGGCGTACCGCTCCTCGATGAGCCGCCGGCCCGTGCTCCCCAGCCGCGCCGCCGCCGCGCGGTCGCGCAGCAAGCGCGTGACGGCCGCGGCGAGCGCCTCGGGATCCTTGGGCGCGACGACGAGGCCGGCACGCCCATCGCCGACGACGGCCGCGGCGGCGCCGACGTCGGTCACGACGACGGGCCGCGCGCACGCCATCGCCTCGAGCAGCGCCAGCGAGAGGCCCTCGTTGATGGAGGACAGGACGAACACGTCGAAGCCCGGCAGGAGCGCGGCGACGTCGAACCGCTCGCCGAGCAGCACGACGCGGTGCTGCAGCCCATAGAGCGTGATGAACGCTTCGATCTCCGGCCGCATCTCGCCCTCTCCGACGATCACCAGCCGTGCCTCGGGGGCCGTCTCCAGCACGCGCCGGAACGCCGCGAGCAGCGTGGCGTGGTCCTTGGCGGGATCGAGCCGGCCCACCGTCCCCACCACCGGGACACCGGCGGGAACGCCGAGGGCGGCGCGCTCGCCGCCGGTGGGCGGCGCGAAGCGCGCGGCGTCCACGCCGTTGCGGATCAGCGCGATCTTGGCCGGCGGCAGGCCGACCTCGCGCATGAGGAAGTCGACGACCTCGTCGGCGACGCCGACAACGCGCTCGGCCAGACGCGCGGCCAGCCGCAGCTGCCGCCGGGCCTTGGGCGGCAGCAGCGTGAAGTGCTCGTGCTCGACGTGGATCAGGCGGCAGCCGGCCAGGCGCGCGCCGGGCGCGCTATAGAGGAGCTGGCCGAGATGGTGCGTCAGCACGACGGTGGCCCGCTCGCGCCGGAAGAGCCGGTACATCCGCGCGAGCGTGCCGGGTTGGAACCCGTCCGCACGCTCGATGGCATGGGTGGTCACGCCGCGCGCGCGCAGCAGCGGCGCCAGCGCTCCGCCGCGGTGGAGCCCGCACATCGACATGCGCAGTCCCTGGGCGACGCCGGCGTTGGCGATCGCGCTCGCGAGCATCTCCGAGCCGCCCGGGGCCAGCGCGTACACGACCTGCATCACGTGGGGCGTCATCACTTCGTCGCCGTTCGGGGCCGGAGCACCACGGGGGCGGCCACCACGCGCGCCGGCGCCGGCGCCGCTCGCTCGACCTGCAGCCGCAGCGCCACGGCCAGCGCGATCAGAAAGTACAGCATCGGGGAGTACGCCTGCGAGAGGGCGAAGCCCTCCACGACATAGGCGTAGAGCGACATCTCGACCGCCCTCGCAACCCACGTGAGCGGGCGCAGGCGGACATCACGCTTCGCCGCCCGAACGACGCGCCGGGCATCGCGGATGCCCAGGGCGATCAGCGTCAAGAACAGCGTGAATCCAAAGACGCCGAGCTCCGCGCCGAGCTGGACGAACGAGTTGTGCGCCGTCATCCACGCGCCGGACCCGCCGTGCGAGCGCCCCTCCGCCACCTCGAAGGCCCCGACGCCGACGCCGGTCAGCGGGGCCGCAAGGAAAAAGCCCACCCCCCGCTTCCAGAGCTCCACGCGGGGGAGCAGACCGCTCTCCACGTATGCGCCGCCGCTGGTGGGACGCCAGATCGTCGCCATCACCTGCCAGTACTTCGCCGGCGCCGCGCCCGCCAGGAAGGTCGCGACGGTGATCAGGATCAGCACTCGAGGGGCCAGCGACGCCTTGCCCAGGCGAAACAGGAGAAGGACCGACACGATGACCAGGCCGATGAATCCTCCGCGCGACATCGTCATGAGGATGGTGAGAACGCAGACGATGGCGGCGCCGATCGCCAGGAGTCGGCGGACGCCACGAAGTGCGATCGCCGCGAACGCCGCCAGTGGCAGCGTACAGACCATGACCATGGCGACATCGTTCGGGTCGTAGGTCGAGCTGGCGTAGGCACGCCCGCCGTAGTCGGTGCTGAGCGAGGCGCCCCAGAAGATCGTGAAGATCCCGAGGAGCGCGACTCCGGTCAGCACCGACCACACCAGGTGCTCGATGACCTGACGCGACGTGGCGAGCGCGACGATGAGGAAGAAAAACACGACTACCCGGCTGAAATTGTCGATCAGGAAGCTCGCGCTGCCCCCGGGCCACAGGCTGAACGGAGCGAAGAGCACGGCGACGGCAACGAGCCCCACGACGACCCGCACCTCCGGCTGCCGCAGCACTCGGTTGCGCTTGCCGCGCGGCAGGGTGAGCGTCAGGACGATGCCGAGCAGACCGAGCAGGAGCACGATCCGAAGCGGCCGCAGGAAGGCGACGAGCTCGTGGATGCGCCCGATGTAGAACGCCGTGTAGAGGAACATCACGAGATGCGCCATCAGGCGGACCGCCTGGCCGTGACCACGAAGAACCTCCCGCGGCTGATCTCGGTCTCGTCGAACCCCGCGCGAAGGGCGCGTCGCATCCCCCGCGGCGTCTGGAACGACTCCCACCGG
>Ga0209807_1001905_pt1 | contig 10032 bp, 10 predicted proteins | sample GraSoiAngelo_154_FD_186168 | JGI IMG/M metagenome (GOLD analysis project Ga0209807, IMG submission 186168) | Grasslands soil microbial communities from the Angelo Coastal Reserve, California, USA - 14_1009_13_20cm (SPAdes) (version 2) | ecosystem: Environmental > Terrestrial > Soil > Grasslands ... | reverse complement strand
AGGGTTTTGGTAATGCGCGGCTGATACATCAAGGTCACACCCGGCACGACGAACACATCGTCTTGCTCGCCTCTGCTAACGAGAGCGGCATTAGAGGTCCAGTAAAACGAAGAGTAAACAGAAAGCGTGAACGGTTTATACTCTTCGATCCTCTTTAAGATCTGCTGCTCGCCGATGTCTCTCTCGTTTGGGCTCGTGACCGCATAACCTTCAGTTTCGAGACCTGGCGTGGCGGTCGGGCCTGGATAGGCTTGCCGGCCCAGCAATTGCGCGCGCTCCTGGGCGGATCCGGGCGGTGCCTGAGCTTGCGTTGGCTGACCCGCGAGAATCAGAGCGGCTGCGCATATGAACAGAGGCCACCGCGCGGGAAATTCCGAAAAATGCGGCGATCTGATCAAAGTTGGGGTCTTTGTGAGGCTTTAGAATTTCCGAGTCAAGCAGAATTAAATCTTATCTAGAACATCAGGCTGCGAAAATCGCGCCGGCCCGTAGCCGCCAACGTCCGAGCACGACTGCCGCATCCAACTTAGAAAGCAAGCCCGATATTAGATTGCGGTAAACCTCCGCTTCCTCCCGTTTCCACTCAGATATTAGTGAACTAAGTCTTTCTAAAACTCTCGACATCCAAAATGGCTGTAAATGGGCTTGCGCTCTGGCAACACCTAACCGTCGCGCCAATCTGGCTAAAAATCAGTTCAATCGGCTATGAAGACCGCACTGGCTTCTGCTGTGTAAATAATTCCAGATGCCGCTGGATTCTTTTGTAATCGGTCGGCGAGATGTCCTTTACAGCCAGAGCTTGCTGGGCATCGCACAGCGGAATCAAAATCACCGTCTCTGCATAAGCTGCAGCAAGAGTATCGATCGTGGTCTCATCCTTCCACTCCTGAATGCTGCAAGCGGCCTTCGCGTCTTTGACTGCCTGTTGACCATGCGAAATGATGAGTCTCGACAAGTCGCCTGAAACCACGCGCGCTGCTTCAACACTCTGGCTAGAGTAACGCGACGAGGGTGAATGGCGATGAGATAGCCAAACTCCTTCGAGGCTTCGGCGTACTTCCCGAGGTGCACATTGATTTGGGCTCGTAACATCGCCGCCTCAACAAACCCCCGATACTTCCGAAGCGCCTCGTTACAATCGTGAATGGCACGTTCATATTTGCCCTCCATCACAAAAATCCTCGCGCGTGTGTAGAGCGCCGGCCAGAATGCGAGATCGGCTTTGAGTACCGCGTCCTGGGTGCGGTTTGCGCCTGCGAGCTCGCCCTTCTTCAGTTGCTCTTCTGCGTTGTTGACTATTTTTCCCAAGGCTAGCTGGTGCCGAGGCGTGTTGACGATGATGGGTACCATCCCGCAAGCGATTGCCGCCCAGCTTAGGATGGCAACCGTAATGGTAAGGATTCTTCTAACCATCATTTCGCCTAACGGTTCAATCGATCTGTAAGCAGAAAGGCGGCGGCGTAGCAAACAAAAATCGATGCTCCCCCAGCGATGCCGGCAACAACGGCGACGCGCCATAAACCGCGCCGCAGAATGCGCGCTAGCAACGCGAACACCTGAGCAATGCCAAATTCGCCGACGATGATGTACCACGGTATGTACGAAATCATTCGGCAACCGCTGTATTGCCACCAATGAATTCGACGCGCCATCTCTTTCGTAGAAAGGAATGTTGATGGCGCTGAGCAATCCCATCATCAACAGGTCGGTCTTGCCGAAACGCTCCCACAAACGCAGCCCGATGTATCCGAACTGCACCGCCACGACCTCCCATGCCAGCGGCATCCAAAGCGGCGAGCGCCAAATCATCGGGCCGCCGCCGATCGAATAATCAAGCGTGTGCGCGCAATCGACCAGCCACGCGTCAGCTGCGAGCTCCGTGAGTCCCACTACAATTCCGAACAGAAGAAATGGCACGAGCAATGCGCCCCGCCTAACGACCCTAAACCCGACAAGCAAACAATCATCGACAAAATTTAGAGCGGCGCCCGTACGCCAGTCCGACCAGGTCCCGAACGTCATTAGCGAAACCGCGACCACGTTGATGACAATCGTGGCGATGCCACGCACAAACGACCACGCTCGAGCGCGGGGTCGTACGCGTCTACGAGAGCCACGCTCTCGATGTAGCCCTTGGCACTTCACACAGTCAACCGCCAAATGTTTTCAATAAATGTAAAACAGCCTGAGGACAGGCTGTCTCGAACGTTTTGCTCGACGGATTGATCGACCCGGGCCGCCCTCGGCCCGCTAAGAAATTTGACGTCGGCGACTTTTCCCTGTTAAGCGCATCCCGTGAAACGGCTCCTTTGGATCGATATTTCAAAGGGCCTGGCGATTCTGTTCGTCGCCTATTTTCACTTTTTCGCCACCTATTTCCAGCATGGCGTGCTTCCGCCGTCTGAATGGAACAACATCGCGGCGAGCACACTGACGATTCTCAGACTGGCGTGGTTCAAAATATCAGACCTGGGTTTCCATGCCGTCGGTGTGTTCATCATCCTGAGCGGTTGGACACTCATGCAATCCACCATGCGTCGCGCCGAAAAGGGACAAATTGCCTGGGGCACGTGGTATTGGGCGCGTTTCGTACGGCTGTACCCGATGTATTGGGTCGCACACCTGGTGTATCTCGTGTCCCCTTTTGTTGCCCGCCTTGAACCGGTAGACGATCGCATCATCCTGAGCCTGCTCGGCCTACGGTTCATCGATATTCAGATGAACTTCATGTATCTAAACGCCGCGTGGTGGTACTTCTCCATGCTAATCCAGTTCTATTTGATCTTTCCCCTGCTCTTCTGGACTGCACAGCGTATTGGGCCATGGTGGTTTCTGTTGATCGGATGCGCTGCGGGTTTTTTTGCGCGCTACGTCTTGCTCGTCCCATGGCCACAAAACGGATTATGGGTCCTCGGAGGTTTCGCAATTTGTCGTTTGCCGGAATTTGCGCTCGGGATGTCGTTAGCGATGTGGCACACGCAATCGCCCGCGCGCCTGGAATGGTTCCTTCTTCGCGGCCCGGGATTCGTAGCCGGGTTGATCCTTTACCCTGCCGCACTGCAACTCTATCACGGACTTTACGACTACATCTTCGTCGATTTCGCTACCGGTGCGTGTTGCATGTTGGAAATTATCGGCATCGCCGGATTGATTTCGCTGTTCAACTCGCCTGCCAAATTGTTCGGCCTCGTCGGCCTATATTCGTACGGCCTTTACCTGACGCACCAGCCATATGTGATTTGGCTGGGACTTCGTATTCGGGAGGTGCCGATCTGGGCGTTTTTATTGATTTGCATTCCCACTCTGGCTGTTCTCAGTGCGTGGGGGATGCTCTTGGAAAAGGGAACTAACGTGCTGGTAAACAAATTCGCGTCTCTGAAAAAATCGGCCCGCTCTTAGGACTGCCTCTCCTCGGTTTCTTGCAACAACCCGCAATTCAGCAATCGCTTCGACATCCTTTGGTCTGCCTGCCGCTTCTTTGATCCCGATCAACGTTGGAAGATCGAGACATTTGAAGCGAACTCTGAAGGCTTCGACTTCGAACGAGTGCGGCAACAAACGCTGTACGTATCGCCACGGCCTACCTCTCCAAGGAGATCGATGTCACCGACCGTCGTCGTCAGAGTAAAATTCAGGCCGTGGCGGATTGTCTTGGTATCCCATACGAACGGCCGACCCACTGGGACTTGTCTGGGGCGGAATCGCCATGGAAGCGGGGCTCGGCCGCAAAAGACTTGTCTCGTTGCGTTACATTCAGCTGGGAGAAATCCGCGCTGCGGCGCGGGTCGGTTGTCCTTTTTGAATAAATGTTAATTCTGCCGTGGGCAGAAAGGAGGGCCTGAGCGATTTTAAATTGCGCGCTGTGCCCAGCGACGAGCGGACGCCATTCAATGGCGCGGAACGCCTTGTCATCCGGCTGGCTGACGCGATGACTGATACGCCCACGAATGTCTCTGACGATTTGTATGCGAGTTTGCGCAATCAATTTTCCAAAGAACAACTGATGCAATTGGGCGCGCAGAATCGCGTTCGAGAATTATCGCGCACGCTGGAACCGAAATTTTCAACGTCGAGAGCGAAAATTTATACACGCCGCAGCCAAACAAATCGCAACAATCACGACCAGCCCGAGTGCGTTGATGTGTCTCCCGCACCGCGCCCCATTTCGTCTGGTCAATTCTGCAACTCGGCTATAGTCCGGCGGGTTCCAGTAATTTCGCGAAGGCATCTCAGATGACCGGAGTTCCCTCACGTGCGACCGCGCCTGCTGCAGCCGGCTTTGCCGGTGCCGCACACGCCACCATATTGCGCTTCGGTTGCTTCCGTTTGTTTTCCTCCTTTACGTCACCAACTATCTCGACCGCACGAGTGTGGCCTACGCCGCAATTGGAATGGCGCGCGACCTTGGGTTCGACGATCGCGTGTTCGGCTTGGGAATCGGCATTTTCTTCCTCAGCTATGTGGCCCTGCCTAGCCGGTACGGGTCAAATTCAGTTTCGCTTCGATTCTCTCGACAATCTCCTCCGGGGTTCGTCCGAGTTCGATCGTCAGCACGTTCTCGTCCGCCTTCGGTTCTTCCAAGTCATCGAACTGACTCTGCAACAAGGCCGCATTCATAAAGTGCCCGTGCCGGCTGCGCAGTTGCTTTTCGACCAGCGCATAGTCGCCGCTAAGAAACACAAACTTTACCTCATCGCTGACTCGCAGACGATCGCGGTAAGCACGTTTTAACGCGGAACACGCCAAGACGGCATTTTCTCCGGCAGAAAACGATCGCTCGATCTGCTGCCGCAACTGTTCCAACCATGGCCATCGGTCTTTGTCGGTCAAAGGATGACCGCTGCGCATCTTTTCGATATTTGCCGCCGGATGAAAGTCGTCGGCTTCAATAAAACGCCAGCCGAGTTCGCGCGCGAGCAACTTGCCGACTGTCGTTTTGCCCGCGCCTGAAACACCGAAAAGAATTACGATCACGGTGTGTTACTTTTTGTGCAAACACCGATCTTTTCCACGGCGAAGGCGATAAGAACAAACAGTGTGTAGAAGACCCAGACACCTGTCACTGTGGCTGTATCCGTCAGTGCGGTGCGCGGCACGTACGTATCCCCGATCTGAACAATGACGAGAGCAGTTCCAAACGCAATCACAGCTCCCTTGCGAATTGTCGGCATCGCATTTCGCGTGAGATAAAGAGCGATCCCGCCAGCAAGCAGCGCGATTTCCAACGCAAACTCCGGGTCGCGATAGTTCCACAAACCGAAGCCGACTTTCCAAGTGTTGTCGTAGATCGCGAGATCGCGAGGGTGCGCAACGAGATCGAGAATCCAATGCGAGAAGACTGCGAGGCCGATGATCAAAGGCACAGACTTACTGTAGTGGCAGTCGCGTCGGCTGCAGACCGTCTTATAAACGAATGCTGCGACTGCCGACCAAATCACGGCCGTAAGCAAACTGTGTGAATACGGATGAAAATACGAGTCGAGCATGCTGCCTGCCGTGAATCCTTTGATCACGCGCAGCTTCTCAATTCCGAGCAAAACCAAAGTCGCCCAGATGTAGTCGAGAAACTGAACGGCAACGAACAATACCCAAAGCGGAATTCTGTTTCGTTCCGTCCTGCACGCGAAAGCAACACTGTAATGTCCGACGAACATTCTCGTTTCGTTGTAGAGGCTCGCCGCGGCGAACGCCTTTCTCTCGGCGCTTGACACAAGCGCCGCTACAACCGTCGCGCAACTGGCGACCTAGCTGTTCGTTTACTCATTGGGAAGCAAAACTGTTCCCCCGCAGGTTCTTTGTTTCTACTTCGTTATTGCTGGGTAGGCTAGATTCAATCAGCATTCGCTCATGAAGCGTGTTCCTTTGGCATCTATATTAGGCCGTTTCACTTCGTCTCTCTTCCCCATCACGCCGATGTTGAATCCTTCGAAAAGTATGACACGCGATTTTGCCTGCTCCTTCTCGTTTTGGCTTTACCAGCTTCTGCCGCGGATCGAGCCGAAGAAGTGCGCACCACCGAGATCGCATTCGCCAAAGCGGTCGCGGAGCGCGACGCGAAAAAGTTTTTCTTGTACCTCGCCGACGACGCTCAGTTTCTCGGCGGGCGCAACACTATGCGCGGAAAACAAGAAGTAATCGCGGCCTGGTCAGAATTCTTCACACCAGCAGTCGCCCCTTTCCGCTGGCAGCCCGAACGCCTCGTAACAAACGCCGCTGGCGATCTTGGATTCTCCAGCGGTCCCGTTTTCGACGAAGCAGGAGTGCAGATCGGCACCTTTACTTCCATATGGGTAAGACAGCCGGATAGCTCGTGGAAAATCGTCTTCGACGGAGGCTGTGCGTGTCCGACGGCGAAGCAATCTGCGCCGTCGCCGGTGTCCCATCGATCGAACGGTTGAAAAACCTTCTAGCTCGGAAGAGCGAATGAGATGATCGTGTCTTTCGCGCGATGATTGGACCAGAATAATTCGCCGTCGAAAGTCAGTGAGCGAGACGCAAAGGGAACAACAGCGATATCCTTGGCGGCCAGCGTTTCCTCTTGCGGATTCAGTCGTGCGATTCGCCAATCCTCGTTCGGCTGTTCCTGTCCTCGCAAAACGTAAAGCGAGCCATTTGCGAAAGCATGACCGCAGATCTCGGCGCGGACGTCGATCTCACCCATCACATTCCCTTGATCATCGAACTTCAGAATCCGCTTCTTGTACCACTGGCTCATGTACAGATTCTTCCCGTCAAAGCTGAGGTATGATCCAGTAAAATCCGGGCACGCGAACATTTTGGAAAATCCCGCCTCAGATGTGTAGCGATAGATGTAACGATCATCGTCCGCGCCTTCGCCGATGGTGAAACGCAGTTCGCCGTTTAACACAACCGCAGCCCACGGAATGCCGGGCGCGTCTTGTTGTTTCAAGACGGTGCCATTCTCCGGATCGATTGCATAGATTCGGCGCAGATCACGCGAACCCATCCATAACCTTTTGTTCCGGCTGTCCCAGGCCAGCGCCTGCGGTGTCGTCGCGGGCGAAGCAAGCCGGCGTTTCTCGATGATTTGTTCCATCATGTTTCAAACTCCACCTTCGAATGAAGGTTCATTTGATTTGTGACTCCTGCAACAGAGCGGTGCAATAAGCTTGATAAGGAATTCGTCGCCTGCCAGACTCGCTGCCGACGAGGCCTATGAAAACACGAAGCTTGTTAGGCTTTACGTTTGCGCAATGCGCCGGCTTCGCGCTGGGTAAACAGCGTCTCCAGGTGGAATTTTCGGGCGCCTACGAATACAAGACGCCGCAGGGCCCAATGGCGAACGAGGGCGACGCCACTCGGGATTGCGACTATCGAAGGCGACACTGCGATCTTCAAACCTGAAGGAGCGGAACAGGAATGCCAGATCACGCTGAAGTTCACCGCGCGGCGAACCGGTCGTCACGCAAACGGCATTTGCGGATTTGGCCACAACGTGATCGCCAAGCACTTACAAAAAAGTTTCATCTACAAAGACAAGCTTCAAACCGGATTAAGGTTACTTTCGATTCATTTACCCGTGGCGTCGCGTCGCCCCGAGTCGGTTCGGGAAGTCGCATTTTGTGCAGGGCCTCAGCGGATTCGTTGCAAGCCGTTTGTGTCAAGCGCCGAGCGTTGATGCACTATCAACGGAAAACTCCGCCGAGCGCCGACCAGGCCAGATTGAGGTGGTCGGCGGAGATCCCTCTGCCGGTCAAAATGAGATTGAATGTGGAACCATCTCGTGGGGAGCCGATTGACAGGAAACCTGCTGCGTTACTGATTCATCCGTCTCCTCATCGTCGTCATCATCCTGATCGTCGGCATCGTCGGCATCGGGTTCGTCCGTGCTCTCTGTGTCGGATCGCGGCGCGACTGTGGGCAAGTCATTTTGCTGTAATCGGTCGTACCGTTCACGCACGTCGGTCGGCATCTTATCGAGGTCTTCCTTCGTTTCGACTGGACCGCTGAAAAGCAGTTTGCCTTGCGGATCCTTCACCGTGAGCAGTTTTCTCCCGTCCACGTTCGCCAATTTGAGTTCGCCTTTGTCGTCTGAGAAAACAATCTGCGCTTTACCTAGATCGATCTGGCTGGCCTTGACCGCACCGTTGTCATCAGAAAAGATCCGAAGCTCGTCGGCTGCACGACGGGCATCGTCACGCGCGCGCCTGGCAGCTTCATGAGCTTGCGTCACCGCTTCGCGGATAATGCCGCGTTGATCCCCCAGTTGCTGTTTGAGTTGCTCTTTGAGTTGTTCCTTCAGATCCTGCATTTGCTCGCCCAAATCGCCTGTGGCATCAAAATCCCAATGCCAGTCGCGGTTGCCCCCAGGAAAGGCGCCGCGTCGTTGGGACACTTCTTTCTTGGCAAGTTTAACAGTCAGCTTTTGCTCCTGTCCCTTGCGCAAGACAGTGAGCGTTACGTCCGTTCCTTCGGGGAAGGTTTGCAAAAGCTTTCGCAACTGGCTCGGCTCGATCAGAATTTGGTCGTTCAGCATTTTAAGGATGTCGTTTTGTTGAACTCCAGCAGTAGCAGCGGGGCTGTTCGGCTCGACGTAATCGACAACCAGTCCGAAGCCTTTCGCCAAACCGAGCTGTTCACTCACGACAGTTGGCACCTGCGACGTGTCCACACCGAGATACGTTACCGGAACCTTCGGACCTTTTTCGTGATATCCAGGCATTCCCGGTTCGTGATGTCCCGGCATTTCGGGTGGGTGCGGCGGACGGGGCGGTTGTGCCGGCTGAGCCGACGCAGGCGGTGTTTGTGCGAGTGCTGCAATCGGCAACAACGCGATGAGTGTGATGGTGAATACGGATTTCATTTTCATAGTTTGTTTTCGATACGCTGTTTCTTACTCCTGCTCATGCTCGTAAGGACAAGTCGGTTAGTTTCGTTTTGAGCAGGAGTAAGAGCGTGAGCTTTCATTGACCTGAGACTGGGATGAGCACGATTTCCTCGCTGGGATAGGAGACACGGAGGGATGCCCCCGTTTCCGGATTGCGCCACCGCCAGGTTTGTTGTGTGTGGTAGCGAACGCGTCGCACCGGTCGTTCTGATCCGTCAGCAAAATGTAATCCTTCGTCCCGCGCGTTATAAACGACATTCGTCCCACCGGCAGGAACGAACTTGCTGGGTGACGTGGATCGTTCCGTCCCCAGCGGAATCGATCGTCTTTCGGGCGTAGGAGAACTTTGCGCAACAGCTTGTTGTTGCTCCTGCCGACGTTCGAGAGTAACCACCGCGAACAAAATCAAAATCGCGGCAGCAGCAAGGCCGAAGCCTAACGACCACCAAGGATGGGCGGTCTCCAGACCGCCCCAGCGGCGCGCTACAGACTGCCGCTCTTTGGTGCCTGCCCTACCATCCTTGAGAGCTTCCCCTATCCGCTCCCAAAGCACCGGCGACGGCTGCGCTGGCCGCAGTTTCCTTAGTTCCTTTTCAAGCTCGGAAAAATCGCTCATTGCGGTTGCAAACTTTTCTTCAAATTCGTCAAGGCATACCGGTACCGCGATGCTGCTGTGTTCTGCGAAATTCTCAACGCCCCGGCGATTTCGCTGAATGTAAGATCATTCCAGATTTTCAAAACCAGTACCTCCCGCTGATCGCGCGGTAAAGATTCCACTGCCGCGGCGAGTGCCGACTGCGTGTCATCTCCCAATTCAAACTGCGGCTCAATGGCAGGCTCGGCTTCAGCCAAAGCCGTCGCCTCACGTCGTGCACGCCGCGCATCACGACGAATAAAATCGAGCGCGAGAGAACGAACCGCCGCGTAGAGCAACCTGCGGTTATGAATGTCGTGCTTGCGACGCCAGAACTTGACGAAAGCTTCCTGAACAATGTCTTCCGCGTCGGCGGCTGATTGCACCCATTGACGGGCGAACAGAAGCAATCCGGGCGCAACTTCAGAAAAGCAGTTCCTCCAATTCTCATGGCTGGCGATAGGCTCCATGACCTTTTCACGGTCTGTACTTTCAAGACGCCGCCAAGTCGAGATTTTGTCTATGAGCGCACAAGAGTGGTAGGGCGGGC
>Ga0209807_1001904_pt1 | contig 10032 bp, 11 predicted proteins | sample GraSoiAngelo_154_FD_186168 | JGI IMG/M metagenome (GOLD analysis project Ga0209807, IMG submission 186168) | Grasslands soil microbial communities from the Angelo Coastal Reserve, California, USA - 14_1009_13_20cm (SPAdes) (version 2) | ecosystem: Environmental > Terrestrial > Soil > Grasslands ... | reverse complement strand
CGCGCGCGCGAGGTCGCGACTCGGCTGCGCGCCGCCGTGAGCCATGCGAGCCTGGCCGCCCGGTCGCCGGAGCCGATCGAGGTCAGCATGGGGCTCACGGCGTGGAGGCCGGGCCAGGATTGGCAGGCGGCCTATGAGGTCGTGGATGGTGAGCTTTACGAGGACAAGCGTCGCCGCAAAGAGGCGAAACGGCTGGCGCCCAAGGAGGAGAAGCCGGCGACCCCGATCCGGATACTGGGGCGGTCATCGGGTCGGCGGCGGTTGGCCGGCGGCTGACGCGCCCGCTACTCGATCAGCGCCAGCTCTCTCGCCTTTACGATTGCCTCGAGCTTGGAGTGGACTCCGAGCTTGCTGCCGAGGCTTCGGATATGTGTGCGCACGGTTGTGTAGCTGATCGAAAGCTTGGCCGCGATCTCTCGGCTCGATGTGCCCTCGGCCATCAGCCGCAGCACCTCCTTCTCGCGATGCGTGAGGCTTTCGAGCTGAGTGTCCATCGCGCGGCGCCGGTTGAGCAGCGTAGCGATCGTGCGCGGGGTGAACAGTGAGCCACCGGATGCGACGGTGCGTATCGCTTCCACCACTTCGGCCGCCGCCCTCGACTTGTGGATGAAGGCGCTCGCCCCGGCCTCGATCGCGGCGAAGCGCGCGCCGTCACTGTCCTCGCGAGTCAGGAAGATCAGCTTGGTGTCCGGGCGGACCTGACGGATCCCGGCGCCGGCATCGGCCCCGGTGCCGTCGGTGAGGCGGAAGTCGACGAGGACGACATCGGGCTTCAGCTCCTGTGTGCGGATGATCGAATCTGCCACCGAGGCCGCGCTGCCGACCACCGTGATGTCGGGCTGGTCGTTCAGCAATGCCGCCAGGCCGTCGGCAACCACCTGGTGGTCCTCGACGATGAGGACTCTGATCGGCTCGGTCACTGAGCTGACGGCACCCAGAACTCGACTGTGGTTCCGCTCCCGGGCTCGCTGGTCACCTCGCACCAACCGCCGGCAAGCAGGGCCCGCTCTCGCAGCGCGAGCAGGCCGAGGTGTCCGGGCAGATGGTCGCGCTCGTCGACGACGAAGCCTCGCCCATCGTCGACCACTATGCCGTGAATGCCTCCATCACGCGCCCTCACCATGACCTGTACGCGAGTGGCGGCCGCATGCTTCTCGACATTGTTCAGGGCTTCCGACACCTGCCGGAAGACGATGGATTTGATCTCGTAGGGTTCGTCGTCGGGGAGTCCGAGCTCGATCTCAGCCTCGATGCCGGTCATGGTGCGCATCATGGCCACCCGGTCGCGGATGGTTTCTTCGAACCCGCCGGGCACCTCGAGTGCGGGAGGCCTAACCTCGAAAAGCAGCTTGCGCAGAGACTGCTCGGCCTGGTCGAGAAGCTTGCGCGCATCGTCGACCGGTGCGGCGTGCTCGTCACTGGCCCGCTGGAGGTGGAGCTCGGCCGCGGTCAGCTTTTGCAGCGCATCGTCGTGCAGCTCGCTCGCGAAGCGCCGGCGCGCAGTGTCAACGGCGGTTGACATGTTCCGGAGTAGCAGCTGGCGGGCCTCATCCACCTTCTGCAGCCGGTAGACGGTGCTGTTCAGGTCGGTCTCGGCCAGCTTGAGCTGCCACACGAGCCCGGCCGCGAGGCCGACCATCTGCAGCAGCCAGGCGTCCTCCATCGAGAAACCTTCACGCTGCCGTGACTCGTAAGCGGCGACCACGCCGAGCCTCTGGTCGCCTGCGCGCCACGGAACGCTGATGGCGCTCGAAACGCCAAGCACCTCCAGAACCGCTCGATGGGCAGGACTCTCGTCGGCCGACATCGCCGCCTTGAAGACACGGTCCTGGTACACGACCTGGCTGGTCAGGTCGTTTCCAAAAGGTTCGGCGGGCGCCGGGTAGAGGCGGGCGATGAAATCGTCGTCGATGCCGTGTGCGCCCGCTATCGGCGTCAAGGTCCGGTCCTGATTGAGCTGCCAGAACAGGACCTTGTCCGCCCCGACCAGGTCGGCGACGCTCTCGGAGAGGCCTCGGTAGAACGCGCTGAACGTGGCGCCTGTCCGGGCATGGGTCGATACTGCCAGCAGGGCTTTGACCGCCAGCTCCCGTGCCCTTTCAATGTGGAGCGCGGATTTGGCGCGCTCCTCGTTGAGCACGCGCTCCCTCTCGCTCCGATCGAGGTCCGCGCGCATGTGAACGAGCGCCTCGACCAGCTCTTGCCTGCGTTGCTTGAGGCGCGAAACCTCCAGGGCTGCAGCCACTTGGTTGGCGAGGATCGCCAGCGCGCCGCGCTGCACGACCGTGTACACGCCGCCACCCGCGACGCCCAGTAAGCCGACGACGTGACCGCCCGCTTTCAAGTGCAGGCCGACGTAGACATTCAGGCCAGGGTCGGGCATACGTGCAGCGCTCTTAGGCGAGCTGGCGACGGAGGCGGCGGCGAAGAGCCTGTCGATCTCGTCGCCCGTCACGCTTTGCGAGGGGTCGGCCGCCCGCGAATACACCTGCTGGCGAGTGCCGGCGTCGTCGAGCAGGGCAATGAAAGCCACGGCGGCCCCGGTCAGCTCGAGTGCGAGCTGGAGGGCCTGGTCGGCGACCTGCGCGATGTCCTGGGCGCCGGCAATCTCGGCCGACACCGATTGAAACGCCTCGAGCCGGTCCCACAGACCGGTCTCCGAATAACCCGCAGTCTCCAAGGACAGGAGCCTAACCCCCTAGCGGATGTTACGCACTGTGCAGCTTCGCATTTAGATGACGCGAGCGCTGGGTACCGCAAATTCAACGGGCCTGTGCCTCCCGGTACTCGCCTTGCCCCCGGCGTTTTTCGAAGCAAAGGCCGGAGCTGGTTGCTTCAGCGTCCGGTCCTGGAGGGGAACGCGCGGAGGGAAGAGATGAACGAGGGGTTCGGCTTCGGTGATGGCGATGCCTTTGAGCTTACGCGCCTCAATCGGGCGCTGAACATGCTGGCCAAGCCGGCGCTGACCGACGACTGGCAGGCGCCTATGTCGCGCGGCGAGCTGCTGGATCTGGGGGTCTTCACGGGCGGGCGGATCCCGCCTAGAAAAGAGCTGATCGAGCGGTTGTGGAACCGCAAGCGACAGCTCCTGCGTCACGCCGCCGCGATCTTCGACTGGGACGGTCCGGCGCCGGTCGCCTGACACCTCGCCGACAAGCCAATACTCGGCTTCAGGCGCGCGTTTTCTAATGGGATGGGAGTGAGGGTGCCGAGACTTGGCAGCGACGTAAGCGCCGCGCCAGTCGTAAAGCCTTTTGTGGTCCTTGCCGCGAGATTTCTCGGCCCGGGACCCCTGCGGCTGAAGATGGTCAAGCTTGCTCACGAGCTGGACGATCGCCAGTCGCGCCGCGCAGCCGCCTGACGCGTCGGAGGGTCCTCGAAAGCCTTTCCAGGTAGCTGCGGCCCCGGTTCGCGTGCCGCCTGCTCATGCGACCGCCAGCTCATGGGTGAGACATGAGTACTCCCGTTGCAGGAGGCGTTTTCACTACAAATGAACGACTTCGATCGTCGGCTGGAAGCTGAGTTGGCGCAGATGCTCGACAAGGTGGTCAGGACGCCTCCGCCCCCTCGTCGGCGGTTTGGGGGCCGACCTGCGCTTCATCTCCTGTCGGCGGCGACCATACCCATCGCCCCTCCGCAGCCGCCGGTCGCGGTCCTGGCCGAGGCCGCAGAAACCAGGTTGGACGCTCTCTCCCTCGTCGAGGTGCCGGCCGTTGCCGCCCCGGCGCTGATCTAACAAGAAGAACACCCCTTCCTTCCTCTCGCGAGGTCGAGCCGCAAGGCTCGACCTCCATTTGTCGATTAGAGCCGCAGCGCTCGACCTATGCCTGTTTTGAGTCAAACTTTGCTGGATATGGGCGCGGCCGCGGTCGAGGTCAGGTTCACAGTCGCTCCAGCGGCCAGGCGCGTGCCGGCCGCCGAGCGCGAACGCATCCTCGCCAACCCCGGCTTCGGCAAGGTTTTCAGCGAGCACATGGCGATCGCGCGGTGGGAGCGAACCCGTGGCTGGCACGACGCCGAGGTGAGGCCATATGGACCGATCCCGATGGATCCAGGCACCTCCGTCCTTCATTACGCGCAGGCGGTCTTCGAGGGCCTCAAGGCATATCGCCTGCAAGACGGACGGGTCGCTGTCTTCCGGCCGGAGGCGAACGCGGCCAGGTTCAAACGGTCGGCCCGCAGGCTGGCTTTGCCCGAGCTGCCGGAGGGTGCCTTCGTCGACGCCATCGATCTCCTGGTCGGGCTCGACGCCGACTGGGTGCCGTCGGCCCCCGAGCACAGCCTCTACCTGCGCCCGTTCATGTACGCCAGCGAGGTCAATCTCTCGGTGCATCCGTCCGACGAGGTCACTTTCGTGCTCATCGCTTCGCCCTCCGGTTCCTATTTCCCGTCCGGAGTCAAGCCGGTCACGGTGTGGCTGTCGGAGGACTTCAGCCGGGCGGCGCCCGGCGGCACCGGCGAGGCCAAGACCGGCGGCAACTACGCCGGCAGCCTGTTGGCCCAGGCGCAGGCAGCAGAGCAGGGTTGCGACCAGGTCGTGTGGCTCGATGCGGTCGAGCACCGATGGGTCGAGGAGATGGGCGGCATGAACCTGTTCTTCGTGTTCGGTAGCGGCCCGAAGGCGAAATTGATGACTCCCGCCTTGACCGGCACTCTGCTACCCGGAGTCACTCGGGATGCGCTGCTGACCCTCGGCAAAGACCTTGGCTATGAGGTCGAGGAGGGTCGCATCAGCGTCGAGCAGTGGCGGTCGGGCTGCGCGGACAGCACCCTTACCGAGGTCTTCGCGTGCGGGACCGCCGCCGTCATCACCCCGGTCGGAGCGGTGAAATCGGCGCGCGGATCATGGCCGGTCGGCGACGGCAAGCCTGGTGTGATCAGCATGCGACTGCGCCAGGCACTGGTCGACGTCCAGCGCGGCGCCGCCCGAGACGTCCACGGCTGGATGCATGCCGTGGCGACCTCTCACTGAAGCGCAAGCCTCCTAAAGCGCGCGCATCCGGTTGTTCTTGGGGTTGTGCTCGACCTCCGCGAGCCCGAGGGCCTCTAGCAGCGGTGGCATGTACATGCCGAAGCGGCCGCGATAGCCCTTCCTCAATCCATACCAACCGCTGACAGGATTGCTGGCCGAGCGTCCCCAGGCTTCGACTGTTCCCTCGGCTGCCGGTTTCTGCTCATCGGCGCTACCCAGCGGTACCCAGCCGCCATTCGCCTTCAGCATCGTGTGGAGGTCCTCGATGGCGCGGAGCTGGTATTGGAGCTCTGTCTTCCCGACCACGCAAACCAGGGCCGGCGGATCGGCGGCCTCGTCCTTGTACATCTGGTAATCAGACGACCCGCTAGGCGTCTTCAGATGCCAGGGCGACAGCTTGGTGCCCCGCCCTTTAGCCATCGTCACCAGCGGCAAGCAAGGGGAGCAAATTCGAGACGTTGGGCGTGCCGAGGCCGGTGACAGCATCCCAGCCCGGTCCGGCGTCGAAGCCGGGAAAACCGCCCCAACTGTTGTTCCCGGCGGTGACGTCGTGGAAAGCACTGGAGTAGGCGTCGCTCTTGGCGATGTGGTACAGCGTCCTGTTGATCGACCCGAGCCGGTGCCCCGCCATCTGCGCGGCCAGGGCAGCGATCCCGGCCCACTGGGGTGTCCCTGAGCTCGTACCGCCGACAACGATGACGCCGAACGGATTCGTCTTGGGTGGCGTGATGCCGCTGTACACCGCGATGAAGCCGGTGCCGCGCGTGAAGTACGCGTCATAGGCGACGTCGGGTACGCCTCTCGCCTTGTTGTTCTTCTGGAACGGCGCCTGGTAACCGGGGCGACGGTACAGAGTGCTGAACCCTCCTCCGCTGGCTCCACCTCCTCCGGTCATCGCTCCCATGGGGGTGTTCCAGGCGGTCTCCGAGATATATGCGCCCGAGCCGTTTGCCACCAATTTCGTGCCTCCAACGCTGAGGACCTCGGGATCCGACGCTGGGGTTGAAGGGCCGGCTACCAGAGTGGTCCCGTTGCACGATTGCCGCGCCCCGCCTTGATCGCCTGACGAGGCCAGCACCGTGATTCCGAGCCGGCTGGCCTGCTCGAAGGCTGCGTGCTGGTCCGCAAGGACGACCGGGTCGACGCACGATTCGGCCTCGCCAAAGCTCTGGGTGATCACGTCTCCCAGGTTGTTGTCGACTACGTATCTCAAGGCGGCGACGAGGTCGACATCTTTCTCGCTGAGGGCCTGAACCAACACCAGCGCCGCTCCCGGCGCGACGGCATGCGCCCATTCGACGTCGATCGAAATCTCGACTGAGAAGCCGCGCTGAATCTTTTGGGTGGCGTCAAAACCTGGGTCGCCGAACGGCGACACGATGTTGAAACTTGGCGGGGCGGGAATGTTCCAGAAACCATCGAAATGGGCGAGGTCTGTCCGAATGTTCGGGTTCTTGAAGGCATCGATGACGACGATCGTGCGGCCGGTTCCATTGCCCGTTGGATCGTTCGCAGCAGGGATGCCATACGCAGACCGAATGGTGTCGGGACCGAAGCAGCCGACCGGGGTCGAGTGCAGGCACGGTAGCATCGGCAGCCCTCCCGCATCGGGCTGGAAGTCGTCGATGTAATCGACCTGGGAATCGCTGCCAAACGCTGGGGTCATGGGGTGCCCGACCGACCCGGGAGCGACCCCCGCGAACAGCAACGGCGCAGCCACGGCAAAGGCCGCTACGCGCGCCCAAAGGGCGTGCGCCCACATCGAAAACATCCCCTCTCCTCCTACCGACTCCCGTCCAGCCGGGCTAGATCGTGGCCGAAATTTTAGACCGGGCTAGGCGCGCCAACACGAATTAATGGATGATTTTTCAAGCAGGGGATAGGGAAGGGTGACAACCGCCGCGGCCGCGCGGGCCGCGGCCAACTGGAGGTGTCGTTTGTCTGCGAAACAGGTTGTCATCGTGGGTGGCGGCGGGGCCGGCGACGCGGCCGCGTTCGCGCTCAGAAAGAAGGGTTTCGACGGCGACGTGGCCATCCTCAGCGCCGACAGCGATCGTCCGTACGACCGTCCTTATCTATCCAAGGAGTTCCTGCGCGGCGAGGTCGAGCTGAAGAAGGTGTTCCTCCACTCCGAGGACGAGTACACGAAGGAGAAGATCGAGCTTCGGCTCCAACAGAGAGTCGTTGGGGGCTCGCTCGCCGATCGCACGCTTTCGCTGCAGGGCGGAGGCGACGTGAGCTTTGACGTTCTGGTAATCGCCACCGGCGGCACACCGCGCCGTCTTCCGGACGCCCCGTCCTCGGCCAACGTGATGACTCTGCGATCCCTGCGCGACAGCCAGGCCCTCCGCGACGCACTTCGTCGGTGCTCGAGACTTCTTCTGGTCGGGGCCGGCTTCATCGGCGCCGAGGTTGGTGCGTCGGCCAGGCACCTGGGCAAGCAGGTGCTGATGGTGGAAGCCGCGGCGGTGCCGCTCGGACGCGCCCTTGGCGACGAGGTGGGCGAGGTGTACGCCTCCATCCACCGATCCAGGGGGGTCGACGTGCGCACTGGGACCACCGTCAAGGAGTGGCACGTGGAGAGGGGACGCGTCAGGGGCGTCACCCTATCCGACGGTCGCCGCGAGGAGGTCGACCTGGTGTTGGTCGCCATCGGGATCGAGCCCAATCTCGATCTGCCACGCGCGCTCGACCTCCGCATCGAGGGGACGGGAGTGAGGGTCGACGAGGGCTTGCTCGCCGCCGACGGCGTGTACTGCGCCGGGGATATCGCGCTGCATCCCCACCCTATCCTCGAGGAAGCGATTCGGGTCGAGCACTGGGAGGTGGCCAAGCACCACGGACGAGGGATAGCCACATCGATCGCCACCGGCCCTGCGCCGGTCACACGATTGCCTTACTTCTGGTCCGACCAGTACGACATCAGCCTCGAGTATCGAGGCCATGCCTCCGGCAATGACCGCGCGGTCTGGCGGGGCGACAAAAAGGGCCTGCGCTTCTCCGTCTTCTACCTGCGAGGCGGGGTCATCAAGGCGGTGCTCTCGATGAACGACCAGAAGGTCAATGAGACGGGCGGCAAGCTCATCGAAGGTCGGGTACGCGTTGGCGAGAAGACCCTGGCCGACGTCTCGGTCGACCTGGCGGAGCTGCTGCCTACCGCCGGCTGAGCGGGTTCACTCCTGCAGCAGCCAGGGCAGGGCTTCGGCCATGGGTCGCAGCAGCGTCTCCTGCTGCTGCTTGCTGATCTGGCCGTCCGCGAGCAGCCCGAGGGCCGCGGCGAAGGCCGCGTTCTCGGCCTTGTGGCCCATGTCGCCGTGCTCGGCACGCCAGGAGATGAGGGCTGCTCCGGACTCGGTCAGACCGAAAAGAGTGCGGCGAACCTCGTCCCATGCCCCTCCGCGATCGGCTTGCTCGATCGCGTGCAGCGCGGCCTTCTCGGCCTCCCGGAAAGCGGCAAGCCTGCTCTCGCCGACATGCTCATCCCAGCCCTGGGCGACCCGTTCGACGCCGGCCGGGGACAGGATTCGGACGTCCTCCATCAGGCGCGCGATCGTGCGCTTGTGCGCCGGGAACCCATAACCTTCGGCGTCGACACCCATAGGCACCAAAGGGTAACCGGGAAGCCGGCCTTTAAGCTTGGGCCAGAATTTGGATCGCCTCCACGGGGTGAATCTCCCGCCAGCCGTGATCGGTGTCCAGCACCCACGGGCCATCGATTGCAATGTGGGCACCGGCGACTGGGATGGGGAGCTGCGCCGGCGGGCATCGGGCGGCTGCCTCGGCGTTAGGCGGGTTGCTGTCGAGGGGGCAGCTAGGTGTTATCTCGGCCAGCAAGGCCGGCTTGGCCTGGAAATGGTTCTCGTCATCAAGTAGGTATTCGTAGCCGGCGTCCACCAGCAGCCAGACGTGATGGTCGCCGTCCGGCTCGCCTTGGGTTACCTCAACCATTCCCGACACGTGTTTGCACGGCGCTAGGAGCTGCAGCCGGTCCGGGCTCCAGACCCCGGCCAGCGCAGGGCCCTTTCGGCACCCGGTGCTCCCCGTTGACTGCGCTGTGGGCTTATCGCTTGTGCACGCGGCAAAGCCAATCAGAAGCATCACCAAACCAGTTAGCGCAGAAACGCGGGCATCCATTTGGCATTCGCGGCCGCGTAGCGGCCCCCACCGGAAACGATCACCTGCGCGTTGGCGATGACAGCGAGGTAATACATCCACCTGAAGCCGTTATCGTTGGCCCCGAAAGCGACCGTAACGGCCAGATTGAGGGCAAGCAGAAGGCCCAAAACGGCCGCCCAGCGTGTTGCAAGGCCGAGGATAAGAAGGACAGCGACGAGCGTCTCTCCGATCGCCTGGGCGCCGGCGAACACGAACCAGTTCGGGACCACCACGCCATTCAGGAACTCGTGCAAACCCGGAATTGGATTTGATTGAGCGGTTGATTTGATCACGCCCTGCATCCAGCCAACGCCTTGCCACTTCTGGCTCGCGAAGTACAGCCAATAAGTGCCCACAACGATTCTGAAGACGCTCGCCCAAGCGTCACTCATGATCATTCACAACGACAGCCAGAAGGCCGAGTCGAGCGTCGGGCGCGAGCCCTACCGCCGGCATGCCTCGCGCCCAAATGTTGGTTTTCTCGGCATCGATGGCCAATACCTCCTTGTCACCATGTGCGGCGACCAAGACTTTGGTTCCGAATGCCACCACCTGGTCGGGATCTCTGGGCCGTGCCAGAGTCCTGAATTTTTCGGATGTGGTGTCCAGTGCAAAGACGGCGCCGGGATCGTCATCTTCATTACCGCCTTCGGCTGAAACGAGCAGTTGCCCGGGGCCGCCCGGGGCGAGCCAGAACGGAAACAGGGGTAGCGGCAAGCCAATCCGATGACCATCGCCAAGATGTACAAGCTCCGCGCGCTCGTAGTCCTCGGTCCACATCGTGCCATTCACCAGCGCGATCGCAAATCCAGTTCCGGCGCGAAGCTGGGTGCCGTCCAGGTACGTGACTTGCCCGCGCGTGCCCGCGACCACCACGCGACCCTGGGCATCCAGTGCGATCTCCG
>Ga0209807_1001898_pt1 | contig 10053 bp, 10 predicted proteins | sample GraSoiAngelo_154_FD_186168 | JGI IMG/M metagenome (GOLD analysis project Ga0209807, IMG submission 186168) | Grasslands soil microbial communities from the Angelo Coastal Reserve, California, USA - 14_1009_13_20cm (SPAdes) (version 2) | ecosystem: Environmental > Terrestrial > Soil > Grasslands ... | reverse complement strand
AAAGCGAGTTGCGAAACTTATACCCGATACGTTCCTCGAGCGGAGTCACGTCGCTGATTCTGAACAAAATCGAATAATTTCGTCAACTGAATAAAGCGCACGCATAACGGAACGAAGCGTGGACGCAGAGGCCGTACAAACGAAATCGAAGACGGCGTGAGCGCCGTTTATCGTTTCTGATAAACTTCCAGCGAGGTCACTACATCCAGCGCACGCTGTAAAACTGGATCGTGAGGCGGCGGTTTTTCCGGCGCATGGCCGCGACGTTGCTGCGCAGCTTCGGCGGCTTCTAACTCGGGATTTGTCCCGGCCAAGAGCGCAGCTTCATTCATGTGCGGCCGACCCGCATCGTAAATGAACGATTCCATTCCCTTCTCGCTGCTCGACTGAAAAATCTGTCGCTTTTCTGTCAACGACATCTCGACGGGCAAATCCGGGGTTACGCCTTCGGGAAATAATGAACGCCCGTCAGGCGAAATCATTTCAGCCACGGCGACACGCAAAATTTTGCCGCCGGGCAACGGTAGATCCGAGTATTCGGCGGCGCGACCCGCAGTGGGTTGGCCGATGATTAGTGTCTTGTTGTAAAAGCGGAGCGCGGACGCGATCGCTTCGACAGCGCCACTAGTATCGCTATCGGTAAGGACCATTAGCAGGCCGCGAAATATCGGCTCACGGTCGGAACTAAACACGCGGTCTTGATGTCCTGCCGGTTTACTTACGGTGAAGATCGGTTTGCCCTTCGGGCAAAATCGTTTCGCGAAGTCCGCAGCCAACGACAAATCACTCGTCGCGGAACTGGCGCGAAGATCCACGATAAGATCATTCACTTTCTTTGCAGCAAAACCGCTCAAAGCTTTGTCCAGCGCCTGAAGATTGGCGTTGGTCAATGATCCCAATCGCACGTATCCGGTGCGTCCCGCAATCAGCTCACTGTAGAACTCGCCCGAGGCCGCGGCGGGGACGCCTTCTTTTTCTGCCAAAAGGGTAATCCCCCGAGGCAGCCGCGCCAACAAGCCCTGAACAGTCGCCCTATTCAACTCCGTGTCGGTGATCGCGTCCGGATCGGTAAAATTAGACTTCAGCAAGGTGATGAACGCCTGCAGATCAGCTGGGCCTAACGAGTCAACCAACTGTTCCGCAGTTGCCGTAGCCGAGGGGGAAGGCGTCGGCTGTGGAGGCGATTTTGGTCCAGTCTGCCCCGCGGATGTCGGTCCTGGCGATTGGGCGGCCAGATTCGCACCGAGAAGAAAGACAAGAAATATCGCCAGCAAAAATCGAGACATCACAATAATTCGGTCACGTTAGCCGCAACAGCATTCAGGGCAATGTCACGACGGTAATGACGGTTTTCGAAATCAATACGCGACACGGCCTGATATGCGCGTGCACGTGCAGCTTCGAGAGTCAACCCAAGTGCAGTGACGGCGAGGACGCGGCCCCCAGCAGTTTTTACTTCGTCGCCGTCGCGCTTTGTCCCCGCATGGAAAATCTGCACGTCATCAAGCTTGGCTGCCTCGTCGAGACCTGAAATCGATTTTTCAGTTTCGTATTTGCCAGGATACCCGGCAGACGCGAGAACAACGGTAACCGCAGTGCGCGCGTCCCATTCAATCGCGCATCGCTCGATTGTTCCGTCAATCGTCGCCTCCAACAGCGGCAACAGGTCTGATTTCATTCGCGGCAAGAGCGCCTGCGTCTCGGGGTCCCCGAAGCGGCAATTAAACTCCAGCACGCGCGGTCCATCGCGGGTAATGATCAACCCAGGATAAAGAAGGCCCCGAAAGGTGACGCATTCTTGAAGCAGGCCGTGCAGCAGCGGTTCCATGATTTCGCTATCGAACAGCGATTGCAACTTGCTGTTCCAATTATTGGCAGGACTGAAGCTGCCCATCCCTCCCGTGTTGGGTCCTTGATCGCCATCCCAGGCGCGTTTGTGATCGCGAGCGGACTCGAGCAGAACATAATGTTTTCCGTCCAACAGTGCATGCATTGAGCATTCCGTGCCGTGCAAGAATTCCTCGATGACGATTCTCCGGCCGGCATCGCCAAAGCGGTGTTGATTCATCATCTCATCGATCGTCGCTTTCGCTGTGGCGGAATCCCTGGCGATGATGACGCCTTTGCCCAGTGCAAGCCCATCGGCCTTGATCACCACCGGAAATTTCACCTGCTCACAATAACGGAGCGCTTCTTTGCTATTGGAAAACGTGCGCGCTTCGGCAGTGGGGATTTTGCGTGCGCGCATTAATTCCTTTGCGAAAATTTTCGACGACTCGATCCGCGCTGCGGATTTGTCCGGACCAAACGCGCTCAACTTTTCGGCCGCGAACAGATCAATGATTCCAGCCGCGAGCGGATCGTCCGGTCCGACCACTGTCAGATCAACGCGGTTTTGTTTCGCGAAGCCAACGAGCCCCGGCAAATCACTGGCGCGGATCGGAACGTTCTCGGCAATTTGACTCGTGCCCGCGTTGCCCGGCGCACAGAAAATCCGGTCGGCATGCGGCGATTGCCGCAGTTTCCATGCAAGAGCGTGTTCACGGCCCCCATTGCCAATGACGAGGATCTTCATCGGGTAAAGTAGCTTAACCGTCTCGGTTGCGCGGGAAATCGCAAGCCAGAGGCTTGCGCTACTCTTGTGCTCGTGATTCCGCTGGCAGAATCGGCAGCTCTAATTTCTCGGTATGGCGAACAATTGTTAGGCTGGCGCCGACGCCGATTTGTTCGCCAACCAAAATTTTGTGCAGATGGTGCACGCTGCCGATAGGCTGGTCATTGAATGCCACGATCAGATCGCCTTCGCGCACTCCGGCGCGTTCGGCAGGGCTATTCTTCTCAACCGAAACAACAAGGACACCGGTCTCAAGGGGCAGACCGTAAAACCGGACGATCCGTCGGTGAATCGGCACGTTCTGGCCGGCGACACCGATGTAGCTGCGCCGGATTTTTCCGTCTTTGATAAGCCAGCCGGCGACGAATTTCGCCGTGTTACTGGCGATGGCAAAACAGATGCCCTGCGCAGGCCGGATCATGGCGGTATTTATACCCACAACTTCACCCGCTGAATTGACCAGCGGCCCGCCGGAGTTACCGGGATTCAGCGCGGCGTCGGTTTGAATGATATTGTCGATCAAGCGACCAGATTGCGCGTGCATCGAGCGACCGAGCGCGCTGATCACCCCGGCAGTCACGCTCGCTTCAAATCCGAGCGGGTTTCCAATCGCGATCACCAGTTGGCCAACCCGCAAATTCTCGGAATTAGCCAATCGGACATGCGCGAGCTGCGACACGTCGATTCGAATGACGGCCAGGTCGGTGTCCGGATCGTCGCCTGTCAATTTGGCTGGACATTCGCGTCCATCAGGCAGGTTTACACTGATGGTCTTCGCATCGTGGACAACGTGGCTGTTAGTCAGAATAAATCCATCCGGCGCGATGACGAAGCCGGAGCCGTTCCCGCTGACTTCGCGCTCGCCACGTCGTGCCTTCACGCGTTGTGCTACCTCGATGTTAACTACCGCGGGCGCGACACGCGTGACGGCGGCAACCACCGTGCGCGAATATGCATCGAGCAAATCCGAGTCGTCCGGTTGCATTTCGCCACGAACAGGTTGTGAAGCGCCAGTGTCCATTTGGTTGAGGAGAAAATCGATCGAACCAGTATTATTTTTCGGAGGAGCTGTGATGCTCATGGTTTAATTTCGGGCTACGAAACCAGCAGTCAACTACAGATGATTTGCGACTATACGCACTATTTGGGGTGTTACCTTCCCGCTTGCACCTGCTAAGGTGTCGTTTTACACAGAAGCCATGCCAAAGGGTTCGTCTGTTCCTTCTGTACTCGACCCACGGTGTCCCTCACGGCTCGTGCTCGACCGCATTGCTGACAAATGGACTGCGCTCGTCATCCAGATTCTTGCCGGCGGCACGATGCGGTATGCCGCGCTTCAGCGCGAGATCGGCGGAATCTCGCAGAAAATGCTTACCCAGACGCTGCGCAGCCTGGAGCGCGACGGTCTTGTGCACCGCACTGTTCATCCTGTCGTGCCGCCGAAAGTGGAATATTCGCTTACGAAGTTGGGGCGTACCTTGATTGAGCCGTTGCAGGGGCTTTGCCGGTGGTCGGAAAAACATCTGGCGGAGCTTCAGGCGAACCGCTCGCGAGCCAAGGCCAAGGCTGTAGCCGCGGCCGTTGACCGCGGTTGATGAGATCCTTCTCGCCGGAGAACACCGAGGTCACCGACCCCGCCTACAACAACAACCGATCTGACATGCACCAGGCAGAAATCATTGTTCTTTTGCTCGCAGCCGTCGCAGCTCTGGCCGTGTTGGCGCACAAGATTGCGCTGCCGTACCCGATCGTGCTCGTTCTTGGCGGGCTCGCTTTGAGTTTCGTGCCGGGGTTGCCGGAGGTCAGACTGAATCCCGACGTAGTGTTCTACTTTGTTCTGCCAGCGCTGATTTATCCAGCCGCGTTGTTCACATCGTGGCGTGATTTTCGGCGGAATCTGCGACCGATACTTCTGCTGGCGATCGGCTTGGTGCTTGCGACAACATTGGCAGTCGCCGGGATCGCGCATTCCATCGTGCCGGCGCTGCCCTTGGCCGCTGCGTTTGCACTCGGCGCGATTGTTTCGCCGCCAGATGCGGTCGCGGCGGCCACGATTATCCGCCGGCTTGGCGTCCCGCATCGCATCCAGGTAATCCTCGAGGGCGAGAGCCTGGTGAATGATGCTACCGCGCTGGTCGCCCTACAGTTTGCGGTCGCCGCACTCGTAACCGGGACTTTCTCGCCAGCGTACGCGACGTCGCGTTTTCTCTGGGCTGCTGCTGCCGGTATCGGAATTGGATTGCTTGTCGGCGTGGCGATGCGTTGGGTGCAGAGCCATCTGGACGATCCACCGGTCCAGATCACAATCTCGCTGCTCACTCCTTTCATCGCGTACTTGACGGCTGAACACCTGCACGCCTCTGGTGTTTTGGCGACAGTCGCTGCCGGCATTTTCCTTGGATGGCACTCGCCGCTCATGATCACTGCCCGAACACGCCTGCAAGCTTACGCATTTTGGGAAACGATCGTTTTCCTCCTTAACGGGTTCGTTTTTATCGTCATTGGCCTGCAACTTCCAGGTATCCTGCGCGCGTGGAATCGCGAATCGCTAACAGGCGCGATTCTCAGTGCAAGCATCATCTGTACGGCCGTGATTTTAGTTCGTTTTGTGTGGGTGACGCCCGCCGCCTATCTGTCACGTCTGATCAAAAGCGAACGACGTCGGCGCGACGCGATTCAATCATGGCAGCACATTGCCATCGTCGGTTGGACCGGCATGCGCGGCGTGGTCTCACTTGCGGCAGCATTTGCACTGCCGCTGGCGTTACCCAATGGCCGGCCGTTTCCGGGACGCGATTACATTTTGTTTGTCGCTTTCTCAGTGATCCTGGTCACGCTCGTGTTACAAGGCCTCACGTTACCGCTGTTGATTCGGAAGTTCGGCATTCCACACGATGCAGAAACGGATGACGAAGAGCGGTTGGCGAGATTGGAAGCAAACAAGGCCGCGCTTGAATGGATCGAGAAGGCGCGTGCCAACGGCGACTTTCCCCCCGACGCGGTAGATCGTCTGCGCGCTGAATACGACGAACGGATCGAGCAATTGGAAATATGCGCGGACAATCCCGACGATTGCCGGGGCGAAATCGCCACACCGCGGTATCAGCGTTTGCAGCACCAGGCGCTGCGCGTGGAGCGAAAGACCATTATTCGTTTGCGAAATGAGCGCGTGATTAACGATGACGCATTGCGGCGCATCCAGCGCGATCTCGATCTGGCAGAGGCACGCCTGACCGGAGGATAGGACGAAATGGAGTGCTGGGCTATTGGACGCGTCAGCTTATCCAATCGCACCAGAAAAAGAGATCGATGCTGTCGTCCAGCATGTCCCACAAGAATAGCAGTAATGAAAAACCATAGCGGGCCGGCCAGGTTTTCGCGCGTTCGCCAAGCTCCAAGGCACATGCTTTAAGTTCCTGTTCGAAAAACCGAGCCATTCGGTCGCGCACGTTTGCGGTCAACCGGAGTTTGTCGCGGCCTGCATCGCTATTATCGTGCGGCTTTGTTCCGCCGCTTGCCTTGTTTGGATCACCGCCCAGAAACAGCAGAATCGAACGACGCAATTCGGTGGGATTTTCTTTGAGATCGTCGAAGAAATAGACGCGAAACTGCTCCGGACTGACGTAACGCTTCCAGCGCGCGACGGTTTTACTAGGGTGGGACCGGACCAGCACACCCGGATTGAGCAAATTCTGAATCACTTCCTCAGCATCGGTCGCATCGAACGGACTGATCATCCCAAGGCGAACGCCCATGGATAATTGAGACCAGGCTCTCTCGACCGGATCGCGCGCCAGAAAAACGACCTTCAAATTAGGGAAGCGATCGACGACTCGCTCGATGACTTCATCACTCAGAGTCGAGTACGCGGGCGAAATGTCCCCCGAGAGAAGCGTCCCTTTGTGACAGAACAATCGACCGTAACTGTCCAGATCGAGATAAAAGCGTCCCCTCAGGTCCTCCATACTCTCTAGAAACGAAGCGTCGCGTTCGTCTCCGTTACGTGGCGGATGAAATTGCTTCGTTTTGTTCAACTGATCGAAGTAATGCAATTCCTTCACTGGAGGCATCCAGAAATCGGGATGTTGCTCCAATTGCCGATAAAGCCAGGAGGTGCCGGCTTTCTGCGCGCCTACGCACAAGAAATCGGGGCATGCGTCACCGGTGAAGCCGTTAAGCCTCTCGCTGTGGCAATCGTCCCCATTACGATGATTGCCGTTCCGGGATTTGAATGGCCACATCAAACGCATGGCGCATTATTCTTCATTCGCGCTTTAAAAAGCAAGCTGGGAATGGCGGGTTGCAGCGAAGTTCGGCAGAGGTGAAAATCGCCAATGGAAAAGGCGGTTGGTCACCGGATTTTTCTTCTGTCGCCCGCGTACGCCGGAGGCGAACGAGCGCGAATGATTTTGCGCGAGCAGGCGCAGTTTCCGCTCGCGCGAAGATTGCGCGGCAAAAGCGGCGCGCCCATCGCGGACGTATTCACTTTTTTGAGCGGGCTCTATTTTCGCGGAAAAATTGCTTACGCCACGGCGTTTGCGCGACCAGCGCGCGGAACTCCCGGTGTGCTTGTCATTACGCCAACACGCGGCCTGATCGATGCACGAACGCGAATTCGTCTCGATGATCTGCGCGAATTTGCAGAGGTGGATATTCACGAGAGCGATCCGCGCTACCGGCTGCCGATCGAGCGCGACGCGCGGCGTCTCGCGACCAAACTGCCCGCACAAAGCGAAGTGGTTCTTCTCGGCAGCATCGCCACCGGCAAGTACGTTGAAATCTTGCTGACAACTTTCGGCGACCGGCTGCGATTTCCGGCGGCATTTGTCGGCCGCGGCGATATGAGCCGTGGCGGACTCATGTTGCGTTGTGCGGTGGATGGTCAGGAACTTTCATACGTCCCTGTGGCAGGCGCGATTGTGAATGGGAAACGGCCGCCGAAACTCGCTCCGCGCAGATACGCTGCTGGATTGCGATAGATGGTCGCCATTCATAAACGCGAACGCACAACGGCGACACGAGCACAACCTGTCAGGGTGTTTCGGAGAGCCACGAAAGCTTTCAGGCATCGATCAAGCGCCAAGGGCGCGAGGCGTTGTCACGCAGCCTAGGCCCATTGCTGAAGATGCTTCGGCAGAGGCTGGATGCTGCAAAGTGACGGCTTTCCAGCTATCCCGTTTATCGTGGTCGATTTGTTTGTTCTTCAAAATCAACACCACGCAGGTACGCTGCCATTGGGGAGGATGACAGTCGCATCGGCTAGACTGCACGAAACGCCACAAGAGTTTTTAACTCTCGTCTGACTTCCTGCCGAACCAGCGTCGCTTTTTCGGCTTCGGTTCTTCCGCCGGTGGCGCAGCGGATTTTTCCTCTTTCGGAGCCGGAGCTTCAGCCTTCGGCTCTTCCGGTTTGGACTGTTCGGCTTCAGGCTTTTTCGGCTCGGCCTCTTTGCGTTTCGCTTTCTTTTCTTTCCCGGGCTTTTCCTCCGCGACCTCCTCCGCGTCCACCCATTCGATGAACGCCATGGGCGCAGAATCGCTTTTGCGCGCGCCGAGTTTGACGATGCGCGTGTAGCCGCCATTGCGTTCGGCTGATCGCTGCGCGATATCGTCGAACAATTTTTTCACTGAGCTTTTCTGCCGCAGCACGGCCAGCGCCGTCCGGCGCGAGTGGATCGAGCCGTTCTTACCGAGGGTCACCATTCGCTCGGCGAGAGGACGAACTGATTTGGCCTTGGCCAGCGTCGTTGTGATTCGCTGATGTTGAATTAAAGCGCAGACCTGATTGGCGAGTAACGCCCGGCGATGCTCAGCGGTTCGCCCCAGCTTGATCGTCTTTTTTTGATGTCTCATACGCAGCGAAACGCGACATTCGCACAGACGTTTATTCTTTGCCAGCGGGGGCAGCGTTCGGCACAGCGCCGTCGGTGGCCACAGGCAAATCAATCAGACCCGGCTCGAACTTCATTCCAAGGCTCAACCCAAGCTGTTGCAGTTTGTCCTTGATCTCGTTAAGCGATTTCTTGCCGAAGTTCCGATACTTCAGCATTTCGGCCTCGGTCTTTTGGGCAAGCTGCCCGACAGTGGTGATGTTTGCATTGTTCAAGCAATTGGCTGCGCGCACGCTCAGCTCTATCTCGTTTACGCTCATGTTGAGCAGCTTCTTCAGCTTGATGTTTTCTTCGCTCACGCCGGCTGGCGTCTGGTCAAATTCGATTACTTCCTCGTTGTAATGCACAAAGACGTCGAGGTGATGCCGCAAAATGGCGGATGCCTGGAGCAACGCCTCATCCGGCGTCAAGCGCCCATCGGTCCAGACTTCCAGGATCAGTTTGTCGTAATCGGTGCGTTGACCGACTCGAGTGTTTTCCACCGCATACTTCACGCGCGTCACGGGCGAAAAGAGGGAGTCGATGGGGATGAGCCCGATCGGTTGATCGGGGCGTTTGTTTTCCTCGCCGGTAGAAAATCCGCGACCTACGCGCACCTCGAGCTCGGCGTCGAATTTGTGCTTTCGATCCAGGGTGCAAATCAACTGCTTCGGGTTCAGCACATCAAAACCCTGAATGGTCTGAATGTCTCCGGCAGTGACTTCGCCTTCTTTGTTTATGGTGAGTGACAGTTTCTTTGGCTCATGGTCCTGACCGTCCACTTTGAATTTCACTTGCTTAAGATTGAGAACGATGTCGGTTACGTCCTCAACGACCCCGGGCAATGTGGCGAACTCGTGCTGCGCACCCTGAATTTTTATTGCGGTGATCGCTGCGCCTTCGAGCGACGAAAGCAGGACACGTCGGAGGCAGTTCCCAACGGTGTGGCCGTAGCCGGCTTCGAACGGCTCGGCTATGAACTTTGCATAGGTATCTGTGGCTGTGCTCTCATCTTTCGTGAGAGTCTTCGGCATTTCAAAACGACCGTAACGGATTGGCATATATTAATTTCAGATCGGCGATTGCCGGTTTGCGATTTGAAACGAGAAAGACGCCTTGGCGACTCCCTTACAATCGAAAATCTACAATCTTAAATCTGCAATTCCTTTCGCCGGGTTCCCCCTGGCGAGTGCGGCCTCACATCCAGCGATGGAGACCCAGGGACCAACGGCGTAATTTCAAAAACTCGCTGCGGAGCTTGGAATAAAGCCTAAATCCGCAATTTTGCAAGGGGCGATAGACGGTAGAGCGCGACCGCCGGGCGCGCCGTTTCCGATGGAAGGACGGCCCGGCGGCCGTCCCTACCAGTCAATCTTCGGCGATTTCATTCGGCAGTTCATTTTTATCTGTCGAACTCTTAGGAAAATGCCTGGCCAGCACGCTCCCAATCTCCTGAATCGCTTCGACCAACGCGTGACTGAACTTCTCGGTTTGAAAATGCGCGCGCATTCTTTCTACAACGCTTTGCCAGAATTGTTCGCCGCATTTCTCATGAATCGCTTGGTCGCCA
>Ga0209807_1001897_pt1 | contig 10053 bp, 10 predicted proteins | sample GraSoiAngelo_154_FD_186168 | JGI IMG/M metagenome (GOLD analysis project Ga0209807, IMG submission 186168) | Grasslands soil microbial communities from the Angelo Coastal Reserve, California, USA - 14_1009_13_20cm (SPAdes) (version 2) | ecosystem: Environmental > Terrestrial > Soil > Grasslands ... | reverse complement strand
GCACGTCGCCGCACACCTGGTACTTGAAGTTGCCGATCTGCAACTCGTCGCCGGGCAACAGCCTCCCCTCGACCACCCGCTGGCCGTTGATCCGCACCCCGTTGGTGCTCCCCAGGTCGCGGACCACCAGGTAGTCGTTCACCTGCGCCAGGCAGCAGTGCCGGCGCGACACCTTCTTCGAGTTGAGCTGGACGTCGCACTCCTCGTGCCGGCCGAACAGCAGGATCGGCTTGTCGATCAGGATGCTCGGCCCGTCGGTCAGCGACAGTAGGTGGGCGGGCATATGAGCGGTTCTCGCGGCTCAGGGCAGTTCCCGTGTTCGCGTTATAACACATTCCGACCCGACAAGCACCTGGCCAGACCCGGCCGATCCGACCGGCAACACGGCGCTCATCGACGGGCCGTTCAACCTCCTGCTCGCGCCCGCCGAGCGGGCGGACGTGCTGATCGACTTCACCGGTCTCGCCGGCAAGTCCTTCATTCTCTACAACGACGCGCCGGCGCCCTTCCCGGGCGGCGATTCACGCAACGACTACTTCTACGGCGATGTGGACCAGACGGCGAGCGGCGGTGCGCCGGCCACCGCACTCGGTTTCGGGCCGAACACCCGTACCGTTCTGAAGATCGCAGTGGGACGGGGGGCCGCGGGACCCTTGCCGAGCATCCGCGCGCTGAATGCGGCGCTCGGGGCCAACTTCGAGAACGGCGTGCCCGGCGTGCCGCCGCAGCAGGCGCCGCTGCTCGCGCGCTGGGATGCGCGCAACAACCGGTTCGTCGTGCCTCCGGGTTTGAGGATCTTCAACAAGACACTCAGCGAGGACTTCGACGACTACGGGCGTCTGCTCCAGCGGGGCGGCGACGACCAGCCGTTCACTAACAACCAGGGAATGACGACGTTCGGGCGCGACTACGTCAGCACGGCGACCGAGGTGGTCTCGGCTGGCGAGGTGCAGGTCTGGGACGTCTACAACACCACCGGGGACACGCACCCGTGGCACTTCCACCTGGTGAACGTTCAGATCGTGGGGCGTGGCGTGTACAACATGGACGTGGACGGGACGCCGAGGTTCGGATCGTTCGTCGACCTCAATGGCAACCCGGGCCGCTTGACCCCGCCCGATGCCAACGAGCGGGGCTGGAAGGAGACGGTGCGGATGAATCCGGGCGAGGTCACGCGGATCGTCACCAGGTTCGACCTGCCGCGCCTGCCGCAGGCGATGGGCGACCCGAAGAGCCCGCGGACCGGCGGCCACGAGTACGTGCATCATTGCCACATCCTCGAGCACGAGGAACACGACATGATGCGTCCGCTGATCGTGAAGTGACCACAAGGGGCTTGCGGCGGCGCCAGCCATGGCCCGACCGCAAGCCCCGAAGCACGCTCCCCGAACTTCCCGGGGCCTCGGGTCGCAGAGTGCCGTCGCCGTGCGCGGTGACCGCGGCGCGGGGCCGGCGCCCGACCCGCGCGCCCCGGCCACAAGTAGCCTTCATCGGCAAGCGCCTCGTAAGATAGCGATCCGAATCACAAAATCTCAGGGTGTAGTTATGAAGGTACTGTTTGCAGTGGCGCTCGGCGCGGCGCTCGCGGCGGGAGCGGTGCATGCCGAGTGCCCCTATCCGGCGGCTCCCGACAAGCTCCCGGACGGCACCACCGCGACCCTGGAGGAGATGCTCGCGGGACAGAAGGCGGTCAAGGCGTACCAGAAAGCGATCGACGACTACGTCGCCTGCATCGACAAGGAGCTCGAAGGAGCCATCGCGAAGGGCGGGGACAAGCTGAAGCCCGAGCAGAAGGCCGACATGCAGCACGTCGAGGCGCAGAAACACAACGCGGCGATCGATCAGGAGCAGAGCGTCGCCGACCGCTTCAACGAGCAGGTCAAGGTCTTCAAAACCAGGACCGCCGGGCAGAAGAACTGAGTGCTCACACCGGCGGAGGCGGACTTGAGGATCGGGCAGCACCTGCAGTGCCTGCCGATCGAGTCGCTGCCGCTCGCGCAAGCTGCGCGTGCGGTGCTGCGCGAGAACATCTACGCCGAGCGCGACCAGCCGCCCTTCGACCGTGTGGCGATGGACGGCGTGGCCCTCGACAGTCAGACGGTGAGCGCCGGGAGCCGTGCGTTCCGTGTTCAGGCGACGCAGGCCGCAGGCGATCCTCCCCTGACGCTGGCCGGGCCCGAAGACTGCATCGAGGTCATGACCGGCGCGGTGCTGCCGCTCGGCTGCAACTGTGTGGTGCCGGTCGAGGAGCTCGAGCTCTCGCGCGGTCAGGCCTCGCTCGCGCCGGGCGCGCGCGCCGAGCCCTGGCAGAACGTGCACCGCCGCGGCAGCGACACGCGCCAGGGAGCATTGCTGCTGTCGGCGGGTGTGCGGCTGCGCTCGCCCGAGGTCGCCATCGCCGCGTCCGCCGGCATGGCCCGCATCCGCGTGAGCAGTCAGCCGATGCTCGCCGTCATCTCCACCGGCAACGAGCTCATCGAGCCCGGGGAGCCCGTGCTCGCTCACCAGGTGCGTCGCTCGAATGCCTACGCCATCGTGAGCGCGCTGCGTGAGCATGGCTTTGATCGGGTGGCCGACGATCACATCCAGGACGACCGGGACGAGCTGCGCGAGCGGCTCCGGTTTCATCTCGAGACTCACGACGTGCTGGTGCTCTCGGGCGGGGTATCGATGGGCAGGTTCGACCTCGTGCCCGCCGCGCTCGAGGAGCTCGGCGTGCACGCGATCTTCCACAAGGTGGCGCAGCGGCCGGGGAAGCCCCTGTGGTTCGGCGTCGGGCCTTCGGGGACCGCGGTGTTCGGTCTGCCCGGGAACCCGGTCTCCACCCTCGTGTGCCTGACGCGCTACGTGCTCCCCTCGCTCAACGGCAGCCTCGGCCAGCAGCCTTTGCCGCCGGAGCGCGTCGCGCTCGGAGAGGCGGTGACCGTGAATCCGCCGCTCACCTTTTTCCTGCCGGTGCGGCTCGAGCAGGACGACTGGGGGCGGAGCTGGGCGATGCCCGCTCCCACCAACGGGTCGGGCGACTTCACGGCGCTCGCCGGCACCGCGGGCTTCGTCGAGCTGCCGCCGGGACCGAATACCTACCCGAAAGGGTTCGTGACGCGCCTGTACCGCTGGTCCTGACGCGCCGAGCCGTCCGCGTGCCGGGTGCGCCCCGGTCCGACGCCTCCCCTTCGACCGATAGCCATTACCCCCCCGTGGTGCTCATACTGTGCTGCTCGGCATGGCAGTCCGTGAGGTCATCGTTCCCCTGAACGCGCGTTCGACGCCACGGGATACGCTCGCCCGCCCGATGCGCGACCTGCGCATCTCGGTGATGGACCGCTGCAACTTCCGCTGTCCGTACTGCATGCCCCGCGAGACCTACCACGAGCAGTACCGCTTCCTCGGCTCGCACGAGCGGCTGTCCTTCGACGAGATCGTGCGCCTCGCGCGACTCTTCGTGCAGCTCGGCGTGCGCAAGCTCCGCCTCACCGGCGGCGAGCCGCTGCTGCGCGCCGGCCTTCCCGACCTGGTCGGCGACCTGACGACCATTGCGGGCGTCGAGGACGTCGCCCTCACCACCAACGGCGTGCTGCTGGCGCGCTACGCGAGCGAGCTCAAGGCGGCGGGCCTCAAGCGCGTCACGGTGAGCCTCGACAGCCTGGATCCCGAGGTGTTCGCGCGCATGAGCGGCGGGTTCGGGGGGGTCGCGGAGGTGCTGGAGGGCATCGAGCACGCGCGCCGCGCGGAGCTCACGCCGATCAAGATCAACGCCGTCGTGCAGCGCGGCGTGAACGATCACACGGCGCTCGATCTGGTGGAGCGCTTCCGCGGCACCGGGGTGACCGTGCGCTTCATCGAGTACATGGACGTCGGCAACCGCAACCACTGGCGCTCGGAGCTGGTGGTGCCCTCGAGGGAGCTCGCCGCGCGCATCGGCGAGCGCTGGCCGTTCGCGGCGCTCGAGCCCGACTATCGCGGCGAGGTGGCCAAACGCTACGCGTTCACCGACGGCCAGGGCGAGATCGGCTTCATCTCCTCGGTGTCGCAGCCGTTCTGCGGCGACTGCACCCGCGCGCGGCTGTCATCCGACGGCGTGCTCTACACCTGTCTCTTCGCCACCCGCGGCACGAGCCTGCGCGATGCGCTGCGCGGCGGCGCGAGCGACGACGCGCTGCTCGAGCTGATCCGCAACGTCTGGCTGCAGCGCTCCGACCGCTACAGCGAGCAGCGCGCGAGTCTCCGCCAGGCGGAGAAGGAGCAGCGCAAGATCGAGATGTTCTACATCGGTGGCTGATGCCGAGCCGCCGCCTCACTCATGTCGACGCGAGCCGGCGTCCCACGATGGTCGACGTCGGCGACAAGGAGGTGACGCATCGCGTCGCGGTCGCCGAGGCCCGTATCCGCATGCCGCGCACCGTGGCGCGCGCGCTGCGGGCGAGCGGCCATCGCACCGGCAAGGGGCCGGTGTTCGACACCGCCATCGTCGCGGGCGTGATGGCGGCGAAGAGGACGCACGAGCTGATCCCCTTCTGTCACCCTTTGGGGCTCGAGGACTGTCAGATCGAGATCGCCCCGGTGGGCGCCGGGATCGCCGTTCGCTGCCGCGTGTCGGTGCATCACCGCACCGGTGTGGAAATGGAGGCGCTGACCGGCGCGGCGGTCGCGGCGCTCACCATATACGACATGTGCAAGGCGCTGTCCCACGACATCGAGATCGCGCAGCTGCGCCTCCTGGCCAAGTCCGGCGGCCGCCGGCCGTTCGCGCGCCGGGCGGCCGGGTAGCCCCCATGGCCGATCGACGCTCATCCTCGAGTTCGGCCGCGCCGCCGCTCTTCGGTCTGGTGCTGGCCGGCGGGCGCAGCACCCGGATGGGCCGCGACAAGGCCGCGCTCACCTACGCGGACGGCACGCCGCAGCTCGAGCGCGCCATGCGGCTCCTCGCGCCGCACGTCGCGCGGGCCTTCGTTTCGGTGCGCTCCGACCAGGCCGACGATCCGGTGCGCGCGCGCTTTGCCCAGATCCGCGACCGCGAGGAGAACCTCGGCCCGATCGCGGGGCTGCTGGCCGCCCAGGCGCAGCACCCCGAGGTCGCATGGCTGGTGCTGGCGTGCGACCTGCCGCTGCTCGATGAGCGGACGCTCGCTCACCTTCTCGAATCGCGCGCTCCCGAACGCGCGGCCACCGCCTACCGCTCGAGCCACGACGGCGAGCCGGAGCCGCTGTGCGCCATCTACGAGCCGGCGAGCCGCGAGGCGCTCGCCGCGTATGTGGCCGCCGGCCGGCAATGCCCCCGCCGGTTCCTCACCGAAAGCGATACGCTGCTGCTCGATGAGCCGAACCCCCGGGCCCTCGACAATGTCAATACACCGCAGGAATATGGCTCCGTCATGTCCCTCATGAACCCTCAGAGCTCCGCCGCGCCCAGGCAGCAGCCTTCGGGCGAGGTCAAGCGCCTCACGGTGCAGTACTACGCGCTGCTGCGCGAGCAGGCCGGGCGGCGCGAGGAGGCGCTGGTGAGCGGTGCGCGCACGCCGCGCGAGCTGTACGCGGAGCTTTCCCGGCGCTATCCCTTCTCACTCGGCCCCGAGATGCTGCGGGTCGCGATCAACTCCGAGTTCGGCGACTGGTCCACCCCGCTCGCGGATGGCGATGCGGTGGTGTTCATCCCGCCGGTCGCCGGCGGTTGAGCGAACCGCGCAGGGCGCGATCCGTGTTCCGCTTCACCCGCACCGCGATTGAGCCCGAGCCGCTGCGCGGGGAGCTCGCCGACCCGGCCTGTGGCGGATACGCCTCCTTCGAGGGCTGGGTGCGCGATTCGAGCGACGGCGAGCGCGTGCGGCGGCTCGAGTACGAGGCCTTCGAAGCGCTCGCCGTGCGCGAGGGCGAGCGCATTCTCGGCGAGGCGATGGCGCGCTTCGGCGTGGCGCACGCGGCCTGCGTGCACCGGCTCGGGGATCTGGCCGTCGGCGAGCTCGCCGTGTGGGTGGGGGTGAGCTCGCCGCACCGCGCGGAGGCGTTCGAGGCGTGCCGCTACATCATCGACGAGGTGAAGCACCGCCTGCCGATCTGGAAGAAAGAGCATTACGCCGGCGGCGACTCGGGCTGGGTGAACTGCGAACGCTGCGCCGCCCCGGCGGCCCACGAGGCGGAAGCGCCCGCCGCGCAGGCGCACGGACACGCGCACCGGCACGGCCGCTGAGGCTCGCCGCCACCGCCGCTGAGACTCACCTCGCGCGGCGTGCCGACGCACTCTTTCAGGGGCGCACCTGCCCCGCGCCGCGCACGACGTACTTGTAGCTGGTGAGCTGCTCCACCCCGACCGGCCCCCGGGCATGAAAACGGTCGGTCGAGATGCCGATCTCCGCGCCCATGCCGAACTCGCCGCCGTCCGCGAACTGGGTCGACGCGTTGTGCAGCACGATGGCGCTGTCGACCCGCTGCAGGAAGCGCTCCGCGGTGGCCCGGTTCTCGGTCACGATCGATTCGGTGTGCGCCGAGCCGTAACGTGCGATGTGCGCGATGGCCGCGTCCACCCCGTCGACGACGCGTGCGGCGATGATCGCGTCGAGATATTCGGTGTACCAGTCGTCCTCGCTCGCCGGACGCACGCGCGGATCCACCTCGAGCACGGTGGCGTCGCCGCGGACCTCGCAGCCGGCGTCGAGGAGGTCCCGCACCACGGGGGCGAGATGGGTCGCGACGCAGGCGCGGTCGATCAGCACCGTCTCGGCGGCGCCGCAGATCCCCGTGCGCCGCATCTTGGCGTTGAGCGCGATGGTGCGCGCCATGCGCACGTCGGCGTCGCGGTCGATGTAGACGTGGCAGTTGCCCTCGAGGTGTCCGATCACCGGAACGCGCGCTTCCTTCTGCACCCGCTCGACGAGCGCCTTGCCGCCGCGCGGCACGATCACGTCGACATACTCGCTCATGCCGGCGAGCATGTAGCCGACCGCGGCGCGATCGGTCACCGGCACCAGCTGAATGCATTCCGGAGGCAGCCCCGCCGCCCGCAGCCCCTCATCGAGACACTCGTGGAGCGCCCGGCTCGAGTGCTGACTCTCGGAGCCGCCGCGCAGGATCGCCGCGTTGCCCGACTTCAGGCACAGCGCGCCGGCGTCCGCGGTGACGTTGGGACGGCTCTCGTAGATGATGCCGATGACGCCGAGTGGCACGACCACGCGCTGGATCCTGAGCCCGTTCGGCCGCTCCCACTCCGCGCTCGCCGATCCGATCGGATCGCGCAGCTCGATTACCGCGTCGATGCTCTCGGCGATCGCCTCGATGCGCCGCTCATCGAGGCGCAGCCGCTCGAGGCGCGGTCCGGAGAGCCGCGCCGCGCGCGCCGCCGACATGTCGCGCTCGTTGGCGGCGAGGATCGCCGCGCGGCGGGCGCGCACCGCCGCCGCCGCCGCCCGCAGCGCGGAATTCTTCTGATCGGTCGAAGCGAGCGCGAGCACCTGCGCGGCGGCGGTGGCGGCCTTGCCGAGCCCCTCCATCAACTCGCCGATCTGATCCGCGTTCATGGCGCCTCAGGGCGAGGGCTGCGCGGCCGGCTCGGCCGCGGCCGCTGAAGAGAGCTCCGGGCGCATGAGCACCAGGTCGTCGCGGTGGATCATCTCGTCACGGCCGCGAAAGCCGAGGATCTCGGCGATCTCGGAGGACTTGCGCCCCATGATGCGGGCGGCGTCGACGTCCGAATAGGCCACGATGCCACGGGCGATCTCGGCGCCGCCCGCGGCGAGCACGCTCACCGTGTCGCCGCGGTCGAAGCGGCCGCGGGCCCCGGTGACGCCGGCGGGGAGGAGACTGCGCCCGTCGAGGAGTGCGCGCTCGGCGCCGGCGTCGATGCTGATGGCGCCTGCCGGGCGCAGCGTCCCCGCGATCCACTGCTTGCGCGCCGCCGCCGGCGTCGCCGTCGGCACGAACCAGGTGCAGTCCGCCCCCTCCTCGATGCGCCGCAGCGGGTGGCGGTGAAACCCGGCCGCGATGCACATGTGGCATCCGGACGTCACGGCGATGCGCGCGGCGAGGATCTTGGACGTCATGCCCCCCGAGCCCACCGCCGAAGCCGAGCGCCCCGCCATCGCCTCGATGTCCGGGGTGATCTGCCGCACCTCGTGAATGAAGCGGGCGGCGGGGTCGCGGTTCGGGTCGGCACTGTATAGGCCCTCGACGTCCGAGAGCAGCACCAGGCAGTCCGCGCCCGCCATCTGCGCGACCCGCGCCGCCAAGCGGTCGTTGTCGCCGTAGCGGATCTCGGCGGTCGCCACCGTGTCGTTCTCGTTGATCACCGGCAGCGCATCGAGCTCGAGCAGCGCCTCGAGGGTCGCGCGCGCGTTCAGATAGCGACGACGGTTCTCGCTGTCATCGAGTGTCAGCAGCACCTGGGCCACCGTCACATCGCAGCCCTCGAGCAGCTCCTTGTAGGCGTGCGCGAGGCGGATCTGCCCGACCGCCGCCGCCGCCTGGCTCTCCTCCAGGCGCAGCGCGCCGTGCTTCAGCCCGAGCCGGCGCCGCCCGAGCGCAATGGCCCCGGATGACACCAGGATGACGCGCTGGCCGCGCCGGCGCAGCCGCAACAGGTCCTCGACCAGGGTCTCGAGCCAGGCACGATTCACGCGCCCGCTGTCCCCATCCACCAGCAGCGCCGAGCCCACCTTCACGACGACTCGCCGTGCCTGAGTCAAGGGCGCTGCCGAATCCGGACGCCGGGCGTTCATGGAGGAAAACTATACGCAATCGAGCTGCGTTGCCCAACCCGAGGAGAGCCCCTACACTTGTCGGCGGCGAATGTGACAAGGGTGGCTTTCGCGGTGAGCAGAGACTACGAGCCCGTGCCCTCCCAGTGGTACGAAAATCTCGAAGAAGAGGATTCGTTCCGCGTTCTGTCGATCGACGAGGACTCGGAGCTCATAGAGATCGAGTACCTCGACGGCGAAATCGAGGAGATCGATCTCGAGGCCTGGCACGAGATGGATCTCGAGAAGATCGAGGAGCCCGAGGGCTGGTCGGAATCCGATGACGAGGACACCGACGAGGACGAGGACGACTGGGACGAGGACGAGGACGAGGACGACGACGAGGACGACGACGACGTCGACGAGGAGCGCGAGGACTATTGAGCTCACGCCCAGTGGCGGACCCTATGGCGAGCGTACTCGCGGGGCCGCACCGCACCCCTTGAAAAGGCGCTTCCCGCCCCCAAAGCTGGCAAATCGTAGGTCCCCGACGGTAGAGTGCCGTCGAGCTTCAATTCCCTCACCCCAACCCTCAATCCCACTCAAGGTTTTAAGTCCGTCATGAAACGCATCGTGTTGTTCCTCGCGACCAACCTCGCCGTGCTGCTGGTGCTGTCGGTCGTGGCGCACCTGCTCGGGCTCGACGTGTGGCTCGCCGAACGCGGCAGCAGTCTCTCGGGCCTGCTGGTGTGGGCTGCGCTGTTCGGCTTCGGCGGCGCCTTCATCTCGCTCGCCATGTCGAAGATGCAGGCCAGGATGTTCATGGGCGTGCAGGTCATCGGCCCCTCAAGCGACCCGACCGAGCAGTGGCTGCTCTCGGTGGTCGAGAATCACGCCCGCAGGGTGGGAGTCGGTATGCCGGAGGTCGGCATCTTCGATTCCCCCGAGCCCAACGCGTTTGCGACCGGCGCAAACCGTAACTCCGCGCTGGTGGCGGTGAGCAGCGGGCTCCTGCGGCAGATGAACCGCACGGAAATAGAGGCCGTGCTCGGGCACGAGATGACACATGTCGCCAACGGCGACATGGTGACCCTCACTCTGGTGCAGGGCGTGGTCAACACCTTCGTGCTCCTCCTGTCGCGCGTGGTCGGCAACATCATCGACCGGGCGGTGTTCCGGTCCGAGGATGGCCGAGGCTTCGCCTCAATTCTGGTCTTCTACGCGCTGCAGATCGCGTTCGGCATCCTCGCAACCCCGATCGTCATGTGGTTCTCCCGCTGGCGCGAGTTCCGCGCCGACCGTGGCGGCGCCGAGCTCGCCGGCACCGCCAACATGATCGCAGCGCTCGAAGAGCTCAAGCGGGTTCGCGAGCCGCTGCCTGCCCCGCAGT
>Ga0209807_1001896_pt1 | contig 10056 bp, 9 predicted proteins | sample GraSoiAngelo_154_FD_186168 | JGI IMG/M metagenome (GOLD analysis project Ga0209807, IMG submission 186168) | Grasslands soil microbial communities from the Angelo Coastal Reserve, California, USA - 14_1009_13_20cm (SPAdes) (version 2) | ecosystem: Environmental > Terrestrial > Soil > Grasslands ... | reverse complement strand
CCCTGCCGCTGCGGCTGCGGGTCGACGTCCGCGGGATGAAGACCTCGTACGCAGTCATCCCGGGCATCCGGCAGGTGAGCAAGTCGAGGCTCCGGGACCAAATCGGACATGCCCCGGGTGATGCGATGGCGCGGATCGGCGCCGCCTGCGCCCTCTACCTGGGCGACTGAGGACTCCCCGAAGGCCGCTAGTCTCTCGCCCGCGCCCGATGCTAGAGGGACCGGATGGTGCGCCGGGCCCTCTCCCTCGTCTTCTGGGCCTTCCTCGTGGTGAGCTCGATCGTCCTCTTCCCGGTGGCGCTCGTCATCTGGGCGGTGACCGCCCCGTTCGACCGGCGCCGCGCCCTCCTGCACCGCTTCACCTGCTTCTGGGCCTCGCTCTACACCTGGCTCAACCCCGCCTGGCGCGTGCGGGTCGAGGGGCGAGAGCGCATCCGCCCCGACGCCGCCTACGTGATGGTGGCGAACCACCAGTCGCTGCTCGACATCCTCGTGCTCTTCCGGCTCTTCGTGCACTTCAAGTGGGTGTCGAAGATCGAGAACTTCCGCGTCCCGTTCATCGGCTGGAACATGGCGCTCAACCGCTACATCAAGCTCCGGCGCGGCAGCCGCGAGAGCGTCGCGCGGGCGCTCGACGCCTGCGAGCGCGCGCTCGCGCAGGGAAGCTCGATCATGATGTTCCCCGAGGGGACGCGCTCGCCCGACGGCCGGCTGCGCGCCTTCAAGCCGGGCGCCTTCACGCTCGCGCAGCGGACCGGCGCGCCCATCCTGCCGATCGTGATCGAGGGCACGGCGAGCGCGCTGCCGAAGCGCGGCTTTGTCCTGCAGGGACGGCACGCGATCCGGGTGCGCGTGCTCGACGAGATCCCGCACGCGAGCTTCGCGGCCGAGCCGGTCGAGAGGGTGACCGACGCGGTCCGGGAGCGGTTCGTGGCCGCGCTCGGGCAGGGCAGCTGACGATGGACCTGCGCGGTGCCGCCGTCGCGGTGACCGGGGCGACCGGCTTCCTCGGCCGCTACCTCGTCGACGTGCTCCTCGCGCGCGGGGCGCGCGTGATCGGCGTGGTGCGGAACCCCGGCCGCGTGCCCGGGCTCGCAGGTTGGGCGGGCAGGGTCCTGGGGCTCCAGCCGCTCTTCGCCTTCTCACACGGCCACGCCCGGCCCCTGCGCCCGTCGCAGGGCAGGGAGGCGGCCCTCGAGCGCCTCGTCGGCAGGTGCCTGGCGGACCGCGGCGACGGGACCCTGCACCTGGCGGCCATGCACGCCTGCGCGGGTGAGGATGCCCGTGCGCTCCTCGACCGCGTGGGCGCGGAGTGTCCGCCGGCGACGAGCTTCGTCGCCGAGTTCAGCCCGGTGATGGTCGCCCACACGGGCCCGGGGCTCGTCGGGCTGGGCTGGTGGTGGGAGCGCCCGGAGGACGACGGCTACCGGGGCGTTCCGCGGGAGAGGCGGTCGCGGTCGAGCAGCAGGCGCCACAGGTAGACGCCCGCTCCCGGCGACACAGGCCGGGCGTTGCCGGACAGCCTCTTGAGCAGCATCGGGACCACGACGGCCGCGCCCGCGAGCCGGCCCCGGCGGCCACCGAAGCGTGACAGGAACGGCACCATGGCGAGGTCGGCCACCAGGACGCCCACCGCCGACTCCCCGGCCAGCCGCCCCAAGGTGAGCCCCGCCAGCAGGAACGCCGCGCCCGCGGGCTGGTACGGCAGCAGCGCGCCCATCGCAGGCGACACCCCCCGGCCTCCCGCGGCCCGGAGGAACGGGGACCAGTCGTGGCCCAGGACGGCCAGGCCGCCGCTGATGGCCGCCAGCGAGGGCCGGTGCCGGCCGGCCAGAAGAGGACCGACCGAGCCCTTGGCCACGTCGCAGATCCCCGCCGCCGGCAGCGGCGGGAAGCCCGCCACGCGGTACAGGGCTGTACCCGACACCGTGCCCGTGCCCACGTGGCGGAGGTCCACCCCCCGGGTGAGGCGGGCCGCGACGTTCGAGAACGGCACGCCGCCGGCCGCGTAACCCGCGGCCAGGACCAGCGGCGGCGATCGCCACCAGGCCCGCGGCCGGGTCACGTGGCGGCAGGGGACGACGCGCCGGGAGGGGGTGAGGTCGTGGGGCTCGTGCCCGCATCACCCGCAATCAGCGAGGCTGTGGCCTGGCGCCCCACCACGGAGCTGACGAGAACGGCGGCGCCGGCGCCGAAGAGGACGACGCGAGCCGGGGGCAGGGTCCCGACCACCGGCCACCGCACCCGGCCGATGACGTCGGCTGCGACTCCGGCGCCCAGCGCGGACATGGCGAGCCCGACGCGGATGAGCACGTGGAAGGCGGCGAAGGCGACCACGCGGTCTCGGTCGGTCAGGCGCTGCTGCAGCACGGTCATGGCCGCCGCCAGCGCAGCCGCCGTCGAGGCCCCGAAGCCCGCCGCCCCCAGGAAGGCGGCGCCGATGCCTGGCGCCAGGCTCATCACCGCGATCACCGCGCCCTGGGCGGCGACGCAGCCGAACACGACGTCGGTGCCCGAGGCACCCGACCACTCCAGCACGGCCAACCCGAGGGCTGCGCCGGCGCCGAAGAGGATGACGAGCACTCCGAACTCGGCGTTGCTCGCCCCGAGTACGTTGCGCACGAACACGATGCCGAGCGAGAAGAGGCTGCCGATCCCCAGCGCGGCAAGGAACGTTGCCGGACCCACGGCGCGCAGCAGCGGCAGCCGGAAGGCATCCCGGAAGCGCAACCGGGGGGGCTCGTCCGTCTCGGTGCCAGCCCCCTCCTGGGCTCCGGCGGCAGGTCGGCCCCGGAGCTCGGTGATCGGCAGGATCATCGCCAGCGACACCAGGAAGGTCAGCGCGTCGAGGGAGAACACGGCCAGCATCTGCGGGCTGCGTGCGGCGTGGCCGCCGAGCACCGCGCTGAACAGGACGAAGGCGCCCGCACCGAGGGGGAGCGTGCCGTACGAGGAGCCGAGCACCAACCCGTTGGCCAGGGGCAGGTCGTCGAAGTGGGTGAGGTCGGGGATCGCCGCATCTCTCGCGGGAAGGAACACGAGCCCGGCGACCTCGAGGACGAAGGCCCAGACGAAGACCCACCAAACCGCGTGTACCAGCGGGACGAGCACGACGATCCCGGCGCGCGCCCCGTCCATCGCGACCATCGTCCTGCGTCGGTCCCACCTCCTGATGGCGCGCGCTGCCAGCGGGCCCGCCAGCGCCGCCGGAGCGAGCCGGAGAACCAGGATCCCGGCCACGGCGGTCGACGAGCCGGTGAGGTCCAGCACCAGGGCCAGCAGCGCGACCGTCGCCATCCAGTCGCCCAGAGCCGACACCGACTGGCCGATCAGGAGCCGGCGGAACGCGGTGTGGCGCAGGAGGGTCCGGACGCCGTGGGGCGCACGGGCAGGCCCGCCGCCGTCCGTCCTGGTCACCTCCCCGGTGACACGCCTCACTGGATCACCCTATGGCAGCAACACAGCAGATCCGAGCGTTCATCCTTGGTCGGCGCTGCGGCGCCCGTCGGCGCAGCGTCGCTGATCGGCGCCCGCGGTGGCCGCGTGCGCCGGGCCCGCCGGCCTCAGGCGGGGGGAGACGGCCCGGTCCGTCGAGGGTGCGTCAGCGCTTGCGCGAGGCAGCTGCCTTGGCCGGGCTCCTGGACGCGGACTTGGCCACGGCCTTGGCGCCGGGCGGCCACACGCCCCTGGCCAGCTTTGGCGCCTGGCCGGGGCTCATGACCGAGTCCTTGAAGCCCTTGAGGGCGGTGATGCGCGCCTTCTTCGACGCCTTGATCTTGATGGGCTCACCCGTGGCCGGGTTCCTGCCCATGCGCGCCCCACGCTCCACCTTGGCGAACTTGGCGAAACCGCTTATGGCCACGGGTTCGCCCTTGGCCACCACCGCGGTGATGACCTCTGTCGTCGCTCGCAGCATCGTGTCGACCTGACGCCCCTCCATCCCGGTCTGCCTGGCGATGGCGTTGACGAGCTCGCGCCGATTCATACGTGGTCGCTCCCTTGCTTGGCGGCTGGGTCGCCCCGGGTCGCCCCTCTCCAGCTAGGTGGCCGCGTCGCCGGGACGTCGGAAGCACAGAGCATGCCACGCCGAGTTGCCCGTTTGAAAGCTTCGGGGCCCATTTCGCCGGCATTTTTCGGCCCGAAATCCTGACAGGCTGGGGACCGTGCCGGGCCTGGAGGCAGACCTTCGGCGGCGCGTCCGTGGCGCGGTCCGCTTCGACGCCGGGAGCAGGGCCGTGGTGGCCTCCGGCGGGTCCTTGTACCGCCAGGTCCCCGTCGGCCACGTCGAGGCCGGCCTGCGATCCGGCCGCCTCGACGCGCCGTTCCCCGAGGAGATGAACCGCGTCGTCGTCGACCGCTTGGCGACGCACTGGTTCGCGCCGACGCCGCGTGCGCTCGAGAACCTGCGCCACGAGGGCGCCGACGCGTCCCGCGTGACGGTCACCGGCAACACCGCGATCGATCCATATCAGACCGAAGGCTCCCTGACGCGGACGATGTACTCGTTCCTCGACCAGCCCGCCGTCGGCTTCCGTCCCGGCACGCTGCCGAACCCGGATTTGCGTTGGGAGAAGACGACCCAGATGGACGCCGGACTCGAGTTCACGATGGCGAACAATCGCGTCTCCGGGTCGATCGACTATTACCGGGCCGACACCCGCGACTTGATTATGGAGCGCCAGCTCCCGCCGACGAGCGGCTATTCGAACATTCTTGAGAACGTCGGCGCAACGCGCAACACCGGCGTCGAAGTGGCGCTCGCCACGCTGCTCGTCCAGGACTGGCACGGGATGCGTTGGAACGTGGAGGTCAACGCCGCCGCGAACCGAAACCGGATCGTGCGTCTGTCGAGCGGCCTGCTGAGCGACCCCGGCAACAAGTGGTTCGTCGGCTATCCAATCTCCGTCGCGTACGATTACCAGTTCGGCGGCATCTGGCAGATCCAGGACTCCATTTCCGGCGAGGCACAGCGGTACGGGCGGAGACCCGGCCAAATTCGCGTCGTCGACCAGAACGGCGACGGGAAGATCGACCAGAACGATCGCATCATCCTCGGCACCACGTTCCCCAAGTGGACGACGAGTATGACCAGCCGGCTCGATTGCAAGGGGCTAGACCTCTCCGTCATGGCCGTGGCGCGGCTCGGCTTCCTGGTACAGGACTCGCTCCGCAATGGAGGTCAGAGCACGCTCGCCGGCCGCTATAACAACATCTACGTCAACTACTGGACGCCCACCAACCCCTCGAACACCGAACCCCGCCCCAACGCCGCGCAAGAGAATCCGGACTACGGGGGGATTCGGGGGTACGGGGAAGGCTCGTTCATCAAGGTGCGCACCATCACCGTGGGCTACACGATCACCGGCGGGCGTCTGCGCTGGATGCGGGCTCGGTCGCTGCGGATCTACGCGAGCGCCCTGGACCCGTTCATGTTCACGCAGTTCAGGGGCCTGGACCCCGAATCGGCCTTGAACTCGGGCGTGCCGAGCTACCGGACACTGATGATGGGCGTCACGCTGGGCATATAGAGGAATACAGCCATGCACAAACACACGATCGCTCTAGTCGGCGCCGCGCTGCTGGCGGGACTCCCCGCGTGCGTGAACCTGGATGAAGACGTCGTCACCGGCTTGACGCCCGGCTCCTACGGCACGCAGCCCGTCTTCGAATCCCTCGTCAACGCGTCCTACGAGCCGCTGCGCAGCTTTTACGCGCAGGAACGCGGATTCACGGTCACCGAGTTCGGCACCGACATCTTCACCAAGGGCGCCGACGGCAGTTACAAGTACATCAACGACTACACAACCCAGCTGAACCCCACCGCGCAGTTTGTCCAGGACACGTGGGTCGATTTCTACCGCGCCATCAACACGACCAACGCGGCGATCGACCAGGCGCCGGTCGTCGTCATGGACTCGGCGCTCAAGGCTCGGCGCGTGGCGGAAGCCCGCTTCCTGCGCGCCCTCTACTACTTCGACCTGGTGCAAATGTACGGGCCCGTGACGCTGGCGCTGCACGAGACGAAGAGCCCCACCACCGAAGCCACGCGCGCACCGGTCGACTCCGTCTACGATGCGATCGTCGCCGACCTCCAGTATGCTGAATCGACCCTTCCTGCTGTTCAGAAAGACTATGGACGGGCGACCAAGGGAGCGGCGCAGCACCTCCTCGCCAAAGTGTACCTCACACGCATCCGCGACGCCGATTCCACCGCCGACGAGCTCGCGAAGCGGCAGGCGGGAGACTTCGCGAACGCGGCCGACTACGCCCAGCGCGTGATCAACTCGGGACAGTACGCACTGCTGCCGCGCTTCAAGGATGTCTTCGACTTCGCCAACGAGCGCAATCAGGAGGTCATCTGGTCGATCCAGTTCACCACCGATCCCCTGACCACCGGCCCCGGCAACAGTGGGCACCTCTATTTCCTGGCGCAGTACGACGTATGGCCCGGGATGACGCGTGACGTCGCGAATGGCCGCCCGTTCAAGCGTTTCCGGCCGACCTGGTACCTGCTGGGTCTTTTCGACCGCACCAAGGACTCGCGCTACGACGCCCAGTTCACGCGCGTGTGGTATGCCAACAATGCGGCGAATATCCCGAAGAACGCGCAAGGTGTCCCCAAGTTCGGGCTCGGCGACACCGCGGTTTATGTCTCGACGACGGACGCCGACACCGTCCTGGCGCGGACGAAGCCGTACACCGTGTTTACACCCCGCGCCTACCTCGGCCAGGCCTCACCATACCAGGACAACATGTTTCCGTCCTTGAACAAGTTCCACGATCCGTTCAGGTCCTCGATCAACGAGACACGTGGCTCGCGGGACTTCTTCGTCGCACGGTTGGCCGACACATATCTGATCGCTGCCGAGGCGCTGATGCGTGATGGCCGGCCCGCCGAAGGCCTGCCATACATCAACGCCGTGCGGCGGCGCGCCGCCATCCCCGGACACGAAACGGAGATGGAGCTGACCGTCGATCAGCTGACGCTCGATGCCATCCTCGACGAGCGCGCCCGCGAGCTCGCGGGCGAAATCACGCGCTGGTTCGACCTGGTGCGAACGCACTCCCTGCTGAGCCGGGTCAGGCTGTACAACCCCGACGCCAAGAACAACATCAAGCCGTTCCACGTGCTGCGACCGATCCCGCAGATCCAGATCGACCGCACCAGCATCCCGTACCCCCAGAACCCGGGGTACTGAGCGTGCCCGACCGGCGGACGTTTCTGACGACCAGCGCGGCGGCGATCCTTGTTCCCCGCATGACGTCCCACCTCTCCGGAACGGACAGGGGGACAGGGGGTGAGGACTCTGGAAGGGGGAGCGAGGGGGTGAGGCTGGGCGTCGCCAGCTACTCGCTCCGCAAGTTCCCGCGCGCCCAGGCCATCGAGATGGTGAAGGCGCTGGGCACCCCCTACATCAACCTCAAATCGGTCCACCTACCATACGAGCTGGCGCCCGAGGAGCTGGCCGCGGCGCGGCGCGAAATCGAAGCCGCCGAGCTCCAGATCGTCGGCGGCGGCACGATCACCTTCGAGCAGGACACCGATCGCGACGTCGAGAAGTACTTCGCGTACGCGAGAGGCGCGGGGATGCCCCTCATCGTCGCGACCGCCGACCCCGTGATCCTCCCGCGCATCGAGCGCTTCGCCAAGCTGTACGACATCAAGGTCGCGATCCACAACCACGGGCCGGAGGACAAGCGCTTCCCCTCCCCCTACGACGTGCTGAAGCAGGTCCGAACGATGGACGGCCGCATGGGTCTGTGCATCGACATCGGGCATACCGTGCGGACTGGCACCGACGTCGTGCGCGCGGTTGCCGACGCGGGGCCGCGGCTGCTCGACATGCACGCCAAGGACCTGCGCGACTTGTCGGCGAAGGCCAGCCAGTGCATCGTGGGCGAGGGCGCGATCCCGATCGTCGACATCTTCCGGCGGCTCGCGGCGATGCGCTTCGCCGGCTACGTCAACCTCGAGTACGAGATCGACGCCGACGACCCCTTGCCCGGGATGAAACAGTCGTTCGCTTACATGCGCGGTGTGCTCGCGGGGCTCGGCTCCGCAGGCCGGCGCCGCGTCCAATCCTGATCGGAGGATGAGATGCCCCGTGATAAGAAGAAAGAGAAAACGATGCCCCGTCGCGATTTCGTGAAGAGCGCCGCCGCCGGCGTGGCCGGCGTCGCGGCCGCGTCGATCCCGGCGTCGAGCTACGCCCGGATTCTGGGCGCGAACGATCGGGTCGGGGTCGGTATCGTCGGGTTCTCCGACCGCTTCCGTCAGGCGCTGCTCCCGGCGTTCAAGGCCGCCGGCCCCACGCTGAACTTTGAGATTGTCGCCGTGTCGGACATCTGGAACCGGCGCCGCGACGAAGGCGTGGCCGAGATCGAGCGCGTGATGGGCGCGAAACCGCGCGCGTTCCAGAACAACGAAGAGATGTACGCCGCGAAGGTGACCGACGCGGTGATGATCTCGACTCCCGACTTCCTGCACGCCTACCACGGCGTCGAGGCGATCCAGGCCGGGAAGGACGCGTACATCGAGAAGCCGCTCGCCCACAGCATGGACCAGGCGGTCGCGATCCGCGACGCCGTGAAGAAGTCGGACCGCGTCGTGCAGATCGGCACCCAGCGACGCAGCGCCGCCAACTATCAGGCCGCCAACGAGTTCATCCGGTCGGGCAAGTTCGGCGACATCGTCATGGCGGAGATGACGTGGAACGTGAATCAGCCCGGGCGCTGGCGCCGGCCCCAGCTCGTCTCGACAATCAAAGAGACGGACACTGATTGGAAGCGCTTTCTGGCGTACATGCCGTTCGAGGCATGGGATCCCCGCAAGTACCTCGAGTACCGCCTCTTCTGGCCCTACTCCTCGGGGATCCCGGACCAGTGGATGGTCCACCAGATCGATACGGTGCACTGGTTCACCGGCTTCCCGCGCCCGCGGAGCGTCGTGGCCAACGGCGGCGTCTACTTGTGGAAGGATGGCCGCAAGAACTGGGACACGGCCACGATCGTGTTCGAATACGGGCCGCTCGACGATCTCACCAAGGGCTTCCAGGTGGTGTACGCGTCGCGTATGACGAACGGCGCCGGGGGCACGAAGGAGCTGTACTACTCGAACGCGGGGATGTTGAACCTCGATACGAACGAGATCTCGCCCAACGGCGGGCTCACCGAGCGCTCCGCGGCGGAAATGGGCATGAAGGCGAACCAGCTGCCCACGATGAAGCTCTCCGAGGTGGCGCCGACGGAGACCGCGGCGAACACCGGCGGCGACTCTTCCACCACTGCCAACGTGCGGAACTGGATGGAGTGCGTCCGCTCGCGTGGCAAGACCAACGCGAACATCGACGCCGGCTACAGCCACTCGGTCGCGTTGTGCATGACCGTCGCCGCGATGCACAGCGGCCGCAAGGCGATGTTCGACGATGGCAGGCAAGACATCGTGATGGGTTGAGGGGACAGAACATGCGCAAGCCTTGGCTGTCGTTGTGGCTGAGTCTGGTGGTGACGTGGGTAGGGGCGCAGCATGCTGCGCCCCTACACGCGCAGGGGGTGGCGCCCCGCGTCGAGGTCGTCCCGCACGATGATCTGCGGCGGGTCGACGTCACCGTCGACGGCAAACCCTTCACCTCCTACATCTGGCCGGCCACGCTCAAGAAGCCGACGCTCTACCCGATCCACGCCGCGTCGGGCGCGCTGGTGACGCGGGGCTGGCCGCTCGACCCCCGGCCGGGGGAGCGGGTGGACCACCCGCACCAGGTGGGCTTGTGGTTCGATCACGGCGACGTGAACGGGCTGGACTTCTGGAACAACTCGGACGCGATCCCCGCGGCGCGGGCCGACAAGATGGGCACCATCCTCCATCGCGCGGTGCGGGGCGCCAAGAGCGGCCGGGGCGAGGGCACGCTCGACGTGACGGCCGAATGGGTGAACTCCCAAGGCAAGCCTGTGCTGCGCGAGGACACCCGCTTCGTCTTCCGGGCCGCGGACGGACTGCGCGCCATCGATCGCATCACGACCCTGACGGCGCTCGACGCACCGGTGATCTTCACCGATA
>Ga0209807_1001894_pt1 | contig 10060 bp, 8 predicted proteins | sample GraSoiAngelo_154_FD_186168 | JGI IMG/M metagenome (GOLD analysis project Ga0209807, IMG submission 186168) | Grasslands soil microbial communities from the Angelo Coastal Reserve, California, USA - 14_1009_13_20cm (SPAdes) (version 2) | ecosystem: Environmental > Terrestrial > Soil > Grasslands ... | reverse complement strand
GCTAGACGTGGCGGCACGCAGCCGGACTCGCCGCTAACGTTTTCGTTTCAGCTTTCCGCGCTGATACTGCGAACTTCTATGGGCTTATTGGCTCCGATGCGCAATAATAATTCCGGATAGCACGCCTCGCGCCAGACTCATCGCGTTTCATGAAAGAATCCGGTCATCAAAATCAAGACGCGCCGCTAAGTTATCGCGGCGCACGGCGCATTGTCGGGCTAGTCTTTTTGCTCGTTATCGTCTGGTTCGTTCTGCGCTCGCTTCAATCCGTGGTGTTGCTCTTCGCGATCGTTTTTCTCCTGGCCATGGTTCTTAACCCGATCGTCGCCTGGTTGCAGAAGCATCACGTTCCGCGCCTCGCAAGTGTGATCCTGTTGATGCTCGCGCTTGTTGCTGTCACCGGAACAGTCATCCTCTTTGCGATCCCTCCACTCGCCAAACAAACCCAGGAATTGGTGCATAACGCGCCAACGGTCTGGCGAGGAATTCGTGCGCGCATAGAATCGCTCACTCAAAATTATCCAGCGGTTCGCGAAGCTCTGCCACGTACCGATGAAATCGCCGGGAGAGTTGGCGCGGCCGCCGGAACCGTCGGGAACATCTTGCTAAGATCGACAATTGGTTTGGTCGGCGGCCTCGTTAGTGCTGTGTTCGCGGTTCTATTGCTTATCTTCGTGTTGGCCAACCCACGACCGCTTGTCGCCGCGTATCTCGCGCTCGCGCCCGATCGTTATCGCGAACAAGCCCACCGCACACTCGCGCGACTCATGCGACAAATGATTGCATGGGCGCGCGGTGTTGCCATCAACGGTGTGATCACCGGCCTTTCCATAGGTGTATTGCTTTGGCTGGTCGGCGTGCAGCCAGCGCTCATGTTCGGTGTGTTCGCGTTTTTCGGTGAGTTCCTTCCGAACATCGGCGCATTTCTCGTTTCCATTCCGATCCTGCTCGTCGCGTTGAGCATGGGCGCAACCAAATTCTGGCTCGCGCTCGCTGTCATCGTGCTGGTTTATCAGATCGAGCTAAACCTCCTTGTTCCGGGCGTGCTCGGCAAAGAGATGCGATTGCACCCGGTCAACATCCTGTTCTTCACACTCGCGACCGGGACAATGTTCGGGCTTCTCGGCGTGGTTCTTGCCGTGCCTGCTGCCGCGCTTTTCCAGATTGCCATCGACGAATTTTATTTGCGACCGCGCAAACCCGATTACGCTGCGATCGATCGCGAAGCAGCAGCTCTGGTGGAAGGCAAAAAGTGACGCTCATCCGGCACCAATCACCCTTTCTTGTCATTCCGATCGGACTCGAGGAATCTCTTTATTGATGAAGCTTAAAATCACGCTCATTGCTGCATTCTCGCTATTCGCTGTCATCCCGAAAGGTTACGCCGAAAAGATCGCGCTTATAAACGGCACGCTAATCAATCCGGGAATTTCACAGGTTGTTCAGAACGCTACGATTGTAATCGATGGCGACAGAATCGCAGCAGCGGGCGACGCCAAAACAACCAGCACTCCAAAAGATGCGCGTATCGTCGATTGCAAGGGCAAATTCATTTTACCGGGATACATCGACACGCACGTCCATTTCTTCCAGTCGGGCGACCTGTTCACGCGACCCGATGTTGTCGATCTAACCAAAGTTCGGCCGTACCCGAAGGAAGTCGCGTGGATCAAGCGCAATTTGCCAGACACGTTCGAGCGCTATTTGCGTAGCGGCATCACTTCTGTCGTCGATGTCGGTGGGCCATTTTGGAATTTTGAGGTTCGCAAAATTGCAAACGCAACCGCGAAAGCTCCGCGCGTCGCCGTCGCCGGGCCGCTGATCTCGAGCGTTTCGCGGCCGCAGCTCGATCTCGGCGATCCGCCCATTGTCAAGATCGACAATCCTGAACAAGCGCGCGAATTCGTGCGCAAGCTCGCTGCGCAAAATCCCGATCTCGTCAAGATTTGGTACATTGTCGATAAAGATCATCCAGTCGACAGCTTCCGACCGATTGTCCGCGCAACAGTCGAAGAAAGTCACGCACGCAACATTCGTGTCGCCGTTCACGCGACCGAACTGGAGACTGCACGCGCCGCGGTTGAAGAAGGCGCCGACGTGCTCGTGCACAGCGTCATCGACAAAGAAGTCGATGACGCGTTTGTGAAGTTGCTGACCGATCATCACATAATTCTGTGTCCGACGCTTGTGGTCTTCGAGCGTTACGGGCGCACGTTCGCAAACAAATTAAATCTCACGCCGGAAGAAAAAGCGTGGGGTAATCCGGAAGTGATCGCTACGCTCGACGTGAAGAAAATTCCGCAAAATCAATTGCCTGATCGGATCAAAACCGCGCTGGCAAAGCCCGACGACGCTCTCGATCGCATCAAGAAGGTTCATGAGATCGCTCTTAAGAATTTGAAGACCCTCAAAGACGCTGGCGTGACGATTGCCGCAGGCACGGACGCTGGAAACATCGGCACGATCCATGGACCGGCGCTATTCCGCGAGTTTCAATTGATGCGCGAAGCCGGACTTACGCCGATGCAGATCCTGCAATGCGCTACCGCCAACGCCGCCAAACTCTTCGGCGGCGAAACCGGTGCGCACATCGGCTCCATCGACAAAGGGAACTTTGCTGATCTCATCGTTCTAAAATCAAACCCAATCGACGACGTAAGGAATGCGTCCGACATCGACAGCGTGGTGAAAAACGGAATTATCTATCCCGCGAACTCGCTCGTGCGCTGATGTTAGAGGCGCAGCTGTGCCAGGCGCCGTCGCTAAATAGTGCGGGCGGCGTCCCCGTCACTATGCTTCTTGTAATTCTGAGCGGAGTCGAAGAACCTCTCACTTTTCGTCTTTCGCAAAGCAGCTCGCCAATATGAAACACGGACCGCTCATCATCTGTTCAGTTCTTTTGTTCACTGTTTTATCGCTTCCCGCAGTCCGCGCCGCCGAACCAAGCCCAACCGCTACCGCGCAAGGCGCAACCAATGCCAAGCGTAATTTAAAGTCGGAAGATTTCGCCGAAATGCGAGACGTGGACGAGCCAAACATTTCAGCCGATGGCAATTCTCTCGTCTATGTCGTGAAGAAAGCGGACATGGAGAAAGACAAACTTCCCGGCAACCTTTGGCTGGCGAAATGGGACGGCTCGGAAAATCGCGCGCTGACCTACGGTAATAAGGGCCAGTCGCATCCGCGCTGGAGCCCGGACGGTAAATGGATCGCGTTCCTTTCCGGACGCGAAGACGAAAACGAAGTCAATCAGCTCTGGATCATGTCGAGTAGCAGTGGCGAAGCGCAAAAGTTCACCGATCTGAAGGGCAACGCTGACGATTTCGCTTGGGCGCCGGATTCAAAACGCATCGTCCTCGTCGTGCACGATCCCGATCCGCGCGAGCCGGAGAAGAAAGAAAAAGAGAAGAAGACCGTTCCGCCAATCGTCATCGATCGCTTTTTCTTCAAGCACGATATCGACGGTTACCTTACCGACCGCTATTCACATTTGCAGTTGCTCGACCTTGATTCGCGCAAGATCAGCATTCTAACTTCGGGCAAACACGACGACGTTCTGCCGGCCTGGTCGCCAGACGGACATGAGATCGCTTTTTTGACGAAGCGCGGGGACGATCCCGACCGCACCGAGAATTGGGACGTTTATGTCATCGGTGCGCAGCCGGGCGCAAAGGAACGGCGGGTCACGACTTCGCCTGAAGCCGATTCGCATCCCGATTTGGAAAGCGCGCCGGCCTGGAGTCCGGACGGCAAATGGATCGCGTATATTCACGGCGGCGATCCGAAAAAGATCGAATACGCCGTGCACACGCTCGCAATCATTCCGGCTGAAGGCGGTGAAGCGAAAGTTTTGATGCAGAATCTGGATAGGAACGTGGTTCAACCACATTGGTCGCCGGACGGCAAATCTGTGTTCGTTGTGTTGGAAGATGACGGAACGCAAACCCTCGTACGTATTTCAGTCGCGGGCGGCGCTCCGGAAACTGTCGTGGGCGGACGGCGCAGTGTCACCGCCTATGACGTGAGCAAGAGTGGGAAAGTGATCGTGCGTTCGAGCACGCCAGATCAGCCTTATGAGATTTTCGCCGTTGAAAACAACGATCTGCGCAATTTAACAAAACAAAACGACGCGTTTATCAGGCAAATTCAACTAGGGCGGGTTGAGGAGACAAAATTTAAGAGCAAAGATGGCACCGAGATCCATAGCTTCATCGTTCATCCTGCCGATCTGGCCGCGGGCAATAAGCCTCCCGCGCTTCTGCGACCGCATGGCGGACCGCAATCGCAATATGCAAACGAGTTCGATTTCGAGAAGCAACTGTTCGCGGCGAATGGTTATGCCGTAATCCTGCCGAATCCGCGCGGTTCGACGGGCCGCGGCGAAAAGTTCGCGATGGGCATTTATTCCGATTGGGGAGATCGCGATGTTGAAGATGATCTTGCTGCCGTGGATGACGCTGTCTCACGTGGCTTGGCCGATCCGGATCGCCTCGGTGTCGGAGGCTGGAGTTACGGTGGTATTTCCACGAACTATCTCATCGCCAGCACGACGCGCTTCAAGGCTGCCACTAGCGGCGCGTCGGCCTCAAACATCCTCGCCGGTTACGGCACCGACCAATACATTCGAGATTACGAATACGAACTGGGCGCGCCTTGGAAGAACGTCGATATATACACGCGGTTGTCGTATCCGTTTCTACACGCGGACCGGATCAAAACGCCCACGCTTTTCCTTTGCGGCCAAAGCGACTTCAACGTTCCGTTGCTTAATAGCGAACAAATGTATCAAGCCTTGCGCAGTCTCGGAGTCCCGGCCGAGCTGGTCATTTATCCCGGCCAATTTCATCGGCTCAAGAAACCGAGCTACATTATTGACCGTTTCAAACGCTACCTCGATTGGTATGCTAAATGGATTCCCCGATAAAGCGCACATTGTATCCAACCTGCACGTTGACGTCCCCCGCAAACAATTGCTGTGCGAACCAGGGCAACCAGCGGGATAAACAACGCCATTCTTGATTACCGTGTCGATCTCAGATGCGTGTGCGATGTTATCGAGCGGATTCGAATTGAGAACCAGCAGATCGGCGAAATAGCCGCTGTCGATTTTGCCGCAATCGTGTATTAATGTTCCGTTTCGGCGCATTGAGAATGAGCTAAGCGTGGCTAATGGGGCAGTTTGGGTCGAAAATGTTCAATCTCACATCGATGAAACACGGCTGTTGCGCTGCGACCACGGGCGTTTAGCTTTGTCGCATGATGGATTGGACTGCATGCCCAGCGGTGGAGCGTTCGGCAGACACCTTGAGCGGCGTCTGGCGATTCAAAAATACGCGGGTACCTGTGAAAGCTCTTTTTGAGAATCTGGAATCCGGGGCAACGGTCGATCAGTTTCTCGATTGGTTTCCCGGGGTAAATCGCGAGCAAGTGCTCGCCGTCCTCGCTTTTGCGGAAGAAAGTTTGGCAGTTACCTAGCTCAGTGCGCGTTCTCTTCGACCAAGGAACGCCGGTTCCTCTGCGCAATTATCTCGGCGAACACAAGGTCGCAACTGCGGCAGAAATGGGCTGGTCCAGGCTTTCCAACGGACAATTGCTTGATGCTGCTGAGAAGGAGTTCGATTTGCTCATTACAACGGATCAGGCGTTGCGGACCCAGCAAAATCTGTCGGGCCGAAAGCTCGCTGTGCTGATTTTACCTTTCGCGAGTTGGCCAAGACTCAAGCCAAACGCAGAGAAAATTGTCTCGCGCGCCGCAGCGTTGCGCGCTGGCGAATATGCAGAGCTTCATTTTTGAATAGCCTCGACGCTCTTCGAATAGCGGCGATTGACCCATTCGGGCGTAGCCGCTTCGCTGCCCGCCGTGCCGGAGGTTGCGAAGCGTTGCGCGTCGCCCATTCGGCCTTCGGATTGACTACGGCCAGGCAAGCAGCGCGACGGCTACAGCGCAACCAAGCTACGTTGTCGCAGCTTTACTGATTGTTGACGACCGTTTGTGCTGGCGGCTTTTGCAATTCAAGCTGCGCGCTCACCTTCTGGATTTGCGATGCTTGTTCTTTGAGAGTGGCAGTGAAAACTTTCATACCTTCTTGTTGCTGCGCGACGGTTGATTTCAGCTCGGTAATCGTCGCTGCTTGTTCCTGGACTTTGCGGTATTCTTTGAGGAACTCGTTGAGCAACATCGCGTTCACTGCCTCGTAGCGAACGGTGTAAACTTTGCCATCTGCGTCGCGCACGACGAGGTCTGGGTTAACCTTCGCTACGTCCTCGGCGACGAGGCCAAACTGCGGGCTGCCATCGGGATCAATGTCTTTCTTGTAGCGGAAGGTGACCGGTTTGAGCGCAAGGATCGCTTCGCTCGTCTTGTCCATCGGCTTGATCTCGGTCTTGAAACGCGCCGACGAAGTGGCGGTGCCGAGTTGGCCTTTGGCGTTTATGAAAACGGGCGAACCCATCGGAGTGGTTTTCCCCATGATGCCAGCGATATAGGTGGCGGTGTGGACAGGATGGGGGAGGCCATTACTGTCGGTGGCCGCAACCAGATTACCGATGCGGATGGTGTTCGCCTCACCAGCACCGCCTAAGTTTCCGACGTAGATGTTGTTACCACCGCTGGTGAGATTTTCACCAGCTGAATAGCCAACTGCAGTGTTGCCGTCGCCGGATGTGAGGCTAGAGAGCGCCGCGTACCCGCTGGCCGTGTTGCTGTTGCCGGTTGTGTTGTGGAAAAGTGCAAAACCACCGCTGGCCATGTTATGGCCGGAGGTTGTGTTGAAAAAGAGCGCGTTGTAACCATCGGCAGTGTTAAAGTTGTGGGTTGTGCTGTTAGCGAGTGCACCACGACCAGTTGCCGTGTTTCCGCCGCCGGTTGTGTTGCTGTTAAGCGCAAAAGCACCGATGGCCGTGTTTCTGGCGCCAGTGCTGTTGCTATAAAGGGCCCCTGAACCGATGGCCGTGTTCGAGTCGCCGGTGGTGAGGCTAAAGAGCGCATCTTCACCCTCGGCGGTGTTGGCGTTGGGATAGAATCCGTCCGGTGCTGGGGTAACTGCTTGCGCTGTCGGCGAAAGTGCAAAGCAGGCGAACGCGAACAGCGCGAACGCGGAGTAAATAATATTCGTTATTGTTTTCATTTGTTTATTTCCTTTCATGATTGTTCTCCGAGATCTCCGGGTGGAAGTTCTTGAAAATTTGCGCCAGTCTGCCAGCCCCCCCGACGATGTCGATACTACTTTTTGAGGCAACGGAAAAATTCTTAAACCGCGCGGGTCGCCCTCCTTCGCTAGGCTTCGGCGTGGCAGGCGCGGATTTCGCTGCCCCTGCATCCGACATCGAATCCGTGATGAAGAATGGGGTCCTCTATGCCGCCGATGCGCTTGTCGAAGCAAGGAAGACAGAGCCGGTTCGCGCTGGCACGGGACCGTTCATTGCAAAAATCTTTTAAAATTCTGTGCGGACCAGGGTGGATCGGTTAATGTGTCTGCATGGAACAGCGGACCTTTCCAGCGATTCTTCTGGCGGTCATGGGAACGGCCGTTTCCTGCTGCCTGGCCGATTCGAGCATTTCGACTGGAACGAGCGAAGGCTGGAAGCTGGCCAGTAATTCTGGCGGCACGCAACTCTACACTCGGTCCCGCGAGAGTTCATTCCTGAAAGAATTCAAAGCGGTGGGCGAAATCGACGCCTCTTCCCGCACCGTGCATAATGTGCTCGATGACGTTGTTGCTTACCCCGATTTTATGCCATTTACCAAGGAGTGCCGGATCATAAAAAGAGAAGCCGATTCCCTCTTCGCCTACCAGCGCCTCTCGCCAAGAATTGTCAGCGATCGCGATTACACCCTGCGCATTCGGGAGAAATCATGGCCGGCAGCGGGCGGCTTTGCATATCTTAATCGATGGGAATCTGCTAACGAGTATGGACCTGCCGAAACAAAGGGCGTCCTACGGGTGAAATTGTGCGAAGGCTCGTGGCTCATCGAGCCGAGCGGCCCGAACCAGACGCGCGCCACCTATTCCATTTGCACCGACAGCGGCGGCGCCCTGCCTTCATTTATCGCCAATGCTGCAAGCGAAATCGGGATCAGAAAGATTTTCACGGCGGTCCGGAAACAAGTGAAAATTGCCAAGTACAGCGCGGAATAGCCGGGGCGCAACCTCCCCAGACATCCGCTGCGGCCGTTCAAAACCTCTTGCTCTGACTGGAAACCGGATTGAAATTTTTGCCTTATGGCTACACACCCCACGCAATATGCTAATCCGGAAGCTTTGGTAGAAACCGATTGGCTGGAGAAACATCTCAAGGACGACGCCATGCGCATCGTCGAGTCGAACGAAGACGTCCTCCTTTACGATACCGGACATATTCCAGGCGCGGTCCACGTCGACTGGCGCGCCGATCTGCAAGACCCGGTAATCCGCGATTACATTTCGCCGGAAAAATTCGCCGAGCTTTGCAGTCGTAACGGCATCACGCCGGACACGACTTGCATTTTCTATGGCGACAAGGCGAACTGGTGGGCCTGCTACGCTCTCTGGGCTTTCCGATTGTTCGGGCACGAGAAGGTGAAAATTCTGAACGGCGGCCGCGACAAGTGGAAAGCAGAACAGCGGCCAATGACGCGCGAGGTCCCGAAATATCCGCAGACAAACTATCCGGTGCCGAAGAAGCGGTTCGATAAGGAGATCCGCGCATTTTTCGATGAAGCACTCGCTCAAAGCAAGAGCGGCAAGCCGTTGATCGATGTACGTTCGCCCGGCGAATACAAAGGCGAAATCACGCACATGCCGGAGTACCCGCAGGAAGGTGTGTTGCGTGGCGGTCACGTTCCCGGGGCAAAAAGCATGCCATGGAAAACCGCAACCAAGGATGACGCCACCTTCAAGCCCGCTGAAGAGCTGGCCAAAATTTATTTCGATCAGTGTGGCGTAAAACCGGACACGGACACGGTGGTTTATTGCCGAATCGGCGAGCGGTCGAGTCATACCTGGTTTGTGCTGACCTATCTGCTGGGGCTCGATAAGGTGCGCAATTACGATGGGTCATGGACCGAATGGGGCAACAAAGTTGGCGCTCCGATCGAGAAGGGCGCTTAAGCCTGAGATGAGCAAAGGTTGCGGCAAATTAGATGACGCGGGTACTGCTGAAATCCGTTCCGCTGACGAAAGGTATCCTACAAAACTAAACAAGATCATTAATCTTTTCGAATCGCTCCCGGAAGATGAGCGGCGCGAGACCCTCGTGTCCTACGCCGACAACGCGAAAAAGCAGGAGCCGCGGGAAGGCGAAAACTTCGATCTTGTCGATGTTCGCAAAGATGAAGAATGCATGGACACGGTCGGCGTTTATCTCCACGTCGATGAAAACGGCAAGGCGCATATCCGCATGACGCTCGGGCCGGAAGTGCAAACGCTTACCCGCGCGATGACGGCGGTCCTTTGCAAGGGCCTGGAGGGTTGCACGCCTCAGGAGATTCTCGATCTGCCGAGCAATTTCGTCACGCGCATCGTCGGCGCGGAATTGATCCGCATTCGCAGCCAGACAATTTATTACGTGCTTACGCGCATCAAAGGTATTTGTAAGGTTTATCTGGATCGACAACGGATGGCGGCAGTCGCGTAGTGGCACAGGCTTCCAGCCTGTGATATTTCAACTGTCGAAAAACACAGGCAGGATGCCTGTGCCACAGCAGATGCCGCGGAATAACGATCTCAAGAAAATCCTGCTCATCGGCTCGGGTCCAATCGTGATCGGGCAGGGCTGCGAATTTGATTATTCGGGCGTGCAAGCCTGCAAGGCGCTGCGCGAAGAAGGCTATCAGGTCGTGCTCGTGAACTCGAACCCGGCGACGATCATGACCGATCCGGAGTTTGCCGATCGCACTTACATCGAGCCAATCACGGCAGAAGTGATCGAGGCGATCATGGAACGCGAAAAACCGGACGCGATTTTGCCAACCATGGGCGGACAGACCGCACTCAATATGGCGATGGAGCTGAACCGTAATGGCGCGCTCGCGCGGCATGGAGTGAAATTGATCGGCGCAAATGCACAGGCGATCGCGAAG
>Ga0209807_1001892_pt1 | contig 10069 bp, 10 predicted proteins | sample GraSoiAngelo_154_FD_186168 | JGI IMG/M metagenome (GOLD analysis project Ga0209807, IMG submission 186168) | Grasslands soil microbial communities from the Angelo Coastal Reserve, California, USA - 14_1009_13_20cm (SPAdes) (version 2) | ecosystem: Environmental > Terrestrial > Soil > Grasslands ... | reverse complement strand
GTATAGTAAGTCGTAAGAAAATCGGCGAACAATTGTCGATCTTCATAAACGGGATCGATCGGTTCGCCGAGGAACCCAGTTTGGCAGCACAGGCGTCGGACAGCGGCGCGATCGCCATCGCGATAGCTTCGGATTGTAAATGATCTCTCACTCTTCATTCGTTGATGTTCCTGTGTAACCGGAGCAGACCTCGCGGTAAATACAAAAAAACTGCTTAAACACGCACGGCCACGCGTAGTCTGCCTCCGCATATTGCGCTGCCGTGCTGCCCAGCATCTGCAGTTTTTGCGCGCTCAATGCCTCGATCGCTTCGGCGAGAGCCGCCGCGGTGTTTTCACGCGCCCAAGATTCCTGCCCATGATAAATAATCCGGTCCATGTAACTGCCGTGAATTCCCACCACGGGCGTGCCGCAGGCCTGACTTTCCAGCGCGACAAGGCCAAATGTTTCCTGAACGCCCGGGTGAACGAACAGATCGGCCGCGCGATAATAGCGCGCAAGATCAGCCGAGTCGGTGCAATATTGAATCCATGAGACATTTCCGGTGCGCCGCTGCAACTCTCGAACCTGATGGCGCTGCGGTCCGTCCCCGATTATAAGCAGGTGAAAGTCGTTTCGCCGCCGCCGGTACAAGAGATCGAAACTGCGAAACAACGTTTTGGTGTTCTTTTCCCTGGCCAACCGGCCGACGTACAGAAGCAACTTCTGATTTCGGTTAACGCCTAGCGACTCGCGCGTCGTGTCTCTATCATCTGGCGTCGGTTTGAAGATGTCGATGTTTACGCCGAGGCGAACGGCGCGCACGTTGCGCACGCCCCAGTCAGAGAGAACGTCGGCCAACAGTTCCGAGGGTACCAGCGTGACCTGAAATTGATTATACAGCTTGCGCACATAACTGCGCGTCAACTTCATTGCGCGATGCGTCCCACGCTTGCCGAGAAATTTAATGCTGCCGCGCAAGTATGCTTCTGGGAAATGCGAATGATAAAAGCCGATGACCGGAATTTTCTGGGAACGGCCGATGGCGATCGCTTTCCAACCCACTTGGTACGGATCGCTCGATTCGATGATATCAGGCCGTTCCTGTTCGAGAATTTCTTCGAGGGCGCGCAGGTTCAGAAGCGCCCGATACCGCGATGTGCGCGAAAGCAGCGGGGAGCGAATCGAATAAATGCGCGATCGGCCGTTGCAGGTCATCTGCGTTTTCGACCCAGGAACAATGAGGATGTGTTCGGTCGCCGGTGAGTGCTTGCCGATGTACGCGATCTTTTCGTGAACGTAACGTTTCACACCGCCACTCAGCGGCGAATAGAACTGAGTCAGATCGCAAAGCTTCAACGTCGAAAATCGCCTAAGGAAATTGTCAGGCGCGCGATTCCAGTTCGCTTAAGTAACGCTCCGCATCCATGGCCGCTGCGCAGCCTGTGCCAGCCGCAGTAACTGCTTGTCTGTAGACGCGGTCTGCCACATCGCCGGCGATAAAAACACCGGGGTGTTTGCTCTCGGCCAAATTTTTCGCGATCAAATAACCTTCTGGGTCGGCGTCAAGTTTTCCAGCGAACGCTCTGGTGTTGGGATCGTGACCGATGGCGACGAACACGCAGGCCACAGGTAACTCGCGTTCCTCGTTTGTTTGCACATTTCGCAAACGTACTGCTCGCATCTCACCTTTTTCATCTGGAATATATTTTGTCACAACTGTATTCCAGATGGGCTCGATCTTTTTGTTCGCGAAAACGCGGTCGGCCATGATCTTGGAAGCGCGCATTGTGTCGCGCCGATGAATCAAATAAACTTTTGATGCAAAACGGGTGAGAAAAAGCGATTCCTCGGCGGCTGAATCGCCGCCACCGACCACGCATACGGGCACATTCTTGTAAAATGCACCATCGCAGGTTGCACACGAAGTGAGACCGTGTCCGATCAATTTCTCCTCGTTTTCGAGGCCCAAGTACCGCGCGGAAGCTCCACTGGCGATAATGAGTGCCTGCGTCTCCAGCCATTCGTCATCAGCTTTGATGCGAACGTGACTGTTCCGGGGCTCAAAATCCGTCACTTCGGCGTAAGAAAAGCGCGCGCCGAATTGTTCTGCTTGTTTGTGCATGTTCAGGATGAGCTGCGGCCCGTCAATTCCGTCCGGAAAGCCCGGGTAATTTTCAACGAGCGTCGTCGTGGAGAGTTGACCACCAGGTTGCCGGCCTTCGAGCACGAGTGGACTAAGGTTGGCGCGCGAGGCGTAAATCGCCGCCGTCAGCCCGGCGCAGCCGCTGCCCACAATGATTACTTTCTCCATGAATAAACCTAGCACACGGCGCAAGCCGGAACACAGTACTGTTCACTGTAGGGATCTGTGCGGCGGGTCGACAACAGGGTTGCGCCACGTACTCTCCGCGATGCCGGAATTGGCCGAGGTCGAGTGGTATCGTAAGCAATGGAATCCCGCTCGTGGCGACGAAATTGTCGATCTCAGCCTGCATCCGCGGAACCGCGTTTTTCGCGGAACGAACACGCGCTCTCTTCAGGAGGATCTTATCGGCGAAAAGTTGTTGGATTCGGGCGTACGCGGTAAACGAATGTTGTTTCGATTTTCCGGCGACAACTGGCTTGGGATTCATCTCGGCATGACTGGTAAAATCCGCGTCGAATCGGCGAATTTTAGCCCTGGCAAACACGACCACCTCACTTTGTATCAACGTACACGCGCGCTGGTCTTCACCGACTCGCGACAATTTGGTCGTCTGCGCTTTCACCAAGGGCTGGATGAGCCCGATTGGTGGAAGAGCGACATTCCCGAGATAATTTCGCCGGAGTTCGATCGAAAATTCGTGGGTCAATTCTTAGATCGACATCGGAAGGCGCCGATCAAGGCCGTTTTGCTCATGCAACCGGGCTTCTCGGGAATCGGTAATTGGATGGCTGATGAAATTTTGTGGCGTGCCAAGATTTTGCCCTCAAAGCGGACCGGAAAATTAACCGGTCGTGAACACGCTGCCATTTTCCGAGCGACAAAATTTGTCGTGCGCAAGTCACTGCAAACGCTGGGCAAAAATTTTTCCGATCCGCCGCGCACCTGGCTCATTCATCAGAAATGGAAACGCGACGGAATTTGCCCGCGCCATCGAACGCCGCTACGGCACGCAACGATTGGCGGACGTATCACTGCCTGGTGTCCGCGTTGCCAAAAGTGATTGCAGCGGCGGTTGTGTCCTTACGGCTGCTTTATGCCGTGACGTGGACAACGATCTTGTGAAAGCCGGTGGCGCCGGAGAACGGACTGCGGTCTGATTCCCACTCTTGGACGTCGCCTTCGCCGTCGGTCGCGCGAACCACTAGCGTGTAATCGCCGGGTTCTTTAGGAGTCCAGCCGTTGGATGCCTTCCAGAGCGACCATGCGAGATCGCTCCCGGCATAGTAAATGCTGGCTTCATCCCACGTTTTTCCGTCATCAAAACTGAGCTCGACCCGCGAGATGCCGCGATCGCCACCAAACGCGATGCCTTTCACTTCGATGGGACCCGCAAGTTTACTGAGAAAAAACGACGATTCGTGATCCGGTCCATCGATGCGGGAACGCGTTGGGACAATGAAGTCCGGACCCCAGCCTTGTGTTTCGTAAAATCCTTTTGCCTCCGCTGGCGCGACCTCGATTCGCGTGAGCCACTTCACGTGCTTTTCTCCAAAATAGCCGGGCACCACGACACGCGCCGGATAACCGTGCCGATGCGGCAGCGGGGCACCGTTCATTTCGTAGGCGACAAGCGTGGTCGCATCCATGGCTTTCTCGAGCGGAATCGTGTCGCTGTAATTATCGACGCCCCATAGACGGACTCTAGCGGCATTGGAAACCGGCACCGCAGGGTCGAGCAGGTCATGCAGCGGCACGCCTTTCCAAACGGCGTTGCTGATCAATCCAGCGTCGAGCCCATTACTGATGCACATCAACGTCGTTTCCTGCTCTACCGCCGTAAAGCCCTGCAAATCTTGAAAACGATAAGTGGCGGAATTTTGGACGAGACCGGTGACTTCCAAATGCCAAAGATTAACGTTAACGCGAGGATCGACTATGTTCTTGGTCACGCAATAAAATGACTCGTTAGGCGTAATAGGCTGAACGATTCCACCTTTGTATTGCGTGCCGTCGTAACTGAAGGTGGCTGCGCGATAAAGTTTGCGCAGCACCGCTCCGCCGCCTCCCGCAATGAGCAAGCCAAGTCCACCCAGAACCAGCGCGCGCCGTCCGATCGCGGGACTAAATTCTCGATCTTCGCCTTCCGATCTTGCCCGAATGAGAAAATGAAATCCGGCAACGAGCGTTCGCTCGAAAACAAAAAAACAAAGCACCAAGCCAATGAGCGTGACCAACCGCGCGGCGTCGATCGGCAATCCACGATAATTGGTTCCGAGCACCGGCCAAAGTGCGATTGCGGCCGAGATAATCGGCAACAGCACAAAAATGCTGATTGTCGCAACCGTAGCACGCAGGCGGGAGTTGCGTCTTACGAACAAGCCGAAAATTGTTCCGGCAATTGCGCCGACAAAAAGCTGACCGGCGATTGTCGATCCGACGCCGAGCTGTTTCAGATGATTGTAGCCGCCCACTTTTCCCATGAGCGAAAGAAACGGTCCCGGCGAAATAAAAACCGAGAGCCGATCTCCAATAATCACGAGCGGCGTTGCGATGCCCACACACGCGAGCAACAGCATAGTCACAGTCATGGCGACCGCCGCGACCAAGCCAGCCAGCAAACCCGCCGAGAGCCCTTTGGTTCTGCTCATCATTGGCGGTCATTATGCTTTGTTGAGGCATTTGTGCCAAGCGTCTGGATATTCGGCTCGGCGACCGCCGCTACAATTTCGCGAACGCAATCCGCAGCAACGTCGCGATGATGCGAGCGCCCGCGACAAACGTCCCGCGGAGAGTGCCAGACACCTTGGACTCGCCGCCGACGCGACGTCGATGGTCGACCGGAACTTCAAGAATACGCAAACCCACTCGCGCTGCACGCATCTGCATTTCAAGATTCCAACCGTAGGTTTGCTCGCGCATAGCCAATCGCGCTAGCGCATCCCGCCGAATGGCACGAAACGGACACATGTCTGTATAACGAACGCCGTAGAGAAATCGTAAAATGGCGCCGGCGACGCGCCCGGAAACAATCTGCTGGAAATTCATGCTGCCCGTCTCTCGCTGGCCACGCGTGCGCGAGCCAATCACGAAATCGTGCGTTCCGTGTGCAATCGGATCGACAAGCTGCTTCATAAACTCGGGGCAATCGCTTCCGTCGCCGTCGAGAAACACGACGATCTCGCATTCGGGTGAAAGAGCGCGAACGCCAGCAGCACAGGCGCGTCCGTAACCGCGTCGTGGCTCCGCCATTATCCTCGCGCCCGCGGCGCGCGCTCGCTCGGCCGTTCGATCGCTGCTGCCATTATCAACAACGATGATCTCGCTCGGGGCATTTGTGGCCGCGACTGCGCGGACGACCCCCACGATTGACTCTTCTTCATTCAACGCTGGAATGATGACCGAAAGGTTCAATTTACCGCGCGGTGCACGATGCCTTTGCTGCGTAGAATCGTTTCCGCTTCGCTGAAATAATCGCGCACGTCGGATTGCAAGCGAATCCAGTCGAGATAACGCTCGATGCCGGTCGTAAGATCGATATTCGGCTCGTAACCCACGCCACGAATGCGCGTGATGTCGCTCGTAATATGACGCATTTCACCGGGGCGAAACTCGCCGTTTACTTCTGGTTGGAGATCGATCTGGAGCGCGGCGGAAAGTTGTTCGGCGATTTCGCGAATCGGCGTTCCCCTACTGCTGCCGACGTTCACCGGCAGACCGTCGAGCTTGTCCGTCTCCGCGGCGAGCACATTCGCGCGCGCAATATCTTCAACGAAGCAGAAATCGCGTAGTTGCTCACCATCTTCATAAAGGACCGGCGGGAGATTGTTCAGCAAACGCGTGCAAAAAATCGCGATCACGCCGGTGTAAGGATTGAAGATCGATTGCCGCGGTCCGTAGGTGCATGAATATCGCAACGCCACAGTGGGAATACCGACCTGTTTCCCCCAAAGAAGCACCAATCTCTCCTGATCAACCTTCGTCAGTCCGTAGACGGTTTCCCCGCCTACTGGGGCGTGCTCAGGCGTCGCCGCGCTTTCGGTGACGGCATTGCAAATTGGACAATGCACAGACCAATCGCCTCTCCGCAGTTGTTCAATCGGTCGAACCTTTGGGAAAACCAGGCCGTGCTTCGGACAAATCCCGGCGCCTTCGCTGTAAACAGCTTGCGAGCTCGCGACGATTATTTTTTTTGTCGGCAGGTTTTTTTCGCGAATGACCTCGAGCATTTGCGCAGTCCCAAGCGAATTGACATGGACGTATTTCGCGATCTCGGGCATAAATCCGCCGTAAGCAGCCTCGTGAAAGACGATGTCGATGTTGTCGAGCGCGGCGCTGACTGTTTCGCGATCGCGCAGGTCGCCTTCAATGAATTCCACTTGATTCGATATCCACGCCGGTTTTCCGCGGCGATGCGTTTGCGGCTCAAGATTATCCAAGACGCGTACTTTCCAGCCTTCGCGCACGAGCAAGTCGGCTATATGCGAACCGATCAGACCAGCACCGCCTGTGACGAGAGCGCGCTTCATTTTTCTGTCACGGCACTCGGTGCACACCGAGCGGTTTTCTTGATTCCATTGCTTTAGGGGCAGTTACATTCGGCCAGATTCGCGAGCGACCTTCTCGATCAATAATTTCTCGTAAAAACTTCGTGGTCTCGGGCGCTTTGGCATCGGGCGAATTTCCACCGAGCAATTCTTTGCACAAGCGTCGCAATGTCGTGAAATCGTCAACGTCGTAGCATGTCGGCAATAGTTTTACCGCCACGCCGATTTCTTTTGCGCGCGCCTTCGTCTGCTCGAGCACTCGCTCCGTACTCCAATCGATACGTTCAAACACCTCGCGATGCGGCTTTTTGAGGCCGATCAAATAGTAGCCGCCATCATCTGCAGGACCGAGAACAATGTGCTCGCGGGATGATCGCAACATCTCCACAGCATGGGCGAAAGTCGCGGCTGGAACGGTCGGGCTATCAGAATCGATCAAACAAACGCCACCGAAACCACACTTAAACAAATCTTCGGCCGCAAACCAAAGGCGTTCGCCAAAACTTCCTCCGCGCTGCGGGAGCAAATCGAAGTCGGGCGGCAATATGTCTGCATAACCCCCTTCCCAACCGACAGGAGTATAAACTGCAACGCCGCATGCTTTTCCCAACAGTCCTCCACTCACAATTGCAGAAGAAATCGCGACCGTTGTATCACGCAAAAAACAAGCGTTAAGCGTAGCCGCTTCGTTCGGCGTGAGCGGCGGGACAAGACGCGTTTTCACTCGCCCGGGCCGAGGTGCTTTGGTCATCACTGCTAGCGCGCAGCAACCGCTCGGGCTTTTCGGTCGAGCGTTCGGATCGAGAAGGCGGAGAACAGCTTTCATCCGTCAGGCCGCCAGCGCTTCAGGGCTTTTCGCAAACAGCGTACTGGTAACGTCCGTCCTGCCAGGTCTTGATCTGTTTCCACGGCTGCGTCGGAAAGAGCCTTTCGAACGCGCGCTCTGAAAACACCATGGCTTTCCGCGGCTCGCAATACCCATTCTTAAATCGAGTCACTCCCGCAATTAACCACATTGCGAAAAGTGGAATCGAAGCCCAGTATGCGTAACGCGGTTCCGCAATGAAGCAGCGGCCACCTGGTTTCAAGACACGATACATTTGGGCTACGACGCGGTTCGGCTCTGGCAGAATGGTGAAAAGTCGGGACGCTATCAGAATGTGAAAGTCTGCCGCCGGACAGGAGAGCCGCAGCGCATTCACGCGCTCAAAAGAACAGTTGGTTAACCCGAGAGCGGCGGCGCGTTCGCGCGCCCATTGTAGTTGGCTCTCTGAACGATCAACCCCCATGACTGAAATATCGCGAAATCGATTCGCTAGCCTGCACGAATAAAATCCCGGACCACAACCAAGCTCGATTAATTTCGTCCCGGGAGCAGGCCGTCTATCCGGCCAAAGTACCGCGATCATGCGCTCGGTATCGTCCCGGAAAAGATGCTCACGGCAGAGTGCGTAAGCCCAAGCGACATGTTCAAATAGGCTCTCGCGATTGGACTCCACGCCGCCGGATTTGTTGGGAAGTGGCGCTACCGATGTTTCGATCGGACTGTGTCGGGAAGCTATTGCGTCCGGCTGCATTTTGGTTCGCGTTTCAATAAGACAATCGATATTCGTTTGCTTTTCCGCTTGAAAACTTTTTCACAAATGACGGCCTGATGAATCCGGAATTAAGTATTCTCTTCTTCTTCTTCTGCGTGAGAACAACGCGCTTACTCGGATCTCGGCGCCTGTCTGCCTACGCTAACAGGCGAATTGTCAATAATACCGAGAACCTGCACCGACAACAACGCGTTCCCTGAAAAAGACGAAACCTGTTAAGACTTATTCGAACTTGTTCGCCAGTTGCTACGCAACACGGAAGGTTTATCCATCAACGCACCGCAGTCACCATGGTTGCTCTGGTGGGCGCGACGCTTTTCTCTGTGGCGAGCGCCGCAGGTGAGAATTCGCGGTGGAAGATTCAGCAAATTCTTGCTTCGAAAACGCACGACGGCTAGACGCATGAATTTCAGCCGGGCATTCCGATTACTCGCTGGAAACTTACATTTTAGGCACGAACCTTTATCAGATCGAGCGGCTCGCGAATCTCGATCAAGTTCCGGAATCCGGCGCAATCGTGGTGGTCAGTTTTCCAAAACCTAAAGGCGGCTCAGGATTTCCTGCGCGGGTATTTGCAATTCTGCGGCGACGGAGCGAACGGGAAGATTACTGCTCGATCGCGGTGTGCCAGTACTGAAACGTAAAATGCTATGCTGGCGCAGGCTTTTCGAGTTTAGACTCGACCCCTTGCATGGTCGAAGATGCGCTCGGTCAATTGACCGAAAGTCGCGGCACAAGCAAAGATAGCCTTGAATCATGCACATAACGGACATCATGCGGAGGGATTCTCCCACATTTTCGTTCGAGTTCTTCCCTCCGAAAACGCCGGAGGCGGCCGAGATTCTCTACCAAACGATTCGCGATCTGGAATCGTACATGCCGCACTTTATTAGCGTGACCTACGGCGCCGGTGGTTCAACGCGAGATTTAACCCACGACCTTGTCGAGCGCATTCAACATACAACAAAACTGGATCCGATCCCGCACCTGACTTGCATCTGCCACAGCGAAGAAGAGATCGAAGCGATTTTACTGCGTTACGCCAGGTCGGCGATCGGAAATATTCTCGCGCTCGGGGGCGATCGGCCGCGCGACATCCCCTACGATAAATCGCGCGATTCGTTCCAACACGCGGTCGATTTGGTTAAGTTCATTCGCCGATTCAACGAATCCGGCGCGCATCCGGAAGACCGCGGGTTCGGGATCGGCGTGGCCGGTTTTCCCGAAGGACATCCCGCGACGCCCAATCGATTAGTCGAAATGGATCATCTTAAAGCGAAAGTGGACGCCGGCGCCGACTACATGGTCACGCAACTCTTTTTCGATAACCGCGACTTCCTCGATTTCCGCGAACGTTGTGCGCTCGCTGGAATCCACATTCCCATTATCGCCGGAATCATGCCGATTACCTCCATGAGCGGACTCAAACGCATCGCGGAACTGGCCGGTGGCGCGCGCTTCCCGGCCAAGCTTGTGCGTGCTCTGCAACGATGCGAAAACGATCCTGAAATGATCAGGCGCGTCGGCGTTCACTTCGCCTTGGAACAATGTCACGATCTTTTGGATAACAACGTGGCTGGCATTCACTTTTACACACTCAATCGATCCGACGCCACGCGGGTGATTTTTGACAGTCTTGGCATTCCGCGTCGGCGGAGCGCACAGGCGCCTACCATTTCGTCGAGCCACAAGGGTCGCAAACGGCTTGCCAATTGAGTGACCACAGGCGCGCAAGTGCGGAATGCGCATTGCGGAGAAGATCATTGTCGCGGCACTCGAACACTTTCCGGCGTCTATCT
>Ga0209807_1001889_pt1 | contig 10073 bp, 8 predicted proteins | sample GraSoiAngelo_154_FD_186168 | JGI IMG/M metagenome (GOLD analysis project Ga0209807, IMG submission 186168) | Grasslands soil microbial communities from the Angelo Coastal Reserve, California, USA - 14_1009_13_20cm (SPAdes) (version 2) | ecosystem: Environmental > Terrestrial > Soil > Grasslands ... | reverse complement strand
CACGACTTCGGCGCCGTTCTGCGGCGCGAAGCCCGCATAGATGACGAGATGCCCGGCATCGGCGTAGTTCGCGTCGTAGCTGTGAACGTCGTATGCGAGGCCACGCTTCTCGCGGAGCTCGAGGAACAGCCGGCTCGACATCCCCTCTCCGAGAACCGCGTTCATCATGTCGATGCTGAACTTGTCGGCATGCGTGGTATGGACGGACCGCCAGCCGACGCATAGGTTCGTCTGCTCGGCGCGCTTACCGAGCAGCTTGGCGTGGGCTTTCCCGGCGCGTGGCGCCGGCTTGGACCGGACGACGTCGCGCGGTGCGAGCCCGCCGAGGGCCTCGTCGACGGCGGCGATCGCTTCGTCCGCGCTAAGGGGACCGGCGAGCGCCACGACCGTGCGCGACGGCGCGTACCCGCGCTGCATGAACTCACGGAGGCGATCGGCCGTCATACCGAGCACAACTTCTTCGCGTCCAGCCACTTCCCAACCAAGCGGGTGTCGCGGGTAGAGGAGCTCATCGACCAATGTGTGCACGCGATCCTGCGGCTGGTCGCGGTACATGCGGAGCTCTTCGACGATGACGTTGCGTTCTGATTCAACGTCGGTCGGGCGGAGCATCGGTGCGCGGATGAGATCGGCAATGACGTCCAACGCGACGAGGTAGTGGCGCGCCGGCACGCGTGACCAGAAGACGGTGACCTCCTTGTCGGTCGAAGCGTTCACCACGCCACCCTTGCTCTCGATCACCTGGCTGATGTCAGCCGCCGTTGGCCGCTTGGCGCTGCCTTTGAAGACCATGTGTTCGAGGAAGTGGCTCGTGCCGGCGTCGTCCTTCGTTTCGATGCGCGAGCCGATCCCGACGTAGACGGCGAGTGAGACCGAACGCGTTTCCGGCATCTCGCTGACGAGGACCCGCAACCCGTTCGGCAGGGTGACCTTGCGGTGTTCCATCGAGTGCGAACGCTACCAGACAGCGTGGCCGTGCTAGCGGCAGAACACCATCGTCATGTACATCGCATCCGCGCCGATCACCGCGCCGACCCCGACGCGCCGGAAGGCGGGATCCATGATGTTCGTGCGGTGATTTATCGGAGCCCAAGGCTCATTCATGAATTCGATATGCAGCGCGTCGACGTTCTCGTTCCAGATCTTTCCCGTGTTCTCGCCGTACCAACCGGTCGCGCACGCCGCCACGTCCCGCGAATGCGCGGTGCCGTCCGGACCGTCGTGATACACGTAGCTGACCCGCGCCTCGGCGGCGCTGTGGGCTCGCGCGGTGTCCGCGACACCGACGTCCGTTGCAAGGGGGGCGAGGCCGCCCAGCGCCCGCGACGCGTTGATCAGCTCGAGCATGCGCACCTCCGCCCAGAGCGTCGTCGGATTCGTGATGACGCCCACCGGACGCGAGACCGGTCGTGGCGCCGGCGGTGGAGTGGGCTCCGAGGTCGGGTCGGGCACCGGATCGCGACTGGCGTCGGACTCCGGATCGAGGACCGCCTCGGCCGGGGGCTCTCCTGAGGCGACGACAGCTTCGGAGTCGGCTGGGACGGGCGTTGGCGAGGGAGTCGGGTCAGGATCGTCGAAATCGCGGAGTCCGCGAATGACACCACGCGACATAGGCCTGATCCGAGCCTCGGTCCCACCAGGATCGCTCGGCGCGACGCTCTGCGCCGCGCGAGGCTCAGGGGTCACGGTGAAGCTGGCCAGGACGAGGCCGGCGAGCATCGCGTAGAGACCGAGGCGCGCGAGAAGGCTCAGCGGCCGGTCCTGATCACGATTCGATGACGCTCGATGCACCCGACGAGATAACGAGGCTGGCGCCCGCACGTCGCGCGGCGGCGAGATGTTCGCGCTCGGCTGCGGCTGGATCGAGCGGGCCCTCCGTGGTAGATACGAACGGCGTGTGCTCGTCGGCCGTGAAGTACGAGATGAGCGGCCGATCCGCGAAGGCCGCGAGTCGCGCGACGATATCGAGCCCTGGCGCGCCTGGCTTGACGATGATCGCATCGGTCCCATCGGCCATGTCGCGCCGCGCGCGCGCCACCGCCGCCGCTGCATCGTCGGCCGGGACGAGCGGCACCGCGCGCTCCGCTATCGCGATCGCGTTAACCGCGGACCGGTGTGTCACATAGAGCGAGCTCTCGAGCTTCACCATCGCTGCGATCGGCGTATCGGAGCGTCGTTGACCGAGCGCCTCGCGGATCGCGCGCACCGCGCCTTCGAGCATTCCCGATGGGATGAGCAGGTCGGCGCCAGCGTCGGCGTGCACCTCTGCGATCGCGGCAAGGCGCTCCAGTGTCGCGGCGACGTCGGCGCCATGCTCGCCGAAGAGCACACACTGGCCATGCGCCGTATACGCGCAGACGCAGACGTCCGTCGCGACGCCGAGCTCGGGTACCGCTTCCTTCACGGCGCGTATCGCGCGCGGCACGACATGGTCCGGTTCGCTCGCCAGCATGGCGTGCTCGTCCTTCCGATCGCTGATGCCGAAGAGCAGCAGACCGGCGAGTCCCGCCGACGCCGCGGAGCGCGCCTCGCGCACGACCTCCGTGAGTGAAAGCCGTTCGAGCCAAGGCGCGGCTTCGACCTTCTCGCGGTCTTCGATCGCGCTGCCCACGATCACGGGGAGGATGACGCGCCCGGCCAAATCCGGATTCGCGAGTGCTCGCGACCAAACCGGATGCTCTGCGAGCCTGCCTCGCGCGAGCGTCGCTTGTCGCATGACCGGATGGTACGCACCAGAGCCGAGCAAGCGGTGACCAGGGGCTACCATCTTCATCCGATGAGAAGACGCCCGGCGACCCTTCTCACGCTTGGCGCAGCACTCGTACTCGGCCTCGGCGGCGCCGCGTTCGCTGCCGCTCCCTCCTTGTCGACTCCGACTGAGAATGTCCTCGCGCCGACCGCGGATGAAGGCGCGTCACTTTCAGCGCAGACTGGAACGACCGCTGCCGTCGTCACTGAGCCGGCCGCGGTCGCGATACCGGGGCCCGAGCCGAAGGCCGCTCCCGCCTCAATGGTGTTCGACGAGATGAAGCACGTGTGGCAATCGCTCAACAACTGCGGACCGGCTTCCGTGGTCATGGCGCTGTCCACGTTCGGCGTCGACGTCTCGCAGGAGTCCGCGCGCGTTCCGCTCCGCGGGACCAACATTCTTTCGGGCATGGGTCCGCAGAAGGTCGACGGCTGGGTGAGCGCGAACTTCGGCCTGCGGTCGATGTGGCGGAACAACGGGACAAACGATCTTGTTCGCCGGCTGGTCGCGAATGGGTTCGCGCCGATGGTCACACAGTGGATGCAGGATCCGTCGATCTCACGCATCGCGCACTGGCGGGTCGTGCGCGGGTACGACGATGCGCTGAGCACCTTCTACGTGAACGATCCGATGCTCGGGAACATGGTCCCGCTCTCGTACCAGTGGTTCCAGAACAACTGGCAGTCCTTCAGCTATCGCTACATGGTCATCTACGACCCGAAGGACGAGGCGCTTCTGAGGACGATCATCGGGGACGACTGGAACGATGCGCACATGCGAAAGAACTTCTACGAGCGCACGAAGGTCGACGCGTACGCGCAGCAGACGTCCGCGGCATGGCTCGCGTACGGCGAGGCGGCGTACGGCTACGGACTCTTCGGCGAAGCGGTGAGCGCGTTCGAGCGCGGGATGGCGCTCGGATCGGTGCAGGGAGTCTTCACACTTCGCTCGAGCTACCCGCAGGCACTGCGCGCGCTCGGTCGCCAGACCGACGCTGACGCGGTGCAGAAACGCCTTTCGACATCGTCGAGCTCGTCCACGGTGTCGTCCCCGCCGGACCCGTACGCCCTCTACCTCGCATTCATGCGAGAACAGAACAGCGACTCCGCGAGGCTCACGGAATAGCGAACGCTTCCGCGGTTCGGCGTGGTGACGCTGTGATCTTTCGCTCTCTCGTCGCCGGCGCGCTCCTGCTCGTCTCGTGCGGTTCCCTCGCGGAGAACGGGGTGCTATCGGGAAAGACGGCAACCCCCGCATCATCGCCCGGCCGGCCGGTCGGGACGCCGGCATCGGGCTACATCAGGCTCACGGACGACCTCGGCGGCTGGAGCATCGACCGCCCGGCCACGTGGTTCGACAGGCCGGAGGCGATGCACGGCCGGGCCGTGCGGAGCTACGACTTCGGCCCGAACGACTTCCCGCCGCCATCGGGCGGCATCGGAGTGTCGCTGCGGCTTGAGCCCGTGTACCCGGGCGAGGAAGCCCTCGACCTCGAGGGCTTCGCCGACCGCCATGTGTGGACGGCGACCTGCACGGCGTGCCGCAGGATCCTCGAGCGCGGCGATCTGTCGATCGGCGGCCAGCCGGCGAAGTTCTTCTCCGTCTACCAGAACCAGCCCGGGCCGCTTCAGGATCTCGAGCCATATCTCTACTGGCTCGTCCACTCGCCGTTCTTCGCCGATCGCGTGTTCGTGATCAAAGGCGGCCCCGCCGCCTCACCCGACCGCAACGAGGTCGAGCGGATGATCGCGACGATCGAGTTTTTCCGTCCGGCGCCGCCCGTCCTCGTCCCGACGCGTTCGAGAGACGAAGTCATCGCCTCGGTCCGTCAGCCCGGGCGGACGATCACGAGCGCGGAAGCGAAGCTCATGCGCTATGGCGACTTCGAGCGCGCGTACAACGACGTCCTGCGCGCCAATGCGGCTGGGCCGAGCGCGATCTACGGCGGGATCGATCCAGACACGCTCGTCTGGGTCGTCGCATTCACCGGGTCGGACTTCACGCCGCTGAAGGGTGGTGGGCCGCCGGGGCTCGGAATCGCCGCCGCGACGCCGGTCCCGTGGGGCTGGTCCGTGATGGTGGTGCCGGCGCGCGAGCCATACAGCTGGAGCGGACCGATGACCGGAGGACCCGGAACGACCTGGCCAGCGTGGTTCGACGCACTCCCGACTCGCGGATAGCTCCGGCCTCTCTCCCTAAAGCGCGACAGCAAGGAAACGTCGCGCAACTAGTTCCCTAGATCACGCCGCCGGGGCGGGCATATCACGTCGCGGGTGGCACGGCGAGCGGGGCTCTCGCGAGGCGCGGGTGCCCCGGGGACCCGCCAGCAGCGCGCAGAGCGCGCTGCAACGGCGGGGAGGGTGCGCTGAGCGAGAGTCCCACGAGCCGGGACAGGACCCGCGACACCCCGTGACAGAACCCGCGACCGAAATTGCGCGCGCGGACTACGGCGTGATCAAGTGGACAGGGTTGCCGCGGATGTTCACTTCCCAGGTCGTGATGTCCTGGCCCGTGCCGAGCGTGCCGTACTCGATCTTCCACCAACCGCCCCCTGCGCCGGGCGGGTCTCCGGGTGAGACCGGCGCGGTGTAGGTCGCCGGTATGGCCACCGAGATCGTGACCCACTGATTGTTGTAGTAGTTGCACGTGCTGGTCGAAGTGACGAGGGTCGTCGTCGGCCCGCCGCTCGCCGCGCTCCCTGGCGCGCATGCACTGATGCCCGTCGTCGTCCAGGTAAAGGTCGCGTACTGGAAACCGGTGGCCGTCGGGATTCGGATCTTGAAGCTCGTGCTCGAGATGTCACCTGGGTCGAAAAGCTTGATCTCGAGGGTCTTGCCGGCGTGCGCCGCCTCGATCTGCGCGAGGTAGAAGACGGAGGTGTTGTTGATGACGATGAAGGCTTCCATCCGGCTCTGGCCGTACACGCGCGGCGCCGGCCCCCCCAAGGCCGTCGCTTCGATCCCAAAACCGTTGATCGCGTTCTCCGTATTAGATCCGCTGCTCGTCGAGACCTGCAGGCGGTACTGCCCCTCGCTGAGACCGGTCGCCAGGCGCCACCAGTTGAGGTGGTAAGGGCTGGCCTGACAATCCGGCGACCCGGAGCCGTTCGATCCGCCGCCATAGTTCTGATCGCCGCGGTAGAGCGGCCCCTTGTCAACGGCGTTCGAGTTCGCGAAGAGCGCCCCACTCGACGCGAGAAGGGTGTCGTCGGCGAGGGTGTAGGGCGTGCCGTTCATGTCCCAAAGGTTGTAGACGGACGTGATGCCGGTCCCACCATTTCCGAACCAGAAGTCACCGGCGCCAAGACGACGTCCGTTCGCGGTGTTGCCTCCGGTCGCGCAGAACATCGGGTCGTATAGCCAGACGCTGCCGTTGACGGTGCCGGGTGCGAACTCGACGATGTACTGGTAGCCGTTGGCGTCGAAACCCGCGTTGAGGGCCGGATTGCCGTTGTAGTACGTCGAGTACGCGTCGCCGTTCTGCCGATCCGTGCCGCGTGCCTCGACGCCACCAAAGAAACCGAGCGCCGATAGGTCTCCACTGCCGTCGGCCGAGGCGACGAGCGGGCAGTTCGGAGGGACATCCGAGTTCCGGCAAATGACGTTGATCCCGTAGTAGTTCTGCGGACTTCCCATCGGCACCGGCAAGACGAACTCCGCCTTAGCATTCCGCCTGGCGTTGAACTGGGTCACGCCGAAAAGACGTGCGAACCAGGAGCGGACCGGCGCGGTGACCGTCACGCCGAGGATGAGGTTGTTGAGCCCCTCTGGTGCGGCGGTGACTGTCACGCCGTTCTGTCCATTCGCAAATCCATTCTTCGAAGACTCCTGCAGCGCCGCGTTCTGCGCGCCGGCAACGTTCGTCGGCAGGTAGACCACCCCCGCGAGCGCGGCTGCGTCAGCGGCACGCTGGATCCGCATGAGGTTCACCTCATACCAGGCCACATCGGTCACGAGGCCGGTGAACCCGAGCAGCGCGACGATCATCACGGCGACGATCACGAGCACCTGGCCGCGCTGTTCGCGGCGGAACCTACCGGTTCGCATTCATCGCCATGACGGTGTGGTCCGTCATCGTGAATTGGTTGAACATCGGGACGAGCATCCGCAAGGGGGTCCGGCCGCGGTATGTGTACGTGATCGTGATGACAGCCGAATCGGCTGGGGATCCGTTGTCCCGCGAGCACGCCTGCCAGGGCTGGCTCGCCGGCACGAAGTCGAGCTGCTGACCGTCCACGACGGGACCGCCGTTCAGCTGGTAGTTCCAGACATTGATTTGTCCTGCGGTCTCAGCGCCGGCCAGAGTCGCCTTTGCGATCCGGATCTGAGTCAGGTCCGCGAGGGCGACGCGAGTTCCGGTGCCGACCAGCACGCGCTCCACGGCGGCGATCACGTTCGGGTCGACGCTCGCCGCATTGGGCGACTGGCCGGCGCTGCAGCCGAGCGCACCGCCGCCGTTCACCAGAGCGCTGGCCACCCGCGCCCCTTCGCGCGTCGCGGAAGACATGGTCATGGCGACGCTCAGTACCGTGCCGAGCTCCACCAGGCCAAAGACGAGTATCAGCAGCACCGGCGGAAGCACGAGCGCGAACTCGACCAACCCCTGTGCGTCCTCGCTTTGGAAAAATCGGATCACAGCTGCGGCTCCGCACGGGTGATCGTCGACTCACTGAAGGTGACGCTGTTTCCGGCGAAACGCACGAAGCTGGTCGCCCAGAAATGCTGGTAGGTGACGCGGACGCCAATGGTGTCGACGGTCGGATGGCTACCGCCGCACCCGGCCAGGGTGCTGCAGCGTGCGCTCTCGACGTAACCGGCTGTCGTGAGGGTGTAGGGGACGGTGATCGTGTTCCCGTCCGGATACGTGCACGACGTCGATCCGCTGCGGCTATAGACGTTCTGATTCGAGCCGATCTGATCCCCATTGCGATCGGACCAGTAGACCGTGACCTGCTGGATCCGGAGGGCGGTCGACGGCGAGTACACGTCGCTCTCGATGCGCTGAAGGACGACACAGTCCGTTCCGTCCTCGTTCCCGCCTTCGGCCGCGAGCATTGAGCCGTCGCGGCTCGCGAACAGCACGGTGTTCCGCGAGTTCCACACGAGCGAGAACTCGATGAGCCCAACGACGAGAAGGATGAGAACGGGCAGCAAAAGCGCGAACTCGACGATGGCTTGCCCCTTCTCCGAGCGGCCGAATTTCACCACGCGACGAGGCTAACGACGGCAAGGTCATCAAGATGTGGGACCTTCGTATCAGCAGCCCGCGAGAGGCGCCTAGTACGTTTGGCTCATACCCGCACTCTTTGCCTGCGAGCCGCGACGCGTGTGCGCAACTCAGCCATTCGCGCGCGTCATCGCCGTTGAAGCGGTCTTCAGAAGACGAGCGCCCGCCTCGTCAAGGAGATCCGCGGTCTTGCAGAACGTGAAGCGGATGAGGTGGCGCCCGAGCTCGCGACGCGAGAAGAAGGACGATCCAGGCACACCCGCCACACCGATCTCACGTACGAGCCAGTTCGCAAATGTGACGTCGTCATCGAAGCCGAACGGGCGAATGTCGCAGACGACGTAATACGCACCCTGCGGCGTGTTCGGGCTGAAGCCGGCCGCATCCAGCACGCGCACGAGATGGTCGCGGCGCGCGCGGTACTCGGTCGCGAGCCGATCGTAGTAGGGCCGGCCCAGGTCCAGCGCGGTGGCGATCGCTTCCTGGAACGGCGCGGGTGCGCCGACGGTCACGAAGTCGTGCACTTTCCTGATGGCCGCGGTGAGCTCGGGCGGCGCGACGATCCATCCCACGCGCCACCCGGTGACGGAGAAAGTCTTGCTCGCGCCGGAGATCGTCACGGTGCGCTCGGCCATCCCCGCGAGGGTCGCGATCGGGATGTGCTCGCCTTCGTAGAGGATGTGCTCGTAGATCTCGTCGGTGACCGCGATGACGTCGTGCTCCCGGCAGAGCCGGGCGATCGTCTCGAGCTCCGCCCGCGTGAAGACCCGGCCGGTCGGATTGTTCGGGCTGTTGACGATGATCGCCTTCGTGCGAGGCGTGAACGCTCTGGCGAGCTCGTCGGCGTCGAATTCGAACGAGGGCGGCCGGAGCGGCACGAATATCGGTGTCGCGCCGGAGATCGCCGCGTCGGGACCGTAATTCTCATAGAAGGGTTCGAGGACGATCACCTCGTCCCCTGGATCGCAGATCGCGAGAAGCGTGGAGATCATGGCCTCGGTGGATCCGCAGGTCACCGTGAGCATCGTCTCCGGATCGACCTGCATCGCGTAGAGCTCGCGATATGTGCGCGCGAGCGCGTCGCGAAGGCTCTTCGAGCCCCACGTGATCGCGTACTGATTGATGTCGGCGTCGATCGCGCGCTTCGCGGCGTCCTTTACCTGGGACGGCGCGGGAAAATTCGGGAAGCCCTGCGCCAGGTTGATGCCCCCGTGCATCGCGGAGAGTCGGGTCATCTCGCGGATGACCGACTCGGTGAACCCGACGGTCCGCCGAGCGACTCGGCTTCGGGCGACGCGCACTAGTAGCCTGCCTCGTAGTCGACGCGGTTGATGAGCGTCTCGCCCGACTTGTAGCGGCGCAGGTTCTCGGCGAAGAGCGCGAGGGTTCGCTCGCCCGCACGCGGGGACGACCCCGAGTTGTGCGGCGTCACGATGACGTTCTCAAGCGTCCAGAGCGGGCTTTCCTTGGGGAGGGGCTCGGTCGTGAAGACGTCGAGGGCTGCGCCCCCGATCCGCTTGGCTTGAAGGGCCTCGACCATCGCGGGCTCGTCCACGATCGCGCCGCGGGCGATGTTGAGAATCCACGCTGTCGGCTTCATGCGGGAGATAACCTCGCGTGAGATCGCGCCACGGGTGGCGGGGGTCAGCGGCGCCGCGATGGCGAGATAGTCGGCTTCTCCGACGACGTCGGCCAGGCGGTCCGCGGCCACCACCCGCTCGACGCCGGGCTCCGGTCGACCCGCCGTGCGGCGCACGCCGATCACGCGCATCCCGACCGCGCTCGCGAGCCGGGCGATCTCGCCGCCGATGCTGCCCATCCCGTAGACGACGATCGTCGCGTCGCGGAGCTCCTGGTGGGGCTGGTCCTTCCACTCGCTCATTCGCTGGCTATCGCGATAGCGATGGAGCTGGCGCGACGCCGCGAAGACGAACGCCAGGAGATGCTCGGCGATCTGGATGTCGTACGACCCGCTGTTGTTGGTCAGGACGATGCCGCGCTGCGCGAGCTCCGGCAGCGGCATGTTCTCGACGCCCGCCGACACCGTGTGGTACCAGCGAAGCTTCGGGGTCGCATCGAGCAGCTGCCGGACGCGGCG
>Ga0209807_1001887_pt1 | contig 10075 bp, 9 predicted proteins | sample GraSoiAngelo_154_FD_186168 | JGI IMG/M metagenome (GOLD analysis project Ga0209807, IMG submission 186168) | Grasslands soil microbial communities from the Angelo Coastal Reserve, California, USA - 14_1009_13_20cm (SPAdes) (version 2) | ecosystem: Environmental > Terrestrial > Soil > Grasslands ... | reverse complement strand
CAAGCACGGGCTGCACGAGCCGAAGGGCATCGTTCACCTCGCGCGCGTGCGCGAGCTGCATTTCGTGCGCGAGGACGCCGAGGGCCTGCACCTGGGCCCGCTGGTCACGCTCACCGAGCTGACGCGCCTGCCGCAGATCCAGCGCGACTATCCGGGCATCGCGAAGGCGGCCGGCCTGGTCGCGAGCCCGCAGATCCGCAACATGGGCACGCTGGGCGGCAACCTCTGCCAGCGCAATCGCTGCTGGTATTTCCGCGATGAGGCAACCCTGTGTCTCCTGAAGGGCGGCGAGCGCTGCTTCGAAGGCCGCGCGCGTCGGGTTCCCGCCGCGCGCGTAATCCCACACCTTCGGCTTGCCGACCTCGTCCTGCGCGTACGTCGCGGTCTGATAGATCGGGACGTTGACCGCGCCGTACACCGGCTCGGGATCCTGGCCCGCGTGGACCGCGGCCGTCTCGAACCTCATCGCATCTCCGGTGGGATCACCCATCCGCGTCTCCTCAGCTCCTCGATCGCGAGCACGCCGGTGCGGGCGCTCGCCCATAGCCATGACTTGCGCTTGGCGTCGTGCCCCGGCGCGAACTCGGTCCGCGTGAGCTCATGGCACGCGGGGTCGCCGCACGCGCACTCACGGAACAAGGGCAGCGTGGCCTCGTCGTGCGCCTCGGCCGGTGCCGGGCGGAAGGGCCGTGCGGGGAGCGATGCGGCGGGGAGCACGATCACGCCTTCCTTCGGGTCGCCGGGCGCGAACCGCTTCCCTTCGAGCGCGAGCAAGCCGGTCAGCGCGCAGAGTGCGGCGTCGACGCGGTCGGCGGTCGTGAGCTCCGCGGTCGGGACGCCCTGGGACGCCAGGATCCGCTCGCGCCATGGCTTCTTCTTCGCGCCCCGCGGCGGCAGGCACCCCGCGAGGACCGCGGCGCTGCCGTGCGGGAAGACCTCCATCGCGGTGCCCCGTGGGGCTCCCGCGCGGTAGCGCGGGTAGCCCCGCGCGGCTACCACCGCGAAGACCTCGAAGCCGACCTCCATCCAAGCGTAGAACGGGTGGCCCGAGCCCGCTCGCGCCGAAGGGGTATTGAAGGCGTGGATGTTGCACTGCGCGAGCAGCCGCTCCGTCAGGCGCGACGATCCGTTCGGGGCCCACGCAGGCGGCGCGTCGATCGCGATCACGTCGGGTTGGAGCTCGCCGATCAGGAGCCCGAGACGGTCGATCCCCACCTTCGAGACGACCCGTACCGGTTCGCGCGCGTCGTTCAGCAGGACCAGGTCCATCCCCTTGGGCGGCGCGCCGACGTCGATCCCGAGCGCGCGCACTACCTCGAGGGAGCCTGCCGCCGGTGCGCCAGGAAGTCCAAGAGGTCGCTCCTGGTGAGGACGCCCACGACCTGTCCGGCTTTGGCAACGAGCACGGCCGGCGCCCGCTCGAGCTCCTCGAACGCATCATCGACCGCCGCGTCCCATTCGACGACGGGGATCGGCGGCGCCATCACCGAGGCGACGTCCGCCTGCAGCGCATCCGGATCGCGGAACACGCGCTCGAGCAGCTCGCGGTCGCGGATCGACCCGACGAACTGCGCGACGTCGGTCGATGTCTCGCGGACGACCGGCGCCTGCGAGATGCTGTGCGTCTGCAACACGTCGACGGCCTGGCGCACCTTGTCGTGCGCGAGGACGGTGATCACAGACGGCAGCTCGTCGCCCTTGGCGCTCAGCACCTGCTCGACCCGGATCACCTCCGGCCCCTCGAGGAAGCCGTACTGACGCATCCACGAGTCGGAGAAGAGCTTCGAGAGGTACTGCCTGCCGGTATCCGGGAGCAGCACGACGATCGTCGCATCCTCGTCGTGCTCGCGAGCGACCGTGAGCGCCGCGGAGACCGCGGAGCCTCCCGAGCCGCCGATCAGGATCCCCTCCTGACGGGTCACGGCGCGCGCGGTGAGGAATGCCTCACGGTCGGGGACGCGCACCCACCGGTCGACGAGCGCGGGGTCGAAGGTGTTGGGCCAGAAGTCCTCTCCGATGCCCTCCGTGAGATATGGACGGGGGGTGTCGCCGGTGTAGACGGAGCCTTCGGTGTCGGCGCCCACGATCGTGATCGACGGCTTCATCCGTTTGAGGTATCGCGCGACGCCGGTGATCGTCCCGCCGGTCCCGACCCCGGCGACGAAGACGTCGATCGTCCCATCGGTCTGTCGCCATATCTCCGGACCGGTCGTCTCCTCGTGCGTCTGCGGGTTGACGGGGTTGAAGTACTGGTTCGGCTGGAACGCGCCCGGGATCTCCGAGGCCAGCCGGTCGGCCACCGAGTAGTAGGACTCGGGTGATTCGCGCGCCACCGCCGTCGGGCAGATCACGACCTCGGCCCCGTACGCGCGCAGGAGCGCGATCTTCTCCTGGCTCATCTTGTCCGGCATCACGAAGATGCAGTCGTACCCCTTGACCGCCGCCGCGATCGCCAAGCCGTGGCCCGTGTTCCCCGACGTCGGCTCGACGATCGTGCCGCCCGGACGCAGCTTCCCTTCGCGCTCGGCCGCTTCGATCATCCGGATCCCGATCCGGTCCTTCACCGACCCGCCGGGGTTGAGCATCTCGAGCTTGGCGACCACCGTGGGGCGCAGGCCCCGCGTCACAGCGCGGAGGCGGACGAGCGGGGTGTCGCCCATCGCATCGAGGAACGAATCGAGGACCTGCATCGTCGAGGGGCCCCTTCACGTGTTGCGAGGCACCCATCGTCCCACGACACCGGCGCTGCCGTCCTTGCCGGCGCTTGCGCGACCCCTCCAGGTGGGGACGGTAAGCTGCCGATGCGTCGGTGGGGCGTGCGCCGATCCGAAGGGGAGCTGCCGAAGATGTGCGAGTCGACGTGAGCGAGGTTGAGCGCGGACCGGACCCGGGCGGGGAGAAGCTGCTCGTGGTCGACGACGATCCGTTCATCGCTCGGCTCCTCGAGATCGAACTGGCCGCGGCCGGATACCAGGTCCGTGTCGCGAACGACGGGGAGCAGGCGATCCAGCTGGTCCAGCAAGACGCGCCGGACCTCGTGATCACCGACGTGATGATGCCCCACGTCGACGGGTTCGAGCTGACGCGCCTCCTCCGCCAGGACCCTCGCACCGCGGCGATCTCCGTGATCATCCTCACCGCCCGGGGACTCTCTGCGGACAAGCTCGAGGGGTTCGCGATCGGCGCCGACGACTACATCGTCAAGCCCTTCGACACCCCGGAGCTCCTCGCGAGGGTGCGCGGCGTCCTGCGCCGCTCGAAGGAGATGAAGGACGAGTCCCCGCTGACCGGACTGCCGGGGAACGTCCGGATCCAGGAGGAGATCGAAGGTCGCGTCTCCTCGGGGAACGAGTTCGCGTTGCTCTACGCCGACCTCGATCAGTTCAAGGCGTTCAACGACCACTACGGGTTCGCGCGCGGGGACCAGGTGATCCAGGAGCTCGCGCGATCGATGGAGGACGTGCTCGAGGAGCTCGTTCCCGGGGACGCGTTCGTCGGGCACCTCGGGGGAGACGACTTCGTGCTCGTCGTGCCGCCGTCGGCCGCTGCGCTCGTGGCCGACACGATCGTCCAGCGCTTCGACGACCGCTCGCCCGAGTACTACGACGCGGCGGACCGCGAGCGCGGGTGGATCGAGGTGCTCAACCGACGCGGCGAGCAGCAACGGTTCCCGCCGCTCACGATCTCGATCGGCATCGCCAGCACGCAGCGACGTCGTTTCGCGCATTTCGCCGAGGTCGTCGCGGTCGCGACGGAGATGAAGAACTTCACCAAGTCCACGCCGGGGTCGTCCTGGGCGATCGATCGCCGGACGACCTGAGCCGAAGGTCAGGTGCCGGGCAGCGTTCCCGGCTGCGCGAGGAAGTAGCCCTGTCCGTACCGGACGCCGAGCTCGAGGAGGGTCTGCAGCTCGGCGTCGGTCTCGATCCCCTCGGCGACGATCGTCATGTCCATCTCCTGCGCGAAGGAGATCAGGGCCCTCGCGAGCGCCCGCTTGCCGCGGTCTCCGTCGATCGAACGGGTGAGCGAGATGTCGACCTTCACGATGTCGGGCGCGATCTGCAGCGTGTGGCGCAAGCTCGCGTACCCGGCGCCGGCATCGTCGATCGCGATCCGTACGCCGAGCGCGCGGAGCGGCGCCAACCACCGCGCGAGCTCGTCGTAGTCGTCGACCGCCTCGTGCTCGGTGATCTCGACGACCATCCGCTGGGCGACCGGCTCCAGGATCGGCGCGAGGTCGGGGGAGCGGGCGGCCCGGTGCGAGCAGTTGACGGAGAGATAGGAGCGAGGTGGGAGCCTGGGGAGGCCGAGCGCCGCTTGCCGGATCGTCGAGAGCTCGAGCTGGACCCCGAGGTCGAGCGCGCGAGCTTCGGCGAACCATTCATCGGGCCGGCGCATCGGGAACGACCGGAACCGCGCGAGGGCCTCGACCCCGATCACATCGTGGTCCTCGAGGTTGACGATCGGCTGGAACGCCATGGACATCCCCTCGCCCGCGACGAACCGCAGGATCTCGTCTCGGCGCGCCTCGAGCTGCTCTTGTTCGATCTCCTCGCGACGGAGCTGGGATGAGAGCTCATGCACGATGCCCCCGACGACCTCGTCCGAGAGGCTCGTTCCGCCCTGCGCGACGCGGCGGATCGATCCGACGATGTCCTCGGCCGCGGTTCCCTTGACGAGGTAGCCGACGCACCCGGCGCGGAGCATCTCGAGCACCGTCGGACGGTCCTCGAACGCGGAGAGCGCGATCACGCGGGTCCCGGGAGACAGCCGCTGGATCTCCCGTGCGGCTCGGGGACCGCCGCCCGCGGGCATCTTGACGTCGAGCAACGCGACGTCGGGCTGTTCCCGCTGGGCGAGGGCGATCGCCTCGTCCGCGTCGGCCGCCGCTCCCACGAAGAAGATCCGGTCCTCTTGCGCGAGGAGCTCCGCGAGGGCCCCCCGCAGGGCAGGCTCGTCATCCGCCACCAAGACGCGGATGCGTTGGGGCGGTCGGGACATCGCGGTTGCAGCGAGGGGGAAGCTCCGCACGACCTGCGAACCGTACCGACCGGGGATGCCCCATGCAATCGCCCTCAGGCATGGACTCCGTATCCCCCGTCTGTCCCACCGGGCTTGGTGCCGCTGCCTAGTCCTGTGGTCCGGACGCCCATTCCTCCCGGAGGATCCCCATCACGAGCGTGTCGTGGATCTCTCCGTCGAACCAAGCGTGGGCGCGGAGGCGGCCCTCCTCGACGAAGCCCGCCTTCGCGTACGCGCCGAGCGCCCGTTCGTCGTCGGCAAGGACCTCCAGGCCGACCTTGCGCATAGCCAGGTCGCGGAAGGCGAAGTCGACGAGCGCTCGGACGGCATCCTGGCCGAACCCTTTCGACCAGTAGGCCCGGCCGAGCGTGATGCCCAGGTGACACGTTCGCTGGAAGTGATCGATGAAGTGCAGCTCGCACTCGCCGATCAGCTCCTCGTCCACCTCGATCACGAAGCGCATCGTCCGCGGATCGGACTCCTCGAGCCGCTCCTCGAACCGATGCTCGAGCTCGGCGAGGGAGGCCGGACGCGCCGGCGTGTCGGAGGCGCGGGCCATCAGCTCGAGGTCGTCGTCGAGCAGCTCGTGCAGGACCGGCAGATCCTCGCGCTCGATCGCGCGGAGCGTGACGTGTTCGCCGTGGAGCATCCTTCGCGCCTCCTCGTTGGCGAGTGTAACGGCGAGGTTTGCCCGTCGGCCGCCCCGCTCGTAGCCTTGCCGCCGTGCCGGTATCGGTCGGGGAGCCGTTGACGCTCGAGGACGTCGTCGCGGTGGCGCGCGGCGCGCAGGTGGCCTTCGCGGGCCCCGCCCGCGAACGCGTGCGCGCCGCGCGCGAGGTGGTCGAGCGCGCCGTCGCCGACGGCCGCACGATGTACGGCGTCACGACCGGCTTCGGCGCGCTCGCCGACACGCCGATCGCGCCGGAGCAGAGCTCGGCGCTGCAGCGCGGCATCGTCACCTCCCACGCGACCGCGGTCGGGCGACCGCTGTCGCGCGAGGAAGCGCGCGCGATGCTCCTGCTCCGCGCGCACGTCCTCGCGCTCGGGCATTCCGGCGTTCGCGCGGAGGTCATCGAGCTGATGGTCGAGATGCTGAATCGCGACATCATCCCCGCCGTCCCGGAGCAGGGCTCGCTCGGGGCATCGGGGGACCTCGCACCGCTCGCCGGCCTGGCCCTGCCGTTGATCGGGCTCGGACGGTTGCTCACCGGCGACGGCGTCACGGAGCCGGCCGCCGACGGGCTCGGCCGAGCGGGGTTGCGTCCGCTCGAGCTCCAGGCGAAGGAAGGGCTCGCGCTCGTCAACGGCACGCAGGGGATGCTCGCGATCGGCACCCTCGCGCTGATCCGGTCCGAGCAGCTCGCCCGAGCCGCGGACGTGATCGCCGCGATGACGATCGAAGCGTCGCTCGGGACCGACGCGCCGTTCGACGAGCGGCTCCAGCGCCTCCGGCCCCATCCCGGGCAGGCGGCGAGCGCGACCAACCTCCGGGTCCTGCTGGACGCCTCTCCGATCCGCGAGTCGCACCGCGCGTCGCCGCACCTCGTGCAGGACGCGTATTCGTTGCGCTGCGCTCCGCAGGTGCACGGCGCGACGCGTGATACCTGCCGCCACGTCCGCGAGGTGCTCGCGATCGAGGCCAACAGCGTGAGCGACAACCCGATCGTCCTCGTCGAAGACGACGACGTGCAGAGCGGTGGCAACTTCCACGGGATGCCGGTCGCCGTCGCGATGGATGCGCTCGCCCTGTCGCTGGTGTCGCTCGCGTCGATCAGCGACCGGCGTCTCTACCGGCTGCTCGATCCGAAGACCTCCAACGGTCTCCCGCCGTTCCTGATCCCCGAGAGCGGGCTCAACAGCGGGTTCATGTTGATCCAGTACACCGCCGCCTCCATCGTCTCCGAATGCAAATCGCTGGCGCACCCGGCGTCCGTCGATTCGATCCCGTCGAGCGCCGGCCAGGAGGATCACGTGAGCATGGGGATGACGAGCGCACGACACGCGCGGGAGATCGTGGCGAACGCGGAGACCGTGCTCGCGCTCGAAGGCGTGACGCTGGCCGTCGATCACGGATTGCCGTTCGACCCGCTCGCAGCGGTGGAGCACCTGCGCGCCCGCGATCGGCGCCTGGCGAAGTTCGTCGAAAAGATCGGCCCCTTCCGGCTGCGACCTGCCGAGCTCCAGAGCCCCTTCGAGGCCCTCCTCGAATCGATCGTGTACCAGCAGCTCACGGGCAAGGCGGCGTCGACCATCCTCGCCCGTGTGCTCGCGCTCTTCCACCCGCGGCGCTACCCGCGCCCGCAGGACGTCGCGGAGATCTCCGAAGAGAAGCTGCGCAGCGCTGGCCTCTCGCGATCGAAGGCGGCGGCCCTGAAGGACCTCGCAGCGAAGACGCTCGACGGCACGGTGCCCGGCACGGCGCGGGCGCTGGAGAAGCTTTCGGACGCGGAGATCGTGGAGCGGCTCACGGCGGTGCGGGGGATCGGGCCGTGGACGGTGGAAATGCTGCTCATCTTCCGGCTGGCACGGCCGGATGTGCTCCCGGCGACGGACTACGGAGTGCGGAAGGGTTTTGCCCGCGTGCGCGGGGCGAGCGAGCTTCCCGCTCCCAAGGAGCTCCTCGCCTATGGAGAACGCTGGCGCCCTTACCGCAGCGTCGCGAGCTGGTACCTCTGGCGCGTGCTCGACCTCTGAGAGTCTACCGGCGACGCGCCGGCGCGCGCGCGGCGTTGGCGGCGCGGGACGGGATCGTGTCGACCCGAATGCGGGGATCCTTGGGCTCGACCAGCGGTCCTTCGTAGCGCAGGAAGGCGGCGGGACCCTCGCCGTAGAGCCAGACCCGCTGGTCCGGGGCGGTGACGAAGAGCTTGGCGATGGCCGGGATCTCCGGATGGATCGTGTAGGGGTCCGCGGCGATCGTCCGGCCCGCCATGCTCACCCGTTCGGGACGCCCTCGCGTCACGCTCACCGGCGCGAGGCGCGGCTTCGGCGTGAATGCGACGGCCTTCAAATCGATCTTCCCGCCCGGTGCGAGCTCCGTGCGCAGCGCCTTGATCACCGCCACGAACGCGATGCCCGCGAACGTCTTGCCCGGCACGAGATCGAGATCTTCCTTCCACCGCTTGTGTTGATCGACGCGCGTCGCAACCGCGTGCCCGGTGCGGAAATCGACCTCGTACTGCCGGACCAGAGCGCCGTTCTTTCGCTCCGTCCAGTCCCAGCTCTCCTGCCGCAGCTCGGGCTCGAGGCGGAGCACTGCCCGCTCGACGATGACGCGCCCGTCGGGGAAGTCGTTGCGCGACTCGATGTGGAGCACGCCGCCTTCGACGCGCTGCGCATACCGGCCGTCCGCGATGGTCGCGCCCGATTCGACGTCGACGAGAGCGGTGACCGCCTGCGCGTCGCCCTCCTGAGCGTGAGGAGCGACGGCCAGCAGCACGGCGAGCCACGTGCCCGTCATGCCGGTAAGCTGCGCACGCTACGCGAGATCGAACAGCAGCACCTCGGCGGGATCGAGCCCCTGCAGCGTGAGCACCCGCTCGCCGCTCGCGGAGGCGCCATCGCCCGCGGACAGCTTCTGCCCGTTCAGCTCGATCGATCCGCGCGCCACCTGCACCCACACATGCCTCGATGCGGAAGGCTCGAATGCGACCCGCTCGCCTTTACCCAGGAGCGAGCCATAGACGGCCGCGTCCTGGTGGATGGTGACCGAACCCTCGCGCCCGTCGCGCGACGCGAGCAGGCGCAGCTTGCCGCTGCGGTCCTTCGACGCGAACGTCTTCTGTTCGTATCCCGGCTTCACGCCGCGCCGCTCCGGCACGATCCAGATCTGGAGGAAGTGCACCGGCTCCTTGTCCGACGCGTTGAACTCGCTGTGCACGACGCCGGTGCCCGCGCTCATCCGCTGGACATCGCCAGGCCGGATGACGCCTCCTCCGCCCGAGGAGTCCCGGTGCGAGAGGCCGCCCTCGAGCACGTAGCTGAGGATCTCCATGTCCTTGTGCGGATGCGTCCCGAAGCCCTGGCCGGGCTGGACGGTATCGTCGTTGATCACGCGCAGCGCGCGGAAGCCCATCTGGTCGGGGTCGTAGTGGTCGCCGAAAGAAAAGGTGTGCCAGGAGTCGAGCCAGTCGATCTGGGTATGGAAGCGATCTGTGGCTTTGCGTAGGTTGATCACGAGTGGTGGGATGCCCGACTACCCTCTCCGATTCGAAAGCTGGCGGGTGCAGGGACGCGGGTTATCTTTTCGCGGATGATCAAGATCCAGTACTGCAGCTCCTGAGGCTACAAGCCTCGAGCCGTCCGGGCGGCGGCTGCGCTGCAGAAGGAATTGGGGGTCGACGCGGAGTTGGAGGTAGGCGCTCCGGGCTCGTTCATCGTATTGGTCGACGGCGAGCCGGTCGCGGAGAAGCAATCCCTCGGATTCCCAAGTGAGGACGAGATCGTCGCGGCCGTGAGAAAGAAAATCGCCCTTTAGGCCTCGACGGGCGATTGTCCCTGCTTCGCGATTTCCGCGCGGACCTGTTCCATGTCCAGATCGCGCACCTTGCGCAGGATTTCCTCGAGCAGGTTCTGCGGAAGGGAGCCGGGCTGCGCGAAGAGCAGCACCTTGTCGCGGAAGACCATCAGCGTCGGAATGCTGCGGATGTTGAACGCCGCAGACAGCTCCTGCTCTTCGTCGGTGTTGATCTTCGCGAAGACGACATCGGGATTTGCTTCCGCCACCTTCTCGTACACCGGAGCGAACGCCCGGCAGGGCCCACACCAGGGCGCCCACCAGTCGATCAACACGATGCCGCCCTTCCCGATGGTCCCTTGGAAATCGTCCTTGCCGATGGCCACTGCGCCCATGCCGCTCCTCCTCGCCCGGATATGATGCAGGGCGTCAGCGGGAAGGTTCAATCTTCGGGCGGGCCACCGCTGCGCGCCAGGTCCTCGGTTTTGATTCGTGCCGGGTCCATTCCCCGGGCGCGCTTCGTCATCGTCTCCATCAGCTCGTCGAACGAAGGCGGCGTGCCCTTGATGAACCGCAGCGGGTTGATCCTGGCGACCA
>Ga0209807_1001885_pt1 | contig 10076 bp, 10 predicted proteins | sample GraSoiAngelo_154_FD_186168 | JGI IMG/M metagenome (GOLD analysis project Ga0209807, IMG submission 186168) | Grasslands soil microbial communities from the Angelo Coastal Reserve, California, USA - 14_1009_13_20cm (SPAdes) (version 2) | ecosystem: Environmental > Terrestrial > Soil > Grasslands ... | reverse complement strand
CCCGGTGAGGTCGTCGCGCTTGACCCACAGCTCGACGCCCAGCTCGGCGGAGAGCCGCTCGAGCTTCAGGAGCGGCGTGGGCGCGTACGCCAGCTCCACACGCGGAATCGGCGGGGCCGAAGTGGCCATGGAAACCACTATCTCAGGCGAAGAGGTCGCCTGGCAAGGATTGGCCGCCGGCGACGGGCTGGCCGAGCATTTTCCTCAGCATCAGCGCGTTGCGCACAGGGTAATCGCGGTTGTTGTTGTTGAACGAGACGTACACCTGTTCGGCCTCGCCGGCGGCTTCGTCGATCTCCGGCATCAGCTCGCGCAGCTCGGGCTCGCTATAGAGATAGTCGTATTTCTCGCGCACGGCCGGCTCCTCACCGCGCACCTGGCGCAGCCAGCCCTCGGCGTTGCGGCCGTGCAGGCGGAAGACGGCGACGGGCGCGGTCACCTCCGCCACGCGCGGCACCGCTCCCGCGACGACGGGCGCGTCGACGACGACGTGGGCGGCGCCGGCGCGGCGCAGCACGCCCAGCGCCTCGTGGGCGTGATCGGGCAGCCACGAGCGGTGCCGGAACTCGACGGCCACCGTCCAACCCGGCAGCCGCGCGGGGAGCGAGGCCAGGTATTCCAGCCGCGCGTCGTCGTAACGCACCCACGGTGCGAGCTGGAAGAGCACGTAGCCGAGCTTGCCTGCCTCGGCCAGTGGCGCCAGGGCCGCGCGAAACAGCCGGAATGCCTCCTGGACCGCCTCCGGGGAAAAGTCGCCCGCCTCGATCTCGCCGCGATGAGTGCGGCGCGCGCGCGGCGAGACCAGTCGCGCCACGTCGGCGGGCAGCGACTGCGCACGTGGATGGTGCCCGGTCATCAGCGCCCACGCCTTGACGTGAAACACGAAACCCGGCGGCGTGCGCTCGGCCCAGCGCCGCACGGTGAGGACGTCGGGGATCGCGTAGTACGAAGCGTTCACCTCGACCACGTCGAAGACCGAGGCGTAGAAGCGCAGGCGCGCCTCCGCCGACATTGATTTCTTCGGATAGAAGCCGCGCGACTCGATGAGGGCGGGGTCCGCCCATGACGAGATCCCGACGCGCACGCGCCGAATCGAGCTCACCCCGATCGCAGGCGCTCGGCCTCTTCCAGCGTCGCCTGCACGCGCACCCAGGCGAGGAAGGTCTGGCGCAGCGCCGGCTCCGGCGCGCGCGCGGCGAGGTGCTCGATCGTCGCCCGCGCGTCGGCGGCCGCCGCGCGCGCCTCATCCATGCGATCGGCGCCTGCCGCGGCCTGGGCGAGCAGACGAGCCACCTGCCACGCGAGTGCCGGGTACGGTATCGCCCGCGCGATCGCGAGCGCGGCGACGAGGTCTCCGTGCGCCGCCGGCCAGTCCTTGGCGCGCAGCGCGATCTCGCCGCGGATCGCCAGCGCGCGCGCCTCGTATTTGCGCGCGCCGGTGGCCCTGGCCTGCATGACCGCGAGGTCGGCCTGCGCGCCCGCCCGGCCGAAGTCGCCGCGCGCGAGGAGCCCCTCCGCGAGATAGGTGGCGAGGTGATTCGACCACCGCCAGCGGTGGGCGCCGAAGGCGTGCTTGTCCACGCGGACCTGCGTCTCCTCCCAGAGCGCGATCGCCCGGTCCACCTCACCGAGGTTCAGGTGATCGAGGCCGATGTTGATGAGCGAGCTGACCTCGACGTTGGGATTCTTGATCCGCCGCCCGATGTCGGCCGCTTCGCGGTCGAGCTCGAGCGCGCGCCGGAAATCGCCGAGCTCCTGGTGGAACCACCCCAGCGTGTTCAGAAGGCGGCCCTCGATGAACCCGTTCTGAAGCTCGCGCGAGCGCCGCAGGCCGCGCTCGATGGTCGCCCGGGCTTCGGCGAACTCGCCGAGCGCGACCTGCGGCAGGCAGATGAAGGCGACGGCGAAGAGCTCGTTGAAGCCGTCGTGAACCGAGGCCGCGACCTCTTCCGCTCGGCGCAAGAACGGCATCGCGGCGTCGAACTCTGCCCGCCAGTTGGCGTGTGCCCCCAGCCAGACGAGGTTCTGCGCGACCATCTGCGGCAGCCCGAGCCGCTCGGAGATCTCGAGTGATCGCGCGAGCTTCCGATCGCCGTCCCGCAGCTCGCCGTCGATTTGATCGACGAGCCCGAGGTACGACATGGCGCGCGCGAGAACGCGCTCGTCGCCCGTGCGCTCCGCCATCGTCAGCGCCTCCTCGGCGTAACGCTTGGCGGGGGGCACGTGCGGCGTGGAGAACGTCAGCCAGTGGCTGAGGGCGAGCTCGACCAGGGCCTCGCCTTCCATGTGCTGGTCGCCGCCGGCCCGGGCCAGCTCGAGCACGCGCTCGTACTCTGCGATCGACTCGTCATAGCGCGTGATCATCCGCCAGACCTCGCCCCGACCGCGGTGGATCGCGGCCAGCTGCAGCGGCGAGGGCGGCGGGCTCAGGTGCCGGGCAGCCTCGAGCGCCTTGCTGTAAAAGTCGAGCGCCGCCTGGTTGGCGAAGCCGGCGCGGGCGCGATCGCCCGAGCGGACGAGGTACTCGAGCGCCTTGTCCCACGCCTCGCCGTTCACGAAGTGGTGGGCGAGCTCCTCGTAGTGCTCGCCGAGTCGGTCGGCATAGAGCTCCTCGATCGCCTCGCCGACGGCGCGGTGAAGCTCGCGTCGCCGCTCGCGCAGCAGACTGTTGTAGGCAACGTCCTGGATGACGGCGTGCTTGAACACGTAGGCGGGCTCCTGCAGCAGGCCCTGCTCGTAGATGATCTCCAGGGCCTTGAGGTCGCGCAGGAGCCCATCGAGCCGGCCGGTGTGACCGGCCAGACGCTCCAGCAGCCGGTGCATGAACTGGCGGCCGATCACCGATGCGAGCTGGACGGTGCGCTTGCCGTCGTCCCCGAGCCGATCCAGACGCGCCATGATGATGCCGTGCATGGTGTCGGGGACGCCGACCTCGGCGAGGCTCTTCACGACGCGGTAGCCGTCGGCGGAGGGCGCCAGCACGCCGAGGTCGAGCAGGGCCTTGGTCACCTCCTCGACGAAGAGCGGCACGCCTTCCGCCTTGTCGAGCAGCGCCGCCCGGACCTGCTCTGGCACATCCTGGATCCCGAGCACCCGTTTCGCGATCTCGAGCGACTCGGCGGGGTTGAGGTTGCGGAGCGTCAGGTTCGTCACGAAGCTTCGGCCGCCGAACGGCGGCGTGTACCCGATCCGGTGGGTGAGCACCATGAGGATCGGCACGCTCGCCACCGAGTCGAGCACCGTCTTGAGGTAGTCCTCGGTGGTGGCGTCCACCCAGTGCAGATCCTCGAAGACGAGGACCAGCGGCCGCCGCGCCGCGCCTCGGAGACTCAGCGCACGCACGGCCTCGAAGATCTTGGTCCGACGGTTCGCGGCGTCCATCCGCGTCAGCGTCGGGTCGCCGGCGTCCACGGCGAGCAGGTAGCGGATGAACGGGATGTGAGCGTCCAGCGCGCCGAGCCGCCGCATGCCATGCTCGACCTTGGCGATGATCTCCGGCTCGCCATCGAGCTCCTCGATGCCGAAGTTCTGCCGCAGCTGGTCGACGAGCGGCCCGAAGGCGATGGATTGGCCGAATGAGATGCACCGCCCCTCGAGCCAGGTGACGTCGATGCCGTCGCCGTCGAGCGCGCGGTGGAACTCGAGGAGGAGTCGGCTCTTGCCGAGGCCGGCGTCGCCGGCGATCACCACCACCTGCCCGCGCCCTTCCCGCGCCTCCTCGAAGCGCTCGCGCAGCACCGCCAGCTCGCGCGTCCGGCCGACGAGCGGCGTGAGCCCGCGCTCGGCGGCGATGTCCAGGCGCGCGCGGCCGCCGCGGGCCCGGAGCACCTCGAAGGCGCGCGCGGGGGCGCGGCCCTTGGCGGGGACCTCCCCGAGATCCAGCGTCTCGAAATAGCCCTCGACGGCGGCGTGGGTTGCCTCGCCGATCACCACGCTGCCCGGCCTGGCCGCCTGTTGCATGCGGGCAGCGAGGTTCGTCGTGTCGCCGACCGCGGTGTAGTCCATGCGCAGGTCATCGCCGATCTTGCCGACCACCACCGGACCGGTGTTGAGACCGATCCGGAGCTGAAGGCTGACATCCTTCTGCGCCTCGAGCTCGCGGTTGAGAACCCGGATCGCGCGCTGAATCCCGAGCGCCGCGTGAACGGCGCGGCGCGGGCCGTCCTCGTGGGCGATCGGCGCGCCGAAGAGTGCCATCACGCCGTCGCCGGTGTACTGGTTCACGCTGCCCTCGAAGCGGTGGATTTCGGCGCTGATGGCGGCAAAGCAGCGGTCGATGAGCGCGTGCACGTCTTCGGGATCGCGCGCCTCGGCCAGCGTCGTGAAGCCGGCGAGGTCGGCGAAGAGCACGGTGACCTGACGACGTTCGCCTTCGAGCGCCGAGCGCGACTTGAGGATCTTCTCCGCCAGATGCCGCGGCGTGTATGGCTGGGTCCGCGTCCCCCCCGCGGTCACGGCGGGGGCGGGCGCGGGGTCGGGAGGCGGCGCGACGGCGCTCCCGCCGACCGCCGTGCCGCAGGCGCCGCAGAAGCGCGCACCCGGCCGGAGAGCCGCGCCGCACCCGGCGCACCGCGCCTCCAGCGCGACGCCGCACTGATCGCAGAAGCGGTTACCCTCCGGGTTGGCGGAGCGGCACTGGGGACAAACCATCCCTCGGAAGATACACCGGGCGCCGGGCGCGGCGCGGTCAGACGATCTTCTCGTACACCCCGGGCGGAATGACGCGATAGACGCGGATCGGCTGCGAGACGTTCTTGAACATCTGCTCGCCGAGGCTCTCGAGCACGAAGTGCTGTCGGATCCGCTCGGCGGTGGCCGGGCCCACCACGATGTCGCCGCCCTGGGCGAACGCGGCGAAGCGCGCCGCGACGTTCGTGGTGGAACCGCTCGCGGTGAAGGTCCACCGCTGACCCGCCCCACCACCGAGCTTGGTGGCGCCCACGAGCGCCTCACCGGTGTTGATGCCCATGTGCAGCGCCACGGGCGGGAAGAGGCCGCCGTATTCCTCGTTCAGCGTCGCCGTCCGCTGCCGGATGGCGAAGGCCGCGCGCGTCGCGCTGAGAGCGTGGTCGTGCGAAGCCGCCGGCAGTTCGACGGCCGAGGCGAGCCTGCGATGGTCGGCGGCGCCGCGATCGGACTGAAAGATCACCATCAGGCCGTCGCCGGCCGTCTCGCTGATATCACCGTGGTGCAGTTGAATGATCTCGAGAAAGGACGAGAAGTACGTCTGCACCAGCTGGTTCAGCCGCTTGGGCTCGAGCTGCTCGGAGAGCCTGGTGTAGCCGGCGATATCGAGGAAGAGCACCGACACCTCGACGCTCTTCTTCTCCAGCTCGGTGGCGTTCGGGTTCTGCTCGAGCAGGCGCTTGACGGCTTCGGGGACGAACTTCGACAGCTCCCCCTTCAGCTGCTCCAGGAGCTCCAGGCGCTGGCGCGACTCCTGGAGATTCTGCAGGGCGGTGGCCAGCTCCGTGTTCTTCGATTCGAGCTCCGTGTAGGCCTCGGCGAGGCGCCCCGTCATATCGTTGAACGCGCTCCCGAGCTGGCCCAGCTCGTCGCGCGCCGCCATCGGCGCCCGGGCGCTGAAGTCGCCCGCCCCCACGCGGCGGGCGACATCCGCGAGCTGCTCGACGGGGCGCAGCACGATGCGCCGCATCGCGACGGTGAGGACGGCGCCGGCGGCGACGATGGTGAGGATGCCGATGGCGAGCTGACGGTTCCGGTGCCGCGCGACCTCCGCGAACACGGGCTCCATCGAGTTGGCGACGCGCACGACGGCGCGCACCTGGTGATCGCTGCCGTGGCAGCCCTGGCACTTCTCCTGGTTGCGGATCGGCGTCAGCAGGGTGAAGTACCGCGTGCCGTTGCGCGCCTCGAGCGCCTCCTGGGTGGCCACCGTCTCGATCGCCCTGGCGAAGAGCGGATCGTCGATCTTCTTGCCGGGCGGCCGCGCCATCTTCCTGATGTTGCTCATGACGTCGGCCGCCAGCCCGGCGTTCTTGTCGACCTCCATCGCCGTGCTGAGGTCGGTGAAGGCTTCGACGCCCGTGCGCCGATAAACGTCGAAGGAGTCCACCGGCGAGTTCTGCCGCAGCTCCTGGATCACCGTGCGCGTGACGTCGGGGCGCTCCTGGAGCATCGCCCCCTCGATCGAGGCCACGAGGGTGGCCGTGAGCCGTCGCGCCGCGATCTTGTTCTGCTCGATCAGCAGAGCGGCCTCGCGCTGGATGGTGAGGAGGGTGGACACGCCGAAGCCCACGATGAGCACGACGACGATGAGGAGGCCGATCTTCAGCGCGAGCGGCGAGCGGAACACGAGCTCGCCTCAGCGACGCGCGGCCCGCGCGGCGTCGCGGTACTTGCACTCCGCGGCCGGCCGGTCGCGGCGCTCGGCGAGCGCGCGGCCCTCGTTGAAGCGCGCCTGGGCGCTCGCGGCGCCGCCGTCGGGTACGCGCAACGGCGGGTCGTCGACGGCGTGTGCCACCATCGCCATCGCCGGCCACGCGAGCCCGAGCACCAACCAGCGCATCGCGGCGATGGTAGCATCTGGCGCGTGAACCTGGCGCGGCTCGGAGACGAGAGCGTCGAGCGCTTCGGCGAGTACACCGCCCTGCACTTCGAGGGGCGCGACCTCACCAATGTAGACCAGCACCGGACGGCCGCGCGCGTGGCGGCGGCGCTGTCGCGCATGGACGTCGGCCCCGGGGACCGCGTCGTCGCGGCCACTGGGACGAGTGGCTCGCGCACGAGTCGGACGTGTTCGCCACCGTCGAGCGCGCGGACGGCGATCTCGCCCTGATCCTCTATACCTCGGGCACCACGGGCATACCTCGGGCACCACGGGCCGGCCGAAGGGCGTGGCGCTGTCCCATGCCAACCTCACCAGCAACGCGCGCGCCGCCGCCAGCCGCTACGAGCTGGACCGCGAGCGGTGGAACCTCGGCGTCCTGCCGCTCTCGCACCCGTACGGACTCGTGACGCTGAACGCCGGGAACATCCTCGGCACGAAATCGGTGCTGCTGCGCTGGTTCAACCCCGAGGCGGTGCTGGACGCGATCGCGCGATACGGGTGAGATCGGCGTGCGCGGACCGAACGTGATGCTCGGCTACTACGGCCTGCCCGAGGAGACGGCGCGCGCCCTCCGCAACGGCTGGCTGCACACCGGCGACGTCGGACGGCTCGACGCCGACGGATTCCTCTACGTCGTCGAGCGCAAGAAAGACCTGATCATCCGCGGCGGCTTCAACGTGTACCCGCGTGAGGTCGAGGACGTGCTCTACGCGCACCCCGCGGTGGCCGAGGCGGCCGTGGTGGGTGTCCGCGAGGTGAGCTGCGAGCACTGGTGGGATGACGGGCCGGCGGCGCACGCCGCCGGCCCGTCGCGAAGCGATTACTTGTCGCTCTCGTCCTCGATCTTGTCGGCGAGGTCGTCGACCGCCTCACCGACCTTCCGCTTCGCCTTGCCGAATCCCTCGCGGAGCTTGCCCGCAGCGCGCTCGGCGCGCCCCTCGGCCTCGAGCTCCGGATCGTTCAACGCCTCACCCGCCTCTTCCTTGATGTAGCCCTTGGCTTTCTCGGCCTTGCCCTTGATCTCGTCGCTATCCATGAATGCCCCTCCGTTTCGGACCTTGGTCCGAAAAAAACCTGTGCAAGGCGATTGCCAGCGGCCGTGTTCGTGCCGTTCCGCTACACGCGTAAGCGTTGATTTTTTCTGATTTGGCCAATTTGCGCGTCAGCCATCTGACGCAGCCGGTGGTAGAAGTTTACCTTTGGACCGACGAGGGGTTGCGTAGCGCGTTGCACGATGCTAGCCTCTGCTCACTTCGGTCTCATCCATTCTGTCATTCGGTATTCCTCGAGTAGGGTCAAAAAGGCTGGCAGTACACCGAAGGAGGAATGCATGTTGAGCCGTCACAGCAAGGCTCTCGCGATCCTGACGCTGAGCATCGCGGTCGCCGTAGGTGGCCTGGTCCTCACCCGCCAGGTGATCGCGGTCGCCGGTGAAGCGGATGCCGAGCGCCTGAATCGCTCGATTCTCGATTACATCGCCCAGAAGAACCCGCAGGCTCCCATCCGCGCGTTCCAGCGCTTCCCGGAGGCGCTCGTGGCGGAGGCGCAGAAATCCAACCTGGATCACTGCCTGGTGCTCGCACAGGCCGAGGTGGAGTCGGAGTTCCATCACGACGCGGTCGGGGCCGCCGGCGAGATCGGGCTGTTCCAGATCCTACCGAGCACAGCGGCCATCATGGAGCCCGTCGTCGGCCCGTTCAGGCGTCCGGTGGGCGTCAAGCTCGTGCGCGACGCGAAGAGCGTGCGCGACCTCGGCGATCTCGCCGATCCCGTCGTCAGCACGAAGTTCGCGATGGCCTATCTGCGGGACATCATGACGCGTAAGTCGAACGTGCGCGACGCGCTCACCGAGTACAACGGCGGCCCCGCCGGCCGCCATCCGCACTACTACCGGATGGTCATGGGCACCTACGTGGAAATCCTCGAGCGGGCCGATCTCCGCTGCCGGTTCCGTGAGACCCCGAAGCCGTCGCCCGCGCTCACAACGTTCCTGATCCGGGCGTAATCTCCGCCGTCGCAAACGGAAAGAAGCGCCCGCGCGCGGTCGCCACGACGCGCGCGGCGCCGAACTCCTCCAGGCTTCCCTCGACGTCGACGTAGCGCCCGTGATCGGCCACGAGACGGCCGCGCCCCAGCAACGGCGTCTCCGTCGGCGCCGGTCGCACGTAGCGCACGGTGAGCTCGCCCGTCACGGAGATCTTGCCGGTGGCGCGCACGACGGCGCCGCCGAGGATCTCGTCGAGGTAGGCCGCGACGATGCCGCCGTGCGCGGCGCCCGGCGGCCCTTCGTACACACGCGGCACGACGACGGGGGCAAGCACGCCCTCATCCGTCTTGAAGACGCGCACGTGCAGGCCCGACGGGTGCGCGGGGCCGCAACCAAAGCAGCGGTGGAAGGCGTCGCCCGGCCCGGGGGAATAGCGCTGCTCGACCAGACCCGTGAAGAGCCCGCGGAATGCTTCGGGGAGGTCGGCGCTCATCGCGCGGGAGTGTAGCATCGGATAAGGTAGACGCTGCGGCGACTGGCGCCGTCCTACTCGCAGTGTGCAGGAGGCTCGCCCATGCACTCCCGCCTGCTCGTGACGGTCGCCCTGGCATCCCTCGGCGCCCTGGCCGGCTGCGCGCACAGCCAGAGCCCGGTCCTCTATCCCAACGCAAAACTGCAGCAGGTCGGCAAGGAGCAGGCCGATCGCGACGTCGGGGCTTGCCGGCAGATGGCCGACGAGTATGTGAGCAACCCGATGGCGAAGGACGCGGCCAGGGGCGGCGCGATCGGCGGCGTCGGCGGCGCCGCCGTCGGTGCCGTCGCCGGCGCGGTGACCGGCCACGGCGCCGGCCGCGGTGCGGCGGTGGGCGCGGCAACGGGCGCCACCGCGGGCGCCGTGCACGGCGCCGCGAAGGACGTCGGGCCGACGCCGGTCTACAAGGGCTTCGTCAACCGGTGCCTGCGCGAGCGCGGCTACGAGGTCGTCGGCTGGCAGTAGGCGTCGATCGCCTCCGCCAGCTTCACGTCGCGCGCGGTGACGCCGCCGGCATCGTGGCTCCAGAGCGTCAGGGTCACCTCCGAGTAGTGGATCGCGATGTCCGGGTGGTGCTGCTGACGCTCGGCGAGCTCGCCCACCCGGTTGACGAAGGCCAGCGCCGCGCGGAAATCGCCGAAACGGTAGGTTCTCTCGATCGCGCGGCCCGCCCGGCGCCAGCCCGGCAGGCGCGTCAAGGCAGCGCCGAGCGCGGCCTCGTCCAGTGTCACGTGCGCGAATCCTGCGTCACGTCCGCGTGTCCTGCGTCACGTCCGCGTGTCCTGCGTCACGTCCTCGTGAACTTCTGCAGCGACCGTATCTCACGCGGCGGATTTTCGTTCTTGCCCACCGCCGTCCAGGACACCTCCGCCACGTAAAGATCCCCACGCGAATCGACGGCGCAGCCGTGCGGCGCCACGAACTCGCCCGGCTTCTCGCCGGCGAACGGCCCGCCGATGCGCTCGACGAGGTCGCCCTTGATCGAC
>Ga0209807_1001880_pt1 | contig 10085 bp, 7 predicted proteins | sample GraSoiAngelo_154_FD_186168 | JGI IMG/M metagenome (GOLD analysis project Ga0209807, IMG submission 186168) | Grasslands soil microbial communities from the Angelo Coastal Reserve, California, USA - 14_1009_13_20cm (SPAdes) (version 2) | ecosystem: Environmental > Terrestrial > Soil > Grasslands ... | reverse complement strand
GTGCGCGATGAGCGCGCGACAGTGGCCGTCGAGCGCCGCGATCTGCTTCTTCAGCGCGACCTCGCTCGGGGTCCCGAGCAGCGCGCGAAGGTCCTTCTCCTCGGTCACCACGTCACGGAACATCGGGCTCCTCCTCTCGCGTCTAGTGAGATGGGGGGCCCCGAAATGGCCCCCCAAACCCCCCAACGTTCGGCGCGCCCCGGCAAAGCCGGGTCGCTCCTCTAAACCCCAACGCTCGGACGCGCCCCGGCGAAGCCGTGGCGCGCCTCGTTTGGCGCATTCTGCGCGGTGAGCGTGCTACATCCGCTGCGCCTGTCGATCCCGCGACGCGTACTGTAAGTCCTTCGCGTTGCGGTACATGAACTCGACGGCGTCGGGGGCGAGATATGCGACCTCGGTGCCCGCGGCACGCGCGAGCATCTCCGCCTGCATGACTCGCCGGATCTCGGCGGCCAGCGTGTTGAGGCGGTGGTAGGCCTCGGCCGGCGTCGCGCCGAGCGTCGTCACGCCGTGGTTCTCCATCATGATCGCGTTCGTGTCCTGGATGAAGCCGCCGACGGGGCCGACGTCCTGCTCGACGTCCACGTGCGAGGGCAGCAGCAGCGGCGGCCGGCCCATGATCAGCGGGAACTCGAGCGACAGCACCCGGAGCTCCTTCACCGCGCGCGACGCGAAGAGCGCGATCATCTCGTCGAGGTGGACGTGGATCACGGCGCCCACGTTCGGGCGCAGTCTCAAGATCTCGCGGTTGAGCTGGTGGCCGATGCTGGTGGGCACGCGGCCATGGAGCAGCGCACCGGTCGGGACGTCGGTGACGACGATGTTGTCCGCGGTGGCTTCCTCGAGCGAGACGCCGGCGTGCTTCGTGTAGATGACGCCGTGCTCGTGCTCGAGGTGGGGCGCGCGGATCGCGACGTTGCCCAGCTGGTTGTGGACGTAGCCGCGCGCGGTGAGGAGTCGGGCGAAGGTGAGGATCTGCTCGGCGACGCCCGGGTCGAACCGAATGGGCATCATGATCAAGTATACTCTGTGACCGAAAGGAGCCCTCGAAATGCGGACGTACTACGACATCCAGTTGGGCGACCGGACGATCACCAGGCGCGAGCTGGCCGGTGAGGACCTCGTCAAGGTTGGCCGGAACCACATCGCCAGGACCCTGCTCGAGCTCGGAGCGGCCACCGTGGACCCGCTGTCGCCGGCCAACCCGCTGATCTTCTCGGCGGGGCCGTTCGCCGGCTCGTCGTTCTCCAACGCCAACCGCACGAGCGTGGGCTGCAAGAGCCCGCTCACCGGCGGCGTCAAGGAGGCCAACGGCGGCGGCACCTTCGGCTACGGGATGGGTCAGCTGAAGATCGCCGGATTCACGCTGCACGGCGCGTCCCCCGACTGGGTGGTGCTGCACTTCAAGAAGGACGGCACGCTCGACTTCGACGACGCCCGGCCGTACCTCGGCAAGGGCAACTTCGAGGCGAACCGGATGCTGCTCGCGAAATACGGCAAGAAGGTCGCGACGGCGCTGTGCGGACCGGTCGGCGAGTACCAGGGGCTCATCGCGGGCATCGCGTTCACCGACAAGGACCTGCGACCCTCGCGGCTGGCCGCGCGCGGCGGCGTGGGGGCGGTGCTGGGCAGCAAGAAGGTGAAGGCGATCGTGCTCGATCTCGACAAGATCCCGCCGTTCGCGGATCCGAAGAAGACCAACGCGTCGATCAAGGACTACAGCAAGATGCTGCTCGCGGACGGCATCGTGACGAACTTCTACCAGCCCCTCGGCACCATGGGCATGGCCGACGTGCAGAACCAGATGGGCGGCCTGCCCGTGCGCAACTTCAGCGCCGGCCAGCTCGCGGACGTGAAGGCGGGCGAGACGTTCAAAATGGGCGGCCAGTTCATCGCGCCGCTCAACACCGGGCGCGGCGGCGAGCAGACGCACGCGTGCATGCCGGGCTGCGTGATCCAGTGCAGCAACGTCTACGTGGACGCCAGCGGCAAGGAGATCGTCTCGCCGGTCGAGTACGAGACGCTCGGCCTGCTCGGCTCCAACTGCGGCCTCACCGATCCCGATGACCTCGCCGGCCTGAACGAGATCTGCAACGACATGGGCGTGGACACCATCGAGACCGGCGCCACGCTGGCCGTGCTCATGGAGGCCGGCCTGGCCCGCTTCGGTGACGCCAAGTTCATGGCCGACTCGCTGCGCGAGATGATGCGGGGCACGCCGAACGGCAAGATCTGGGCGCAGGGCACCGCGCGCGTGGGCGAGCATTACAAGGTTCGCCGCGTACCGGGCATCAAGAAGCAGGCAATCAGTGCCTATGACCCGCGCGTCGTGGAGGCCACCGGCATCTCGATGATGGCGACGGCGCAGGGCGCCGACCACACGGCGGGCAACCTGCCGCGGCTGAAGACGCGCGAGATGGATCTGAACGCGCTGCTCGAGCAGAGCCTCGTCGCCCAGGTCAACTGCGCGGCCACGGACTCGCTCGGGCTGTGCATCTTCGGCCGGAGCGTGACCGAGCCCAACACCGAGTGGCTGGCCAACGCGCTCAACGGCGCGCTCGGCACCAGCCTGACCAAGGAGTTCTTCCCCGCGCTCGGACGGGAGACGCTGAAGCTCGAGCACGAGTTCAACCGCCGCGCCGGCTTCACCGACAAGGACGACGAGCTGCCCGCGTTCTTCTACAACGAGCCGCTGGCTCCCACCAACCACGTCGCCCGCTTCCACGGACAGGACGTGCACGGGATGTACGAGCGGCTGCCCGCATGACGCTCACCGTGGAGAAGCCCGTCGAGCTGCTGCAGCACGTGGGCCAGGAGCTGGGGCCGTCGGATTGGATGACGGTGGACCAGGCGATCATCGACAAGTTCGCGGAGGCCACCGGCGATCACCAGTGGATCCACGTCGACGTCGAGCGGGCCAGGAAGGAGATGCCCGGCGGCAAGACCATCGCCCACGGCTATCTCACGCTCGCCCTGGTGCCGCGCATGGCGCAGACGCTGGTGAAGGTCACCGGGCGCAAGCGCGGCCTGAACTACGGCAGCAACAAGGTCCGCTTCACCAACGCCGTGCCCGCGGGCGCGCGCATCCGGCTGCGGTCGTTCAAGCTCAAGACCGTCGAGCCAATGGACGGCAACGGCTTTCGGGTGACTTCCGAGGCAACGGTCGAGATCGAAGGCCAGGAGCGGCCGGCCCTCGTCGCCGAGATCATCGGCATCCAGTACGGGTAGACGCTGGTACGGCTAGCCGCTACACGCCTGCGCGCTTGAGGGTGAGGCCGACGTTCTCGGCCGTCTGCTTGCGCTGGCCGCGGTCGATCTCGCGTACGGTCTCGACGACGGCCGCCGACACCGGCGTCGATACGCCCTTCTCGCGGCCTTTCTCGACGACGAAGCCGTTCATGTAGTCGATCTCGGTCGGCCGGCCCTTGGCGACGTCCTGGGCCATCGACGCCTTCCAGTTGCGCCCGCCCGCCGACTTCGGGGTCAGCATCTCGTCGAGCGCCTGCCAGGTCTCGCGCCGGCCGGCGTCCGCCCACTGCTCGACGGGGGCGCCGTTGATCTTGGGGATCGTGTAGCCGAGCGCCAGCCCGACGCGCGCGGACTCCGACGCCAGGTGGATCGTGATGGCGCGCCCGACCTCGCTGGAGGCGATCTCGTGGGAGCCGAGCCCGGACATCGCCTGCACGGGGTTGCCCATCGCGTTGGCGCAGAGCTTGGACCAGCGCTCGCCCCAGAGGTTGTCGGTGGCTTTCGAGCCATCGACGACCTTGAGCATCTCGGCGATCATCCGGGTGCGCGGCGTGATCGTGCCGTCGTGCTCGCCGGCGCGGAAGACGTCGTGGCCGGTGGCGCCGCCGCGCTCGTGCCCGCGCTCCACGTGGCCGGCCTTCCACGACGCCACGCCGATCTTCGACATCACGAGACCGACCGCGCGCTCCTTGCCCACCACGGAGGCGACGATCGGATCCGGCCAGCAGTTCTCGGCCGCCACCACGAACCCGTCGGACTTCAGGTGACGCACGGCGAGCTGAGCCGCCCACGCCGTGTCGTACACCTTCATCGCGACGAAGGCCACCTCGAAGTCGCGCGGCAGCCGCTGCGCCTCGTGCAGGTGATAGATCGCCGGCCGCGCCTCGAACGGGTCGTGCGGCCCGGTGACGGAGATGCCCTTCTGGCGGACCGTCTCGACTTGCTCCGCCCACGGATCGATCAAGGTCACGTCGTGTCCCGCACGCGTGAGGAACCCGCCGAGATAGCTGCCGATCGCGCCCGCGCCGACGAAGAGAATCTTCATGGGGCCCACTCTCCTTGTGAGGATGCCGAGTGTACCACCCCGCAAATCACCAGCGGGCGTCGTAGACCTCGAGCACGGGAGCGCTGCGCGGCCGTCTGAAGAGCGTGATGAGACGGTCGGCCAGCGGGATCAGCTGCTGCGGCAGTCCCGGCTCCTGCGGCAGCGGCCGTCGCACGGCCTGCCCTCGCTCGAGATCGACCAGCACGATCGAGTCGCGCCCCCAGAGCGCCACGAAGCGGCCGTCCGGGCTGATCCCCGACCGCCAGGACATATCGGGAAGGACCAGCGGGCGCGTGGGACCGGCCTGCAGGCTGAACCGCCAGATGAGGGTCCGCGTCTTGTGCTCGCCGATGCAGACGACGTCCTCGGCGCGCGGCCCGACGAGGCGACAGGCCGCCGTGATGGGCCAGGTGGCCACGAGATCCTGGCGGCCGGCGTCCAGGCGCCACACGCGGGACTGCCGTGCGACGCGGCCACCGTAGATCAGCGGTCCCCATTGAAGCTGCGCGAGCGGCGCGAGCTCGCTGACGGCGCGGAAGCCGCGACCGTCCGGCGAAATCTCGACCGTCTCTCCGTCCACGCGCTCGGAGTCGTCGAACGCCCAGCGCTGCTTCCTGAAGTCGGCATCGCCGACCCTGCCGACGAGGCCGATGAAGTCCTGGGTCGCGGTGTCGTAGCCCACCACCGCCCACGCCGATCCCCGGATGGAGGACACCGTGGTGCCGGTGGTGTGGGGCAGATCGATACTCCACCCGGGCGACCCGCTGGAGGGGCTATCCAGCTCGAGGTGCTGGAGCACGTCACGGTACATCGACTCGACGAGCACGAGCGCATTGCTCTCGTCGATGAACCGAAGGTCCCGAGCCTCGACCTGGGACCGCTCGCCCGAGAGGCCGAGCACGAGGAAGCGGTCCGGCGTCCCGCGCGCCTCCCGGGTCCACACGGCGACACGACTCCCGAGCGGCGACACGCGCAGCACGCCGACGCGCGACGGCAGCTCGATCTGGGCCATGCGCGGCAGCGGGCCGGTGTCGCCCGCGGGCGCTCCGACGACGATCGGCCGCGAGATCGCGAGGCGGTCCACCAGTATCGCCCCCGCGCCACCGAGCACGGAGACGGCGAGCAGAGCCGCGCCGCTCCAGCGCAGGCCACGGGGACGCGCCGGCAGCAGCGCGGCGCCGAGCGCGACGAGGGACGCCGACAGCAGCGGCGCGCCGCCGAGCGTCTGCACGATGGCCGTCGGGGGTGCGCTCGTCCGCACGAGGTACGCGGCCAGCGGCCCCCAGGTCAGCGCGACGATCACGGCAAGGGCGCCGACGACGGGCAGGTAGTCGGCCGGGCGCCAGTCGAACGTGCGCGGCTGCACGGCGAGCCAGCCGGCGACCGCGGCCACGAGCCCGGCGCCGGCGGCAGAGGCGACGCTCCGCCAGCCGTCGCCGTGCACGCCGAGATCGCCCAGCATGCCGAGATCGGCCACGAGGATCACACCGCAGGCACCGGCGACGCCGGCGACCGCTGCCAGCGCGGCGCGACTCGGGCGAATCATGCCGATGAGTCCGATGATGACCGCGAGCGTCAACACGACGTCGACCGAGACGATCCAGAGCGCCAGCGCCGTGAAGCGGCCGACGAGCGCCGGAGGCTCGGGCAGCAGCACGTCGTGCGCCAGTCGGGGCTCGACGGCATCGAGCCGTCGCTGCAGCGTCGCCACGTCGTCGGCGGCGATGGTCACGCCGCGTGACCGTCCGGTGCGGTCCCGGGCGACCAGGGCGGCGCCACCCCGCCATGAGGCGCGGATCCGCAGCTCGACGAGGTCGGCATAAGCGGCCGACCACGCGGAGCCGGTCTTCCGGCGCAGGAACTTGGGAGCCTTCTGCGCGGGATAGCGGACGTCGTTCACCCACACGCGCTCGAGATCGAGGGTCACGAACGCACCGGCGCGCGTGGTCGGGACGACCAACGGCTCCTCCAGCGGGCTCGGCGCCGGCGCGATCCCGGCGGCGCGCCGGATCGCGTGCAGTCGCCGCGCCAGGCTCGGGTGCGACGCGCCGTGCTCGAGCTCGGAGCTCCAGCGGCGGGGGAGTCGGCCCGCCATGGTCAGCTTGGTGAGGCCGCTGATCAGCGCCTCCGCGTCGTTGCACAGGGCGAGCGCGCGCAGATCGCTCTCGGTCTCGTGCGCCTTCTGGCGTGCGAGCCTCCACGCGAACGCAACGATCAAGGCGATCGACCAGAAAGAGATGAAGAGCCCCGGCGGCAGCCAATCGAAGGCCAGGGCGGCGCCCAGGGTGGCGCCGGCGACGAGCCCATAGGAAATGGCCGCGGCGAGGTGGCAGCGCCGGCGATCGCCGTGCTCGAGGTGCGAGAGCTCGTGCGCGAAGACCGCGGTCTGCTCGCGGGCGCTGAGCAGCTCCAGCGCGGGATCGGTGAAGAGCACGCTCGGGGCTCGCGTCGATGGAAACGCAAAGGCGCTGACGAATCGTCCCCCCGGCACCGGCATGCGGAGCAAATGCGGACGCCGGGCGTGGGAGGACTCGCTGAGCGCTTGCCAGCCGGGCGGCCACGGCATCGGCGCTGCGCGCACGAGCCACAGGAACGTCGGCGTGTACTGGTGGGCCCAGAGTCCCAGCACCAACGCCAGGGCCGCGGCGACCGGCCAGCGCAAGGGTCCCGCCGCCTGAATCACGCTGGGAGCCAGCAGCAGCATGAACGGCAAGCCCAGCCACGCGACGCTGAAGCGTCCCTGCCAGCGCAGACAGGTCGCCAGCGTCCATCGCTCATCGAGCAGCACCCGGCGCGACGGATAATCGCCGATCCACGCGCCCAGGACGAGCGCGAGCACCGCGACCCCGGCGTACGGGCCGGCGGCGACGACGACAAGGACGGAACTGAGGAACATCACGTGCTGGGCGTGTTGTTGCCGGGCCAACAGCCGCTCGGCGAGGGCGGCATCGTCGTGCCGGCGGACCAGCTGACGGCCGCTCCACCAGGCAAAGACGCCGGGAAGCACCACGAAGGCGGGGAGGAGCGCGCGCCAGCTCACCGATCATCAACTTAGGGCGTCGGGCGCCGTCCGGTCAAACTTCGCCGAAGTTGCCGGGTGCGGACGTGCCGCCGGTCGGCGACAATGGGCCGGTCAGGAGGCCCGCATGGCGACCATGTACCGCTATCAGCTGCCCGTGGAGCAGACCGGCTGGACACTGTCCGGCGAGACCCAGACGTCCTTCACCTGGGAGTACGAGGACGAGCGGTCCAGGCTGCTGGCGCTCTACGACAAAGGCAAGAAGCAGCAGTGGGACGCGGCCACCCGCATCGACTGGTCGCAGGACCTCGACCCGGAGAATCCCCAGGAGATCGACGACCGGCTGATCCCGATCTTCGGCTCGGCGCTCTGGGACAAGATGACGGACAAGGAGAAGGTCCACCTGCGACACCACCAGCAGGCGCAGACCCTCTCGCAGTTCATGCACGGCGAGCAGGGTGCGCTGATGGCCGCCGCCCGGATCGTCCAGACCGTCCCCGATCTGGACGCGAAGTTCTATGCGGCCACGCAGGTGATGGACGAGGCGCGCCACGTGGAGGCGTACGCGCGGCTGCTGAACGAGAAGCTCGGCATCGCCTACCCGATCACGCCGGGGCTCAAGTCGCTCCTGGAGACGGTGCTGACCGACCGGCGCTGGGACATGACCTATCTCGGCATGCAGATCCTCATCGAGGGCCTTGCCCTGGCCGCCTTCCAGCGCATCCGCGACTTCGCCAAGAACCGCCTGGCCGCCTCCGTCAACGCCTACGTGATGCAGGACGAGGCACGCCACGTCGCCTTCGGGCGGCTCGCGCTGCGCGACTTCTACCCACAGCTCTCCGACAGCGAGCGCGCGGAGCGCGAGGAGTTCGTGGTCGAGGCCTGCTACCACATGCGGGATCGCTTCAACCAGAAGGAGCTGTGGGAGAACCTCGGCCTGCCGGTGAAGGAGGCCATCGAGGTCGCCATGGCCTCGGAGAACATGCGCCTGTTCCGCAAGCGGCTGTTCAGCCGCATCGTGCCCACCGTGAAGGACATCGGCCTCTGGGGCCCGTCCGTGCAGAAGGCGTTCGCCGACATGGGCGCCATCGAGTTCGCCGACGTCGACAGCGACGCGCTGCTCGACCAGGACAACCGTGTGGCGGAAGAATTCGACGCGGGCGTCTTCGTGCGCAAGAGCCTGGCGTAGCGGGGACGACCCGGGTCGTCCCCGCCCCGTTTCTAGCGGATCGCGCTCGGCGCCACCGTCGAGCCCGTGAAACCCTTCAACTTCAGCGGCTGCATCACGAACGCGAACTCGTAGGCCTTCTTCGCCGCCAGATCGTCGAGCTTCATGATCTCCAGCAGGTGGATGCCGTTCACCACCAGCATGATCTGGTGCACGGGCAGCGAGATCTCCTTGTCCGGGTTCGGCGCGACCTCCACCGGCCAGTTGTCGGAGCCCACGAGCAGCGGGTCCTGCTTGGCCAGCCACTCCGCCGCCGCCACGCCGATGCCCGGGCAGGACTTCATGAAGCGCGCGTTGTCCTTGGCGAACAGCCGGCCCCAGCCCGTGTGGATGAGGACGGCGTCGCCGGGCTGCAGGGTGAGGTTCTGCCGCTGCAGCGCCTGCTGCAGATCGGCAGGAGTGATCTCGTAGGTGTCGCCGAGCATGTCGACGCCCTTGAGCGCCGCCACGTCGATCAGCACACCGCGCGTCATCAGCGTGCCGACCTTCTCGATGCCGAGCTTCGTGAAGCCCGTGCGCGACGAGATCTCGTCGGTCTTGAAGCAGTTGTAGTGGCTGTACTCGATCGACTGGTGGGCGAAGCCGTCGAACTGCGTGCCGACCTGGCCGATCTCGCTCGTGAGCAGCTCCTCGTTGCTGCCGCGCCGGTTGGCCTGCGGGTTCATGAAGGTTCGCTTCGTGTGGACGTTGTACTGGCGCGTCGAGGAGATCGGCATCTCCGACGAGAGCACGTGCCCCAGCTCGATGACCTCACCGGTCTTGATCAGCTGCGCCGCGCGCATGACGATCGCCGGCTTCATGTGGTTGGCGGCGCCGCGCTCGTCGCCGGCGCCCCACTTCGAGGGGCACCGCTGTGCGTCCGCGGGTGGCCGCCAGGACTGGGCGTGGGCGAGCGTGGTGGCGAGGCCGAGCATCAGCGTCGTTGCGATGCCGAGTGTCATGGCGCGCATGGTCTGGTCCTCCTCAGTGGGTGGGCAGCGGGCCGAAGCGGTAGCCGAGGATCATCTTGACGACCAGACGATCCGTGGCGCCGGTGAGCCCCGCGCCGACGCCGACGTTCAGCTCCCAGCGGGGGCCGAGGTCGATGTCGACGACAGAAAAGACGAGGTGCTGCTGGTCGCGCGAGCGCTCGATGTGGTTGATCGGGCCGATGTCGCCGTAGTACTCGAGGCCGGCGGCGACGCGCGGGGTGACGTCATACGTCACCTTGGCGGCCGGCGTGAAGCCGAACCCGCGACCCGCGTTCTCGCCCTTGAGCGAGCGCTCGAGCGCCGGATTGAACGCCCAGTACCAGGGCCCGATCTTCTGGTCGACGATGGGGCGGATCTCGAGCGTCCACGTGTCGGTGGAGAACGCGCGCCGCTGGTAGCCTGCCTCCAGCGACAGGCTCACGCCCACCGGCCAGTTCCACGCTTCCGGCACGCGCACGCGCGGCCGGATGTGATCACCCACCCACTCCCAGCCGCTGTCGGGCTGGATGCTCGTGAAGAGATAGAACCCGGTCTCGAACCACGGCGTGAAGCCGTGCGTCACCTCCAGCGTCT
>Ga0209807_1001875_pt1 | contig 10089 bp, 9 predicted proteins | sample GraSoiAngelo_154_FD_186168 | JGI IMG/M metagenome (GOLD analysis project Ga0209807, IMG submission 186168) | Grasslands soil microbial communities from the Angelo Coastal Reserve, California, USA - 14_1009_13_20cm (SPAdes) (version 2) | ecosystem: Environmental > Terrestrial > Soil > Grasslands ... | reverse complement strand
AACTGCTCGCCGATGCATCGGTCCTCACCTACGCGATCCCAGCATCCTTCCTGGTGTTCCCGTTCCATCGGATGATGCACGCCTACGGGCTCTCGAATAATTTCTGGGGGGTTATTGCGGCGCAAGTAACGTTCGCCACCCCGTTTACCATCTTGGTCCTGCTTTACTATGGCAGGTTGATCCCGATCGAGCTGGACGACGCAGCCCGCGTCGACGGCGCCTCCGCGGTCCAGGTGTATTCGCGCATTTATCTGCCGCTGATGGCGCCGGCGCTGGCGTTGGTTGCGATTTATGCCCTCTTGCTCGCCTGGAACGACTACCTGTACCAGTTCGTGCTGCTCTCCTCGGTACGAAACATGACCGTGGCGATGACCCAGGCCCACTTGTTCGAGGATACCGACGCGCCATGGAACGCCATGATGGCCGCCGCGATCCTTTATGCGCTGCCTCCCGTTGGGATTTTCTTCGCGCTGCGCCGCTATATCACGGTATCGCGAGTTCGGGGCGGTGGCATCGATTAACATTTGAGTATACCTGGGCGGCGTTCTATAGTGGTCTCGGGAGACAACAACCAAGGCGAGTCCGCTTGGGATTCGCGGCGAGAAACGGGGAAGGAAGACGGGTATGACGATCTTTACCAGGCGCTCGGTGCTGCGCGGCTCTCTCGGGCTTGCCGCCGCCGGTGCTCTGGCGCGGCCTCATATCGCCAACGCGGCGGCGACGACCGCAGAGGTCTGGTGGACCCAAGGTTTCGCTCAAGAAGAGGATATCGCCTTCAAAAAGCTGGTGGCCGACTACCAGAAAGCCAGCGGCAATAAGATCGAGGACAGCATCATTCCGTTCGCGCCGCTGCGCCAGAAGGAAGTCTCGGCCATAACCAGCGGCGTCGTCCCGGACATCATGGAATACGCCGATTTCTCCTTTCTGCCGCTGAACGCATGGGCCGACAAGCTCGTCGACGTCAGCGACATCGTCGAGCCCCAGAAATCGCAATACATCGACACGGCGCTGCGCGCCACCTACAGCTACAACAACACGACCAAGAAGCGCGCATTCTACGGCGTGCCAATGAAGGCAGCTGGGATCCCGTTTCATATTTGGAATTCTCTGGTCGAGAAGGCAGGTTTCAAGGTTTCGGACATTCCGAATACCTGGGACGCATTCCTCGATTTCTTCATGCCGGTGCAAGACAAATTGCGGGCGCAGGGCACGCGCAACATTTACGCCTATGGCTATCAGCTGACCGCCAACGGGGTCGATCCCGCCATCACGTTTCAGGGCTTTCTGATGGCCTATGGCGGCAAGAACCTCGTCACGCCGGACGGCAAATTGCACACAGACGATCCGCAGGTAAAAGATGCGGCGGTCAAGGCGATCGCCAAACTAACCACGCCCTTCAAGAAGGGCTACGTGCCGCCGGGCGTGGTCAACTGGAACGACGCCGACGACAACAATGCCTTCCACGCCAAGCTCATCGTGATGGATTTCGACGGGTCGCTATCGACCGAGGTGGCCCTCTACAAGAAAAAGGAAGAATACGACGACATCGTGACCCGCGGCATGCCGCTCGGCAATGACGGCAAGGAGGTGCCGAGCCCGATGCCGATCTTCGGCGCGCTGATCCCGAAAGGGGCGCAAAACGTCACGGTTGCCAAGGAGTTTCTCAAATACGCGACCCAGCCGAACGTGCTGAACGAGTATCTGAAGGGCGGGCTCGGCCGTTGGGCGTTGCCGCTCCCTGAAATCGCCAAAAGCGACCCTTTCTGGTTCAAAGAGGACCCGCACCGTACGGCCTACGCCGAGGAGACGCTGATGCGTCCGACCGAGCCGCTCTACGAGGCCTACAATCCGGCCATGGCCGACGTGAGCGCCGAACATGTCTTCAGCATCGCCATGCTCGACGTTATGAACAACGGGATGACGCCCGAGCAGGCGATCGACAAGGCCTTCAAGCGGGCCGAGACGATCTTCGCGAAATATCCGATCCAGCAGGCTTGAGAGAGGCGATTATGACCACCGCATCGGCTATCGAGTTCGGCCGCCCGGCAGTCCGCCGGCAGTCGCTGTGGCGTTATTTGCGGGGGGGTCTCCGAGGCTCGGAGTTCACCTGGGCGCTCGCCTTTCTGGTGCCCTATATCGGGGTGTTTTTTGCCTTCGTTGTCTATCCCGTCTTTTACGGGCTGTGGATGGGCAGCGAGCCGAAATTGTATACGGAGGTGTTCTCCGACCCGATCTACCAGCAGACGGTGATCAACACCTTGGTGTTCGTTGCGTTCGGGGTGAACCTCAAGCTGTTTTTTGCCCTTATGCTGTCGGGCTTTTTTATGCGTCCGGGCTGGTGGGTCAAGGGTCTGCTGATGATCTTCGTCCTGCCCTGGGCGGTGCCCGAGCTGCCCAGCTTCATCTCGATCCACTGGATGTTGAACGGCGAATGGGGTCTGCTCAACAACGCGCTCTATATCCTGTTCGGTATCGACGGCCCGTCCTGGCTCAATTCGCGCTGGCTCGCCCTCGGCGCGGCCGTCTGCTCCCATATCTGGAGGTGGCTGCCGTTTTGGACCGTGATCCTGCTCGCCGGCAGAATGTCGATCCCACAGGAGATCTATGACGCGGCCAAGGTCGATGGTGCCACTGGGCTGCGCCGGTTCGCCCACGTAACTTTTCCTCTGCTCGCCAACCTCTATCTGGTCCTGACCCTGCTGGCGACGATCTTTCTGCTCGGCAACTTCAACACGGTATATTTCATCACCGGCGGCGGGCCGGCCAACTCGACGCATCTGTTGGCCACGCTTGGCATCCGCGACGCGTTTGATCTCGCCAATCCGCGGCTCGGCGTAGCCGTCGTGATGTCGGCGCTGCCGCTGCTGATCCCGCTGGTGATCATCCTGATGCGAAGGCTGAAAAACACGGAGGTGCAGCTGTGATCACGATCACTGCGGATACCCGGCCGGTAGCGTCGGCCTCCGGCGCGCGGCCCGCGGAGCGGATGCGGCGCGCCGCGCGAAGATGGCGTTACTTGACCAATGCGGGGGCCGCGATCCTCAGCGTCGTCATCTTGGTGTGGACGCTGGCGCCGCTCTACAACATGGTGATGGTGTCGTTCGAGTCCGAGGGCGACGTGTTCAGCGACCATCTCTGGCCCCCAAAAGCGTCTGCCGACAGTTTCTGGATCGTCCTGACCCAGGGCTACTGGTATCTCGAATATTTCTGGCACCAGTTTGGCAACAGCGTCTTCATCGGTGTGATGGTGACGTTGCTGGTGCTGGTCATCGGCTCGCTGACCACCTTCTCCGTTGGTCGGATGCGCATCCGCAACGGCTGGCTGATCACCAACGCGGCGCTGCTGACTTATGTGATCCCCGCCTCGTTCCTGGCGATTCCGTTCTACCTGATCATGCAGCACTACGGGCTGCAGAACAACCCGTGGTCGGTGATCGCGGTGTTGGTGACCTTCGCCACGCCCTATGCAATCTTTATCTTCCAGGAATACGGCAGGAGCATCCCGCTCGAGCTCGACGAGTCGGCGCGTATCGACGGCGCCTCGCCGGTCCAGATATATTTCCGTATTTATCTGCCGCTGATGGCGCCCGCATTAGTCGCAGTCGGCACCTACGCGCTGCTGCTGGCGTGGAACGAATACCTCTATCAATTCCTATTGCTCTCGAATAAGCAAAGCATGACCGTACCGGTGGCGCTCGCCCAGTTCCTCAACAGCGACGTCGCGCCGTGGAATTATATGATGGCGACCGCCATCATCTACGCCCTGCCGCCGATCGCGACCTATTACGCATTCCGCAACCGCATGTCCTCCGGCCTGACGATGGGCGGCGTCAAGGGCTGATTCCCCGCGGCGCGGCCGCGCTCAACGAGTCGAAGGCCGCGGCTGCGCAGGCGCGTAATCAGAACGGGTCGAGTTCGGTGTCCCAGTAGAGGTAGTCGCGCCAGCTTTCGTGCAAGTAGTTGGGCGGGAACGCGCGGCCGTTTTCCTGCAGCATGTAGGTCGTCGGCTGCACCGGGCGATGCCGCGGGTACATTCCGCTCTCCCGCGGCAAGCGATTGCCTTTCCACAGATTGCAGGTGGCGCAGGCGGTCACGACATTGGTCCAGATCGTGCGGCCGCCGCGCGAGCGCGGCACCAGATGATCGAAGGTCAGATCATGCGAGGGATAAGGCTCGCCGCAATACTGGCAGGTAAACCGGTCGCGCAGAAAGACGTTGAACCGGGTGAACGCCGGGTGGCGCGCGGCGGGCACGTATTCCTTCAACGAGACGACGCTCGGCAATTGCATCTCCAGCGAGGGGCTGCGGACGCACACGTCGTAATGATCGATGATGTTGACGCGATCGAGGAATACCGCCTTGATCGCATCCTGCCACGACCATAGTGACAGCGGAAAATAGCTCAGCGGCCGAAAATCCGCGTTCAGCACCAAAGCCGGGCAATTGTCCAGACTAACCGCCACGAAACACCCGTCCCGCTAGCAGACGCTCGCGGGCCGGAATAGCACGCGATTGTGACGGCTTGATATCGAATTCACCCAACTGGGACAAGATTTCGCGGCGAGTATTGCAGATCACCGGGTCGGGACCGGCCTTTCCCCGTGATAGTCGTAGAAACCACGGCTCGCCTTACGGCCGAGCCAGCCGGCCTCGACATACTTCACCAGCAGCGGACAAGGCCGATACTTGCTGTCGGCGAGCCCCTCATAGAGCCCCTGCATGACCGACAGGCAGGTGTCGAGGCCGATGAAGTCGGCGAGCTCGAGCGGCCCCATCGGGTGATTGGCGCCGAGCTTCATCGCGGTGTCGATTGCCTCGACGGACCCCACCCCCTCGTAGAGCGTGTAGACCGCCTCGTTGATCATCGGCAGCAGAATGCGGTTGACGATAAACGCCGGAAAATCCTCGGCCGCGACCGGGGTCTTGCCGAGCCTCAGGGCGAGTTCGCGCGTCGCCGCAAAGGTTTCTTCATCGGTGGCGATCCCGCGAATCAGCTCGACGAGGCTCATCGCCGGCACCGGGTTCATAAAGTGCATGCCGATGAACTTGCCGGGCCGGTCGGTCGCCGAGGCGAGCCTGGTAATGGAGATCGACGACGTGTTGGTAGCGATCAGCGTATCGGGCTTCAGGGCCGGGGTCAGCTTCTTGAAGATCTCGCGCTTGATCTCTTCCTTCTCGGTTGCCGCTTCGATCACCATCCCGCACTCGGCGAACAGCGCGTAATCGAGCCCCATTTGAATTCGAGCGAGCGCGGCGTCTTTGTCTTCTTCCCGGATCGTGCCGCGGGCAACCTGGCGCGCCAAGTTGCGCTCGATCGCCTGTCGCCCGCGTAGCAGCGCTTCCTCGTTGATGTCGACCACGACCACATCGATGCCGGCGAGCGCGCACACATGGGCGATGCCGCCGCCCATCTGCCCGGCGCCGACGATGCCGATCCGGCGCAGCCCTTCGAGCGAGGTCGGGGCCGCGCTCACTTGCGGCGCTCGAGCTCGTCTGCGAGCTCGGGGAGGATCTTGAACAAATCGCCGACCAGGCCGTAATCGGCAATCTGAAATATCGGCGCTTCTTCATCTTTATTGATTGCGACGATGACTTTCGAATCTTTCATCCCGGCTAGGTGTTGGATGGCGCCGGAAATACCGACGGCGATGTAGAGTTCAGGAGCGACGATTTTGCCGGTCTGGCCGACCTGGTAATCATTAGGGACAAAACCGGCGTCGACGGCGGCGCGCGAGGCGCCGACCGCGGCGCCGAGCTTGTCGGCGACCGTTTCCAACAAATGGAAATTCTCTCCGGATTGCATGCCCCGACCGCCTGAGATGATAATGCGGGCACTGGTCAGCTCGGGCCTCTCCGATTTCGACAGCTCCGCTCCGACAAACTCCGACAGCCCCGTTTCACCCGCCGTCTCCACCGGCTCGATCGCCGCCGAGCCTCCCGTCGCCTCGACCGGCGGGAACGCTGTGCCGCGGACTGTGATGACCTTGATCGGGTCCCGGGATTGCACGGTCGCGAGCGCATTGCCGGCATAGATCGGGCGCACGAACGTGTCCGGCGACACAACCGCGCTGATGTCCGACAGTTGCATCACATCGAGCAGCGCCGCCACCCTCGGCATCAAATTCTTGCCGGAGGTCGTCGCCGTGGCCAGCAGATGCGAATAATGCTCGGCGAGCTTGACGACGAGCGGCGCGACATTCTCGGCAAGCCCGTGCTCGTAGGCGGTGTCGTCGGCGAGCAGCACCTTTCTCGCTCCGGCGATCTTGGCGGCGGCCTCGGCGACGAGACGGCAATCCTTGCCGGCCACCAGAATGTCCACCTCACCGGCGGCGATCTCGTTTGCGGCCGCCACCGCGTTGAGGGTCGCGGGCTTCAGCGCCCTATTGTCGTGTTCGGCGACGACCAGAGCAGCCATCAGATCACCCGCGCCTCGGTCTTCAGCTTGTCGACAAGCTCGGCGACCGAGCCGACTTTGTGGCCGCCCTGGCGCTTTGCCGGTTCCTCGACCTTGAGCACGACGAGGCGCGGCGTCACGTCGACCCCGAGCGCCTGGGGGGTCGTCGTCGCGATCGGCTTCTTTTTCGCCCTCATGATATTGGGCAGCGAGGCATAGCGCGGCTCGTTGAGCCGCAAGTCCGTGGTGATCACCGCCGGCAATTTGATCGAGACCGTTTCGAGCCCGCCATCGACCTCGCGCGTCACCTCGGCGTGGCCGTCGCTGATTTTGATCTTGGAGGCGAAGGTCGCCTGCGGCCAGCCGAGCAGAGCCGACAACATCTGTCCGGTCTGGTTGCAGTCGTCGTCAATCGCCTGTTTGCCGATAATCACGATCTCGGGGTTTTCCAGCAGGATCACCGCTTTCAACAGCTTGGCGACGGCGAGCGGCTGCAGTTCGGCATCGGTCTGCACCAGGATGCCGCGGTCGGCGCCCATCGCCAGCGCTGTGCGGATCGTCTCCTGGCACTGCGCGGCGCCGAGCGACACTGCAATGATCTCGCTGACGATCCCGGCTTCGCGCAATCGCAGCGCCTCCTCGACGGCGATCTCGTCGAACGGGTTCATCGACATCTTGACGTTGGCGGTCTCGACCCCGGTCTTGTCCGCCTTGACGCGGATCTTGACGTTGTAGTCGATGACCCGCTTGACCGCGACCAGCGCTTTCATCTCATCCTCGCCCGCTCTGCCGGCGGCACGCTCCACCCCGCCGCCCGGGGGTCATGATTGTGCACGGGGCCGGCGCGAAGGCAAGACACTCATCCGCCTCCTGCCGACAGTCAGGAGGCGATTCTCTGCGACGGGATGGCGGCCCGCGCCGCTTGCGCCAAGAAAAAGCCCCGACAGCCAAGTGCCGAAACCTCAGCAGAAAATAGTTAACAATAGTTGCTTCGTTAAGGGTTTTCGAACTTTGGCACAGCCATTATTAGCTGTATGCTACGAAGCTCGCGACTCGTTTTGGGGTTAAGCGGCCGATGGTGGCGCTAGAGAGGAAGACAACGCCCCGGCAGCAAAGTGGTCGTCTCTGCCGCTCGGTCGCCTTCACCGTCGCTCTGTGCGTAGCGCCGTATCCTGCCGCGATCGCCAAAGATTCCGGTTCCGTCCAAGACGTCGTGCAATACCGCAAGGACGAGGATCCCAAGGCCGCGCTGATCACGCTGAAGAACGCGATCCGGAAGTCACCCCAGGACCCCGCGATCCGCTTCGAGATCGCAAAGCTCTATTTCCAGCTCGGGGATGTCGCGTCGGCAGAGCGCGAGGCTCGTGCGGCACGCGACCTCAAGGGCGGCGAGGCGGATTATTTGCCTGTTCTACTCGACGCGATGTTGGCTCGGAAAGAATTCAAGGAAATTTATGATGAGATCGAGCCCGGCGACCGGAACCCGGTTCTTGAAAGCAAGACCAGGACGGCGCTCGGCACCGCAGCGGTCCGTCTGGGCTATGACACAAGAGCCGAGGCATTATTGCGCGATGCGATCCAATTGGACCCGACCGTCGTGGAGCCGAGGATCCAGCTCGCTCGGTTTCTCAGCGCCACGCGCCCGGAAGAAGCGGTCGGGGTGATCGATGAGGCGATCGCCGCCAACCCGAAATCAGCCGAACTGCTGCAGGTCAAAGGCGACATGCTGTGGTCGCTCGGCGATGCAAACGGGGCGGTGCGGCTCTTTGGCGAAGCGCTCGAGATCAATCCCGATTATCAGCTTGCTCGTCTCAGCCGCGCCAACGTCAATGTAGCGCGAGGTGAATTCGCGGCTGCGGATGCAGATCTCGATCCGGTTCTGCAGGCCAGCCCGAAGAATTTTATGGCCAAATACCTGCGCGGCTTGGAGTACGTCAGGCAACAGAACTACGTCGCGGCGGATCAAATATTTTCCGCCATTGCCGGAGCCTTTACCGCCTTCCCCTATGGATATTATGTGCAAGGTGCGACCAAATTCGCGCTCGGGCAAGCAGAGGCGGCTGAGGGAATGCTGGGAGAATATCTCGGCCGGGTTCCCGGTGACCCCGAGGCGACGCGACTTATCGCGAGCGCGGCATTGCAGCAACACGGTGCCGCTCGGGCGATCGATTATCTGAAGCCGCTCGCCGACAAATCGCGGCCGGATGCAAAGACGTGTCGGTAGCACGTAAAGATGTCCGCTTTTCGTAGCACATTATATGTCCGCTTCTGTTGTTGATGGCCCTGTGGGGTTGTGGGCAACGCGCAGCGTTATCCACAAATCCACAGGCGCGCCGCCGAGCGGGTTAAGCGGCTGATTGGATTGGGATCTCCTCTCGGATGAGACCGCCGTCGGCGGTATAGCCGGCGAGCCGCCGGGGGCCATGGAAGAGGGCGATCGTGCCGTCGGGGTATTCGTGTACCTGGACGGTCACCTTGACGAAGTGATGGCGGTGCCGCTGCTCGGGGATTTGTAAGATCCGCCCGTCATAGCGCACGCAATTGTCACGCCCGACCACACGCTCGTGCTTGCTGCACAGGATGTCCCGCAAGCCGGCCGCGAACGGCACAAAGGCGCTGCCTTCCTCGGCCGGGGCCACCGCAAAGCGGGCGTTGTGCTCGCAGAGATAAGTATCGGCGAGATATCGGTTGGCCGCCTCAACCGTGGTGATGCCGTTGAGCCGCAGCAATGGTGGCAGGCGCTGTTGTAAGGTCCCGAATACCCGTTCCATGCGGCCGCGGGCTTCCGGGCTGTAGGACGGGATGTGCTCGATCCTGAGCTCGGCCAAGGCCCGTCCGACCTGGGTCGGCTGCCCCTTGTCGACCTTGCCGCCCGCCTTGGGGGTCGTGAAGTAGTGGCTGCCCCGGTCGGTGTACAGGGACGAGAACAACCCGTGCTGGCTGATCACCTCGTCCAGGCCGCGAAAGCTCGAGGCGGTGCCCTCCTCCTCGACCAGAAAGATCGAGTAGACCGCGCTCGTCGCATCGTCGAGCGTGACGATCAGATCGAGCGGCGCCTGGCCGGCCAGCCACGGGTGCGGCGAGCCGTCCTGAAAGAGCATCATGCCGGGCAGCGGCCGGCGCGGCCGCTTCTTGCGGTGCGCCGAGCGGCGCGGCGCGATCGCCACCAGACCGCGGCTCTGCAGCACTGTCTTCGTCCAGGTGTAGCCCAGGGCAAACCCGTGCTCGGACTGCAGCGCTTCGTGGAAGTGCTTGACCGTGAAGTCCCAATACCGCGTCCGATACTGCTCGACGACAAACTCGATGCGGTCCACCGGCGCGCGCCGCCCGGAGGCTCGCCCACGTCGCCGATCAATCAGGCCCTCCGCCCCGTCCGCCTCGTACCGCTCGCGCAGCCGGCGAAAATGCCGCTCGCTGATCCCCAAAAACTCCGCGGCCTCCATGCAGCTCAATCGCCCGCCTCGATACCGCTCCAACGCCTCCACATAGCGCGCCATTCGCACCTCGGGTCGCATCCCGATCCCCCGGTTTGGAACATCTCCAAAAACCGGACAGATCGTCTGCTACCAAACCCGGACATTCCATCTGCTACGGACACGAAACGCCGCCGTTATTGATCAATTGAGGTTGTTGTGATAGGCACGTCAGTAACGAGGGCACGGCTCGGTCAAGGAAATATTTTAAGACGACGCGAT
>Ga0209807_1001874_pt1 | contig 10095 bp, 9 predicted proteins | sample GraSoiAngelo_154_FD_186168 | JGI IMG/M metagenome (GOLD analysis project Ga0209807, IMG submission 186168) | Grasslands soil microbial communities from the Angelo Coastal Reserve, California, USA - 14_1009_13_20cm (SPAdes) (version 2) | ecosystem: Environmental > Terrestrial > Soil > Grasslands ... | reverse complement strand
CGACGAAGGCATCGCCGGTCTCGAAGCGATCGTGACCTCGCTGCGCTTCGACTGAGCCGCTTGCTTACGCCTTCAGCCGCGGCATGAGCCGGACCGCGTTGTCGCGATCGATCGCTTGCAGGTCGCTCGCGCCGAAGCCGTAATCCGTCAGCCCCTTCACGTGGTCGATCGCGGTGCGATACGGGAAGTCCGTCCCGAAGACGATCTGGGAGACCGGAATCAGCTTCGTCAGCGACGCCAGCGCGTACGGATGGGCCGCCTGCGCGGTGTCGTAGTAGAAGCGTTTGAGCTCGGCCTCGACCCCGTTCGGCACGCGCGCCGCCAGGCTCTTGTTGATCAACGGCAGCCGGACGAATCGCTCGGTCAAGAACGGCAAGGTCCCGCCCCCATGGGAGAAGATCATCTGCACGTCCCGGCGCAGCGGGCGCAGGCGGCGCTCCGGCCACTGGCTGATGTCGTGCCCGTCGTATGAGATCGTCCCGCTCGTCGGTGTGAGGAGGCGCGTGATAAGCCGCGCGGTCGTCGACTTCCCGCAGCCGCTCTCGCCGACGAGCCCGAACGTCTCGCCGTGACGCACGTCGAACGAGATGCCGTCGACGGCGTGCACGCGCGCAACCTCCCGCTGGAGGAGTCCCTTGCGGATCGGGAAGTGCTTGACGAGGTCGCGGACGACGAGGAGCTCGTCGCCTACCTCAGTGCCGGGTGCTCTTGCTGCAGCGACTGCCACAGCCGTTTCCTTTCTTCGACCGGGAGGTGACAGCGGACGAGGTGCCCGGGCTCGGACGGCGCCAGCTCCGGCTCGGTCTCGAGCGCCGGGGGCGGCGTGTAGGGGCAGCGCGGATGGAAGGTGCAGCCGCGCGGGACGTTGATGAGGCTCGGCGGCGAACCCGCGATCGGGCTGAGCCGGTCCGTGCGCGGCGCATCGAGGCGCGGGATCGACTGGAGAAGCCCCCACGTGTACGGATGCTCCGGCTCGTCGAAGAGCGTCTCCCGCGGCGCCTGCTCGAGCACGCGGCCCGCATACATCACCGCAACGTCGTCGCACATCTGCGCTACCACGCCGAGGTCGTGCGTGATGAGGACGACGGCGGTGCCGAAGTCGTCGCGCAGCGCCTGGATGAGCTCGAGCACCTGCGCCTGCACGGTCACGTCGAGCGCGGTCGTCGGCTCGTCGGCGATGAGGATGTCCGGGCGCAGAGCAAGCGCCATCGCGATCATCGCGCGCTGGCGCATGCCGCCCGACATCTCGTGCGGGAATGACTCGAACCGCTGCTCGGGGCCCGGGATCCCCACCGATCGCAGCGCCTCGATCGTGCGACGGCGTGCCGCGTCCCGCGGGACGTCCTCGTGTGTGCGGATCGCCTCCACGATCTGGTGGCCGACCTTGAAGAACGGGTGAAGCGAGGAGAGCGGATCCTGGAAGATCATCGCGATGCGCGCGCCGCGGATGCCTCGCAGCTGCTCCGTCGACATCGCCACGAGATCCTTCCCGTCGAACACGATCCGGCCGCGAATCGTGGCGTTCGGGAAGCGCGTCAGGCCGATGACCGTCTGGGCGGTCACGCTCTTTCCGGACCCGGACTCGCCGACGATGCCGAGGGTCTTGCGCGCGTCGAGCGAGAGCGACACGCCTTCGACGGCGTGGACGACGCCGTCGATCGTCTTGAAGGAGACGTGCAGGTCCTCGATCTCGAGGAGCGGCATCAGCCGTACGTCACTCTCGGATCGAGGAAGGCGTACAGGATGTCGACGACGAGGTTCGCGAAGACGATGAAGAAGGCGCCGAAGAGCACGGTGCCCTGGATCGCTGGCAGGTCGGAGTTCGTGATCGCGTTGTAGGCGTACCGGCCCACTCCGGGGATGTTGAAGACGATCTCGGTGAGGATGGCGCCGCCGAGGAGGAGGCCGATGTCCATTCCCGCCATCGTCACGACGGGGGTCAGCGCCGCGCGGAGGCCGTGCTTGGTGATCACGACTCGTTCGCGCAACCCCTTCGCGCGCGCCGTCCTGATGTAGTCCTCGTGCATGGTCTCGATCAGGTTCCCGCGCATCATGCGTGCGTAGAACGCCGCGAATGCGGCGGCGAGCGTGACCCACGGGAGAATGAGCGAGTTGAACCACGTCCCGAAGTCCTGAGTGATCGGGACATAGCTGCCGGCGGCGCCGAACCACTGCAGCTGGCCGGTCCCCTTCGCGAAGACGAAGAGCGACACGAGCCCGAGGAAGTAGACCGGCGCCGAGATGGCGACGAGCGAGCCGCCCATCATGACCCGGTCGACGACGCTGCGCGGCCGGATCGCGGACACGATGCCGACGGGGATGCCGATGAGCATCCACACGATGAAGCCGCCGACCGTGACCGAGATCGTCGCCGGCAGCCGCGAGAAGATCTCGGACTTGACCGACTCGCTGTTGTAGTACGAGTAACCGAGGTCGAAGTGCGTGACCAGGCCTTTGAGGTAGATCCAGAACTGGGTGTAGAAGGGCTTGTCGAGGCCGAGGTTGTGCCGGATCTGCTCGATGAGCGCCGGCGTCGCGTTCCGGCCGGCCCGGAGCGCCGCCGGGTCGGCGGACGGGAACACGTCGAAGATGACGAAGGTGATGAAGCTGACGACGAGCAGGAGCAGGATCGCCCAGAGCACGCGCCTGACGATGTAGGCGCCCACCTAGGTTCCCCGGCTCCCGCTCGTCTTCGTCATCTCGCTACTTCACCGCCATGAACGAGACGTCCGGGCCACCCTCGTTCCAGAGCTCGGAGGCGTGCGTCACCTTGCTCGAATAGAGGGTCGGGAACTGCTCCCAGATCCACGGCACGGCGGCCGCGGTCTCCGTGATCAGGTCGTCGATGTGCCCCCACTCCTTGTACCGGGTCTCCGGATTCAGCTCGACCTCGGCCTTGGACATCAGCTTGTTGATGGCCGGGTCGTTGAGGAGCGGCCAGTTGCTGTTGTTCGTCGGGATGATGTTCTTCCCGTTGAACGTCGGGTCGAGCAGCGTCTGCGGCTCGTGGAAGTCGGCGAGCCAGCCCACGTTCGGGCAGATGTTCGGCTCGTTCTTCGGTACGTTGCAGAACCGCGTGTACATCGCGGCGTGCTGGACGGAGATCGTCTTCACGTTGAAGCCGATCTTCGCCAGGCTGTTCGCGATGACGGCGGCCGTGTTCGAGCCCGGCGGGGAGTTGTCGGCGACCTGTGTCACCTGCGGGCCGGAGTACTTGCCCGACTTGTACCCCGCCTTCTTCATCATCGCCATCGCCTTCGCGACGTCACCCGAGCCGTTGGCGCTCGGGAACGGGTTGAAGTTGAAGCCGCCGGCCTGGTTGAAGCCGGTAGGCCCGAAGTCCGGCGAGATGAAGTGCGTGGCGATCTTGCCGTCGATCGGGCCGCCGCGCGTGAGGCGCATCGCGTTCCGGTCGAGGACGTACGCGACCGCCATGCGGACGTACTTGTTGTTGAACGGCGCCTTGCGCGTGTTCAGCGCGACGTAACGGCTACCGCTCGTCGGCGTGAACTCGAGCTGGCTCTTCTGGCTCGAGTTGGACGTGATCGACTTCAGCTCGGCGGCAGGCGGCGGGAAGTCGCCGTTCACGTCGGCCGAGCCGCTCAGGATCTGCTTCGTCCCGACCGTCGGATCGAAGCCCTCCTTGAAGATGATCTTGTCCGCGTACGCCGGCCGCCAGCTCGTCTTGGCGTTCCAGTTCGGGTTGCGGACGAGGATGATCTGGCGCCCCGGCGTGTATCCGGTGAGCTTGCCGGCGGCGTTGTTCTGGATCATGTACGGGCCCGTCGCCACCTGGTGGTTGCCGTACGACGAGCTCGTGCCCTTGTCGAACTTCCTCGCGTACTCGGCCGGGACGGGCGCCGTCAGCGGCTCCTGGAGCGCGCCGACGAAGACGCCGCTCGGCTTCGACAGCTTGAATACGATCGTGTACTTGTCGGGCGTCTGGATGCCGGAGATGCTCGGCACCGTGTTCGTGGACTTCGTAGGCGCGCCGTCGATCACACCGAAGTACGCGCCGGCGTAGCCGTTCGCAACCGCGGCGTCGAAGCCGCGCTCGATCGCGTACTTCACGTCGGCGGAGGTGACCTCGCGATTGACCGGCGGGCTGAACTTGACCCCGTGCCGGAGCTTGACCGTGACCGTCTTGCCGTCCTTCGACACCGTCGGCATGCTCGCCGCCAGGTCGGGGACGGGCGTCACGCTGTTCGGCTTGTACGCCAGCAGCGGGCGCTGCGTCACGTACGTGATCTGGTACGTGAACGCGTAGTACGCCTCACCTGGGTCGATGTGGTCGACGTCGCCGTTCGACAGGACGGTGATCGTCCCACCCTTCTTCGCGCCCGAGGTGACGAGCGTGTGGCTCGCCCCCTGGACGCCGCTCGTCGCGCTCGCACCCCCACCGCCGCAGCCCGCTGCGACGAGGGCGAGGGCGCCGGCGGCCATGCCGACGACCACCGCGGTTCGCCGTCTCATTCCCCCTCCTTCATGTCGATGTCCGTGGATCGAGTGCGTCGCGGACTCCGTCTCCGAGCAGGTTGAACGCGAGCACCGTCAGGAGCAGCGCGCCTCCAGGGAACGCGAAGTACCACCACGCGGTGTTGTAGATGGGCGTTGCCTCGGCCAGCATCTCCCCCCAGCTCGCCCGGGGCGGCGAGATGCCGACTCCGAGGAACGACAGCGCTGCTTCGAGCAGGATGTTCTGCGGAATGATCAACGTCGAGTAGACGACGATCGGCGCGACGAGGTTGGGGAGAAGCTCGCGGAAGATGATGGTGCTGCTGCGCGCGCCGCTCGCCCGCGCGGCCTCGATGAACTCCTTCTCGCGCAGCGAGAGAACCTGGCCGCGGATGATGCGGCCGATGTACGTCCAGTTGATGACGACGATGGCGACGATCACCGTCCCCAGACCCGGATGGATGAGCCCGGCCGCGCAACCGTTCCCGAGCGAGCACGCGGAGGCGATACCGAGAGCGAGGAGCAGAATCGGGAACGCGAGCGTGACGTCGATGAACCGCGAGATGATGGTGTCGACCCAGCCGCGGAAATACCCGGCGGTCATCCCGAGAACGACACCGATCGCGACAGAGATGGCGGTCGCCAGAAGCGCGACCTCGAGCGACACCTGTGCTCCGTAGAGCACGCGCGAGAAGACGTCGCGCCCAATCTGGTCGACCCCGAAGAGGAAGCTCGAGGATGGGCCTGTCGGCGTCCCGAAGATGTCGAGCTTGTTCGGGTACTGCGCGTTCGGCGGATGCCCGAACGCCGAGGAGATCGGCCCGGCGAACACCGCGACGAGGACGAGCAGCAGGATGAAGACGAGCGCGACGATTGCGACGCGATCTCGCTTGAACCGCACCCAGAAGAGCTGCCACGGGGTCCGGCCGAGGATCTCGACGGCGACGAAATCGGCTGCGCCTTCGCGTTGGAGCTCTTCCTGCTCGCGGACGGCGCTCATCTGTCAGGGGTGCATTTCCGCGCCGATACCAGCCGGAAACGTGCGTTTACGAACCGTAAACAGGTAAGCCCCGCGAGAGGTGGTGCCGGATCCGTGTTGTCACGGTGGCGAACCGGATACGGCCCACTCCCTCGGCGTCGCGGGCGACCACGCGTAGCGCGACCGGCAGGCCGCTGCGTGGGTCGAGCGTCAGCCGAATGTGCGTCGCCTTGAGGGTGAATGCGAGCGTATTGCCCGTCTGCGTCAGCCCCCTGCGCTGGGTGGCGAGGGTGGCGAGGCGCCGGGCCAGGACGCGCGGGCAGCCGCCGAGCTCGAGCAGCACGAGCGGCGGCGTCGCGCTCTGAACGATGGTCCCGCCCCGGGCCTGCAGCGTGTGCGGGAGCACCGCCAGCAGGACGAAGCCGCTGTCGAGGCGCAGAGCGGCTCCGCGGTGGCGGTGGCCGCCGACGGTGAACCAGTCCTGGAGGCAGGTGCCGTGCACGGTCGGGCCATCGCCGATCCTGAATGCGCTCTCGACGAGCCGGTAGCGCTGGAACCACGTCGCCGCGCGCAGCGCGGTCTGCGCCGCCGGCGGCGGGACCGGCAGCGATGTGCGCTGTACGACGAAGCCGGTGCCGAGCACCGCCGCGGCGATCACGCCCGCCACGCCGGCCGTGACCCAGGGTCCGCGGCTCACGGGAACCTCAACGGCAGAGTCACCATCGCCCCCACGAGCAGAGGCAGCGACACGCCGAGGATGACGCGGTGCATGCGCGGGTCGCGGCCGAGCGCGGCGAGGCCCCAGAACGCCGCCGGCGCGAGCAAGCCGAAGCGTCCGACCGAGTCGAAGGAACCGCTGAAGAGCGGCAGGACGACGACGGCGAGGCCGGCGAGAAGCCACGGCCAGGCGACTCCGGCGCGCGCGGCCGCGGCCAGCAGCACGAGGTAGACGGCGACGGCGGCGACGTCGCGCAGCACCCATGCGTCGTGCGAGACAGCGGCACCGAGGTGTTCGAACGCGTGGACGACGCCGAGCGGCGAGAACTGCCGTCCCCAGGCGCGCTCGGCCTGGGTCCACGCGAGCGGGTTGCCGAGCACCTGTCCCAGGTAGAACGAGAACGACCCGATGGCGGCGAGCGGCGCAAGAATCGCCCCGACGGCGACGCCACGTGCGGCCGGCGTCATCGTCCGGCGCTGTTGCCAAGCGAGCGCGGCGAGGGGGAGCGCGACGAAGAGCCCCTCCGGCCGGGCGAGGGCGGCACCGGCGGCACATGCTGCGGCCCAGCCCCAGCGCCCGCGCAGCGCCGCAAGGGCGGCGAGCGCGATGAGCGCGAGCACGATGCTCTCCGGGTACTCCATCGAGAACGCGTAACCGAACGGAAACACCGCGAGATATGCGGTCGCGCGGCGCGCGGTCGACTCCTCGAACAGCTCCTTCGTCAGTGCGTAGAACGCCACGAGCGCGCCGAGGAAGCCGACGTTGGCGAGCACGAGCCCAGCCGCCGAATATCCCAGGCCGAGCACGTGGAGGCCGCGCATGAGCACCGGGTAGAGCGGAAAGAACGCGGGATCGCTCTGGCGGCCCGGCACCAGCAGGTAGCCGCTGCCGGCGACCATGCGGTACCAGCGGCCGTCCCACGCCTCGAGCGGACCGAGCGCGTGCGCGTGCTCGACGAGCCGGATCCAGCCGTTGGGCCCGAAGTGGTGAATGGCCAGCGCGGTGAGGACGATCAGGCCGCGACCGCCGGCCCACCACGCAGCGATCCACACGAGGACGCGCAGCCGCTCACGCGCAGCGTCCGTGCGCCCAAGCGGGGCCGACCCGACCTGCTCGAGCGTTGCCACCCCGGTATCTGTAGTCGTCCGAAGACCCCCGCAAACGCTTTCTTACTGAGCTTTTACTTTCTTTGACGTGTGGACCAGGCCCGGTGAGGTATGGATTGGGTCGTGCGGCGGGCCCTCATCCTCGTCCCGGTGCTGCTTGCGCTCCTCGCCGGCCGCGCAGGAGCATCGGGGCCGAACTACCTCTCGCTCGCCCAGCAAGGAGTTGCCGACGTCCGCGCGCATTGGTGGAACGCGGACTCCAGTTGGTACAACGACACCTACAACGGGCAGCCGCCGTCGATGCCGCTCGCCCGCCTCTGGAGCGCGTACCCGCTGTTCGAGACGCTCGTCGGCGTGGAGCTCGCGCAGCCGACCGCGGCGAACAAGAAGGCGCTCACGGACTTCGCTGACTCGGCCGCGTCGCTGTACTGGAACCCCAAGGTGAAGCCGTACGGGGGTTACGGCTACTACCCCGGCATGCGGAGCGCGCAGGCGAACGTGTACTACGACGACTCGGGCTGGTGGGGCCTCTCGTTCATCGACGCGTACCAGGCGTCGCACGACCGGGCCTATCTCGCGGACGCCCGCAAGGCGATGCGGTTCATCGTCGGCTCGGGCTGGGACTCGAAGCTCGGCGGCGGCACGTGGTGGGACACGTTCCACCACCACAAGACGATCGAGCCGCTCGCCGCCGCGGTGATGATCGGCACGCGCCTCTACACGCTCGACAACGACAAGTGGGCACTCGGCTGGGCGCAGAAGCTCCTGAACTGGGCGAACGCGCACTCGTTCGACAAGAAGAGCGGCCTCTACCAGCGCAGCTCGACCGACGACACCGTCATGGACTACGTCCAGGGGCTGATGGTGACGGCGAACTGGGAGCTCTGCAAGGCGCTGCACAAGCCGGCGATGTGCGCGAAGGCGCAACAGGTCGCGAACGCCTCGCTCTCCACCTTCGGACAGGACCTGAACTGGGCGCCGATGTACGACGTCGTCTACCTGCAGTGGATGCTCGAGTACTACCGCGAGAGCGGGGACGCGCGCTTCTACAACCTCGCGGCGCACAACGCGACGCGCGCGCTCGCGTCGGTGAACGAGAGCGGCTACTACCTCAACAACTGGCAAGGGAAGTCCCTCGCCGACGGTCTCGGCGAGGAGGCGTCCAACCTTGAGCTCTTCGCCTGGCTGGCCGCCTCCCCGCCTCCGTCCTGATCTACGCCGACGGCGCGATGTTCTGGTTGAAGCGGAAGAAGTTCGTCGCGTCGTAGCGGTCCTTGAGCGCGCGCAGGCGCTCGACCTTCTTCGCCCCGAAGCTCTCCTTCAGTGCGTCCTCGCCGATCTCCGTCGCGAAGTTCAGCGAGATGCCTTCCGAGATGTGCGGTGCGAGCGCCTTCGAGACGCCCTTCACCCACGCGATGTTCTGCTCGGTCGTCGCCGGGTCCTCCCACATGCCGTTCAGGTGGAAGTTGAACGGCGAGTTGCGACCGCTGATGGCGGTTTCGTCCTCTCCGACCCGCGCGATCGCGCCGCCGCCGTTCAGCATGATCACCGCGGCGAACGGCGACGGGCATGTCTCCGCCGCCTCGAGCCACACGTCGACGACGCTGTCGTCGAGGTCGTCGAGGTTGTGCGCCCGCCAGTAGTTGTGGCGGCCGTACGGGTTGGGCGGGTCGAGCAGGCCTTGCACGACCGTGTACGGCATCGGCTGGAACAGGTCGACGATCGGGCCGAGTGCACGGATCGGCGCGAGGACCTTCTCCGCCTCCTCGTGCGGGCCGGCGATCATCCCGGCGACGGCGGGAACGCGCTTGCCGCGCCACTCCTCCGGCACGAACGGCTCCGGCGGCGCCGTGATGTACGCGAGCGCCCAGCCGACGTTCTCGTTCACCTGGCTCTGCGCGGCCCAGACGTTCGCGAGCTCGCGCGCCTTGTCCGGCGGGAACGCGGCGAGGCCGCCGTACGCGATGGGATGGAGCGGGCTGAGCTTGAACTCGATCTCGGTGACGACGCCGAAGTTGCCGCCGCCGCCCTTCAGACCCCAGAGGAGCTCCTGGTTCTCGTCCTCCGAGGCGGTGACGAGCTCGCCGTCGGCGGTGACGACGTCGGCGCTGAGGACGTTGTCGGCGGCGAAGCCGTACTTGCGCTCGAGCCAGCCGCTCCCCGTGCCGGTCGTGAAGCCGACGACGCCCGTGGTGGTGACGCGCCCGCCGGTGACGGCGAGGCCGAACGCCTGCGTCTCGCGGTCGAGCTCGCCCCAGTTGACCCCGCCCTGCGCCCGGACGGTGCCGCGGCGCGGATCGACGCGAATGCCCTTGAGCGCCCGCAGGTCGAGGACGATGCCGTCGTCGATCGACGAGAAACCGGCGACCGAGTGGCCGCCGCTGCGGATCGCGAGCGGGACACCGCTCGTCCGAGCCAGCCCGATCGCGCGGATGACGTCCGCCACCCCGGTCGGGCGGAGAATCACGCGCGGCCGCCGATCGAACATGCCGTTGAATACGCCGCGCAGCTCGTCGTACGCCGAATGTGCCGGCTCGACGACCTCACCGCGAAACTCGCCACGCAGCTGCTCGAGGGCTTCCGCCTCGAGCACCGGCGCCGTCAACGTGCTTGCCATATGCCTACCTCCACCTCGTTGCGGTTGCATCGAGCCTAACGCGCGGCTCGATAATTTCAAGACGGGCCCACACGTCCCGGTCTTCCCGAGAAACCGGACGACGCCTCGGCCCGTATTACAGGCATGAAGATGCATCGCTTCCTGCCTGCGGTCCTCCTCGTCCTCGTCGTTCTCATGCTCGTCAGCGCGTGCGGCGGCAAGGGCGGCGGCGGTTACTGAG
>Ga0209807_1001871_pt1 | contig 10100 bp, 9 predicted proteins | sample GraSoiAngelo_154_FD_186168 | JGI IMG/M metagenome (GOLD analysis project Ga0209807, IMG submission 186168) | Grasslands soil microbial communities from the Angelo Coastal Reserve, California, USA - 14_1009_13_20cm (SPAdes) (version 2) | ecosystem: Environmental > Terrestrial > Soil > Grasslands ... | reverse complement strand
GCCGCTGCTTTCTGCCGACGACGAATTTGTGCTGGGGTTGCCTGTTTCGTCCGTGATGGCGCAACGATTCCGTCTGCCCAGCGTCGATCCGGCAGAGTTCCCGGATATGATTCGTCTTCAGATCGAGAAGTCGCTGCCGTTCCCGGCCGACGAAGTTACGAGCGATTTCGAACTGATTGAACAAAGCGAAAACGAAAGCGTCGTCTCTGCAATCGCAATCAGCAACGATCGACTTGCCGAGCTTGCTTCGCCGCTGTTGGATCGGGGTTACATTCCCCGGCAGGTCACCGTGTATGCTGCGCAGCGCGCCAGGACTTATGCACCGAAGGGCAATGCTCTTCTGATTTATCCGGAGGGCGAGATGCTCGTTTACGCCATGACAGAAAACGGGAAGCTTAGTCTTGCGCGGGCAATCGAACGCAACGGCGATCAGTTGGAAACTGAGTTGCCACAGTTGCGACTCAGCGCCGAGTTGCAAGGCATAGATGCTTCCTTTCCAAATGTGTTGCTGGACGAAACCTGCTATGAACTGCGTGATGCGGTACAGGGTATTCTAGCTAGCCCCACGGAGATCGTCGGCATCGAACTGCCTCCGGCACCGGTTAAACTGAATCTTTTGCCGGAAAGCTGGCGCCGCCGCCGTTTGCAACTGGTGCGGCAGGTAGAATGGCGAAAACGGATTCTCTGGATAGGTGGCGCTTACGTTGGAGCTATCGTCCTCCTGTTTGCCTATCTGGGACTCGTGCGCTTTCAGGTAGGACGGTTTGACCGACGCATTGCGCACGACGCGCCCGAGACCGAGTTCGTGCGCGCGACGGAAGCAAGGTGGCAGGCGCTCGCACCAGCTATTGATCTGCACTATTCCCCGGTCGAAATTCTGCAGCATCTCTTCGAAAGTCTTCCCTCCGCAGACGTGCGCATCACCACCTATAATCAATCAGCACGTCAGATTTCCGTCGATGGGGAAGCGAACACCGCTGCGCTCGCCTACGAGTTCATCGATAAGATCAAGAAAAATCCCGACTTGCGAACCTTTCAATTTGATATGGCTGCACCGCGGATTTTGCCTAACAACCACGCGCAGTTCCGATTGGAGGGAAAACCAAAATGACGCCGGCATGGTACCAACGAATGAACCCGCGTGAGCGTCTGCTATCGTGGATCGTGGCCGGAACCCTGCTTGTGCTGCTCAATCTTTGGATTTTAAGTTCGCTACTAGGCGCAATCGGTAGCGCACAAAGAGAGCTGGCGACCCGTAGGAGTAAGCTGTCGGAGCAAGCTCTTTATGCAAAGGAGCGCGACACGTGGACAAAACGCGACGAGTGGCTTCGGCAACACCAACCCGTGCTGGAGAATCCGGCGGAGGCCTCCACTCTGCTTGACCAGCTGCGCGAAGTCGCGGGCAAATACAACATTGAGGTTGAAAATCCGGCCATCGGAACAGGCGAGACCACGCCGTACCATCAGACGGTTTTTGCTTCCATTGAAACGAAAAGCCCGTGGCCACCTCTGGTGCATTTCCTTTACGACGTGCAGCGCCCGGAGGCATTCGTGGTTTTCGAAAACGTTAATCTCGCGATTGATGGAAACGATCCCACCATGATGCGAGGCAAATTTAAGATCGCACGCTGGTTTGCGCCGGCACAAAAGCCAAAGTAGTTATGTTAGTAACCCTATGAAATATTCTCTTACGTTCGCATCGATCCTTGTTCTGCTGGGAGCAACCTACAGCGAAGCGGCGGATGTTCTTCCGCAGCAGTATAACTTCGACCGCTACTCAAAAATGGTGGACCAATCGCCCTTTGCAGTTGCAACTGCCGTAGCTGCGCCAGCGGCCACCCCCGATTTCGCAAAGGATCTTTACATCGCGAACGCCGCGCGATCACAGGACGGCGACATGGTAACGATCGCTTCTACCTCAGATCATAACTTTAAAAAATATCTTAACACAAAAGAGCCGGTGGACGGTTACAGCATCGCCAATATCGAATGGTCCGACAAAGTGGGCGGAACCAAGGTGACAATCAGCAAGGATGGGAACTTTGCGACGCTCACGTTTAATCAGGCACTGCTGTCGCAATCGGCGGCTGGGGGAGGCCCTGGCGGCCGTCTCGTTGCCCCTTCGGGTCCGGTTCCAAACCCGGCGGCTCTTCCGAAATCGCCGGCTAACATACCGCCCGAACTGCAACAGTTGATTCCTTCGCGGGAAGCAATGCAGCCGCGTACGCGCGGTGCGATTCAACGCAACCCAAGGACATCGAAAGGTCCGCCCGGCGGGGGTAGGCCGTCCAGGCAGTAACGCGACATAAGCATCGCGTACCCAGATGCGGCCGTTGCCGCAGGCGCGATTACGACAGTCGGTTAGCCGCCGCCCAAGTCGTCGTCCGAGGTATCAGCCTGCCGGTCGGGTCCTGCGGAATACAGATCGTAGCCGCCGGGGTTTTTCACACCGGGATAGCGGTAGATGTAATCGCTGCCCCACGGATCCTTTGGCATTTCCCTAAACAACTGATACCAGCGAGTGGGTTTGGGATCGTTCTGTGGTTGGGTCACCAGTGCCTGCAAACCCTGCTCCGTGGTAGGAAAAAAGCCGTTCATGCTTTCGTACAGTTGCAGCTGTGTCTTGATCGCCTGGACGTCCGCTTGCACGCGCATGGCTTTGGCAATACCAGTCGTGTTGCCAAGTTTTGAAATCGCGACTCCCAGAATGATCACGATGATGCTTACCACGAGCATGATCTCCAATAGTGTGAAGCCCTGCTGTTTAAACTTTGTTCTCATCTCAATAAAAAACGATCCTCAGCCTCCGTGCTGACTACAGTAGCTTCTTCTTGAATAATTGCTAGTGGCACCTTGCGGGTGTCATTCTGAGCGGAGCGAAGAATCTCTGACTATTTCAGGGCCGATCCTGCGAGACCAGAGATGTTTAAAACCCTGGCCTCATGCTGCGCATTTCGTTGCAGCGCTTCGCTCAACACGATAACGTCAATCAATGGCCGGCCTGCAGAAGATAATCCGACTTGTCCCAAATATACTTCAATTGGATCTGCGTCGCCCGGATTGCAGAAGCCCCGGTACCTGCGCCATTGGCGACAACAAGGTCGTTAGTACCGACTTTTAAGACGGTGGCTGGCACAAGTTTCTGAGCTCGTAGCCATCCGGTGTAGTTGAAGTGCATCTCCGTTGTAAGCGGCTCAGATTCGCCACGGTAACCAGGGTCAGCGAGGTCCGGCAGAGTGAATGCAACCGGTCCGATGTCTTGGCCGTTGAGATATACTTCCGGCGGCGCGTCGATGCGCGGATTTGCAACTTCAAAAGTCAAAAGCGCGGTCAGAGGTTCCGCTTCAATAGGAAATTGGAACGCGGCGTTTTGCTGACTCTGTGCGTCAATTCGAATTGCCTCCGCGGCGAGAGTAGCGGTCACCGTTCCGAAGTTCTCGACGTCTTCGGGCGGCGGATGCAGCGCCGGTACCGACGAGAATGGCTCAGGAATGATGTCGCGATGTTCGGCATTTGCCGGATGCACGACCTCACTGGCTGTCATCCAATCAAGATACGCCGCACGAATCGTTTTTCCGTCGCCGGGGACTTCAATATCGATTGCCGAGGCGCCGGTCATTGGAATTATGACTGAATCTGAGCTGGGGAGATTCATTCCCGCGCCCAGCGTGCCCGAGCGCAAAATATGACTGCCGGATTCGTCCCATGCGATCAATTCCGGCTGCTGATTGGGTTTATCGTCAAAGAATAAGCGGAAGAAAAGGATTTGATAATCCGGGCCGGGTTGCGTCACACGAATGCGAAACACACTTTTAGATGCCATACCGCCTTCGGTCAGTTCGCCCGGCAGAAGCGTGAGCGCCTCAACCCATGCCGGCGCGTCTTGCGTTTTAGAATTGCGCGACATTGTTTGGCGAAGATCCAACCAAGCGCTGGACGGGACTGGCTGCGCAATCACATCAGCCGTAGCTGGCAGAGCATCGGTCAGCGCTTCCTGCGCGGATACGCGGTAGACCACAACAAAAAAGATCGCAAACGCAGCCCGGGCCAACATTGACTGCGCGAGAGTATTCACACCGAACCCGCTTTGCAAGCTCTCACTTTTAATGGGGTCTAATTTGCAAGCTGTGCGTCATTTCAAACACCGCCGACAAAATGCTGAACACAACCAAGCCCACCAGAACGGCGATCATCACTATGATTACAGGGGGAATCAGTTGCGAAATTACGCCGACCGATTTATCAAGCTCGCGTTCATACACGTCGGCGATGGCTTGCATCGTTTCAGCGAAATGCCCGGTTTGTTCGCCGACGGCCATCATGTCTGTGAACAAATCCGGAAAGAGCTTCTGCTGTTGCAAGGCAGCCGAGAGCGTCGCGCCATCAATCACCGCCGTGCGCACCTCACCAAGTTTCCTTTCCAGGAAGCGGTTCGCGGCGATTTCCGTTACTAGATCGAGTGATCGCAGCAAAGGCACGCCATTTTCCATCAATGTTCCCAAGGTTCGCGCAAACTGCGCGTAATACCTATGGCGAATCACCCCTCCGTATCCTGGGATTAGTAATCGCAAGCGGTCCCAACCCATGCGGCCTTCCTGAGTGCGAACAACGGCACGGAAACCGACGATTCCGCCGGCCACCAGCAGCGCCGCCACCCACCAATAGCCGGTAATCGCATGATGAATTTGCAACAGGATCCGAGTGGGCAATGGAAGTGCGCCGCCTGTTTGCGCCATGAACCCGCTTAACTGCGGTACCATGAACGTGATGAAAATCGTCACGAGAACGGCGCCGGCCAGTGCAAGAAATGCCGGATAAATCAACGCCTGCTGGACGCGGTCGCGCAGGTCTTTCGCCTGCATCAAATGTTTCACCAGCCGCAGCAGAATTTGGGGCAACGCGCCGCTCGCCTCGCCTGCAGCTACCAGATTCACATAGAGCGGCTGGAAAATCCGCGGCATCTCGCTCAGGGCCTGCGAAAAACTGCGCCCGTCGACTAGGGATTGGTGCAGTCTGTGCGTCATTTGGTGAACGCGCGGGTGTTTCAACCGTTTCTCCAAAACCGACAGACCCTCGTCGAGCGTCATGCCGGCTTGCAGCAGATTCGCGAGCTGCTCTGTGAAAATGAGCAACTGGCTGTGCGGAATTTTCAGGCTTTGCGCGGGCGTAACAATCTCGGGTGAGGCAAGCAGCCGCAATTTTCTATGCGCCGGCGCCGGTGAATCTGTTTTTGTTCCTTTCGGCTTTGCCGCATCTACGACATCGATCCGAATCGGAATGCAGTGTTGCGATTCAATCTGCCGTATGGCAACGGCGCGATCAGGGCAGTCTAGCACCCCTTCCACCAAACCGCCCTGCGCGTTGCGCGCACGATAAGTGAACTGTGGCATCGGCCGGGAAAATAATCGCAAAGCGCGAATCGCAAAGTTGAATCTCGCTTCGCAACGTTGAAGAGTTGTAGAATTGAAGCATTGAAGCGTGGTCATCCTGAGCCAAGCGCGGCGAAGTCGAAGGATCCCGCGGCGGTACCGTGAAGTCACGCGACACAATTGTTCCGTGCTGTGCTTTTGAGGCGCTTTAACCCTTCAACGCTTCAACCAATCACCCGGGCAAGCATGCGCTTGCCCTAATTACCGCGATCACGAAAAAATTTGCTTGCTACGCGTGTCCATTTTGATAAGACCGCACGACATGAAATGTGCACCAGTGATTGTACTTGTTTCCATTGCCTTCGTTTCGCAAGCATTCGCCGTCTTACGGCCGCTTTTCCCTGCAAAATCACCGCCACCATTCAATGACGGAGCGATGACGATTGGAGATCACTGGATTGGGCATTCGTCTAAAAGCGCGCCTGGTACAGATTAAAACACCGTATCAGCCCCAAAAACGCAGGCTCGCCTGCGTAACAGGAGTGATCTCACCTCCGTCATTTCATTGGCATTCAGCGCACAGCTCTCCGCGAATTGCGAAGTGCGACACAGGCATACAAAGACAGGCGGGGGCGGAATCGAACCCGCGACATCGCGCTCGGATATTGGGCTCGTGCGGATCTCACTTCAGGTGTCAACAATATCGCCATCGGCAACCGCGGTTTCGCGGGTGAATCCAATCACATTCGCATCGGCACGGTAGGGATTCAGAGGCACACGTTTCTCGCCGGTATTAGTGGGGCGACGGTCGCTGGCGGCGTCGGCGTAGTTGTGGGCACTGATGGTCACCTCGGCACAGTCTTCCTCAGAACGCTATAAAGACGCGATTAACCCCAATGGACAGGGCGAGTGAAGCGATTCTCGCGCTAAAGCTGTAACCTTTCGTACAAGAAGGAGCTTGACCCCGCTGGCATCCCGCAATTCGGGCTTGTAGCTGAGGAAGTGGAGAAGGTAAATCCCGATCTAGTGGCTCGCGACGACCAAGGGAAAGCTTACACCGTGCGCTACGAGGCGGTGAATGCGATGCTGCTCAATGAGTTTCTCAAAGAGCACCGCAAGGTTGAGCAGCAACGCAAAGACTTTGAGGCTGCTCTCGCGCGTCAGCAAAAACAAATCGAAGCGCTTACGGCGGGGCTACAGAAGGTGAGCGCACAGCTTGAACTGAGCAAACCCGCACCGCAAACGGGCGAACGATCTGGATCGCGGACGCACATCGCGGCGACGGAGAGCGATTCATCGTAAGGGCGGATGAAAAGTTGACCATCTTTCTCGGAGTTAATCGGCGCGTCGCGCAAATAGTATTGACATTCTCTCCCCGCGCCTGTCAAAGTCACATCCGCGCTAAGTCCCGTTGGGCGTCTCCAGAAAGAGCTCCACCTGACCCGCTTTCCGCAGGGCAACCCGCGAGCGAATGGTTCGCTCGCACAACTAAAACTACTTCCATGAAAATCTATCTGAAAAAGTTCGTATTGGGTCAAGTAACTCTGATATTTACACTCGCATGTTTTGCGCTTTCGCCGACGGCTCGAGCCGTAACCCCAGCGCCAGACGGAGGCTATCCCAATGACAATACCGCCGAGGGAGAAGATGCGCTCTTTGATCTCGATGTGAATAACAGCACCGATAACACGGCGGTGGGTTTCGATGCGATGAGTCTTACTACCGTTACTTTCGGCAATACGGCGGTGGGCTCGCAGGCAATGGAATTCGCCGGCTCGGGAAGCTTCAACGTTGCGATTGGCTTTGAAGCCCTCTTCCAGAATGGGCCAGGCAACGACAATACGGCAGTCGGGGCCTCGGCCATGGGCCTCAACGGCTTCGGCAACAACAATACTGCGATGGGTAATGGCGCGCTCTTTTTTAACACGAACGGCAATAGCAACACATGTTTGGGATTTAACGCGCTCAACAACGCGACCGGCAGCAGCAACATCGCATTAGGCTCTGAAGCCGGGATAAATCTCACCACAGGCAGTAACAATATCGATATTGGCAACAAAGGTAAAGCTGGCGAGTCCCAGTACATCCGCATAGGCACAAAAGGAACTCAGACGCACACGTTAATCGCCGGTATTAGTGGAGCAACCGTTGCTGGAGGCGTAGGGGTAATCATCGACACCAACGGTCATCTCGGCACGGTGGTCTCTTCGGAGCGTTTCAAGGACGCGATCGAACCGATGGATAAGGCTAGTGAAGCTATCCTCGCGCTGAAACCGGTGACTTTCCACTACAAGCACGAGCTTGACCCCGAAGGCATCCCGCAATTCGGCCTCGTGGCTGAGGAGGTGGAAAAAGTAAATCCCGATCTCGTGGCACGCGACGCGGAAGGAAAACCCTACACAGTGCGGTACGAGGCGGTGAACGCGATGCTGCTCAATGAGTTCCTGAAAGAGCATAAGGCGTTTGCCGAAGAACGGTGCAAAGTGCAAGAACAGGGGGCGACCATCGTGCGGCTGGAAAAGCAGGTTGAAATGCTCAGTACTGGTCTACAGAAGGTGAGCGCACAGCTTGAACTGAGCAAACCCGCACCGCAAACGGTTTCGAACAATCACTAGACATCGCTGGCATTGAAGTATTGGGAAACCATCCCTGACAATCTCAAGAAAGCGGGTTGGAGCGTGGACTGCGTCTCAGCCGTCGATTGCGGCGCGCGAACAATCTGAATGGTTGACGCGCACCGCGACGATGACAAGCGTTTCCTTGTGCGTACGATGAAAAGCTGACCGCGTCGGGAACGTTCGGTGTTCAGGGTATTCTTTACACCCTTGACCCGGCCACTGGCGCCGTCCTTACAACGGTGGGTCCGCTGAATGCGTTGATTGACAATACAGGCGGAGCCTTCAACACCGCCATTGGGAGGAACACATTGTTCGCTAACACAACGGGTGACAGTAATACTGCGCTTGGCAATCAGGCATTGGATTTTAACACCACCGGTAGCGACAATCTGGCCGCAGGCAGCGCTGCGCTTTTTGATAACACAACGGGTTCGCAAAATACCGCCATTGGTCAGGGCGCGCTGGGTGCTAACAGCACTGCGAACGCCAATACGGCGGTGGGCTTCGAGGCTCTGCTTAAAAATACGACCGGTACACAAAATACTGCCTCTGGGTGGCAGGCACTGCTGAATAATACCACGGGTCAGTTCAACACTGCAACCGATGCAGGTGCACTGGAACTTAACACCACTGCCAGCGATAATACGGCCACTGGTTACCAACCATTACTTAACAACACGACTGGCAATCAAAACACTGGAACCGGATTCGATGTGCTTTTTAGTAACACTACCGGTTTCGGTAACACCGCCGATGGAGCATTCGCCCTCGAACTCAACAGTACTGGGAGCAATAATACTGCTTTTGGTGACAGCGCGCTGTTGAGTAATACTACGGCTGACGATAACACCGCGGTCGGCTCGGGCGCTTTGACTAGCACTACCATCGGAGCGAACGACACTGCGATTGGTGCTTTGGCGCTGCAGTTGAACAGCACTGGAACGAGTAATACAGCGAGCGGCTTTGAAGCGTTGGCAAACAACACGACAGGGAACAACAATACCGCCGACGGCGTGAGCGCTCTGACCAATAATTCTACTGGAAGCGCCAATACCGCTATGGGCTTCTCGACGCTTCCCAATGACACCACTGGAAGCAGTAACACCGCTGTGGGCATCAACGCCCTGCTCAACAACACGAGCGGAGCGAGTAACATTGCCGTCGGCGTTTCCGCTGGATCAAATCTCACTATTGGGAGCAACAACATCGATATTGGCGCCGCAGGTCTAGCGGGTGAATCCAAAAAGATTCGCATTGGCACCAGGGGAACACACAATGGTACTTTCATCGCTGGAATCAGTGGGGTAACCGTCCCGACAGGAATAGCGGTGATCATAGATAGTAGCGGGCACCTCGGCACGACTACGTCCTCTGCACGCTTCAAGGAAGCGATTAAACCGATGGACAAGGCGAGCGAAGCGATTCTCGCGCTAAAACCGGTCACGTTCCGCTACAAAAAAGATCTCGATCCCGATGGCATCCCGCAGTTCGGCCTTGTCGCCGAGCAGGTCGAGAAAGTAAATCCTGATCTAGTGGCCCGTGATGAGCAAGGAAAACCCTACACGGTGCGCTACGAAGCGGTGAACGCGATGTTGCTCAACGAGTTTCTCAAAGAGCACCAAACGGTTCAGGATTTGAAGTTTGTGGCTTTGAACCAGGAAGCGATGATGTTACGACAGCAAAGGCAAATTGAGGCTCTGAGCGCGCAAATCCAGAAGGTGAGCACACAGGTTGAACTGAGCAAAGCGGCCCGGCAAATCGTTCTCCACGATCAGTAAAGCAAATTACCGCGGCATAAATTACAGTTTCCGATCCACTTCGCTGAACGCTTGACCTTCGGCGCGGATATGTGCGGGTGAACATCTATGTGGGACGCCTTCAAAAAGCACTGGAACAACTGACCGCGGCAATACGCAATGTCGAATGCGAACTTGCGGCAATGAAAGCCGAACACGACCCGCTTGCGTCGCACATCTTTATTTCGCGCCGCCATTATCGGAATGTCGCCGACACGAAAAGTGGAAAGCGCCGCGAGATGATCGCCCAGATGAGTTTCAATACCGCCTGTCAGCTTGGTTTTCGCGGGAGCCTCGACGAATGGGAACGCCTCACG
>Ga0209807_1001865_pt1 | contig 10124 bp, 7 predicted proteins | sample GraSoiAngelo_154_FD_186168 | JGI IMG/M metagenome (GOLD analysis project Ga0209807, IMG submission 186168) | Grasslands soil microbial communities from the Angelo Coastal Reserve, California, USA - 14_1009_13_20cm (SPAdes) (version 2) | ecosystem: Environmental > Terrestrial > Soil > Grasslands ... | reverse complement strand
CGGAGAAACTCTCGCCTCTGTGAAACAGTTCGTCCCCTTCGAAGCGGTACACTATGTTACCGAGCCGGTTGTCACGATAGCCGTAGAGCCGAAGTTCAACAGGGATCTTCCCAAGCTGGTTGAGATTCTTAGGAAGCTCTCGCTCGAAGATCCGAACCTCGTGACTAGTATCAACGAGGAAACCGGTGAGTACCTCATCTCAGGTATGGGAACGCTACACCTTGAGATTGCTAACACGTTGATCACGAAGACTGGGATGGAGATTGTTACCTCCAAACCCATTGTAATTTATCGTGAGGCTGTGCGAAGAACTGCGGGTCCTGTTGAAGGTAAGTCGCCTAACAAGCACAACAAGATCTACATCGAGGTCGAACCGCTTGAGGACGCTGTCTTGGACCTGATCAAGCAGGGTAAGCTCAGCGAGTACGGTGACAAGGCGGAGATGGCTAAGACCCTCCGAGCAGTGGGATGGGAGCCTGAGGAGGCAAGGGGAGTCTGGAGTATTGACGAGCCCTTCAACATGATTCTTGACGTGACCAAGGGAGCACAGTACATGCAAGAAGTGAAGGACATGGTGCTCGCGGGTTACCGGTGGGGAATCAAGGAAGGTCCCATTGCATACGAGCAGATTCGAGGTTTGAAGGTCAAAGTCACTGATGTCAGTCTTCACGAGGACCCTGTTCACCGGGGTCCGGCGCAGATAATGCCGATGACTCGCAGGGCGATGTTCGTGGCCTTCCTCGAAGCCGCACCGACGTTGCTGGAGCCGGTTCAGAAAATTACTACACGTGTTCCAAACGAGTTGTTGGGGGCTGTGACGAGCGTGATTACACAAAAGCGGGGAAAGATTGTTTCAGTGGATCAGAAGGGCCACTTGGTTTCGGTGGTTGGAGAGATGCCTACTGCCGAAAGTTTCGACTTGTCCGAGGTCATGAGGAGTCAAACGCAGGGGCGGGCATTCTGGGGATTGGAATTTGCTCGTTGGTCACCTGTGCCAACCTCTTTGCTACAAACGGTCGTCGAAGGGATCCGGAAACGGAAGGGACTCTCTCTCGAGCCTCCGAAAGCCTCGGACTTCATGGAAGCTTAGAGTACCTCGTTAGGACCTCTTACACCCCACCCATTAGGGACTATTGCGCAACGGTCTCAAGAGGCGGAGTCTCTGAAGGTACCATTGAAGAGACTTGAGAGGTCCCATCGGCTCGCGTAAGCCATCCACCTTTCCACGGTGTGACCAACCCGTACAAGAAGATCGTAATAGTAATGAAAAGTGAGACCAAGACGAACATCATTCGATACGGAACAGACTCTATTGAAGTCCTCTGATACTTCCACGTATTGAGTCCGTGCAAAAACCCTACGAATATCGTTCCCGCGAGAAAGCCAGCGGTACCCATCCATTCACCGCGAAGGGGGAAGACGAACAGCCACAGGACAACTATCGCAGGGCTCAACATGAGCAGAAACTGGAACAGGTAGGACACTAAGGAAGCGGGGAAAGACTTCCGCCACATAAACCGCCACGACAAAACGGAACCATGAATCCAAGCACGCGTCCAGCGAAGCTGCTGTCTCAAGAACTGCCTAGATGAATCGGGTACGATCGTGTGGACGACGGCGTTCGACTGGTAAACGACTCTCGCACCTTTCCCTGATAATGCGAAAGCGGTTAAGATCCTGTCCTCTCCAGGAGATTTTATGAGTCTGCTGGCCATCCCTCGAGATACCCAGCTTTCCCTCTGCACTTCATCCAGCGCAATTGGAGCGGTTGTGGTAGGTCCTTCCTTCGCCCATTCGTGAATTATTGGGAGAATCGCCTTTGTTCGGTATGCGGCGAGCATGCCGGAACAGCAGCTGACGCATCCAAAACGAGACTCCATTCCTTTCAAAAGTCGGAACATCTCTGCGTACCAATAGTGTTGTAGTCTCGGGAGGATTCCCTCGTCTTTGTTTATGGCCTCTCCGTGGCCGGATACGGCCATGACTCTGATGTCTCTGAAGGGTTGGACGAGAAGCCTGATTGCATCCCTGTCTACGAAGCTATCACTGTCTATACAGACAACAATCTCTCCTTGTGCATGGGCTATTGCCGAGGCAAGGGCGACGCGCTTTCCATAGTTTCTCTCGTGCCTGACGAGTTTAAGGCGGTCCGAAAATTCCGACTCTTTCTTTGCCCTTTGCATCCCTTCCCAAGTACGGTCTGTGCTCCCGTCATCGACGACTATCACTCGCATCTTAGATGTGGGATAGTCGCTGTTGAACACGGTCCTGACGACGGATTCGATTACCTCCTCCTCGTTTTTCGCGGGAATGACCACGGTGATCTCGGGTCTGAATCCAGTGTCTATCTCCGGCTTGTAGCCCGCGGTGGCTACGTACATGAAGATGAGGAATCCGGTCATTGACATTGAATATAGACCTAGGATAGTGTTCTGAGAGGCTCTGAGCCAGACAAGCATGATTACGAGTATGGAGCCGAAGGTGAAAAGGGCGACCAATCCATTGAGCAGTCTGTTCCCACTAGTCATTCATGCAGCCGCAGTGTGACGCACATTCGCGATACAGTGAACTGCATCGGTTGCCCCGGTGAAAAGTATTGAGGTGATCAACTCATTTTTCTATCCTAGGATACCTAGATATTGCATTATTCGAAGAGCGGAGAATTGTGCGTGCATCGCTGCGATTGAGCCAACCGGTCCTTCCCCGGGTCAAAGCCCGGCTGCTCGTAACAGGCTACTGAGTTTGCCTTTGCATCTGGGAGGACCGGGCCCTGCTCGAACTGCTGACGATTATTAGTACGAACCCGACTATGAACAATGCCGTGAAGGTCGCGTTGTCGAGCAAACCATTGATTGCCAACAACGCGGGTCCCACTATAAGGAAGAAACCGGCAATTGCGGTGAGCTTGCCGAGAGTTCTCACAAGGATTCTGGAGGTACATCAGGTCGCGAATAGTTGAACCTAACGGATCGACGAGAACAGTTCCAGTCGGGTATCCGAGAAAACGCTTAGAAAGAGTGGCCCAGTCGGGACCTACTAGCGGCCGTGGTCCAGAGTCAGCGCTCAACTATGAGGGTTGACGGGCAGCCTGGTCTATGACACCGGCTTCCCATTACAATACGGAAAGAGCCGGGAACCCGGGTTCGAATCCCGGCGGCCGCACCACTTATAGAACGTGAATTTGGGGAGATTCAAGAACTCGCTGGTTCTCTGATCTTTCCAGGATTATTCTTGCATAGCCCTGCTCGTTGTATTTTCCTTCGATCCCTTTTCCTTGAGCTTAGAGAAGCTGTCTCCGATCGTAGGCCTCGGCGAGGTCCTGAAGGAAAGCTATGGTGGAATATTCGGGGTAGAGATGAAGGTTAAGGCGGCCACAGAATTGAGCTAAAGAGGCTTGCAATGAAGGATTCTTGAGTTTCAAGAAAAAAGCCAATGGACAGAAGACGTTCCTGGACAAGCTAGGCGTCCTACTTGTCACGGCATTAGGCCTTTGCGAAGGACGAGCAGCTTGTCTTTAGGTATGTCCTCCTTCTGTTCTTGTATCGGGCGCCGCGGCGACTAGTGGCAATGTTCGATCGGCCGGTCTGATGCTCTAAGATCATTTGGAGGTGGAGCTAGACTATTGCTTCCTATTGATGTTCTACAAACAAAGATTCCAGTGTGAGATGCGACAACGTTCCCGGTGATAATGTTCATAGTCGCAGCACGGAGCAGATTAATACCGACATCACTCGCTTGAACATGGTTCCGAGAGACTTCTGAGCCTGATACTTCAATCAGGTTTATTCCCCATTGGAGGCTATGCACCTCATTGCTTCGGACTAGGGTGCCATTGGATCCAAAACCAATGCCGATACCTTCAATCTTCACATCAAAGAAGTTCCCGCTGATAGTGTTGTTGTATGATGAGTAGAGAGCTTCGACCCCAACAGTCGAGTTAATAATACGATTCATGGAAAAAACGTTCCCAATGCTTCCACTTTCAAATAGCGCTCCCCAGAGAGAGCGGGATATCGAATTGTTGCTGATCATGTTGCGCGAGGAGTTTAGGACTTCTATCCCTACGGCTCTAGCATCATGAATTGTATTCTGTGAGATTACGTTGCCAGTAGCTACGAAAGCATTCGAGGGAACGCCTCCTGCTATCGCAACTGCTTCTATCAGATTGTAAAACTCGTTGAGAACAATCCTTGAATCCTTTGCTCCCAGCATGAGGACCCCATGGTTTCCATTCCAGACTCTAGAAGACTCTACTGCGACGTTCGTAGTGTTCCATAGTACAATGCCGAGGTTTACTCCCCACTCTGGGAATCCACTATGAACCTGGACATTTCGGAGTACGACGTGAGCTGTGGTGTTGGCGATGAGTATGCCGGCAAGATAGGTTCCACCAGGAAAGACTACGGGTACCGAGTAGGCTGGAACCTCAATGTCCCAGTTCTCTATCACATATGGATCTGCTGGAGTACCGGACCCTGACACTACCCCGTTTGCAGAAGTGAATTCTTCCTCTGAATGAATTGCTATCCCATCATGGATTACCGTAGCCGAACGAGAGGCGGCGGCCACACTCCTCACATTGAGAAGGCCAGTCGAGACGAGAAACAAACTGGATAGTGTGATCAATATCAGGAGGATGCCCTTGCGGACGTTTCCCTGTATCATACTGGAGGCCTTTTATGTGGATATCTGCGTAATAAGGGGTGTTCCCTCCGGCAGCAAATATTCCCCTACCCATAAGGGGTCTGCTATGGACCTTCTTTGCATATTGGGTTGCATGGGTCGGCGTATCCGTTTGCTATGAAGTTCAGGTATTGTCTGTCGACCGTTAGGTATGGGTCAGTGAGCAGGTCATAGTAAACGTGGCTGCCGCCGTAGGAGATTTCGACCCGTGTTATCGGTACCCACTTGGCATGGTCATAGTTGTAGAGGAGGTCGCCGGGTTGGAAGTCCGTTACCGGTTTCAGGATTGGTCCATTGAGGGTCCACACATAGAATTTTAGTTTTGGATTGGCGTCAACTCGAAGAGGCATTCCGTCCTCAGTGTATATCGTCAGCATGTTATCGACAGTCACGTGTGGTATCGAGGTTATTGTGGCAGTCAAGGAAGTACGCCTGTAGACATCGTACATTACAACATGGTCTCCAGCAGCTAGATTCTGAACAGGTATTCTGGTTCCATCAGCCATTGTGATGAGTGTCCCATGCGCTACGCTCCCACCACCGCCACTACCCCCTTGATCCGGGAAGGATAAGAGGTCTAAAATTGGGTCACGATTATCAGTGGCCCCGGGAAGCTTTCCAGTCCAGATAGCATACGAATAGAAGGTGGATGACCATATTCCAACATAGTCTCCAAGAGGGAACCGCCGGTCGGAATAGACTCGCTGTTTATCCTGATATCCGGGCTGACAAAGGTTTGACCGTTATCTAGAGATTTGGCAAAATAAGTATCCACCTTATCATTTAAGGGATAAAAGTCCCGTCCGTCATACCAGATGATGTTTATTCTACCAGCGACAACGCTCATTGATGGGAAAGATTGGATGCCTGCGGTATTGGTATTGACGGTGAGCAAGTTCGACCATGTTACTCCACCATCAGTCGATCGCCGGAATTTGATGTCGCCCGAATTGACGGAAGAGTCTTCGTACACTAGATATACTAAATTGGGGACCGAAGGGTCAACATCTATCTCGAACGATGGAGGATGAAGAGCATCGACTACAAACGGAGCAAAATTTGCTGGAAAACTTAGCGTTGTGAAAGTCTGCCCTCCATCAGTAGACTTCGCCACTGTTATCCGCTCGCTAAGAGGCGAAGGCGCCCTAGTGATTTGCACCCAGCCCACGTACACATCTCCGTTAGGCGCCAATGCAACGTCAGACCATACGACCTGCGTGTTGGTGTTTCCCCCGGAGGCACCGCCCACTCTTGTCTCCACGTCTTGGGTGAAGCTTGAACCCGTGTCCGTTAGGCGTGTAACCATCACACTCGTTGCTGGCAATGGATCAGTAGCTATAGGGCACCCGTCAATCCTTGTCCAAGACGCGTAGATTTTTCCACCGTTCGGGGAAGCACTTGTATCAACCTTCATGGAAGGCTTGTCATGATATGCACCCGAGCCGTTCGAACAGGTTGCTGGCCTAAACACATTAGGAGCTGTCCATGTAGTTCCGCTGTCTGTCGACTTTGAGATAATCAGACTTGCATTGCATGAACTGTGGTCATCGGTAAAACACAGACCCGCGGTTTCTGCCAGACCGACAAAATAGGGCGTTCCTCCGGTGTTGAAGGCGACGGCTGGGTCGACAAACTTATTGTATCCAGTGAGGGAGAACAGGGCTTGGCTTTGCCATGTCGTTCCTCTGTCCGTAGACTTTGCATGTGCTAACTGGAAGTTGGTCCCTTGCATTTCCATGTAGCCCGCGACAAGGTTCGCATCATTATTCGGATTCGCAGCCACGACAACCTCGGCCTGCGCGGCAGTATTACTTGCCAGTGTGACGCGAACGTTCGGACCCACAACGGTATGAGTTGCATACACGGAAGGAGCGAGAAGAAGGAAAAGCAGTGCGACAACACCTGTGACAGATCGAAACAAGAAGAGTGTCCTAACTACGTATGAGGAATGAGTCAAAAATCTCAAGACTTGCCTGTTTGCAAGTTAATCTATTTAACATTTCACGAGTCGAAAAGCATCATCCTCCAGAGGAGGTGAGTCCCGGCGGCCGCACCAAAGCTTCCACACACAAAGAAGGATCGCAGACGAATATAATGTAGAAACTCGTGATCCCGATCTCCTATCTCCAGGAAGACCCATACTCCATGAGTGATGATCGAATGCAGAGAAGTGCGCTCTCAGTGCCTACTGATCTAGGCAGAGTGCGCATCGAGTCAACTCTCAAGTATTGGGGCAGAAGCTCAGAATGCCGCTCTTTCTCAGTAGAATCATCGCTGAAGATTCTTCTGATCTCTTGCGAGAAAACTCTAAGGCAACTGGATAGAACTCCGGAACGCAAGAGGCCTAGAATGACACTCAGGACTTGTTTCTTAACGTCCTCAAGATAATTCTCCCTGCCTCTTACACAGAGTAGATTGTGATTGCGAATTATAGGGGCTTTCCGCATTTCCCGCAATAGATCGCATCCTCACTCTCAAGGTAGCCACAATTGCGGCATTTCACTTTGACAAGGGATTCACTTTTGAGCGGGTTTGCTCCAAATCCTTTCTTCAAGCCTCCGGCAGCGGCCTCTGAGACTCGCTCAATCGCGGGTGATGCCTCAGACGCTACATACGTGGTTACTGGCCTGATTAGCCCAAGTCTAAGCGCTCCGAATCCAAGTGCTAAAAAAATTATCCCGATAAATGCTGTGACGAACGATGAATTCATCCGGGCTTGGTTTGCTGCGAAGTCAAACGGGTTTGAGGAAGGCGCCATCATAGTCGTTGCCGATACCAGGAAGAGGATTATCCCTATGACCATCAGGATTGCGCCGATGGCCGTTAGTGATCCGCGATCCAAGCCGAATAGAGACCCGCCATCACGGCTCATCCGAATCGCCCACGGAATAACAGGGGAAAACTTGGATTAAGCTTTTGCTGCAAGGAACGCTTCATAATACTTACTTGGTAGCCAACGATTACTAGACGTAAATCTCCTTGGTGGATAACACATTCGTTTGGATTTAGTTGATCCGAACAGTTTTCGTCATGGTAATCTTCTTTCTGTGTGTGTGCGCGCACCAAAGCTTGGCCTTCGTAAGATCCTCCAACTATCTTCGAAGGTGTGGTGAGTTTTGCTTCACAAGCTTCTGATGTTCTCATGACGCTAGTTTGTACGTACGACTGTCCGGCCTGACCGCTCTTCCAACCCAGTACGATATCAGGGGCGGATACCACAAGTAGAGCCTAATCGGGACACCTAACAACGTCCACTCCCAGAACTGAGGCGCTACCGAAAGCAGTGTGAGAACCGCGAGTATGGCCATTCGGTTCCGTCCGTTCCGGAATAGGGTAACAAGTTCAGGCGCCACAAGCCTCTTCTCCTCCAAGCTGATAACGTGAGCGAATGTTGCCAAGATCATCAGGATTCCTCCGAGATCTAACGCAAAGAGTTGGGAAGAATAGTTCTGAATCATGGATACCTCGGCCGGATTTAGAGCTGGACTTGCCACCTCAACACCGTTTAGCAGGTATGGAACAATCGCAACTAGCAAGAGTAGTCCCACATTGAGGAATGTGACTGTTCTTGTCTCGATTGGTAAGACAGACATGTACGTAGTATAGATCAGCCATGCTGTGATGAGCACAAAGAACGTGTAGGCGAATGCGAGTATGTGGGTTGTTATCTCTCCGGTGCTTTTCGGAGGATTCGCTATCAGAGCTATTGAGCCGATCGAAAGCGAGAGCCCGAAAATCAAATCAGCAAGTGTCTCAATTCGTGGACGCGGATGGGCCCCACCGGTCTGCTGCTGCATCGGGGTGTCTTCAGGAATAGTGTGTATTTGGTCTTTCGGGGGCCAACCTCGTCAGATCGCCCTCATGGAACTGGCGGCCGAACCGCGTCGACTATCGTAGCACTGGAATCGCTCTAGCACGAGATTGTCTTCGTCTTAGAATCAGAAAAGAAGTTATGAAGAATATCACGCCAACCTGGAGCAATGACCCTGCAACGAAGGTCAACGATGCCAGAGTTGGTCCACCGTCAGCGAGAGAGTAATGCTCGGGTTGTGGGAGAGAAACAGCCAAAGTCGCGATCGATAGGGCAAGGGCTGGAGGATATGCCTTTTCGCGACCGGTCGCCACTCCAACTGCGACTACCGAGTAAAGCACCCAACCCGCAAGAATTGAGTACAATAGCCCAGGAGGTACCATCAGAGCGTATAGTTGCGCCAGGAGAGCGACTCCAAGAAGTACCGATGCGTAAATGAGCCCGTTGGCTGCCCGTTTCAGCAGCCTCAGCCTTGCGTCGAGTACCTCCAATCTCAAGCCCCGAGGCAGAAGAGCAACCGCACGTTGCTCATATCTCGTACATCTATATCCTCATGATCAAATTGTACCGAGAATTTTTGTCGGAATCACGCGCGGAATTCCTTGCAATCGCAGCGGTAGTCGAAACTGGAATACGAGCACTTAGGCGAGTGAATCAACTTTGCGTGCCCGCAAGTGGTGCAATACTGCTGGCCCCCAACTTGAGCCACGGGCTCGCTCGATGGGCATACTTTGTGGACCATTCTGTCCTCGGTCTTGCCCCTTCCCATCTTTGTCCTAACTACGATTACCTCTTCCTCAGGTATTCGGATCGGCTTGTGACACCGGGGACAGAGATTATTGCTCAATCCGAACCTCGACCGACAAATCCTCAGAATGCCTAGGACTTCGTCGTCATTTGTGGAAGAACCTTTCCCGATCGTGCTTTGTAAGCGGGCACTCCAACTCCGACAGCGATCATGGGGCTCTTCTCTTCAGCGTGTGGTGAGAAGAATTCTGTGACAGCATCGTCGAAGAAGGTTGAGCCAGAGGCGCCATTTCCCAAGGCATAAGAAGAAAGGTAGATCTTCCCCGCCCGGACACCGGCCTCAAACTGGGCTACTCGATAGCCTCTGTTGCCGAGAGATTTGAGAACGGAGTTGAGGTTGGTCATTAGGAAGAATACGATGCTGGCATCGCTAAAGAGCTGTTGTCCGAGACAGAGATAACCCGACATGGTGCGATTGTTGAGAACCTTCAGCTGTTCGACCGAGTTTGTGTTTACATTGTAAAAATAGGATCCTGGAGGGATTCCCTGGACGTCATTGGCGATGAAGTAGAAATCAATCAACGTCTCGCTATCTGGAAGGAAGTCTAAAGGGATCTTCGTCGCAGATGTTTGGAGAATCGTCGAGAGGTGGTCGAAGGAGATGGGTTCGCGGGCGAATTTTCGAGTGGACCCTCGGATCAGAATCACTTCATCTAGGGGAGGAGACAGATCTTCTTTCCACGCCCGCAATGGAAAAGCTGGCGTGGTTGTCGGAATTGTTCTTTGGAATAGCCTTAGACTCTTCCTCCAAGCTTCGGCCTTAGACTTGCTTCTCAATTGGGAGGCCCCGTTAGTTTCCCAAATCAGTGGATAGTCAACCTCC
>Ga0209807_1001864_pt1 | contig 10125 bp, 8 predicted proteins | sample GraSoiAngelo_154_FD_186168 | JGI IMG/M metagenome (GOLD analysis project Ga0209807, IMG submission 186168) | Grasslands soil microbial communities from the Angelo Coastal Reserve, California, USA - 14_1009_13_20cm (SPAdes) (version 2) | ecosystem: Environmental > Terrestrial > Soil > Grasslands ... | reverse complement strand
TGTCGCCACCGTGGTCACTCCGAGTCCGCCGTAGCGAATTGATTCGCTCGACCACAGTATGTCCCATTCCAAGCCGAGCGGAGGCGCCAGTAACGGTTCTGGAATCGGGGCAAGCGTTTGACGTTTGCCGAGATTCACCACGAGCAATCGATCGTCAGCATTTCCGTCGCTGAAATAGCGCAGCACAAAGCTCCTCGGTCCGAGCACGGCCCCGTCCACTGCGTCGGATTTCTGCTCGCGAAAGCGCGAGTCTTCGCGGCGCAACCGCAAAAGATCGATGTGCATGTCGTAGAAATGCTTATTTTTTTCTCGTTCGGAAAAATCGAGCTTGGAGTTTGCAAAAACTTTCGGATCGGATGGCACCGGCAATCGCTTTTGCACTTCATCGGCGGCAAGCGAGGGGAATTGCGCGAGAAATTCGAAGCGCCCTTTACGAATGGCCTCGCGCATCGGGCCGTCTCCGGTGTCTGTAAAAAATGTAAACGGGGTCGAGGCACCGAACTCCTGGCCCTGAAAAAGCAACGGGATCCAGGGCCCAAGCAACAGCAACGCGGTCATGACGCGATAACGGCCGGGGGAAGTTTGGAAACGAAGTCGCTCACCTGCGGCGGTATTTGAAATCTGATCATGATTCTCGATGAACGCGACGAATGCTTCCGGTGGCGCTCCAAATGTCGGCGTGCCGCGCGGCGCTTCCTGCCAGACATAGGGTTGGCCTTGAAAAAGATAGCCGTACTTCACCGCAGAAATGAATTCTTGCGGCGACCCCAAGTAATCCGTGCAATACGCTTCTCGTCTTCCAGTCAGCGCGACGATGGCGCTGTGATGGAAATCGTCATTCCAAACTGTATCGAGGCCGTCGCCGCCTTCGCTGCGTCGCCGAATCAATTTGGCTTCCTGCCGTTCGTTTTCCGCGACCAGAATGATCGAGCGCTTACCTGCCGCCTTGCGCGCGGCGCGGCCAATGGCCCCAACAATGTATTCATCAGAATTGTCCAGGATGCTTTGCGTGGCGTCGAAGCGGAATCCATCGAAATGGAATTCTTCGATCCAGTAGCGACCATTTGTAATGAAAAACTCGCGAACCGGCTTCGAGTTTAGTCCATCGAAATTGATTGAGTCGCCCCAATCGTTTTCCTTGTCGCGAGTCAAATAATCGTTGGAATAAACGCCGAGATAATTTCCATCGGGGCCAAAGTGATTGTAAACAACGTCGAGAATCACGCCTAGGCCTAACGAGTGCGCACAATCGACGAAGCCGCGCAGATCATCTGGAGTGCCATACAAGTGCGTTGGCGCGAAAAGGTTCACCCCATCGTAGCCCCAGCCGAATCTCCCTGGGAAATCCGCGATCGGCATCATCTCGACCACGGTGATTCCGATGCGCGCCAGTTCTGCCAACTGCTCGGCCGCAGCGCGCCACGTTCCTTCCTTGGTGAACGTGCCAATGTGCATTTCGTACATGATTTGGCCTTTTATTTTCAGACCCGGCCACGCTCGGTCCGTCCATTGAAAGCTCTTCGGATCGATAACGCACGATGAGCCATGCGGGCCGGCTGGTTGAAACCGCGATGCGGGATCGGGGTGAAAATGTTCGGCGTTATCTACGCGAAACCGATATCTGGCGTTCGCCCCAGCTTGGACCGAAGCGGAAAAGTATCCGCCTTCCTCAGCCTGGAGGGAATGAAACGTTCGCTTCGCGTCCTTCTCCGCGCTCTCTTCGAGAACAACATCGATATGGTTCGCTTTCGGCGCCCAAACGCGGAAGTGTGTTTCATTTGCGCCGATCAATTCCGCTCCGATCGGATAGCGGCGAAGTGCTCGGGGATCGCACGCCCGAGGCTTTCCCCCGTCACCGGTGTAACGGTTATAGGTTTCGATGGTTTCTCCTTTTCTGTGCAACATCGATAACCAAGAACATGCGGGGCGCTGGCTCAGGAAGCAACCGAACAGGGAGTGCGAGGCTCCACATGGTCTCGAATGGAACCGATTCCGCCACGTCGTTCCGGGCCTGGGTAGTATGGGTGTTCAATGTTCGGCACCCGGTAACATCGAAAAGTGACCGTAGCCGAAACCTGCTAGACCTCGGTAGTTTCCCAGAATTTGAGGAATGCGCTTGGCCAGCTGCGATCGATGACACTCTGTCGAGCAGAGATGCCCATGCGTTCCCGCAGCGCGGGATCGGTAACCAGCGCCCGAATGGCGCGCGTGAAGTCATCGACATCACGCGACTTGGTGATAAGACCGTTCGCTTTGTCTTCTACCAGCTCTTTAGGTCCGCCGGAATCGGAGACAACGACCGGCACCCCGGACGCCTGCGCTTCGATGATGACGTTGCCGAAGGTGTCGGTCGTGCTGGGGAAAACAAAAATATCGGCCGACGCGTACGCCATGGCCAACTGTTTGCCCGTGAGGTAGCCGGTAAAAAATGCCTCCGGCAACGATTCCGCAAACACCTCGGAGTACGGGCCGTGACCAACGACAAAAAGTTGCACGGGAAGACCCTCATCGCGTAACCGTCGGTAGGCATCAGCCAAAACATCGAGATCTTTTTCTCGTGAAATTCGGCCGACATAGAGAAGACGAACCTCGCCATTTTGAGCGCCGAATTTTTCAAAAAATGCGGGATCGCGCCGTGCTGGAGTGAACAGTTGGGTATCGAGACCGCGCGGGAAAATTTTCAGCTTCGCGGAATCGAAGCCGCGCTTGATCCAGCTTTGCCGATATTCTTCTGAGTTTACGAAGACAGTGTCGAGCTGACCGTAAAACCAGTGCATGTAACCCCACGCGGCGCTTTCGAGAAAGCTATCCTCGGTCAGGATGCGGATGTATTGCGGAAAATCGGTGTGATAAATTCCGCTCGTTTGCAGATTGAGCATCTTAGCCGCAAGCAATCCGGTCAACCCGACCGGCCCCGGCGTGCTGACGATAATTTCGGTAAATTTTTCACGCTGAATGTAATCGAGTATTCGTAGGATCGGCGGGAAGCTCAGTTTTTGCAGCTCGTATTCGGGCAGCTCGAATTCGCCGATCGGCTTGAAATTCCTGATTGGGATATCGTCGATGTGCAGCTCGCCGCGTGAAACGACCACGATCAATTCCTTTTCAGCGGCTGCACCGGCGGCGATCATTTTTCGAATCGTTGTCGCAACGCCGTTGACGTCATCGAGCGTATCGGTGAACCAGGCGCGTTTGCCATTTTTCAGCGCGACAGGGATTTCGCCGGTCAACTCTTTGAAAATGCCTCGCAACCATTTTCGCGAGGGCGCCTGGCTATGAAAACCGTAGATGTACGGTGTGAGGATAACCAGAATCGGCACAATCGCGCTGAGGGCCTGCATGCTCTCGACCATGTTGCCACTGCTGATTTGCTGAACGAATTTTTTGAAAAACCGAAACGTCAGCTGCTCGGCAACCATGTTCGCCATGAGAAATGTGCGCCGCTCCGCCTCGTTGACACCATCCAATCGCTCGGCGAGTTTCGCCTTTACCTCGGGCCGCGAAAAATAACCGGAAAGCTCTTTCCAGAGCGACACATTCGCGGGTTTGAGCAGTTCGAAGATTTTTCCCGACAATACAGCCTGTCCAAACAGGCTTCCTTTTTCTGCGAGCGTGAATTCGGTTGGATCGCGCCCTTCCATAAAACGCGAAAACATTTTTTCCAGCAACGCCGCACTCGGTCCGAGCTTTTCGTGGAAACGATCTTCGATGAAACAGGCGACCGTGTTGTAGAAACCGTGCGACAACGCGAGCGGAGTTCCGCCGTGACCTGCCGCGCTGCAATAGCCGTTGCGAACGTGTTCCAGAAATTTCTGCGGGGAATTGGCCGCTGGTGTTTCCGTATAAGCGGAAGCGGCAAATTGCCCGCCGTGATCATCTGAGCCACCGACCAAAATCTTTTTCCACGGCTCCGCGTGTGTGGGCGCCAGGTTGTGGCGATTTGCGAATAGATCGATCTTGTCGGGCGTCAGTTGCCTGAAAAGAGTTTGGGCAAGATCGCTTAGAAGAACGTCGCGCAGGCCATTGATCCCCTCGAAATGCTTGAAAAGAAGGATAAGCCGTTCGAGGTGACTCGCGTCAAGTTGGCCGTTAACGCTGTAAAGAGGATGTGCAACTGCATGCGTGATCTGCGCCATTTGGAGATAGCGCTGCAGCTCGAAAATATTATCGCGGACGCCTTCGATTTCGCGGTGTTGCTGTTCTGAAATCCCCCAGACAAGGATGTGCAGCTTGCATGGATCGTGCGGAAAATAGGTTGTAACCTGTTCACTGATAAACACTTGTGGTAAATCTATAATTTGGAGACAGCCTTCAATCGTATCGTGATCAGCAATCGTGACGTAATCCATCCCAAGTTCCAGCAACTGTCGATGCAGCTCCTTGGGATCGGAGTAGCTGTCGGGAAAATCGAAACGACGAAACAACCATTCCTCAGAACGGGCACTGTGCCGCGAGTGAATATGAAGATCGCACTTGCTCATGCTTTACGCTTCCCGGTCTACCATCAATCTCTGCTCGGCGATCCATTCACGATATGTCGTTGGCGTTCTGGTTTCATTCATTACATCCATGAACCGTAGAATCTGTCCCCAAACGGTGGGATGAGAATAATCGGGCGGATGGATGCTTAGCCGTAAGAGGACATTGTTCTCCAAGAACTGGAACAGAGCAGCATTCCAGGCTCGACTCACGTCTCGCCGCCAACTGCTTCGAATGCTGTAGACAATCGACCTTGCCGGAAACACTTCGCCTGAACGGAGATCGTGCACTGTCCGCAATCGCGTCGTGTATTCCAATTCGGCATCTCGTGCGGCGCGTTCACTCTCTCGGCTCAGCAACCAGGCAGGGGCCACAAAACCTCTTGGAGTCAGGCCGCTTGCACAAAATTCATCGCGCGCGTTCGTAATTCGCCGCAGGGCTTCCTCATAATCAAGGTCATAAAATTCGCCTTCGTTATCAGTGTACAACCTGGTTAAAAATTTGTCGCGCAAGGTTTCATTTGGGCCGCGTGGACGTTCGTGGAAATAACCATGGATGACGATTTCATGGCCCTCCGATTCCAGGTCCCGCAGCCACGAGACGAATTGCCGATCTCTTGTCGCCAAACCTTGATGATGGTAATCGGGTACAACGAGAAGAGAACAGACGCGCACACCACGGCGAACGAGTTCCGAAATGATCTTGTCTGCAAGATCTCGGGTCGAAGGCGCAACGTCGTGCAGCGAAATAACCATAAAGTCTCTTGTAGCGGCCGCGGCCGAAACCAGTGGGAGGAATTGAGTGGCAACCACCGAAGTCATATTCGCAAACTTTCACAAGCGCTCTCTCCTAGGAAAACGCGAAAAACACAGGGTAACCGTCGTTACTCTCCTATCCGCACAATGGCACGAAACTCGCTTTGAGTCACGGGCATGACAGAGAGCCGCGATTGACGAATTAGCTGCATTTTCTCGAGCGGCGGAGCGGTTTTGATTTGTCGGAGCGTAACGGGTCGGCGCAGAGATTTGCTCGGAGCAAGATCGATCGCGCTCCAATCGCCCTCTGTTGCAGTCGGATCGGGATAGGGTCCGTGCACAACTTTGGCGATGCCGACCACAGCTTTGTCCTCGCCGCTATGATAGAACAGAACTTCGTCACCGTTTCGCATCTTGCGCAGGTTGTTTCGCGCTGTGTAGTTCCGAACGCCCGTCCAGTCCGTTTTGCCGTCGGCGAGAAGATCCGACCACGAATAAGAAGAGGGTTCCTGTTTGACTAACCAGAAATTTTTCATGTCCGAGTAGTTAACCAATTCTCGCGCATTCGACAACTGCGCCGGATTGTTTCACAATCGATCTGATGTCGCGCCTGCCATTCATCGCTTTCGAAGGGTCGGAGGGCTGCGGGAAATCTACCCAAGTGCAGAGACTGGCGGCGCATCTCGAGCAAGCAGGTATTCCATATCTCGTGACCCGCGAGCCGGGTGGGACTCCCATTGGTGAAACCATTCGCGAACTCCTCCAGTTTGCGCCACACGGCGCCGCTATGACGCCGCAAACAGAACTATTGTTATTCGAGGCAAGCCGGAGTCAGCTTGTCCGTGAAATGATCAAACCGGCGCTCGAACGCGGCCTTTGCGTAATCTCCGATCGTTTCTTCGACTCTACCACCGTATATCAAGGCGCAGCGCGAAAGCTCGATGCGGAAATGGTTGCGCGGCTGAACAGGTTTGTCGCTGGCAATGCTATCCCCGATCTAACCCTCATACTGGATGTCGATCCGGTGACTGCGCGTTCCCGAATGAAACGTACGGTGCGCAGACCAGATCGGATGGAACAGGAATCTGGGGAGTTTTATGATCAGGTTCGGGCAGGTTACCGGGAACTTGCGGAGCGCGAACCGAATCGGATCGTCTTGATAGACGGGGTGCGACCGGCCGATGAGGTGGAGCATGAGATTTGGAAATTGATCTCTACGCGATTTCCAAGGCTTACTCCGAAGTCAAAAATCGAAAGTCAAAAATCAAAGACTTAAATGGGCTTTTCTCGAGCAGTGGCGTTCGAATACTTGCGACGAGCGCATGAGCAAAATCGGCTTGCACACGCTTATTTGATTTCGGGGCCGACCGGCAGCGGAAAGCAGTTGCTCGCGGCGGAGCTGGCCAGTCTCGTGAACGGAACAAAGGCAAGCGATGTTTTCTCTGTCAAGGCTCGGGACATTTTCATCGCCCAGCCCGAATCGAAATCAAGGCGTATTATAATTGAACAGATTCGCGATCTTGAGCATACCCTGCAAATGCGGGCATCGAACGGTCGACATAAAGTCGCGATTATCTCCGAGGCTGATCGGCTCCAACCGCAAGCTGCGAATGCATTTCTCAAAACATTGGAGGAGCCGCCGAAAGATTCGTTACTGCTCCTGTTGAGCGCGCTGCCCGAAGCTCTGCCGGACACAATTCTCTCTCGATGCATTGCGATTCCACTTGCTCCAGCCGACGAGCACAAAAGCAAACTGGAAGAAAAAGAGCTCGTAAAGTTGCTTCAGCAGGCGGTGAGTGAACAGAACTGGAGTATTCAGTATGCATATCGGCTGGCTCAGAAGTTTCAGCGTCTGCTCCGTGTGATTCGTGAACAAATTAAGGATGAAACGGACGAAACACTCAAACGCGAGGAAGCGCGCTACAAGAATTCGACTGACGGCGCCTGGCTCGAAGAACGGGAGGAATATTACAAAGCGCTCATCCAAAGTCTCTATCTGCAACGGCGCGCCGGACTGATCGAAATACTATTTGCCTGGTGGTCCGATGTTCTTCGATCTAGCAGTGAGGTCAGTCGCATCGATTTGCCGAACGCACGAAGAGAAACTGGCGCACTAGCCAAGCGTTTCACTCCGACGGAGATTTTGCGACGCATCCGTTGTCTGGAGGAATTGCGTGATCATCTGAACCGCAATATTCAGGAAGCACTGGCCATTGAGGTCGCTTTCCTGGCGATTTTCACTGCTTAAATGCTGCAGGAGTTGGCGAAGATCCTATGATTTACCTAAAACCCAGAGAAGCGGCCGTTCGCAACTTTAAAGGACACACACTTTTCCCCAGGATAAGAAATTATGAGATTTGAAAACCAAGTCGCAGTCGTGACAGGAGCGGGGCGGGGGATTGGTCGGGCAATTGCATTGCGACTGGCGGCTGAAGGCGGACGTGTAGCGTGCGTAAGTCGCACGGAACGGAATGCAAATAACACTGCGGATGAGATCAACGCGACACGGCCGGGTGTAGCAAGAGCTTATCCAGTTGATGTCTCGGATCATGCCGCGGTGCAAAAATCCGGCGCCAAAATTCTCGAAGATTTCGGCAAGATCGACATCCTGATCAACAACGCCGGTGTGACCCGCGACGGACTTAGCATGCGCATGCCAGTCGAAGATTGGGACGCGGTGATTAACACGAACTTGAAAGGCGCATTCAATTTCGTTCAGGCTGTACAGCGCGCCATGATCAAGCAGCGAAGCGGCCGCATTATTAACATCAGCTCGGTAATCGGTTTGATCGGAAATGCGGGCCAAACCAATTACGCTGCGAGCAAGGCCGGCTTGATTGGTTTCACAAAGTCGCTTGCGCGCGAATTGGCCAGCCGCAACATCACGGTGAATGCCATCGCGCCCGGATTTATCACCACCGACCTGACCGCCGGATTATCGGACGACATCAAAAACACGATCCAATCGAAAATCCCGCTCGGCAAAACAGGCACGCCCGAGGACATTGCCAGCGCGGTGGCCTTTCTCGCTTCGGTGGAGGCCAGTTACATTACGGGGCAGGTTTTGTGCGTTGATGGCGGGATAGTCATGTGATGAGGTCGCTAACACTTGACTAGCTCCACAAACAATCACCCGCGCAGCATGATGATTGCGCGCCCTTCCGCTAGAAGAACATCGCCGGAAAAGACGCGGCATTGGTAAACGGTGTTGGCGGCCTCTCCGAATAGACGGCAGGCGTAAATCTGGAGCGGCGACCCCAAGTCATCCAGGCGCGTGACGTGCAGCCGTGCATCACGCAACGCAGCCAGGTAGCCGGGTGGGGCAATCGCGCCCGCCAATCGGGCTCGCAATCCACCATGTACGGCAGCGGCCTGGGCGGCGTATTCGAAAGCATGCACGGCCGACAGCCGTCGATCGCGCCGCAATGGATTCGCCGGATCACGATGCGTATCAGTCATGCAGATAATCGAGCGATCATTCCACTCGATTACGCTATCCAACAGGCACATCAGCCCGGAATGTGGAATGAGGGTGCGGATTTCCGGTTTGTTAACCAGCGTATCCATGGTTCCCAAACCTTTCACGCGAGCGGCTTCTAATCCCAGAACGGATAGAAATTAAACCAGTTGTACGGCGCAAGTCGCGCGAAGTGCTCTAACCGCTCGACATAGTTCTGCATCCAATGCTGAATGTCTTCGGCGCGGCGGTCGCGATTCAAAATTATCTCCCCGGCAAAATGCTCAAAGTAAATTTCGTAGCGCCGGCCACCACGATAAAGGCCGAAGAACAGGATAACAGGACAATGCATCACGGCGGCAAGCAGAATCGGGCCGGCCGGAAATTCAGCAGTCGCGCCTAAGAATTGACAACACGTCGTCTTGTCGTTGGCCGAGGTGCGATCACCTAACATTCCAATAAAGAAGCCCGCATCCAGGCTTTCCTTCACTCTGAGCAGAGTATCCGGCCGGTCCGGCACAATGACAGTGCCGGCGATCTTCGGGTTCAGGGCATCTAGGAAGCGAGTAATATTTTGGTTGTGCGCGATGTCCATCAACACCTTAAGCGGAAAATCCTGCTGCGTGACGCCGAGCGTGCGCAATACTTCGAAACTACCGAGATGCGAACCCAATAGGATGCAGCCTTTGCCGCTTTTGATTTGGCGCTCCAGGATTTCCTTCTGATGAAGCGTTACGTCAAATTGTTCGAACTCGCCCCTTAGCAGATAAACGCGATCCAAAATCGTAGCCGCGAAGCAATGGAAATGCTGGAAGACATGCCACCAATGCGGCGGCCCGGCCCGCATGCGTTTTAAATATTGGTACGATACGCGCCGGGCTGCACGCGCGCTAATTACGAAATAAAGCGTGACCGGATAGAGCAGAAGCCTTGGCACCCAGCGCCTCATGTGGACGGTGATCCAAGCAACGAGGCGCAGTAAGGCAGGAGTACCGCGCTCCGGCAAGGTCGCCCAACGATGCTCAGGCAGGGCTTTAGCTCCGAAAGCTCTCGGGGTCATTTGTGGTAGGAGGGGTTTTGCCCGCAAATAGCACCAGTGAAGAAATGCGGATAGATCTCGCGAATGCCATTGACATCGGGCGCGACTTCGGTGCGCTCAAAACCGGCGCGCGTAAATGCACTGCGCCACTGATCTGCGGTCAGAAAACCGGGATTTGGGCGAATTTCGGGATCTGTCTGGACCTCGGTAAAGCTTTCCAGAATCTGGAACATTAGTTCCGGGTACATCGGCTGATTGACATAGGGCCGCAGGCATTCGCCGATCACTAGCCAGCCATCGGCGGTCAGAGCAGAGAGGGCTTGGTTCAAGCTAAACAAAAGATTCTTGGAGACATGCAGCACGTTGACGGCGTATACGAGATCGAAATCACCTGG
>Ga0209807_1001859_pt1 | contig 10131 bp, 10 predicted proteins | sample GraSoiAngelo_154_FD_186168 | JGI IMG/M metagenome (GOLD analysis project Ga0209807, IMG submission 186168) | Grasslands soil microbial communities from the Angelo Coastal Reserve, California, USA - 14_1009_13_20cm (SPAdes) (version 2) | ecosystem: Environmental > Terrestrial > Soil > Grasslands ... | reverse complement strand
TGACCGGCGTAGCCCTGCAGCCCGCGCAGCCTCAGCGCCCCACGGTGGACCACGAGGCGGCCCAGGGCGAGGGCGGCCTCCCCCGGCTGCACGCCGGTGCGCCGGTTGCCGACGTCGACATCGATCATCACGTTGAGGGTCACGCGGTCCTCGACGGCCGCGCGCGCGAGCGTGTCCACGTTCTCGGCGTTGTCGACGACGACCATCGTGTCGGGCGCCTCGGCCACCAGGCGCATGAGGCGGCGGATCGCGCTCGACGACACCACCTCCGTCGTGATGAGCAGGCCGCGGATGCCGAAGCGCGCCATCACCTCCGCCTCGCCGAGCTTCGCGCACGCGACGCCGACCGCGCCGGCGGCGACCTGCTTGTGCGCGATCTCGGGGCAGCGATGGGTCTTGGCGTGCGGCCGGAGCTGCTTGCCGGCCGCGCGCACGTGCTTGGCCATGCGCTCGAGATTGCGCTCGAAGCGATCCATGTCGAGCAGGAGCGCGGGCGTCGGAATCTCGTCGCGCGTCATCGGGAATCGGAGCCTAGCACGGATTTGACGCGGTCGACCCCCTTCACTAGACTGCGGTGGATCATGCCCGGACGCCCGTTCCTCCAGATCCCGGGACCCACGCTCGTGCCCGAGCGCGTGATGCGCGCGATGGCCCAGGCCGTCATCGACCACCGCGGGCCCACCTTCGGCGCGCTCGTGCGCGACTGCCTCGCGGGGCTGAAGGACGTGTTCCAGACGACGCGCGGGCAGATCATCCTCTATCCCGGCTCGGGCACCGGAGCGTGGGAGGCGGCGCTCGTCAACACGCTTTCGCCCGGCGACCGGGTGCTCGCGTGCGTGAACGGCCACTTCTCCACCGGCTTCGCGAAGACAGCCGACGCGTACGGCATCGAGGTGGAACGGCTCGAGGTCGCGTATGGCGAGGGCGTGCCCGCCAATCGCGTGGCCGCGCGCCTGGCCGCCGACACCGCGCACCAGCTCCGCGCCGTGCTGGTCGTGCACAACGAGACCTCCACGGGCGTGACCTCCGACGTCGCGGCCGTGCGGGCGGCGCTCGATGCGTGCCGGCACCCCGCCCTGCTGCTCGTGGATACCGTCTCCTCACTCGCCTCGATCGATTTCAGATTCGACGCGTGGGGCGTGGACGTCGCGCTGACGGGCCCGCAGAAGGGGCTGATGCTCCCGCCGGGCATGGCCATCCTCGCCGTGAGCGAGCGCGCGCTCAGCGCGTCCGAGAAGGCGACGTGCCCGCGCGCGTTCTGGGACTGGCAGCCGGTGCTCGAGCGCAATCGCCGGGGTGAGTTTCCCTACACGCCGGCGACGATCCTCCTGTTCGGCCTGCGCGAGGCGCTGGCGATGCTGCGCGAGGAGGGACTGGTCAACGTGTTCGCGCGCCACGCGCGGCTGGCCGAGGCGTGCCGGCGCGCGGTGCGGGCGCTCGGCCTCGCGATCCTCTGCCGCAAGCCGGAGGAATGCTCCAACACGCTGACCGCGGTGGTGATGCCGCAGGGCTTCGACTCGGACGCCTTCATCCGCCACGCCGCGCAGAAGCTCGACATGTCGCTGGGCGTGGGACTGGGCGCGGTGAAGGGCACGGTGTTCCGGATCGGCCACCTCGGCAGCCTCAACGAGCTGGAGCTGCTCGGCGGCTTGGCGGGCGTGGAGCTGATGCTGAAGGACTTCGGGGTGCCGATCCGCCTCGGCGCCGGCGTCACCGCCGCCGAGGAGTTCCTGCTCTCCTAGCGGCGCAGCGCGTTGTTCAGGCTGCGCGTCTGGATCCCGCCCTTGAGGTCCTGGTCCGCCTGCGGCGGCCGCGGCGCCGGACGGGTGAGATCGCGCACGACCGTCTGCTCGCGGTCTTGCTGCTGGATCTCCGCCGTTGCGCGGTCCACGTCCTGCTGCACCTGGTCGGCCGGCGTCAGCGGGCGCACGATCACCCGGCGGTGACGCATCTCCTGCTGCAGCTGCGTCTCGGATGTGGGACTCGCAGCCTGCGCGAATACGGTGGCGGGAACGAGCGTTCCGATCAGAGCGATGACCGCGGTGACGCTACCTCTCATTGGCGACTCCTTGCCTACCCTACACCCGTAAGACGCGCGACCACCCACGTCGAGATTCGGCCACGTCGAGATTCGGCGCCTGCAGCCGTCATGCCGGCGACTAGCGGCCCAGGCTGATGTCATCCGGCAGCTCGTCGACGTCGTCGGGCCCGCGCGGGAAGAAGCGCGCGAGGGTGGTGCCGACCTCCGCGACGGCGCCGATCACGGCGCCACGGACGGCGCCCGCGCGGAGCCGCTCGATCATTCGATCGCGCACGCCCGTCCAGTAGTCGTCGCCCACGCGGGTGTGGATGCCCTCGTCGCCGACGATCGCCAGTTTGCGGTCCTCGATCGCAAGGTAGACGAGGACGCCGGAGCGGTGGGCGGTGCGGTGCATGCCGAGCGCCGCGAAGACGTCACGCGCGCGCTGCATGGCATCGCTGGTGCGCCGGCGCAGGCCATGCGCGACGCGGCGCTCGATGTGGACGCGGATCTCGGCCGACGTGCCGCGCTCCGCCTCGCGTACCGCGGCCGTGATGGCGTCGAGATCGGCCTCGGTGAAGGCGCGGCGGGCCCAGCCGGGGTGGCGCCGGAACATCACCAGTCCCCGCTCGCGCCGCCGCCGCCGGAGCTGCCGCCGCCGCCACCCGAGAAACCGCCGCCGCCACCGCCGCCGCCCCACGAGCCGCCGCCGCCACCGCCGCCCCAGAAGATCGGCGGGTGCGAGCTCCAGCCGCGGCGGTCGGCGGTGACGGCACGCTGCTGCGAGGATCGCAGGGCGCTGAAGATCGCCACGCCGAAGACGCCGAAGAACAGCGCGAACAGGAGGACGGTGGCGGGATCGGCCGCGCTCCATGGCGCGAGGCGGCGCGGCGGCGGCGGAGCCGCACCACCGCCGATGCGCGCGAACACGGCGTCCACCGCGGCGTCGAGACCGGCGGCGTAGCGCTGCTCACGGAAGCGCGGGGCGATGACGTCGCGGATGATCGACGCGGCGACGGCGTCGGTGATCACCGGCTCGAGACCGTAGCCGACCTCGATCCGCAGCTTCCGCTCCTTCAGGAAGACGACGAGGAGGACGCCGTTGCTGAGGCCCTTGCGGCCGACCTTCCACCGCTCTTCGAGCCGGACGGCGACGTCCTCGACGCTGTCGCCCTCGAGCGAGGGAAAGATCGCCATGAACATCTGGACGCCGCTCCCGCGCTCACGCTCGGCCAGCTTGTCCTCCAGCCGCCCGCGGTCGGCGGCGGACAGGACGCCGGCGTAGTCGTTGACGCGCGCCGTGGGCGCGGGGGGGAGCGTGAGGGCGAGGGCGAGGAGGACGCCGAGGAGCAGCCTAGAACTTCACTTTGGGCGCCGTCTCGCTGCCCGGCGCCGCCTCGAAGAACGCCTTCGGCTTGAAGCCCATCATTCCGGCCACCACGCTGGCCGGAAACGTGCGGAGCCGCGTGTTGTAGTCGCGGACCGCGGTGTTGTACCGCTGGCGCTCCACCGTGATGCGATTCTCCGTCCCCTCGAGCTGGCTCTGCAGTGTCAGGAAGTTCTGGTTCGACTTCAGCTCGGGATAGCGCTCCACGGTGACGAGCAGGCGGCTGAGCGCGCCGGAGAGCTGGTTCTGCGCGGCCTGGAACTTGGCCATGGCCTGCGGATCGTTGAGAGCCTCGGGCGTGAGCTTGATGCTGCTGGCGCTCGCGCGCGCCTGCGTGACCTCGGTGAGGACGGTTCGCTCCTGCGCGGCGAAGCCCTTCACGGTCTCGACGAGATTGGGAATGAGGTCGGCCCGACGCTGGTAGACGTTCTGGACCTGCGCCCATTTTTCGTTGACGTCCTGCTCGAGACCGACGAGCCGGTTCTGGACGCCGACGGCCCAGACCACGACGCCGACGACGAGCACGACCACCACCGCGAGCACGACGAGACCGGCACGCATGCCGCTCGGATTATACTCAACGCCGTGCCGGAAACCCTTCCTCTATATCGCGTGACCGCCAAGAATACCTCGTCGGGCGAGAACAAGATCCACGACGACGCCACCGCGCGGCGCTACGGCTTCCGCGGCGCGCTCGTCCCGGGCGTCACCGTCTACGCCTACATGACCCAGCCGCTGGTGGCGGCGTTCGGCTCCGCGTGGCTCGCGCGCGGGACGGCCGACGTGCGCTTCGTCAAGCCGGTGCTGGAGGGCGAGGAGCTCGTGGTGAGCGGCGTCGTGACCGCGCGCGACGCCAGGGGCGTGACGGCGACGCTGACGGGCGCCACCGCGGCCACGCCGGAGTGCGCGACGCTGACGGCGACCATCCCCGCCGGGCTGCCGACGCCCGTCAACGTGGCCGGCTACGGCGAGGCGCCGCTGCCCGAGCCGCGTCCCGACGCGACCCGCGAGCACTGGACGTCGCTGGCGACGCTCGGCACGCCGCGCGCCCACTACGACATCGCCGCCGCCGAGGCCTACCTCGCCAAGGTCGGCGAGCCGCTGGCCCTCTACCGCGGCGTCGGCGGGTGGGTGCATCCGGCCTTCCTTCTCGAGCAGGGCAACCGCGCCGTCGATCGCAACGTCAGGATGGGCCCGTGGATCCACGCCGGCAGCGTCGTGCGCCACCTCGGCGGCGCCCGCGTGGGCGAGCGGCTGGCCACGCGCGGCCGGGTGCGCTCGCTCTTCGAGAAGAAGGGACGCGAGTTCGTCGAGCTGGACCTCGTGGTGACCGCCGGCGAGCCGGCGCGTCCCGTCGCCCACGTGCTGCACACCGCGATCTATCGTCTGCCGCCGCCCGAGTGATTGCCTCGCCGGAAGGCGCGTGCTAGAAACGTCCATTCCGACTGGAGGCCCGTGATGGACCTGAATCTCTCGCCCGAGGACCGCGCGTTCCGCGACCAGGCCCGCCGGTGGTTCTCCGCCAACGTGCCGCGCGCCGAGCTCAAGACGCTCGAGGAGCGCCGCGCCTGGCACCGCACGATGTACGACGCCGGCTACGTGGGCATGGGCTGGCCCACCGAGTACGGCGGCCGCGGCGCCACGCCGATGCAGCAGGCCATCGCCGCCGACGAGATGGCGCGCGCCAACGCGCCGGCGCCGATCAACGGCCTCGGCGTCGGGTTCATCGGGCCCACCATCATCATCCACGGCACGCCCGAGCAGAAGCAGCGCTACCTCAAGAAGATCCTCACCGCCGAGGAGATGTGGTGCCAGCTCTACTCCGAGCCCAACTCGGGCTCGGACCTCGCCAGCCTGCGCACGCGCGCCGAGGACAAGGGCGACCACTTCCTCGTCAACGGCCAGAAGATCTGGACGAGCGGCGGCCACATCGCGGACTGGGGCATCCTGCTCGCGCGCACCGATCCCGGCGTGGCCAAGCACAAGGGCATCTCGTGCCTGCTGTTCAACATGCGCCAGCCCGGCGTGGAGGTGCGCCCGCTCAAGCAGATCACGGGCAGCTCGGAGTTCAACGAGGTCTTCATGACCAACGCGCGCACGGAGAAGCGCGATCTCCTCGGCCGGCTCGGCCAGGGCTGGGCGATCGCCCAGACCACGCTGGGCTTCGAGCGCGGCGGCAACTCGATGGCGCGCGTGACGCGGTATGCCTCCGCCTTCGACCGCCTCGTGGAGGCGGCGAAGAAGCTCACACGCGGCGGCAAGCCGCTGCTCGAGGATCCGGTGGTGCGCGCCAAGCTCGGAAAGATCTACGCCGACATGGAGGTGCAGCGCTACGCGGCGCTGCGCGTGCTCTCGGCGCTGCAGAAGGGCGACTCGCCGGGCGCGGCCTCCTCGATCACCAAGCTGTCCTACAGCGAGTTCGAGAAGCGTTACTACGAGCTCTGCCTCGAGATCCTCGGTCCGTACGGCCAGGTGACCGACGGCGGGCTGGAAGAAACGACGCTCGATGTCGATTCATCCTCCGGCGTGCGTTCGAGCTGGGCGTACGCGTTTCTCTGGGCGCGCGCGGGCACGATTTATTCGGGCTCGTCGGAGATCCAGAAGAACGTCATCGGCGAGCGCGTGCTCGGTCTCCCCAAGGAGATCCGCGCCGATCGCGTCGCGAAGACCTAGGAGGGCGTCGTGGATTTTTCCTTCAGCTCCGATCAGCAGCTCCTCAAGAGCTCCGCGCGCGCCTTCCTCGACGAGCACAGCAAGCCGGCGCAGGTGCGGCTCTGGTGGGACGACCCGCGCGGCGAGAGCGAGGCGCTGTGGAAGGAGATGGCGCAGCTCGGCTGGCTCGGCCTCGCCCTGCCCGAGGACGCCGGCGGCAGCGCGCTCGGCCTCGTCGAGACGGCCATTCTCCAGGAGGAGCTCGGGCGGGCCGCGTGCCCGTCGCCGTATCTGCCGACGGTGCTGGCGGCCATGGCCGTCGACCGCTTCGGCAGCGCGGCGCAGAAGCACCGGTGGCTGCCCGCCGTCGCCGGCGGCGCCGCGCGCGCCACGGTGGCGCTGATGGAGCGCGCGCTGGACTGGCGTCCGGAGTCGATCGAGACGCGCGCCGACGAGCGCGGCGGCAAGGTGATGCTGAGCGGTGTCAAGCAGTTCGTGCCGTGGGCGCACGTCGCCGACGTCATCCTGGTTCCCGCGCGCCGCGGCGCGACGCTGGCCGTCTACACCGTGGATGCGGCCGCGCCGGGCGTGTCGATCACGCCGCTGACCAGCATGGATCCGGGCACGCGGCTGAGCCAGGTCACGCTCGACGCGGCGGCGGTCGCCGCCGAGGCGATGCTGCCGGCGGAGGCCGTGCCGTTCCTGCTCGAGCGCGGCGCCGTCGGCGCCGCCGCCGAGATGCTCGGCGCCGCGCGCCGCTGCCTGGACATGGCCGTCGAGTACGCCAAGGTGCGCGAGCAGTTCGGGCAGCCGATCGGCTCCTTCCAGGCGATCCGCCACCGGTGCGCCGAGATGCTGCTGGACGTCGAGAACTCGCACGCGGCGACCTACTACGCGGCGTGGGCGCTCGCCAGCGGCGCCGAGGATGGCCCGCTGGCCGCCTCGGTGGCCAAGTCGTACGTCAACGACGCCACTCGCCGGGTCTGCGGCGACGCCATCCAGGTGCACGGCGGCATCGGCTTCACGTGGGAATACGACCTGCACCTCTACTTCAAGCGCGCGAAGGCGCTCGAGCCGCTGTACGGCGACGCCGAGCACCACCGCGAGCTCATCGTCGGCCGCGTGGCCCGCTGAGGTCGCGGTGGCGGATCTGGCGACTCCGCTCGGGGGCGTTCGGGTCGTCGACCTGACGAGCTACATCGCCGGCTCCTACGCGGCGACGATGCTCGCCGATCTCGGCGCCGACGTCGTGAAGGTCGAGTCGCTCGAGGGCGATTCCTTCCGCGAGCTGCCCGGCTTCTTCGCGTGGAACCGCGGCAAGCGCTCGATCGCCATCAACCTCAAGGCGCCCGAGGGACGCGCCGTCGTCGAGCGGCTCGCGCGTGACGCCGACGTGGTCATGGAGAACATGCGCCCGGGCGTGGCCGACCGGCTGGGTGTTGGTGAAACGAGCCTGCGAGCCTTGAACCCACGCCTCGTCTATTGCTCTACTACTGCCTTCGGCTCCACCGGGCCGTTCGTCGACCGCCCGGGGTTCGATCCGGTACTGCAGGGCATGGCCGGCATCATGGCGCTCCAGGGCTTCGGCGGTCCGCCGCAATATATCCGCGTCGCGCTCGTCGATTACTACGCGGCGGCGCTCACCGCCCAGGCGGTGCTCGCGGCCCTCTTCGTCCGCGAGCGCAGCGGCGTCGGCCAGAAGGTGGAGACGTCGCTGCTGCACGCGGTGACGGCCTTGCAGGCCGGAAATTTCGTCGACTATCCCGGCAAACAATCGGTCTTCCGCGACAACCCGACCTATCGGCTCTACCAGGCCGGCGACGGCGAGTGGCTCTTCCTCGCCTGCGGCAACCAGTCGTTCTGGGTCAAGCTGTGCCAGGCGCTCGGGCTGGAGGACCTCGCGCACGACCCCCGCTTCGCCTCCTGGATGCTGCGGCTCGACAACCGCGAGGTGCTGCTGCCGATCTTGGAGACGCGCTTCCGCTCGCGGCCGCGCGACGCCTGGCTGGAGGTGCTGCGCACGCACGATATCCCGGCCGGCGCCGTGCACACGATCGACGAGTTCCGCCGCCATCCGCTGACGCGGCATCACGGGCTGGCGCGCGAGTACGATCATCCGGAGGTCGGCCGCCTCACGCTGCCGGGATCGCCGCTGCTCTTCTCGCAGACGCCGACGCGCGACGTGGGACCCTCGCCGACGCTCGGCCAGCACACCGACGAGGTGCTCGGCGCCGCCGGCTACGACGCCGCCGCGCGGGCCGGGCTCCGCGCCCGCAAGATCATCCGATGAACGCGCCGTCCCGGAGGAGCCTCGCGTGAGCACGACATACGAGACGCTCGTGTACGACGTCGCCGAGCACGTGGCGACGCTGACGCTGAACCGGCCCGACGTCCACAACGCGATGAACGACGCCATGCGGCGCGAGCTCACGCGCTGCTTCGAGGCCCTCGCCGTCGACGACGACGTCAAGGTCGTCGTGGTCACGGGCGCCGGCGAGAAGGCGTTTTCGGCGGGCGCCGACATCCGCGAGTTCGTCGCTCCGCTGGTCCCGGTGCAGTTCCGCGAGCGCCGCCGCCGCGTGGACTTTCGCCAGGCCATGGACGGCTGTCCGCAGCCGATCCTCGCCGCCGTCAACGGCTTCGCCCTCGGCGGCGGTCTCGAGCTGGCGCTGGCGTGCGACATCCGCGTGGCCGCGGCCACCGCGACACTGGGCCTCACCGAGATCAACCTCGCCATCATTCCGGGCGGCGGCGGCACGCAGCGGCTGCCGCGACTGGTCGGCCGCGGCAAGGCGCTCGAGATGATCCTCACGGGCGCCCGCATCCCCGCCGACGAGGCGCTGCGCATCGGCCTCGTCGAGCGCGTGGTGCCGGCCGGCGAGGCGCTGAAGGCGACGCTCGAGCTGGCGCGCGCGATGGCGGCGAAGGCGCCGGTGGCGCTGCGCTACGCCAAGGAGGCGGTGGTGAAGGGCCTCGAGCTGCCGCTGGCCGACGGTCTTCGCCTCGAGGGCGACCTGTCCACGCTGCTGCGCACGACCGACGATCGCGTGGAAGGCGCCAAGGCGTTCCTGGAAAAGCGCGCGCCGCGCTGGACGGGGAAGTAGCGCTGCCCTTCGGGTATTACGCGCGGCTGTCGCGCGCGCAGCAGGCCGTCTATCGCAAGAGCGACGCGATCACGGAGATCCGGCTGCCGCAGGCCGAGCGCTTCGCGGCCGCGGTCGACGCGGTGGAAGGTGCCCTGCTCGCCGAGGATCGCGCGGCCACCCAGGCGGCCAGCGAGCGGGTGATCAGCGGTCTGATGGAGGTGCTGGGCGCGCCGCCGGTCAGGGTCGAGGTGCTCGCGGCGCGGCCGCACGCGAAGTGGGGCGAGCTGCACGGCCTCTACACCGCCGAGCACGGCCGGCGGCCGAAGATCCAGCTCTGGATGCGCACCGCCAAGCAGAAGCGCGTGGTGGCATTCCGGACGTATCTGCGTACGCTGCTCCATGAGGTCGGACACCACCTCGACTACACGGTCTTGAGATTGAGCGAGTCGTATCACACGGAGGGCTTCTACAAGCGCGAGTCGAGCCTCTTTCACCAGCTCGTCACGGATCTCAGGAGGAGCGCGATGCCGACGATGGAGGAATACGCCAAGCAGCCTCGCGAGCAGCGCATCCAGCGCCTGGAGCGCACGGCCGACGAGCTGGCCGCGGCCATCCGCGGTCAGAGCGACGCGGCCCTGGCGCGCCGGCCCGACGCCAAGAACTGGGCGGCCAAGGAAGTCGTCTGCCACCTGCGGGACGTCGAAGAATCGTTCAGGATGCGCTTCGACACGATCCTGGCCGTGGACAATCCCCCGCTCTCCGGCGTCGATCCAGATCGCTGGGCCGAGGAGCGCCAATATCTGCGAAACGACGCGGGCGAGGCGGCGGCGGCGTTCCGCCGGCGCCGCGAGGACTCGCTGGCCGTCATGAAGAAGCTGGGGCCGGCGGACTGGGAGCGTGGCGGCACCCACCCGGTGCGCGGCAAGTTCACCCTCGACGCGTTCCTGACGCTGATGGCGTGGCACGACGACAACCACCACGATCAG
>Ga0209807_1001857_pt1 | contig 10135 bp, 10 predicted proteins | sample GraSoiAngelo_154_FD_186168 | JGI IMG/M metagenome (GOLD analysis project Ga0209807, IMG submission 186168) | Grasslands soil microbial communities from the Angelo Coastal Reserve, California, USA - 14_1009_13_20cm (SPAdes) (version 2) | ecosystem: Environmental > Terrestrial > Soil > Grasslands ... | reverse complement strand
CCCGTAGCGGATTCGAACCGCTGATCTCAGCCTTGAGAGGGCTGCATCCTAGGCCACTAGACGAACGGGCCGGGGAATAACCATTCTAACCGCGATGACTCTCGCGATCGACCTCTCACGCTGAACGCGCCGATCGTCGCCCCGGGCGTCCGGCGCGTCGCGCTTCCTCTTCCGCTCGCCCTGCGCAGCATCAACGCGTACCTGATCGAAGGGGCATCCGGCTACGCCCTTGTCGACACGGGCATGCACACGAAGGAAGCCGAGGCGGCGCTTCTCGCCGCTCTCGCCGAGGCCGGCCTCGCGATGGAAGACGTGCGACGCGTGTTCGTCACGCATCTTCATCCGGATCACATCGGGATGGCGGGGACGCTCGAGCTCGCCGGTGCCGAGATCGTCATGCACGGGCCGGAGGTGGAAAACGCGTCGCGCATGTGGTCGCGCGATCACTCGATGATCGACCAGACCTACGCCTGGTTCGACCGTCACGGGATGCCCCGTGACGTCGACGAGGGAATGCGCGCGTCGTGGCTCGAGATCGGGAGAGCGGTCGACGCGATCGAGCACGTGACGCCAGCCACAGACGGCGAGGATCTCGATCTCGGTGGCCGGACGGTTCGCCTGAAGTGGACGCCGGGGCACACGGACTATCACGCCGTGCTCGTCGACGGAGCCGAACGGGTGCTCTTCTCCGGCGATCACGTGCTCCCGCGGATTACCTCGAATGTCGGGCTCTACCCGTACTCGCGCGATGACCCGCTCGGCGATTTTCTCGATGCTCTGCGCGCGGTGCGTGGGCTGCCGGTCACGCGCGTGTTGCCCGCGCATGGCGATCCGTTCGACGATCTTGCGGGCCGAGTCGATCAGATCCTCGCGCATCACGAGGACCGGCTTCGCGCGACGCTCGATGCGATCGGCGACGCAGAACGGGACGCCTACGCGGTGTGCCGCACGCTCTTTCCGGTGCTGCGGTCAGCGCACGAGGAGCGATTCGCCCTCGCCGAGACGCTCGCGCACCTGCGGTATCTGGAGCGACGCGGGAAGGTGCGCGAGCTCGACGGAATGCCGGCCCGCTGGAGCCGCACGTAGGGTCGGTCCTATTGACACGGCCTGAACATGCGTTCTAACTGTGGGTCATGTGGACTCCCGAGGATCAGCGCCTCTACAACGTGGCGTATTACGCCGAACACCGGGACGAAGAGCTCGAGCGAGTTCGGCGACGCGAGCAAGCGACGGTGGCGTTTCTTCGTGAAGTGCGCCGGCGGCCGTGTGCCGACTGCGGTAAGACCTTCCCACCGTGGGTCATGGACTTCGATCACCGCGACCCAGCGCACAAGTCGTTTTCGATCGCCGCTGGAAAGGTGCTCCTGAAATCGCGCGATCTGTTGCTGGCTGAGATCGCGAAATGCGACATCGTCTGTGCGAATTGTCATGCGGCGCGAACTTATCGCTACTTTCACTCGGAGCTTTCCCCGTTTCGATTGCGTGAGCCGGGCACCTCCCCGCGTGTTGAGGAACTGCGCGCGCGCCGGGCGTCCCATCGCGAACTCTTGCGCGAGCTGCGGGAAAGAGCGTGTGCCGATTGCGGTCAACGGTTTCCCCACTACGTCATGCAGTTCGACCATAGGGATCCGGCGATGAAGAACTACGTGGTCAGCCAGATGGTCGGACGCGCCGGAAAAGACAAGATCCTCGAAGAGGCGGCAAAGTGCGACGTCGTCTGCAGTAACTGCCATCGAAATCGCACATACATACAAAGAGAGGCCACTAGACTTGAGGGGCGCGGGAGTAGCTCAGTCTGGTAGAGCGCCTGCCCTCCAAGCAGGATGTCGCGGGTCCGAATCCCGTCTCCCGCTCCGATGAAAATGCGCGTCAGAGTCCTCTGTGCCAGTGCGTTTGCGCTCATCGTCGCGGCCTCATGTGGTGAGACACTTTCTGGCGGTTCGCCCGGCGGAGTTAGCTCATCACCCGATCGCGGCACCACTCCATTGCCGTCGACGATCCAACGCGACGACGCAATCGCGATTGTCCGCGCGTTGAACGAGCAGGTCGGTCGCATCGATCGGATCGACGCGAAGCTCATGACGCTCGAGGAATACCTTCATGTGGCTGGACCGATCAAGCCCCACCCAGGTGATCCAGACGACACGAGCAACACCGGCACAACAGGGATCATCGGTGATCCGTCGAAGCGTTACATGTGGGCCGTCGCGGTGGCAGGCGAGGTTTGGCCGAATCTGCGGGATCCGATTTCGTGGGGCCACCCGCTTCCCGGCAGCCCAACGCCCTATCCGCCTTACCGCTGGGGCATCTTCCTCGTGGAGGCCGTCCCAGGCCGAATGTTCGCGGTTGGCGATGCTGGTATCGCGGAGGGCTGGCCTTCTTCCTTTGACAAGCTCCCGAACCATCCACCAACCGGATATGTGCCGCCGATCGCGACCCCTCGCTTGACGACCCTCGCGGTCAAGATCCAGCAGCCCCTCGCTACCAGCGCCGTGATGAGGCTCTCCGCGGAGGTACGACGCATCGATCGGATCGAAGCCAAGCTCATGACCTGGCATGAATACCTCGCGAGCGGCGATCCGGGTGCGCACAAACCGGCAGCCGCGGATGACAGCGCTCCGGTCTGGATCGTCGCCGTCGCCGGCCAGATCGTCCCTGAGTTCGGCCACGGTGCGATGTTCAACTGGGGCGTGTTCACGATCGACGGGACAGAAGGCGGGATCACGTCGCTGACCGCGCGAAACGACGGACCCTGGCCGGCGTTCTTCGACGCGCTGCCCGACCACCCCGCACCATCGCCCTAGCTGACGGCCGCGCACTTGCAGGGTCCTTCTTCAACGAAGCTCCGAAAAGGCGGTGCGCCATGAAAGACAAGACGACGGGCAACGGGCTCCCTCGCGCGGGCGCCGATAAGCAGAGCTCCAGCCACAGCGGTAGCCAGAGCTCGAGCCATAGCGCCAGCAAGAGCACGAGCAAGAGCAAAAGTCAGAGCCAGTCGAAGCATTAGCGACTCAGCGCCAGCGCGTCAGGATCACCTCTCGCTGGAATAGCCGCGTCGCGACCCACAGTGCGCCGGCGGCAACGAACGCGAGGATCACGCCGATGCCGAGCGCCAGCGCCGGCCCGAGGACGACGACTCCGGCTAGCTGACCGAAGATGAGCCCGAGAATCGGAACGACGAGGACGGCCGAGATTTGCTGGGCCGTGCGCGGGTCGTTCACTCGCGACGACAGCACGACGATCAGGGCCACGCCGATGAGCGCCAGGAGCGGCGTGTCGACCAGCACAGCGAGGATCCAGCCGGGGGTCACGACGAGCTCCCGTACGTGGTCGCTAACCGCGAACACGAGAACGCCCGTGACGAAGACGGTGGCCGACGCGAGGGTGATCGCGAGAGCTGGAATGAGCGCGGCGAGCGCTTTTCCGAGAAGCAGCTCCCACGTGCGGATCGGGGTCGCGAGGACCGGCTCGAGCGTGCGCTCGCGCTTCTCACCCACGATGGCGTATGACGCCAGGACCGACGGGATGAAGATAGGAACCAGAAGAAACAGCACGGAGAATTGACGTCCCGCGAGAACCTGGCTCAGCTCCCGTGGCGACAGCCCGACCAGCTCCGGAATCAACGGCAGCCGACCCGCATTGCCGGGCGCCGGCACGAGCCCGACGAGCACGAAAGCGGCGATCGCGATCGTGGTGAGGAGCGGCGGCAAGAACAGCGTGGCGAGAAGCAGGGCCCGTTGGAGCCGCAGCTCAAGCCACTCCTTCTCGAGCACGATGAGCGCTTTTTTCACTTGTGACCGCCGACGAGTCGCAGATAGACCTCTTCGAGCGAGTGCTGAAGGCGCTCGACGTAGCGAATACGCCCGCCGGCGGCGGCGAGAGCATCGACGAGGTCCGGGTTGCGCGTGTCGGGGTCGTCGAGCTCCAGCGTGAGCGTGTCCCGCTCGGCGTGCGCAGCGCGCACGAACGGGAGCGAGCGGGCGACAGGGAGGTATCGCGCGGCATCGCCGACGACGCGCACGATCGTGCCAGCGCCGAACAGGCCCGCGCGCAGCTCGCCGGGCGACCCCATGCGTAGGAGGCGACGCTGGAAGATACCGATGCTGTCGCAGAGCTCGTCGGCCTCCGGCAGGTTGTGCGTGGTGAGAAAGATCGTCCTGCCCTCCGCGCGGAGACCCTTCACGAACTCGCGCACGGTGCGCGCCGCTTCAGGATCGAGTGCCGCGGTGGGCTCGTCGAGGAACACGACGGTGGGCTCGTGAAGGAGCGCTCGCGCGATCGCGAGCTTTTGTCGCATGCCTTTCGAGAACGTACCGACCGGTTCGTCGCGGCGGTCCCAGAGCTCGAGCAGATGCAGATAGCGCTCGACCTGCGCATCGACCCGCGCCGCGTCGAGGTCGTACAGCCGGGCGAAATAGCGAAGGTTCTGCCGCGCTGATAGCCGGTCATAGAGGCCAGGCTGCTCGGTGAGGATGCCGACCGACCGCCGCAGGGCCGTGTCGTCGACTCCCAACGCGTGGCCGGCGACGATAGCGTCGCCGTCCGTCGGTGCGATCAGCGCAGCCAGCATTCGGACGGTCGTGGTCTTCCCCGCCCCGTTCGGTCCGAGGAAGCCGAACACCGTCCCTGCGTTGATCGCAAGCGAAAGCCCGTCGACGGCAAGCCGGCCGTCGAACCGCCGCGTGAGTCCATGCGTCTCGATCGCGTGAGCCACGCTTCAACAGGAAGATAGCTTTACGATGCCGCGACGTGATGCGATGGACCGCGCGTGACCTCCGGTCGCTCGCGGTCGGCCTTGCCTACCTCGCGCCAGCGCTGTTCATCTTCGTCGTCTTCGTGTTCGTCCCCCTGGGTCGCACGTTCTACCTGAGCTTCTACAACACTCGATCCACCGGCCTGGTCACGACGTTCAACGGCATCGACCACTACATCGACCTGATCACGTCGCAGACGTTCCGTTCAGGGCTTGTGGCAACCGGGCTCTTCGCTCTCTACACCGTGCCTCTCGGAATCGCGCTCGGACTGATCCTCGCCGTGCTGCTCAATCAGCGGCTCCGCGGGATCAGCGTCTTCCGGACGATGATGGCGAGCACCATCGCCATCTCGGCGGCGGTCGGGTCGCTCATCTGGCTCCTGCTCTTCAATCCAAGCCTCGGCCTTCTCAACTACGTGCTATCGCTGGCCGGCATTCGCGGGCCGGAATGGCTCATCCAGCCGACGATCGCGATCATCGCCGTGTCGATCACGACGATCTGGCTCACGATGGGTACGAACATCATCGTCCTGCTCGCCGGGCTGCAGGGCATCCCCGAAGAGATCTACGAAGCGGCGCGGCTCGACGGCGCTCGTGGTGCGCGAATGTTCACGCGCATCACCGTCCCGATGGTGTCGCCATCCCTCTTCTTCCTGCTCGTCGTCGACACCGTCGCTGTGCTGCAGGCATTCACGCAGATCCACCTGCTGACGCGAGGCGGTCCCGTCGACGCGACGCGAACGCTCGTCTACAGCATCTATCTCGACGCGTTCCAGAACTTCCAATTCGGATTCGCGAGCGCTGAATCGGTGGTGTTATTCGTGCTCGTTCTCGTACTCACGCTCATTCAATTCCGCTTCGTCGAGCGGCGGGTGCATTACCAGTGAGTGAGGCAGGGAGCGGCGGCCGCAGCCGACGCGGAGAGACGAACGAACTCGACGAGCGGAGCGAGTATCAATGAGCGTTAGAGCGGTTCCGCAAACGGGTGCGATCGCCCTGCCACGAGAGCGGCGGCCGCTCCCGGTGCGCAAGGTTGGCTCCTACATGCTCTTGGCGGTGGTCTCGATCCTCGTCGCCTTTCCGCTGCTGCTCGCCCTCTCCTACTCGTTCATGAGCGAGTCGGAGATCGCGACCTTCCCGCCGCCGGTGCTTCCGATGCATCCGTCACTCGACAATTACGAGAAGGTCCTCGGGGCGATTCCGATCGGCCGCTACCTCCTGAACAGCTTCATCGTCTCGACAGCGGTCGTGATCGGACAGCTCATCACGGCGAGCCTCGCGGCGTACGCGTTCTCGTTCCTCGTCTTCCGCGGGCGTCAGGTGCTCTTCTTCCTTTTCCTCAGCACCCTCATGATCCCGTGGGAGGCGACGATCATCCCGAACTACATGACGATCCGGACGCTCGGCTGGCTGGATACGTATCAGGGACTCGCCGTTCCGTTCATGGCGACCGCATTCGGGACCTTCCTGTTGCGGCAGGCCTTCATGCAGATTCCCCGTGAGCTGTGGGATGCCGCGCGCATCGACGGATCCACCACTTTCCGCTTCCTTCGCGAGGTCGTCATTCCCCTCGCACGGCCGGCGCTCGGCACGGTCGCGATCTATGGCTTCCTGTCGACCTACAACCAATACTTCTGGCCGCTTCTGATCACGAATGAGACGCTCATGCGGACAACCCAGGTCGGCATCGCGCAACTACGCTTCGAGGAATCGCTCCGCTGGGGTCTGGTGATGGCGGGTGTCATCATGGTCGCGGTACCGACGCTTGCCCTGCTCGTGCTGGGGCAGCGTCAGCTGATCCGAGGTCTGACCGCGGGGGCGGTCAAGGGGTAAGGCATGGAGGGAAAGATGCGCAAGCTCGCAGCGTTCGCGATCGCACTTTCGATGGTCGCCGCGGCGTGTGGCGGCGGGACTCCGGGTGGTGGCGGAGCCGTGAGTCCGACCGGAGACCAGAGCGCCCTCGCGCCGGGCAAGGACGTCAAGCCCGCCGCGAACATCACGTGGTGGCACGCGATGTCCGGCATCAACGGCGAGGCGCTCAACAAGATCGTCAACAACTTCAACGCGAGCCAGAGCGCGATCAAGGTCACCACCGTCTTCCAAGGGACGTACGACGACCTGCTCTCCAAGCTGAACACCGCGCTCGCGTCGAACGCGGCGCCGGCGCTCGTGCAGGTATACGACATCGGCCAGCGCTACATGTACGACAGCGGTCAGGTCGTGCCGATGCAGGCCTTCATCGACCGCGACAAGTTCAGCACGGCGGACTTCGAACCCGCGGTCATCAACTACTACAAGTACCAGGACAAGCTCCAGAGCATGCCCTTCAACGCGTCTTCGTCGATCTTCTACTACAACAAGGATGCCTTCACAGAGGTCGGGCTCGATCCCAATAAGCCGCCGGTGACGTTCAGCGAGATCACCGACGCCGCGAAGAAGCTCACCAAGAAGGACGCGAGCGGGAACACCGTCCGGTACGGGTTCGGCCCCTCGATCTACGGATGGTTCTTCGAGCAGCTCCTCGCCACTTCTGGCGCGCTCTACGCCGACAATGGCAACGGGCGTGACGATCGCGCGACGAAGGTCGTCTACAACAACGCCGCTGGCAAGGCGATCCTCGATTGGTGGAAGGCCGGGATCGACGGCGGGTACTTCTACAACCCCGGCATCGACAACGCCGGCGCGACGACCGCGTTCCAGTCCGGCAAGACCGCGATGTACCTCGAGTCGAGCGCGGCGCTCCGCGGCAACATCAACACCGCGAAATTCCAGGTCGGCACTGGCCTCTTCGCGCGACCGGACAACAAGCCCGCGAACGGCGGCAACATCATCGGCGGCGCGTCGCTCTACATCATGAAGAGCCGGCCGGCCGAAGAGCAGCAGGCCGCGTGGGAGTTCGTCAAGTACGCGATGACCCCGGCGGTCCAGGCGCAGTGGCAGTCCGACACTGGCTACTACGCGATCGTCAAGGCCGCATACAACGAGGCCCCGGCCAAAGAGTGGGCGACGAAGTACCCGCAATTCCAAACGCCGGTGGACCAGATCCGCAATTCGCCGCAGAACCGGATGACAAACGGCGCGGTCCTCGGCGTCTTCGCTCAGGCGCGTGCGCGCACGCAGAAGATGATCGAATCCGTCCTGCTTGGACAGGCGACCTCGCAACAGGCTCTCGACGCGGCGGCCGCGGAAGTGAACGACGCGATCGACAAGTACAACAAGGCGAACAAATAGCCACACGCGATGAGACGGTGCGGTCGCTCGGCGGCCGCACCGTCGATCTCCTGGTCATCGGCGGCGGGATCATCGGAGCGGGCATCGCGCGCGACGCGGCCCTTCGCGGGCTCGAGGTCGCGCTGGTCGAGCAGTCCGACTTCGGATCCGGCACCACGTCCCGGCCGACCCGGCTGATCCACGGCGGTCTGCGATACCTCGAGCTGTTCGACTTCGCGCTGGTGCGCAGCGACATGCGCGAGCGCGAGATCCTCCTGCGGATCGCGTCGCACCTCGTGTTTCCCCTCCCGTTCCTCCTTCCCCTCTACCGTCCGACCTTCTTCTATCAGCTGAAGCTCCGGCTGGGCATGCAGCTGTACGACCTGCTGTCGCTCGACAAGAGTCTGCCGAAGCGGCAGCACCTTGACCGCAACGCCACGCTCGCCGCCGAGCCGTCGCTCGAGCCCGACGGGCTCGAAGGCGCTTGGCGCTTTTATGACGCGCAGGTCCCTCTCGTCGAGCGCCTTGTCGTCGAGAACCTGATCGATGCGACCTCACGCGGGGCCTTCGTTTTGAATCACGCGCGGGTCGTCGACTTCCTTCGCGAAGGCGAGCGGGTCGTCGGCGCGCGTGTGCGAGACGTCAAGGCCGCCGCCGACGTCGAGATCCGCGCTCGCTTCACGGTCGTCGCGACCGGACCGTGGCTCGATCGCACCATCGCGCCTCTCCGCAAGCGCCCCGGTCCGCTCCTGCGGCTGACAAAGGGCGTTCACATCGTCACCCGGCGTGCCGTGGAGCAGGCCCACGTCCTCTTCGCGAAGAGCGATGGCCGCCTCTTTTTCGTCGTCCCGTGGGGGGACGCGACGATCGTCGGAACGACAGATACCGACTACACCGGCGACCCGGGCAACGTCGCGGCGAGCGAGGAGGACGTTCGGTACCTCCAGGACGAGGCGCGTCGCGCCTTCCCGAGCGCGCCCTTCGATGAGATCTACTTCACCTGGGCGGGCGTCCGCGCCCTCGTGCGCGAGGAAGGCGTGAGCGAAGGAGAGGTGTCCCGCAAGCACGCGCTCTTCGACCACGGCGCGCGCGAAGGCGTTGAGGGGATCCTGTCCGTGGTTGGCGGGAAGATCACCGCCTACCGGGCGATCGCGGAGGAGGTCGTCGACGTAGCGAGCCGCAGACTGGCGCGATACGCGCCCTCGCGCGGCGCCGATGAGCTCCTGCCTGGCGCGCGGCCTGCGGATCACGCGGCTCGGCCGGGCGACCTGACGCTCGAGGCGACGACCCGCGCCCACCTCACCTCGATCTACGGCGCACGCGCCCGCGAGGTGCTCGCCCTGACGCGAGCGGATCCCTCGCTCGCGTCACCGCTCTGTCCGCATCACCGCGGCATGGAGGCGGAGGTCGTCCATGCCGTCAAGAGCGAATGGGCGCTGACGCTTGGCGACGTTCTCCTCCGGCGCACCGCGCTCGGTCTCTCGGCGTGCCAGGCGCTCGACTGCGTCGATCGCGTCGCGGACCGGATGGCTGGGCTGCTCGCCTGGGATGCCGATCGGCGACGCGATGAGGTGGAGGCTTACCGGCGCGAGGTCGAACCGATGCGCCGTTTCAGCACCGAGTGACCACGGTCCTCGCCCTCGATCAGGGCACGACGGGCTCGAGCGCGGTCGTTATCGACGAGGCCGGCACGATCCGGGGAAGCGCCGACCGCGAGATACGGCAGTTCTATCCGGCGTCGGCTCACGTCGAGCACGATCCCGAGGAGATCTTCGCGACGACCGTCGCGGTCGGGCGCGAGGCCCTCACGCGTGCGGGGCTCGACTCGACCGAGGTCGCCGCGATCGGCATTACCAACCAACGCGAGACGACCGTCGTCTGGGAGCGTGCGACGGGCCGTCCGATCCATCCCGCCGTCGTCTGGCAGAGCCGGGCAAGCGCGGCCATCTGCGAGCGACTGCGCTCCGACGGTCACGAGAAGCTGGTGCGTGAGCGCACCGGCCTGGTGATCGACGCGTACTTCTCCGGGACCAAGGTCCGTTGGATCCTCGATCAGGTCACTGGTGCGCAGAAGCGTGCCGAGGCCGGCGAGCTCGTGTGGGGCACGATCGACTCGTGGCTCATCTGGAAGCTCACCGGCGGCCGCACGCACGCGACCGACGTCTCGAACGC
>Ga0209807_1001856_pt1 | contig 10136 bp, 12 predicted proteins | sample GraSoiAngelo_154_FD_186168 | JGI IMG/M metagenome (GOLD analysis project Ga0209807, IMG submission 186168) | Grasslands soil microbial communities from the Angelo Coastal Reserve, California, USA - 14_1009_13_20cm (SPAdes) (version 2) | ecosystem: Environmental > Terrestrial > Soil > Grasslands ... | reverse complement strand
GAGGTCGCCAAGGGTCAGTGGGAGTTCCAGATCTTCGGCAAGGGCTCGAAGCGCGCAGCCGACGAGCTATGGGTCGCTCGGTACCTGCTCATGCGGCTCTGCGAGCGGTACGGCGTGGACGTCAACTGGCACTGCAAGCCGCTCGGCTCCGAGCTCGACTGGAACGGCTCCGGGCTGCACACGAACTTCTCGACGAGGTACATGCGCGAGGTCGGGGGCGAGGCGTACTTCGCAGACCTGATGGCGGCGTTCGACGTGTACAAGGACGACCACATCGCGGTCTACGGCCCGGACAACCACCTGCGCCTCACCGGCCTACACGAGACGCAGTCGATCGACAGGTTCAACTACGGGGTGGCCGACCGCGGTGCGTCGGTCCGTGTCCCGCACACCTTCGTGCGAGACGGCTACCGTGGCTATCTCGAAGACCGGCGGCCGAACTCGCTCGGCGACCCGTACCGCATCGCCGGCCGGATCCTCCAGACGATCGAGACGGTGCCGACCTTCGCCGAGGAGGTCGTGGCGGCGTAGCGGCGATGCAGATCCGCGCTCTCGACGAGGAGCACTGGTCGCAGGTCGCCTTCATCTATGGGGAGGGCATCGCGACCGGGAACGCCACGTTCGAGGTGGAGATCCCTTCGTGGGAGCGATGGAACGCGGCTCATCCGTCGCTGCGACTCGTCGCCGTCGACGGCGAACAGGTCCTCGGCTGGGCGGCGCTGTCGCCGTACTCGGACCGGCGGTGCTACCGCGGCGTCGCGGAGGAGAGCGTGTACGTATCGGCCGCGGCACGTGGCCGCGGTGTCGGCCGCGCGCTGCTCGAGGCCCTGATCGCGCGAGCGGAGGCGGACGGCTACTGGACGCTGCTCGCCGGGATCTTTCCCGAGAACGCGGCCAGCCTCGCGCTCCATTCCAGCGCGGGATTCCGTGTCCTCGGCGTCCACGAGCGGCTGGGCGAGCGCGACGGGGTCTGGCGCGACGTCGTCCTGCTCGAGAGGCGGTCCGCGCCTACCACCAGCCGTTGACCATCTCGGCGTCGTTCTGTTCGCCGATCGGCCCACCGATGGCGATGAACGTGACGCCCTCCGGGCCCGACTCGATCCCGCGCATCGTCTCCGGGTCGACGCGCAGTGCGTCCCACTCCTGGAGCTCGACGATCTCGTCCTCGACCTTCGCCCGGGCGCTCCCTCCTAGGACGACGTAGATCTCCTCCTGCCGTGCGTGCTTGTGCCCGAACGGCACCCGCACGTTCGGCAGCAGACGCTGGTAGCTGATCCCCACGTGCTTCGACTCGAGCGGTTTGCGCGCGAAGCGTGCCTCCAGGTCGGGCGACAGCCCGAACGCCGGTGCCGCGTCGTCGACCTCCTTCAGGTTGCGAAGGGTGAATCCCATCAGCCGACGTATATCGGAGTCCCGAGCGGGACGAGTGGATAGAGCTGCTCGACGTCCGCGATCGTCATCCGGATGCAGCCGTGCGAGGCGGCGTGCCCGATCGACCACGTCTCCTCGGTGCCGTGGATGCCGGCGCCGTCCCAGAAGCCCATCCACCGCGCCTTGATCGGGTCGGAGGGGCCTGGAGGGATGACGTGGCCGGCGAGCGAGCCCGCCCACGGGCTGTTCGGCACGTGCCAGGCCGGGTCGATCTGCTTGTCGTTGATGTGGTACAGCCCCGCCGGGGTCTCCAGGCCCGCCTGCCCCACGGCGATCGGGTACCTCTTGGCCAGCCTCAGGCCGCGGTACAGCCGCAGGGTGTACGCCTCGCGATCGACGAGGATGAAGGCCGGGTAGTGCTTCGCGAGGTTGGCGGCCGTCCAGCGCGGCTCGACGATGTGCACGGGAACGGCCAGCGTGCGTGGGCCCGGGCGCAGGACCGCCGCGGCGAGCTCGTTCCGCAGTGCCGGCTGGTCGACGGCGACTCCGGTCTTCTCGGGCACGACACGCAGGCTCGTGGCGGTGGCGACGACGCGCGCGGACCGTGCGGGCTCGTCGACGACGCGGGCGATGTTCGCCGTCGTTCGCGCGAGGACGGCCTGCGAGAGCGACGCGCGCAGGGAGACGGCGGCGTGGACGCGCCGTCCCTCGAGGTCGCGCAGGAAGCGGTGCGCGAGCCCGCCCCGCCTGCTTTCGGCGACGGCGGCGTCGATCATCCCGCCGACGTCCACGCGCAATCCGGCGCGGAGCGGGTCGACGACGAAGGATCGAGCTCCGGCGGTGAGCCGGACGGGTCGGCGCAGACGCGCGACGATGCTCCGCTCGACGAGCGTCCGTGCGTCTGCGGCGTGGAGGCCGCCCACGTCGAGGCCGGCGACGGTCACTCCGGCCGCGATCACGTCGCTGCGGCTGCTCTCCCAAAAGTACGCGTACGCCCCGCCCGCGCTGAGCCCGACTGCCGCGACCGCGAGCAGGATTCCCAAGCCGACGAGGAGCCGCCTGCGCATGTGTGTTGCGCGTTGTACCCGCTTGCGAGGACCGAAACAATCCCCGGATGCGGTACCAGCTCGTCGACTGCCGCTGGGAGCTCGGCGCGCCGCACCGCGGGCGGGAGCTGTACGAGGCCGGGCACATACCGGGCGCGGCGTTCCTCGACGTCGACGAGGACCTCGCCGGGCCGCCGGGGGAGGGCCGGCATCCGCTCCCTCGGCCGGAAGCCTTCGCCGACGCCGCCTCGCGGGCGGGCATCGGCGCCGGCGTCTACGTCGTCGTGTACGGGTCGATGGGCGGAGCCGAGCGGCTGTGGTGGCTGCTGCGCCACTTCGGCCACGACGACTGCGCCGTTCTCCTCGGTGGCATCGACGTCTGGGGTGGCCGCCTCGCCGCCGGCGGCGAGGAGATCGAGCCGGCGGATTTCGTACCGCGGGAGCGTGAGGACGACACGATCGGGGCCGGGCTGCTCGCGCGCCGTCTCGCCGATCCCGCGCTCGTCCTCGTCGACGCGCGCACGCCGGCGCGCTGGCGCGGCGAGCCGAATCCCGTCGACTCGACGCCGGGCCGTATCCCGGGCGCGCGCAACGCGCCGTGGAACGAGCCGCAGCCGGAGCTGCCCGACGGGGAGCTCGTCGCGTACTGCGGCTCCGGGGTGACGGCGTGCGTCGTCCTCCATCGGGCCTACCTGCGGGGGCGGTGCGGCCTGCTCTACCCCGGCTCGTGGAGCGACTGGTCGAACCGGTCGCTTCCGGTCGAGCGCGACTAGCTCAGCGCATAGGTGACCGTGACGGTCGCCTGGATCTCCTGCGTCCCTGGCTCGATCGGCGTCGAGTTCGCCTTGGCGCCGGAGGCGAACGGCAGCGGCACGGCGTTCCCGCCCTCGACAATGGTCGTAACCGGGCCGAGGGTGCGCCCGGCGGCCTCGGCAAGCGCCTGCGCCTTCGTCTTCGCCTGTGCGACCGCAGCCTTGAGCGCCTGGGCGTAGAGGTCGTCCTGCGACGACACGGTCAGCGACGGGCCGGAGACGCCGGTCGCGCCGGCGCTGACGGCGGCGTCGATCACCGTGCCCGCCTTGGCGATCGCGACCTTCGTGACCGAGATCGTGTCCGTCGCGGTGAAGCCGGTGATCGACGTCCCGTCGCTCGACGTGACGGGGTCGAGCGAGACCTGCGCGGTCTGTATGTCCGCGGCGGGAACGCCGGTCGCCTCCACGGCCGAGATGACCGCGCGCGTGTCCGTCGAGTTGCGGCCGAGCGTCGCGGCGGCGGTCGCGCCCTTCGTCTGGACGGTGAAGGCGAACTCCGCCACGTCGGGGACGGCGGTGGCCGTGCCCGTCCCGCCGACCGTGACGCTGTCGGTGCTCGACCCGGCGGTGGTCGCCGCGTCGGCGCCGCCGGCGAGCAGAGCGGCCGCGATTGCGAGGAGCGCGAGAAGTCTCATGACCGGCATACGGTGCCGAGCACTTCGGATGTCACACCGGTGTCAGACACCGAATGCGGTGTCTGACACCGGACAACCTGGAATTCACATCACGCGGCGGCGGTGGACGTGCCCAGCTCGCCCAGGTACTGCGTCCAGCCGTGCGGGATCCGCGGCGCCGCCAGCTTGATGAAGAGGACCGGTTGTGGCGGCCGCGGCGGCGTGTGCAGCACCATCCCGGCCTGCTCCAGCGTCCGGTCGCCCTTGCGGAGGTTGCAGGGCGCGCAGGCGGTGACGACGTTCTCCCAGATCGACTCCCCGCCCTTCGAGCGGGGCACGACGTGGTCGAGGGTGAGGCGACCCCCCGAGGTGCCGCAGTAGACGCACCTCCAGCCGTCGCGGGCGAAGAGCGCCCGGCGGGAGATCTTCCGCTGGACGGCCCGGGGAACGCGGACGTAGGTCACGAGCCGGATGACGTGCGGGCGGATGAAGCTGCCGGTGGCGGAGCGCAGCGGATGGTCGAGGTGCTCGATCACCTCGGCCTTTCCCTTGTAGACGAGCACGTGCGCCCGCCGCACCGTGCACACGTTCAGCGGCTCGTAACTCGCGTTCAGGACGAGGACATGCCCCATTTCCTGCGCGTAAAAGTACCAGCGACGGCTGACTATGAAGCCGTGGCCCGTTCGGGCGTCGGCCGGGACGGCCGGCGAACGTGCGTCAGCACTTTCGCCGTCACGAAGTCGCCATGGCGCGTTCGACCGCCTCCAGCTCCTCCGGAGAGAGGGCGACCGAGGCGCGGCCGTGCTCGACTTCCTTGACGTAGATCCGGGCGTAGTCGCGTCCCTGGATGGCGGTCACGACGATGCCGCTCCGGGCCGAGTCGAGAAGTGCGAACGAGGACGACTGGTGGCCGCCGCTCCCCTCGTACGCGTCGTACCGGACGATCGCCGTTCGCGACACGCTCGAGTCGACGCGGCGGTCGACGCGCGCGAGTCCGGCCGCGATCTCGTCAACCGCGCGGTGCAGGTCGTCGATCCTGCTCTGGAGCGACACGGCGAAGTCGACGAGGTCGGCCTTGCCGCCGCCGAGGAGGACGAGTTGAGACTTCCGCACTCGTCGCAGTGCCGAGAAGTAGACGACCGCAAGCAGGATGGCGACGGCGGCGGCCGCGGCTGCGCCGATCGCGATCCACGCTGCGACGGAGGAGCTGACGTGCATCAGCCGAGCGTGAAGAAGACCGTGTAGGTGGCGGTGTTGTTGGCGAGGTTCTGCTCGCCCGGCACGGGCGCGACGTCGACCTTGACCGTCGCCTTGTTGCCGAACGCTGCCGTGGGCAAGTTGAAGTTCCCGAAGGACACCGTCTGCTGCGCCTTCGCCGCGATCGTCTGGATCGTCTGCGTCCGCTTGATCGTCGCGCTGCCGGCGGTGATCGTCAGGTGCACGACGACCCCGTTCTCCTGGAAGTTGCCGGAGTCCTCCACCGTGGCGGCGAAGCTGAGATCTGCCGATACCTTCACCGTCGTCGCGGTGGAGGTCGACAGCGCCGTCGCGCCGGGATTGGCGACGACGGAGACGAGCGCCGACCCGTGCAGCCCGCTCGGCGTCCCCCCCGTGGACGCACCCTTGAGGTTGTTGAGCAGCACGCCGAACGAGCGCGCGCTCACGAGCTCGGAGTTCGGGACGAAGGTCGAGCCGGGGATGACGACGCCCGTGATTCCCTGCGTCTTCAGCTGCTGCGTCGCCGGGATGCGGTAGAGCTGCTCCCATACGACATCGCTCGCGGTCAGCAGCTCCGCCTGCGACGCGAGCGAGTCGACCGTCTGCGAGGTGTTCTTCGGCGTCCACTGCGCGACGACGGCGCCGAGCGCGGCGAGCCCCTTCGCGCGCAGCTCGATCGCGTCGACGAGCTGCTGGTGGATCTGGCGGAGCGGCCCCGGTGGGCGGATCTGCTGCGCCTGGTCGTACTCCTGCTGCTCCTGCTGCGCGTATTGCTGCAAGCTCGACTCCAGGTCGGACTGCTTCGTCCCGGCGACGAGCTTCGAGGCGAACTCGCGGCCGAGCGCGTTCGAGCTCGCCGCAACCGTGCGCACGCTCGTCGCGTAGGAGGCGTATTGGTCGTGTGTGCTCTTGCCCTGGCACGCGCCGACCCAGAAGACGAAGGCGACGACGATTGCGATCGCGAGCGCGATCAGGCCGACGAGCCGCGTGAGCGGCACGAGGCCGGTCGGCGGCGCCGGCGGCCGCGGGCCGCCGGAGCGCTCTCGCCGAGCACGCCTTCGCGGACGAGGCGCCTCCGCGGTCTCGGGCTCGTCGAAGAAGTCGAACTCGATGTTCTCGTCATCGAATGTCGTCATCCGGTCGGGCAAGACTGTAACCGGCCCTCCGAGGGAGAGGAAATCCGCCGGCTGTCGCCAACCTGACTGGACCGATGTCCAGCGCCGCGCTCGCCCTTCCGGAGAGCGAGCCCATCCTCGGTCGCTACCGGCCGCTTCGTCCGCTCGGGAGCGGAGGGTCGGGCTCGGTGTGGCTCGCCCGCGACGAGCGGACGGGTCTCGATGTCGCCCTCAAGATCGTCGCCCGCGAGGGCAAGGCGGCCGCCCGCGCCGAGCGGGAGGCGGCGGCGGCGGCGCGCCTGCGCCATCCGAGCTGCCTCCGTGCATACGCGTTCGCGCGCGACGAGCGGCACGTCTACATCGCGTACGAGTACATCCCCGGGAGGACGTTCCGGGAGGCGTTGCGCGCCGGCGCGCTCTCCGACACGGACGCGGTCGAGGCCTGCGCACAGGTATGCGAGGGGCTCGCACACGCGCACCGGGCCGGGATCCTGCACCGCGACGTGAAGCCGTCCAACGTCCTCCTCGCGGAGGGCGAGGACATCTCGGCGCGGCTCCTCGACTTCGGACTGGCGCGCATGGCCGAGGCGGAGACGCTGACCGCGCAGGGCGACGTGCCGGGCACGCTCGCATACATCTCGCCGGAGCGGCTCGCGGGCGACGCCGCCACCGAGGCGGCCGACGTCTGGGCGGTGGGCGTGATGCTGTGGGAGTCGCTCGCCGGGCGCCATCCCTTCTGGCACACGTCGATGCTCGAGACGGCGCGGGCGATCGAGGCGGGCGCTCCGTCGCTCGCGACGCTGCGCCCGGACCTGCCGCGACAGCTCGTCCAGCTCGTCGACCGCGCGCTCGCTCCGGGACCGACGCGGCGCCCGTCCGCCGCCGAGCTCGGGTACGCTCTTCGCGGCGCCGCAGTTCACCCCCGCCGCGAGCGCGCACGCGCGTTCGGCCTCTCCGCGCCGGTCGAGGCCGGCCGCATCGCCGCTGCCGGGCTCGCCTCCGTGTTCGCCGGCTGGTCGGCGGCGGCGCTGCCGTTCTTCCCCCAGGGGTGGGCGGTCGGGCTCGCCGTCCTCTGCGCCTCCGTCACGGCCTTCCGGCCGCGCGCAGGGCTCGCGCTCGCGTTGGCGGTGCCGATCCTGCCGCTCGGGAACGTCGCCGTCGGCCTCGCGATCCTCTATGCGGCGCTCGCGCTCGCGTGGCTCGTCCTCTCCTGGCGGGAGCCGCGCGGCGGGCTCCTGTTCGCGCTCGGGCCGCTGCTGGCGCCGGTCAGCGCCGTCGCGCTCGTGCCGCTCGCGGCGGGCACCCTGCGTGCAGGCCCCCGGCGCGCCGGCCAGGCCGGGCTCGCCGTCCTCGTCGCGGCCGTTGTCGCAGGCGTCGGCCACCGCGCGCTCCCGCTCGTCGGCGGCGCTGCGCCGCTCGGCCTCGGGATCGCGGGTGCGCGCGACCCGCTCGACGTCGCCGGGTCGCTCGCGCGCGCCCTCGTCGCGCATCCCGGTCTGCTCGTCGAGGCGGTCGTCTTCGCCGGCGTCGCGCTCGCGCTGCCCTACGCCCACGCGCGCGGTCGCTGGGGCGCCGCCGCTCTCGGCGGGGCGATGCTCGCCGTCACCGTTCTCGCCGTTCCCTCCGCGCCAGCCGTGGCGCTCACGGTCGCCGCCTGGCTGACGGCGGCCGCGGTCGCGCTCCGCGCTCGCCGCGCGTAAGCGGACCACTCTGGGGGTAACCTCAGCCGCGCAACCATGGTGCTGCGGTCGCTCGAGCAGAAGATCGAGGCCCTTTTCGAAGGTGTCTTCGGCCGCGCATTCCGAACGAACGTGCAGCCGGTCGAGCTGGCGCGCAAGCTGGCGAAGGAGATGGACGATCACCGAGTCGTCTCGGTCTCGCGCGTGTACGTCCCGAACGAATACACCGTCTACCTCTCCACGCAGGACCGCGAGCAGTTCGAGGGCTACGAGAACTCGCTCCTCTCCGAGCTGGAGGAGTATCTGGGCGAGCACGCGCGCCGCGAGACCTATGCGCTCCTCACGCCGCCGCGGGTCGCACTCGAGACCGACGACGACCTCGCGCTCGGCGAGTTCGGCATCGCGACTCGGATGGTGCAGCCCCGCCACGGCGCGCGCAGCGCGGAGGTCGAGGAGCAGGTCGAGTCCGGCGCGACGATGATCTACAAGCACCCCGCTCCGGAAGCGACGGAGGCTGCCTCGCCGGAGGACCTCGGTTTCGAGCGCGAGGTGGCGGTGCTCTCCTGGGACGGCCAGCGCCTCCGCGTCGACAAGCGTCGCGTGCTGCTCGGCCGCTCGCGGGAGTGCGACATTCAGATCGAGGACGCGAACGTGTCGCGCCGTCACGCCGAGCTCCGGCAGGAAGGGACGAGCTTCTGGATCGTCGACCTCGATTCGACCAACGGCCTCGAGGTGAACGGCCGCAAGGTGAAGCGTGCGAAGCTCGATCCCGGCGATCACTTCACCGTCGGCTCGACCGAGGTGACCTTCTCCACGGAGCGGGAATGACCGTCGCCAGCACGAGGCTCGAGGAGGTCCTCCTCGCGCTCAAGATCGCGTTCCTCGTCCTCCTCTACCTGCTCATCTGGCGGATCATCCGCACCGTCTCGCGCGACATGCGCACGCAGCCGGCGCAGGAGAGCTTCATCATGCCGCCGGTGTCAGCGGCTGCAATCGTCACCGCGGGCGGGCGGCTGATCGTGGAGGAGAGCCCCGTGCTCGACAAGGGCGACGCGTTCACTGTCGACTCGGCGCCGCTGACGGTGGGCCGCAGCGGCCAGAACGACGTCGCCGTCGACGGCGACGAGTTCGCGTCCGCGCGGCACGTCCGCTTCGAACCGCGGCGTGACGGCGTGTGGGTGCAGGACCTCGGCTCCACGAACGGGACCTACGTGAACGGCGTTCGCATCGACGGCGCGCGGCGGCTCGCGCCCGGGGACGTGGTGCGCGTCGGCGAGACCGATCTGAGGTTCGACGCGTGAGCAAGGTCGGCGCGTACGCCGCGAAGACTGACACGGGCCGCAAGCGCCGGCGGAACGAGGACGCGTACGTCGTCGCGCCCCCGCTCTTCGCGGTCGCCGACGGCATGGGCGGCGCGCAGGCGGGCGAGGTGGCGTCGAAGCTCGCCGCCGCCGCGCTCGAGGACACCGATCCGGGCCGCCTCACCGGCCCTGAGCGCGTCGCGTCGCTGATCCAGGAGGCGAACCGGCGGGTGCACGAGCGGTCGAGCGTCGATCCCGCCACGTCGGGAATGGGGACGACCATGACGGTCGCACTCGTGGAGGACGGCGGCGTCGTGATCGGGCACGTCGGTGACTCGCGCGCCTACCTCGTCCGCGACCGGCGCATCGAGCAGCTCACCGAGGACCACTCGCTCGTGAACGAGCTGCTGAAGAGCGGCCGGCTCTCGCCCGAGGAGGCGGAGACGCACCCGCAGCGCTCCGTCATCACGCGCGCCGTCGGCACCGATCCGGATGTCGACGTCGACTCGTTCATCGTCGAGACCGAGGACGGCGACGTCTTCCTCATCTGCTCCGACGGCCTGACCGACATGGTGGGTGACGAAGAGATCCTCGACGTCGTCGACCACAACCGCGACAACCTCGACCGCGTGACGAAGCAGCTCGTCAGCGCGGCGAACCGCGGAGGCGGCGAGGACAACATCACCGTCGTCGCGTTCTCGATTCGCACGGTCGAGGGGGTCGAGGCTGGTGACGACACCGCGACGATGGAAGCGATCGTGTTCCCGGAGGAGAACACCACCGAGGACGTCGGCGCGCACGCGGCCCCGCTTCCCGGCCCCTCGGCCAAGCGCGTGCGCGTCGTCCTGTTCGTCCTCGTGCTGCTCGCGTTGCTCGTCTCACTGTTGCTCTGGGGGCTGCTGCGCTGACGCTGAGCGCCAGGAATCGCGAGCTCGCCTACCTCGTCCTCGTCGGCGTGCTCACCGCCGTCGGCTTCGCGA